>Ga0307443_1000019_pt1 | contig 155234 bp, 115 predicted proteins | sample SalMarSW160220MG_FD_202148 | JGI IMG/M metagenome (GOLD analysis project Ga0307443, IMG submission 202148) | Salt marsh sediment microbial communities from the Plum Island Ecosystem LTER, Massachusetts, United States - SW1601-220 | ecosystem: Environmental > Aquatic > Marine > Intertidal zone... | reverse complement strand
CATCCTGTTTATAGTGATTATATTCCCGCTTACTTATTTATTTTCACTTTTATTTGCACAAATGAATGTGCCGGGAAAGAGTAGGTTATCTTTTTCCCTTTAACCGATAATCTATTTGTTGTTGGAATGTATTCTTCCTTTTTATCAAAAGTAAAATCTTCATAAATATCTTGTCTGTTAACTATGCTTACCACAGCCTTGCCGAAAAATGTTCCGGAAGTGCTTAGAATTTCAGTCTCGATTGGTTCATCTTTATGTCTGTTTACGACATTAATGAGTAGCATATCAGTCGCGTCATCAAAAACGGATGTTACATCGAGGTAGGGAATATCCTTACATTCCTCTGTATCATACTTATCGCAGTCTACGAAAACGTCAACGGAATTACCATGACAATTGTTTGAAAATAATTTGAATGTGTGGAATAACGGACTTTTAAACAAACCTTTATCTTTGTCAAAACTCAATAATGAGGTAAAAAGCGTATAGTTTGCCATTTTAACAACGTCGGCATTACGGATGAACGCATTAAAGTATTGGGCGGTTGCGAGTACTTGCAACATACTTCTTCCAAAGGCTCCATATTCATCTATTGACAAATAAATTGGCTTACCCAGCCCGTATCGAATCCTGACTGTTTCAATCTGCGAGGCAACCATAGAAATTCTTTGTTCGAGGTCTATTGCCCGTTGACCGACATAAACATAATAATCGTCGGAATGGTCCCAATAGCGGTGAATGGAGATGTAATCGGCAAAGTCTCTTAATTCATTTATAATTTTCCAGTTCCAGTCGACCCATTTACCCGAGGCGTCATAATTGGATGAGCCGTTGGCAATCAGCTTTATACTCCTGTCCGTATTTCGCATTACTCTGGCCGCTACTTTCGCAATTTTGCAATAGTCTTCCGCGTTCTTGTACCCTATAATCCAGGGCTCGCCGTCCACCTCATTGCCCAGGCACCAGTACTTAATATCGAATGGTTTTTCATTTCCATATTTCTTCCTCAGGTCCGCATAGTAAGTGCCTGGCGGACTATTGCAGTATTCAACCCAGTAGCGGGCTTCATTGACGGTTCCTGTTCCAAGATTGATGCAAACGACATTTTCAGAGCCGATGGACCTGTTCAACTGAACCCATTCATCGGTTCCAACATGGTTGTTTTCAATACCGCCCCATGCCAGTTCTTTGCGGACCGGACGTTCTTCTTTTGGACCAATACCGTCCTGCCAGTGATATCCTGCCACGTAATTTCCACCCGGCCAGCGCATATTGGTTATCCTAAGTTCCTTCGCCGCTTCGATGTATACCTTATTGAATCCATTTTCATCAGCCTGGGGAGAATCCGGATTGTATAATGGTCCATAAAGCGTATTCATTGGTGCGGTGCCTTCCAGACCAAATATTTTAGGGGAAAATGTAATGGGTTCCATAAAGACCCCGTAGATGTTGGGATCAATCTGGCCAATTGTTCTGTCAACATCAATTTTGATTTTTGCTGCCTGAGTAAATGAGGAAAAAGGAAGAACAAGCAATAAAATAAAGAATACAGTTTTCATATTGCCTCCGAAAATATATATTTTCCCCCTGGTTTGGTTTCAAAATCATAAACAAAAGTATTTTTCAGCTTAACATCTTTCAGAGTTGACTTATTGGAAATTATAGGTTCTTTTATTTTTGGTGTTTGGTAAAAAGGATTTTGATTTTCACTTGTTGCAGATTTAAGAATTGTTTTGCCTTCTGCTCTTAATTTTGTATAAGAACGAATCCTACAGTTTCCTCCCAGGTTTGATTTAATAACTAACTTTGAGATTTCTCCGTTTTCCCACTCCATAGATTCAATTTCGAAACCGCCACGCGCACGAATACCCTTTATACTTCCATTTTTCCAGATATTCGGTAATGCAGGCAGAACAAAAATAGAACCGTCATGGCTTTGAATAAGCATTTCAGTAACGCCGGCAGTAAAACCAAAATTTCCATCAATTTGAAAAGGAGGATGAGCATCGAAAAGATTGGGATAAGTACCCCCTTTTTGTTTTCCACCGGGCTGGATAGAAGGTGTTAATTGGTCGGTAATTAGTTTTAAAGCATGATCGCCGTCAAGAAGACGCGCCCACAAGTTTACTTTCCATCCCATAGACCAGCCGGTGGATTCATCACCTCTTGCTATCAACGATGTTTTTGCAGCAGAAAATAATTCCGGTGTCCGATAAGGTGATATCTGACTGGAAGGATACAAGCCATACAAATGTGAGACATGGCGGTGTTTGTCGTCCTGACTGTCCCAATCCTGCATCCATTCCTGTAATTGACCCCATTGTCCAATCTGCATCGGAGGTAGTCTTTTAAGTGCGTCGTTAATTTTATCAATGAATTCTTTATCAACATTCAGAATTTTCGCTGCTCTTATTGTCCTGGTAAAAAGATCGAACAGCAGTTGATTATCCATTGTTGTTCCGGCAGAAATGGATGATTCAGGATGACAGGATGGAGAATTTTCGGGAGAAACGGAAGGACAAACAACCAGCCATTTATGCTGCGGTTCTTCTACTAAAAAACTAAGGTAAAATTCAACCGCACTTCTCATTACCGGATATACCGATTTAAGATATTCTCTGTCACCGTTGAATTCATATTTTTCCCATAGATGCTGGCAAAGCCAGGCACTACCCATAGGCCACATCCCCCAAAATGATCCATCTATAGGTCCGTTCATCCGCCAGATATCCGTATTGTGATGAAGCACCCATCCTTCTGCGCCGTACATATCCTTTGCTGTTTGTTTACCGGTCTGAGAAAGTTCACGTATCATTTGAATCAGCGGTTCGTTCATTTGGCCAAGGTTAGTGATTTCAGACGGCCAATAATTCATCTCTGTGTTTATATTTACAGTATATTTACTGTCCCAGGGCGGGTAAAGCTGATTGTTCCAAATCCCCTGTAGATTAGCGGGCTGGCCCCCGGGCCGTGATGAAGAAATCAGCAAATAACGACCAAACTGAAAACATAATGCCACCAGTTGCGGGTCATTACTTTTGGCAAATTGTTCAATCCGAACGTTGGTGGGATTTTTTACAGAATCAGTTACTCCCAGATTAATGCTTACTCTGTTAAAATAGCACTGAAAGTCGGCAATATGATCTCTTAAAGCCTGTTCATATTTTTTTTTCAGAGCATTTTGAAGATACGTATCGGCTCTTTCACCGGCATTGGCACTGATATCATTATAATTTTTAAAGCTTGATGCAATAGAAATATAGAGGGTTGCAGCATTTGCATTGCTTGCAATTATACTGTTATTGGTTGCTGATACCGAACCTCGTTCGGCTGCTATTTGAACCTGTGTTTGAAACCTTACCGCGCCTTTTATAGAATCGCAATCGCCTGTTATTCCGGACATAATTAATTTATCACTGCCGTTAGTTGAAATATTTACCGGAGCAGGGCGATTCATTGAAGCAGTAAAATTAATTTTGCCGGGTTTGCTGGCCGTAACTCGAACAATAATAACCTGGTCTGGAAATGAAGCATAAACTTCACGTTTATATGTCACACCATCAACATCATAGCGGGTAATAGCCACAGCCGTTTCAATATTCAGTTCCCGATAGTAATTTGTAAATTTTTCATGCCCTGGAAACAAAAGGCTAAGATTTCCGACAGTTTGATAAGGCATACCTTGCGAATTCCGGCTGATGAATTTCTGATCTACCAGATCCTGTGCTTCCTTATACTTACCTTCAAAAATCAATTGCCTGACTTTCGGTAAAGCTTCCTTGGCATCAGGATTGTCATTACGGTATGGCTGACCTGCCCAGACGGTATTTTCATTAAGCTGAACTTCTTCTTTTAAAGGATTTCCAAATACCATAGCACCTAAGCGACCATTACCGATAGGCATCGCTTCAACCCATTGATTAGCAGGTTGATTATACCATAGTTTGAGTATTGAACTGCTTTGTGTTCGTACATTTAGTTTAAACAGTAAATAGAATATGAATAAGAAAAGAAGGAAACCTAGGATCTTCAGTTTGATATTTATTAGCATGTTATGATATCCTGTTTATCTTCATAGTCTAATCAGATTGTACAGGCTTCTCTATCCTAAACCAGTCAAAATCAACGAATCCGTCAAGAGATTTTATCGCGTAATGTCGCATAATTATAAAGACAGAATTTGTTCCCGGTAAAAATAGAAAGGTTAAATTGCATCGAGAGTTAATAAAATATTATAAATGTTCTTTAATTATTGACTTTAAACAACCACCTAGCCTTCCTTGAGTCCCGGTAATTTTCAGTAATCGTTATTTGACCTGACTCATGTGGCTTTGAGCGAATGATCACCAAAGCTAAACCACTGAGAGCCTCACGCTCGTGTGAAGGAAACGCTAGTCTTCATTGATGGAAATGCACTTTCGCGGTGATTCTGCAGTTGTGATACACCCACTTTGAAGCAGGATGCCGGCGATGCTTACCATCAACAGCGTTTGAAGTTGCTTGATCCACATTGTTCGTCTCCTTGTAGATTAGATAGTCGTACATTATTGATTCGTTGCCAAGAGAAATCGGGAACCGTCTTTCATGACATTTTACCCCAACTTGGATTTCCTTTATTAAACGCTTGGTTACGCAACCAAATCTTACAATTCCTTAATAATGTAAACATCTTTTCTAAAACATAATAATACAAAGCATTGTTTGCAATTTTTATTGCTACTCTCGCGAAAATCCGCATCGTGGGCTTTAAAAACACGATTAGCCACATTTTTTTATTTGCATAGTAACATCTGACGAGAGTGCATTGAATCCGGTTGCTTTGATTTCGATCAAGCTAAACACAAAACCAAAGCATCGGATATATAAAACTTTGTCCGGATGTGAACCTAAGACTACCAAAATAAAACAGGGGCTGCAAGCGCCTGCTCGCAGCCCCTAACTGAAAATCTTCACAAACGTTTAAACCCGAATTTTACAAATCTCACGGTGCACAGGCCGCGTTGTTCGGGTCCGTACATTTGAGCCATTCCTGTCCAAACACTGCCAGGTCCTTTAGGTTAACATAGCAGTCCTTGTTGACGTCCGCGGTTTGGTACGGCGTGCCGGGGTCACCACATTCCCGTGGTAAGTCTGTTGTATAATCCTGGCCATGCGGGTATGGAAGCGGGGGCCAAGGCGGAACTGGAATCCAGCCCGTTGGCGCCGCCATTGACCGCATCGTATAGTCCTGGCTAAGCCAGTCGCTGAACTGCCACAGCTCATCGTCATCGAGAATTCCATAACTGTGGCCGAATCTGAAGTTTTGCGCATAGTAGTCCGTTGACGGCCCCGCCGGTGCCAGCATATACTCGTGAACTTCGGGACTTTGGTAGTATCTGTACCTGTGCTGAGACCGGAACTCGCCTGCCAGTTCCATATAAGTACCCGTATCTTTATAGATATCGAAGGCACAGACAACGTAACCGCCGCACATATTCGGCTCGTACATAGGCGGCCCACCCGGCAACTCCGGTGTCCTTAGGTCCCAGATAAACTCCGCCTTTCCTTCAAGTATGAGGGGGTAGGTAAAGTACGTGTTTGCCATACAGATATTGCTGGTATTTGGGTCGTAGGGCTCGATAAGCTCGGCCGTTATAGTCACCCAGGTGCAATGCGGCACCGGGCTCGGGAAATCCCAATCAACGCTAAGCGAGGTCGGCGGCGGCCCACCGCTTTCCTCGATGTCCGGCTCGTTAACATCCACATCAACGCTAATACGATAGCCCAGAATATCAACTCCCGCGGTAATTGTGCTGTGCAGGTCGGTGGCATTGGAGTCCTCCCTGTTTTGGTGAATTTTGTACGAACCAACGACCGTCTGCGTCCCTGGATTGTTACCCTCGCCGGTATCACTGAGTATTACAATGTCATCGATATATCTGTGGTTATCGCTATTGCTATAGTTAATGTACCAGCCGACGCCCTCATTACAATCGTTGCCGACTGGATTCGGGTCGTTAAAGTCGTCGTAAGTGTACGTCTGGACATCCTGTGCGTGGTTCCAGAAATCCGAATCGGAAACCTTCACCTGACTCGGATTACCGGTAAGGTCGTTGCTATCGCCGCTGTCACCCCAGGCGGTGATGGCGTGACCACCCTTGCCGATATTGGGACGAAGGTAGGCTTGCGAATACCCAGCCTCACGTAATGACAATCACGCAGCTCATTGCCCACTATCTTCGGCAATTCGGTATCGGCCCAGGGGTATCGGTTAGCCGTTCTGCCGCGGACCGTTACCACTGAGTAAGGATTATTGCTCCAGGTGTTGTAATCCGAATCAAGCCAGGCATCAATAGCAGTATCGGCCCACCCGCAATTGTTGCCGTCAACCAGATGCTGCCATAACTCGAGGTAAATATCGTCGGCCCGTTCCTGGACATTGTTGCCGTCGCCATAGCCGGCCCCCGCGAGCATATTGGCAGCCGCCGCCATCCAACACGTCGGCTTCGCCCCGTGCAGATGGTGAGCCTTGTCCACATCCGGCGGTGAATTAGTCTTCTGCCAGTCAGCTAACACCAGGGCCGTCGTAAAAATAAGAATAAAGACCACAGGTAAAAATGGGATGACCTTTGCACCTGAGAAAAAGATTTGATTCTTCATAACGAACCTCCTTCCTAATAAAAGCACATCAGATATTCCTTAATAACGAAATATTATTCCAACAGGAAAGTACATAAACATTCTCAATGAAGAAACAGGATGAAAACTTTCTTGCTACTCCTCTGCCGTTTTTCTCCTAACCGAACAAATTACCACATAAACCGGTAAAAATCAAGAAATAATACAAAAATTTACAATAATGTCTTGATATGCAACATCGACCTGGAATTACGGTCGTGGGTGATACTTGCAGTGCACGCTTTTCAATCGCTCCTGGTCAACGTGTGTATAGATTTGAGTAGTAGCGACGTCAACATGGCCCAGCATCTCCTGAACACTGCGCAGGTCCGCTCCGCCGGCCAGGAGGTGAGATGCAAAACAATGTCTCAATGTATGTACGGTCAAGTTTCGCGGCATACCCGCACGCATAGCGTATTTTTTAGTCAGCCGCCAGATATCGATACGACTTATCGCTCGGCCCGTTCGAGAAAGCAAGAGATAATCACCGCTATACGGTTTTACTAACAACGGCCGAAGCCTTAACATATATTCCCGCGTCGCTGCAATTGCAGCCTTGCCAAGCGGGATTACGCGCTCCCTGTTGCCTTTGCCTAAACATCTTAAATAACCAATGTCCAGATTAAGCCCGTTTATCTTTAAGCCGCTCAATTCGCTGGCACGCATACCCGTCGCATAAAGCAGCTCCAGCATTGCCTTGTCGCGAAAATAGAAAGGCTCATCCGGAACAGGCGCGTTAAGAAGGTCGAGGACCTGCTTTTTGTTACACGTAACAGGCAACCTCTGCCAGAGCTTCGGGCCCTCGAGAACTGCCGTATAGTCATCCTGCATAAGTCCGGTATATTTGGCAAAGCGAAGAAACAGCTTTATCGCAACCAGCCCGCGAATTATGGATGTCTCGGCCCTGTTGCGGATAGAAAGCCGGCGAATGTACTTGTGTATAAGCGGCGCAGTTACCTGCTCCAGGCCGGTCAGATTATTAATCTTGCAGAACTCCATAAAACTCTTCAGGTCGCGACCGTATCCGAGGACAGTGTTTTCCGCCAGGCCCGCTTCAACCTGAAGATAGTTCAGGAAGTGGCGAACTGCTTCGCTCAAAGGCAGCGAAGAGAACTTCTCATAAAGGCTTTGTGTCTGCCTTGAGGTCATCAAAATCACCGTAAAATCACATTATTTTACCGCCGTTGGGGCGTTATTATCGTATGTGTGGGCCAATTAAAGATATCGGCGTTATAATAAACTTATCTTTAAATACCCTCTTTTGGAGCCTTTATATTCGCATAAAAATTATTTTGGGCTTGAAATTGTCAATTTTCCACTATAAAATGTAAATAAGATTTAGGAGGGTTAATTATGAAAAAGCTAATTTTAGCTTTGACATACCTGTTCCTAATTACTCCCTGCCAGGCAATAACCATCATCGTTGATTCAAACGGCACAGGTGATTATCCAACTATTCAGGCAGCTATTAACGACGCCAACAACAGCGATATCATCGAGTTGCAGCCCGGCACATACATCGGTGACGGTAATCGAGATATCGATTTTCTAGGTAAAGCTATAATAATCCGAAGTGAAAACGGCCCGGAAAGTTGTATCATTGATTGCAAAGATTACAGCGGAGGTTTGCCAGAAGCACATCGTGGTTTTCATTTTTACAGCAGCGAAGATGCCAATTCTGTATTGGATGGTCTGACTATTACGAATGGTTTAGCCTGGTTTGAACACGGTGGAGGAATCTTATGTGAAAATAGCAGCCCTACGATTCGCAACTGTATTATTACAGGCAACTCAGCCGATGTTCGCATGATCGCTTGTGGCTCTGGGGGCGGGATGGCCAACTTCAACAGCAATCCCAGTATTATCAATTGCAAATTTATAGAAAACGTTACAGAATGTTATGGCGCCGGGATATACAACCACGGATTTAGCAATCCCACTATACAAAACTGTATATTCAACAGAAATTGGGCACTAAATTCCGGTGGCGGGATATGTAACTTCGAAAGCAATCCTACGGTAACCAACTGCATATTCAGTGGAAACGGGGCATTAGGTGAAGGTGGTGGTGGGATGTATAATAGCAAATACAGTAGCCCTACGATAATTAATTGTACATTCAACGACAACTGGGCAGATTTTTACGGCGGCGGGATATACAACAGGGGCGACTCAACAGTAAGCAACTGCATACTATGGGGTAATACGGCTCCTACGGCACCAGAGATTTTTGGCATTAATACTACAGTTTCTTACAGCGATCTCAAAGGCGGCTGGCCGGGAACGGGAAATATTGATGCTGATCCGTGTTTTGTTGATGCCAACAACAGCGATTATCATTTGAAAAGCGAAGGCTGGCGATGGGATAGTGTTCGCCGGCGCTGGGACTATGATGATGTTACAAGCTGGTGTATAGATGCCGGCAATCCCGGATGCGCTTTGGCTGATGAGCTATTGAGTGTGCCGGACGACCCGAACAACATATATGGCCAAAACATACGAATCAATATGGGGGCTTACGGCGGTACGGCCGAGGCTTCTATGCCGCCTTTAGATTGGCGAAATATAGGCGATTTAACGAATGACTGGGGTGTGGACTTCAATGACATGGCGGTCTTCAGTATTTATTGGCTGGAGAGTGGCCAATGCATCCCGAGCGACCTGAACCGCAATCAGTCCGTTAATTTCACAGATTTCTCAATTTTTGCCGACATGTGGTCCCAATAACAGTGCCTTTTCGTGCGCACGCCTTCCCTAGCGCGAAAGAACAATTCCTTGTTGAGTAAAAGCAAAAAAAAATATTTTTTAGCTTGAAATTGTCAATTTTCCACTATAAAATGTAAATAAGATTTAGGAGGGTTAATTATGAAAAAGCTAATTTTAGCTTTGACAGGTTTATTTTTAACCATCCCCTGCCAGGCAAGAACAATCATCATTAATTCAACCGGCACAGGAGAATATCCAACCATTCAAGCGGCTATTAACGATGCCAATGATGACGATATCATCGAACTCCAGGTCGGCACATACACCGGCAATGGTAACAGAGATATCGACTTTCTCGGCAAAGCAATTACCGTGTGCAGTACTAATCCTAACGACGCCAACATTGTCGCCGCTACGGTAATCGACTGCGGCGGCAGTGAATCTCAACCACACAGAGGTTTTCACTTCCAAAACGCAGAGGAACCTAATTCCGTCGTGAACGGTTTAACAATCACAAATGGCTATGGAAAAGATGAAGAAATCTCATTTCATGTGTGTGAATCAGTTGGGGGAGGAATTTTCACCGAATATGCAAGCCCTACAATTACACGTTGTGTGATTAAAGATAATCAAGCCCCTCATGGTCAGGGTGGAGGTATTTGCTGTCGCGAAGGAACTCCGGCAATAATCTATTGTACAATCTCAAACAATTCAACTACTCCATATGGTAAAGGCGGAGGAATCTATAGCTGGGACTGTAGTCCTGAAATCAGGAACTGCTTGATAACTGACAATGTATCAAACGGCTATGGTGGAGGTATATACTGCAACTTTTCAGCACCGGTTATAAACCTGTGTACAATCGTAAGCAACTCGGCACTTTATATGGGAGGAGGCATATGTGCATACGGGACAGAGAGTGCCTCGGCAGTCAAAAACTCAATTATATGGGATAATACCGCACCCGATGGTCCAGGCATTAAACTGCGAGATACGAGTTACCCGACGGTCTCGTACTGCGATATCCAAGGTGGTTTTTCCGGAACAGGTAATTTCAATGTAGACCCAAGTTTTTCAAATCCGACAGGCGGTGACTATCACTTGCTGACTGATTCGCCTTGTATCAATGCCGGCGACCCATGCTATGTACCAGGCCCAAATGAAAAGGATATTGACGGTGATGACCGAGTCTTAAGTGGCAGAGTTGATGCAGGAATCGACGAAGTAATTGTGGCGGGGCCTGTGATTGGAATCTCAACCAGAAATATTAACTTCTCGGCCGATGAAGAAGGTCCAAATCCCGAACCGCAGCTTTTGTATATCAGTAACACGGGAACCGGTTCGATGAATTGGCAAATCGATGAGGATTGCCCGTGGCTTTCGGCTATTCCCATGAGTGGCATATCAAGTGGTGAAGCCGACGAAGTTACCATCACTGTTGACATTTCAGAAGTTAACCAGGGTTTGCATGAATGTGAATTGGATGTAATCTCATCCGAAGCCAACAACAGCCCACAAACAGTTTACGTGAGTCTATACGTCTACGGTAATTTGCCGGTTCCTTCAAAATATCCAAATATCCAAGCTGCGATTAATGCGGCGAAGGACGGTGATACTGTTATCGTAGCACCCGGCACATATTCAGGTCCAAACAATATAGACATCGATTTTAAAGGCAAAGCTATAACGATGAAAAGTGAAAATGGTCCTGAAAGCTGTATTCTCGATGCAGAGTTTTTAGGCCGAGTCTTTATTTTTGACGGTGAAGAAGAGGCAAACTCAATCGTCGACGGCTTCACTATCAAACGCGGCATACTACATTGCGACCCCAACGTAGAAATATGCCCTTCTACGTTTTACGGCGGTGGAATTTTATGCTATTCAAGGCCGACGATCTGCAATTGTATATTCACCCATAACCTTGCCGATATGGGCGGCGGAATACATTGTGAGCCCTGGGGCGGCCCAACAATTCTTAACTGCATCTTCATCGACAACGAATCTCTGCTTGGTGCAGCAATTTGTTGCTCCGGAGACACCAGCATTATCAACTGTACTATCGTTGGAAATACAGCCTCGACAGAATATAATGGCAGTGCCGTAGATTTGTCGGGTGGTTCCACGATTGTAAACAGCATCGTGTGGAACAACTACCCTTATCAGTTAAACGAGTCCGGATCAGGTATGGCCACTTATAATGACATTCAAGGCGGCTGGACGGGGACGGGAAATATTAATGTCAATCCATCTTTTGCTAATGTGGGAGCGGATAATTACCATTTGAAATCCGAGGCCGGCCGATGGAACCCAATCAGCCAAACCTGGGTTAACGATAGTGTTACGAGCCCCTGTATTGACGCTGGTAACCCCAATTCCGACTGGACTGCGGAATTATGGCCACACGGCAAACGCATCAATATGGGAGCTTACGGCGGCACACCGCAGGCGAGTATGTCTCTATCAGCCCTTGGCAACATCGCAGATTTGGATAACGATGACTGTGTAGCTTACAATGATATGGAACTGTTCTCGGAAAAATGGCTCGTTCAACAGCTATTACTGCCTGAAGACCTTGACAGAAACGGATTTATTGACTTCGTCGATTTTGCCATTCTTGCCAACGAGTGGCAGTGGCCATAACATCCTTTTCCCGCACACATCGTTTAATTCGAGAAAAACATTTGGTTCTTGAGCCAAAAGCTCACTGTATATATAATCAGTCCGAGGATAAAATGAAGATGGTAGAACCAAATGACGGACCGGGAAAGAACATGCCAAAATTCAGATATACCCTGAGTATAATTACGCTACTCTTTTTAGCGGGCTGCCAGGCCGAGCAGCCATTCGAAGCGAAAAAAAGAGTCTGCAGGAAAGACATCAAAAAGCCTGAGCTAATGCGCGTCGCTAAAGAGGTTCTCGGAGAAATGTATTTTGTCGTAGAAAAGGCGGACATCGAACGCGGCCTGATAAAGACAAAACCGCTGCCCGGCGCGCAGTCCTTCGAGTTCTGGCGAAGCGACAATGTCGGACAGTATAACACAGACATGGCAAATCTGCACAGCATTGTAAGAACGGCACAGCTTACCTTCAGCAGTAATAATAATCAGATTTGCGCTGAGTGCACTGTGAAAATACGCCGATTGTCTATGCCCGAGAAAGAAGTAAACAGCACAGCCAGGGCCTACAGCCTGTTTTTTGACGGCGCCGGCTCGCTGCAAAAACTAAAACTAAGCGGCAGGCAAATAGAGCAAATGGCCTGGCTCGATATGGGCCGGGACGAAAGGCTCGAGACCGAAATCATTAATCGAATCGAAACCCAAATTACTAATTTTAAAAACGACATCCAGCTATGCGAATATTAGTCTGCGGCGGCGCGGGATATATCGGCAGCAATATGACGGCGATGCTCGGTAAGTCCGGCCATGAGTCGGTAGTTTTCGACAACCTGAGCAAAGGCCACAAGACTGCAATTCAAAACTTCCCGTTTGTTCACGGTGATTTAAACGATTACGAGTTGCTGCTGCAAACTTTGAAGAAATATAAAATTCAGGCTGTAATGCACTTTGCGGCACTTATCGAAGTCGGTGAATCAGTTCAACTCCCGCTGAAGTACTACCAAAACAACCTTTGTAATACTCACAATCTACTGACGGCGATGGAAGAAGCCGGGGTGGATAAATTTGTCTTCAGCAGCAGCGCCGCGGTATATGGGATGCCGCAGGAAGTCCCGATTAACGAACAGGCACCGACAATGCCCATCAATCCTTACGGCCAAACCAAGCTCGCTGTCGAGTGTATGTGCCATTACCAGAGTGCAGCAGGCAAACTGCAATACGCCAGCCTGCGATATTTTAACGCCGCCGGCGCAGGAAACGATTCGGCCCTTGGCGAGGACCACCGCCCCGAATCGCATCTGATTCCGCTGACCATCCAGGCCGCAATGGGTAAAAAAAGCGAGGTAAAAATCTATGGAACAGATTATCCAACGCAGGATGGCACCTGCATACGTGATTATATTCACATCGATGATTTGTGCTCGGCCCACCTGCTCGCCCTCAAGGAGCTTGAGCAAAGCAATGAACTTATTTACAACCTGGGCAACAGCAACGGATATTCCGTCAGAGAAGTAATCGAGACCGTAAAGAAGATCTCAGGCAAAGATTTCAAGATAACCGAAACGCCGAGACGGGCCGGCGATGCGGCAGTCCTTATTGCTGACGCCGCCAAAATCAAAAATGAGCTGGGCTGGAAGCCGAAATTCGAGACGCTCGAAAAGATTATCGCATCCGCCTGGGAATGGCACAGCCGGCATCCAGACGGCTACAAGGATTAAAAAATGAACGAGGTTTGCATAGGCATCGACCTGGGCGGGACCAACATTAAAATCGGCTGCTTCGATTCGGCTGTCAAATTGCTCGCCAAAACATCCGTTCCCACCGAGGCCGATTTCGGGCCGGAGCATGTGGTAGGACGCATCGACGAAGCATCGAGAAAACTGCTCGCCCAATCCGGCAGAAGCCTTGACGAACTCTGCGCAGTGGGCATCGGAACACCCGGGCCGGCAAACTATGCCGAAGGTATCATCATCCGGGCTACAAATATGCCCAAATTCAAGAATACTCCCTTGCGTGATATGGTTGCCCAAAAACTTGGTAAACCTGCGATTCTCGAAAATGACGCAAACGCGGCTTGCTGGGGTGAATTTGTCCTTGGTGCAGGAAAAGACGTTACAGATATGGTCTTTTTCACACTTGGCACCGGCATCGGCGGTGGAATCGTATCCGAGGGCCAACTTGTCCGCGGCACCAGCGGCAACGCAGCAGAATTAGGACACACTATAATCTATCCCGACGGCCGAGTTTGCAATTGCGGCCAAAAAGGATGCGTCGAGGCATACGCCTCCGCCAGCCACACGGCCCAGCGGGCAACCGAAGCAGTCAAGGCAGGAAAGCCCTCAAGCCTGAAAAAACTTCTCGACCAAAACGGGCAAATAACCTGCAAAGACGTCTACGAGCACCTCGCTAAAGGAGACGAACTTGCAAAACAAATAACCGACGAGACCGCAAAGGCGCTGGCCCTGGTCTGCATAAATATGCTGCATATTACCGAGCCGCAAAGAATCGTATTCGCCGGTGGAATGATTGGGGCCGGGCAGATTTTGCTGGACAGGATAAAGGACTACTTCAATCAACACATCTGGAAACTCAAATCAGAGTCGATCGAGATATGTTTCGCCACACTCGGCGAAGACGCGGGCATCATCGGAGCGGCCGCCCTGGCCTTAGACGGGCTAAAAACGAAGCGCTGAACCAAATAGCATCGTGTTTAACCGGCGTTATCTGCTTGACTCTCATAACAGGAACCGGTATATATTTATATATTCAATACAGCAGAATCTACATAAGAAGGTGTGAGTGGGGAATAGTGTAACGGTAGCACGACTGACTCTGGATCAGTTAGTCAAGGTTCGAATCCTTGTTCCCCAGTACTTCGACTCGTTCGCCCTTTGTTTTCACAAAGGGCTTACTCGCTCAGTACAAGCGGTTCGAAATGAAACATAAGGTGAACGAGGAGAAGTATCCTGAGCGACCGAGCAACAGCGAGGGAGTCGAAGGACGTCAAAATTATGTGGTATGTGTATATTTTAGAGTGTAAAAATAAAGCTCTATACACAGGAGTAACAAACAACATAGATAGGCGGATAGAAGACCACAAACAAGGCAACGGTGGGAGATACACTAAAATAGCTGGAATCAATAAGCTGTTGTTCAAGGAAGAATTTAGTTCAAGAACGGAAGCAGAAAAGCGTGAATCCCAAATCAAGGGATGGACAAGAAGAAAAAAACTGGCTTTAATCAAGGGTGACTTATCATTGCTGAAAAAATTATAGTGCTTTGACCCTGAGTAAAATCTAAGGCTAGAAGAATTATGCCTACCAAAAAAATCGACGGGATTTCCACTAATTTATCACTATGGTATCTTTTATAGCACAAAATCATACACAGTTAGACATAAGAAAAATATATGTTTGATGATTTAAAGGAACACTTATCAAAAAAAGCTCATCTATAATCAGGGTCATGGATAGAAAGGAACAGTTCATATGACTCTGATATTTGCGATTTACTTGAAATGCACATTAACGCTGCAAGATACTGGGACGCTCAGTGGAAAACATATTACATAAAGTTTAAAAAAGGAATCAGTATTTGGCTTGATTTGGTAAGATATAGTGAAACTTTTCTCAAAATTAATGAAGACGCTTCCAAAGAAACCTTAACATTATTTTTTATTCCCAATAGAAAACGTGAAAGAATCGAGGAGATAATCTGCGTTCAAACAAAATCAATAATAGAAAAGATTAGATTAACAGGAGAGATTGCAAGCCAATTGATTAAATTGAACAAAGCAGTTCCGCGATCGCTTAATGCACAAGCCAGTTTAACAAAAAAAGACGTGCGAAATCTGGCAGAATTTATAATACATGCCTAACAACTCATTTAATCGAGCGGATTTTACTCCATTGACTAGTACCCCCGTCGAAATCTGGAGGAATAAAGGACTGATTGGCATATAGGTTACATTCATTACCCTAAGCAGTAGCCAGCATACTCACTCAAAATAAATAATCACTCATTTTGCGCATTCCGAACATCAATATTACTTTTTTTTTTAATTCCATGTAATTTGCAATAAAAAGATGTTCAAAGGCGTCTAAGCCTATGAAAAGACAAACGAAGACCCAAAATTAAGGAGGTAAAAAATGAAAACGTCAAGAAACACATTAGCAAAATCGATATTAGTAGCAATTCTCCTGATGGGTTTGTCGAGCCCGGCATTGGCAAAGACTAAAGTACATTTTGGAATCGGCCGGGAACATACGCGTCTTAATCGCGGCGACCGAGATGGTCACAGACTTAATCGTCAACGCCCTCGCCAGAAACAGAATAGGCGGCACCGCTCTGCTCGCCGAGAAATCAGCACACTCGGCCGGAGATGGCGGTTAGGCCGGTGGCCAAATTTTTACGTTTTTGCCGCGCCAAGGATAATTCAAAGAACGCCAGTGATAGTCGAAGAAAAAACAGTAGTGGTTTCGACGTCCTCACCACAGGTGGTACAACCGGCTGAAGCGGAATACGATGAAGAAACACTGGCCCTCTTCGAGACCCTGCGAGGCAAGAAAGAAAGACTTCTTAACCAGCTCCAGACAGAAGACAAAGAAAAGCGCAAGGATTCAATAAAGGAACTGGCGGCGTTTTCTTTTGATGACACGGTCAGGCAGGTTCTCGAGAATGTCCTGCTTTTAGACCCCGATGCAGAATTGCGAAAAGAAGTCATAAAGGCGTTTGAAAAAGTAAAGAACACAAACGCTCTGGCCGCCCTGGAAAAGGCAAGAGTAGAAGACTCGGATAAGTCTGTTCGCAAAGAAGCCGATGAAGCAATCAAGAAAATAAGAGGATACTAATACCAGGAAATTTCCAAAAACACGGCCATCCCCAATCCGCCACAAGTGGATTGGGGACTGGTTGTTGGTTAATTTCAATCCTTACCGATTAAGCTGAGCGACGTAACACAAGTCCTTATGAAAATTTATGCTTGTTTATCGCCAGCCGTGTAGTTATGATAAGCAGCGTTTACAATTGGAAATTGGTACTACAGCCGGCAGCTTCGCTGCTATTGCTGTGGATTGTCGCATCCATTTATTTCTAAAGGAGCAGAAATGAAATATGACGTTAAGAGTCTCTCGCTGGCTACAAAAGGCAAGAAACGCATTCTGTGGGCCGATGCGGACATGCCCGTGCTGGCACAGGTGCGCAAAAGATTCGCTAAAAGCAAACCGCTAAAGGGCGTGAATATATCGGCCTGTCTGCATATAACCGCCGAGACAGCAAATCTCGCCCGTGCTTTCAAAGCGGCAGGGGCGAATACTGTACTATGCGCCTCCAATCCCCTAAGCACCCAGGATGATGTCGCCGCTTCTTTAGTCAAAGACTTTAAAATCCCGGTCTTCGCAATCTGCGGAGAAAACCGCCCCACCTACTATAAACACCTAAATGCAGCGATAGATCATAAGCCTGCTATTACTCTTGACGACGGTGCCGACCTCGTAAATGAGCTGCATACACGCAGAAAAGATGACGCCAAACGCATTATCGCAAGTATGGAAGAGACGACAACCGGTGTAATCCGCCTGCGGGCAATGGCACGACAGGGCATATTGAAATTTCCCGTAATCGCAGTCAATGACGCGGCGACAAAACATTTGTTTGACAACCGCTACGGCACCGGGCAATCGACGGTTGACGGTATAATCCGTGCTACCGATTTTTTGATGGCAGGGAAAAAAGTTGTTGTTGCAGGTTACGGCTGGTGCGGCCGGGGCTTCGCAATGCGGTCAAGAGGTATGGGTGCCATTGTTATTATCACCGAAGTCGACCCAATCTGCGCCCTTGAAGCAGCGATGGACGGCTATGAGGTTATGCCGATGGCACAGGCCGCTAAGGAAGGAGACCTGTTCGTAACATTAACAGGAAACAAAAGCGTTATTCGTCCGGAGCACTTCCGCGTAATGAAAGACGGTGCGGTAGTGGCCAACAGCGGCCACTTTGACGTTGAAATCGACATCAAGGGCCTGAAAAAAATGGCCAAGAAGATAAACCGAGATGTCCGTAACTACGTCGATGAATATGTCCTCTCGGCGAATAAAAGAATCCATCTACTTGCCGAGGGCCGATTGATTAATCTTGCCGCCGCAGAGGGACACCCCGCAAGTGTGATGGATATGAGCTTTTCGACCCAGGCGCTGGCCACCGAGTTTGCCATAAAGAAAAAAGGAAAACTGGAAGTTACCGTGATTGATGTCCCCGTCGAAATAGAACAGTGGGTAAGCAAGCTCAAGCTTAAATCGATGTCGATACAAATCGACAAACTTACGGAAGAGCAAATCCGGTATCTGGCATCAAGTGGGGAGGGGACATAAGGGCCTATTCGTGCCGAAGTGACTCGATGGGGTCCATATTAGCAGCTCGGTAAGCGGGATATATCCCGAATGTTATACCAACAAGCGCGGATATCCCGAACGACAATATCAGGGAAGCGCTCGTAACAACGGTGGGCATATTCACAAAACGCGTGACCAGATAGGGTATCAGGGAGCCTAAAGCAATACCTACTATCCCGCCGGTCAACGTCAGCATAACCGTTTCGGAGAGAAACTGTACGACAATATCGCGCCGCCTGGCGCCAAGGGCCCGCCTGATGCCTATCTCGCGCGTACGCTCTGTAACGGTTGCCAGCATAATATTCATAATACCGATACCCCCCACCAGCAACGATATCGCCGCAATTGAGCCAAGCACAATACTAAAGATGCGCTTCGTCCGTGCCGCCTGCCTGAGAAGCTCCAGCGGCACTACAATCTGATAATCTTTCTTCTCATGAAACCGGCTCAGCAAACTGTCCAGTATATCCCGCGTCGAAAGAACCCGCTGCATCGAGTTAACTTTGACAATGATTTCCTGCAGCTCGACTTTTTCTATGCTTTCTCTGCCGCCGGAGAATTGTGCGGACAGCTCACCAAAAGTACTCTTGAAGGTAGTAAGCGGTATATATATATTACCTAAAACACCCCCGCCGCCGGTCCTCGGCGTCGGTTGGCGAAAAGTCAAACCCGGCTCGGTCTCTATTGGTTCTACCGCGCTGACTAGACCCACAACACGATAATAGTTATCCTTTATCTTTACGTGTTTATCAATCGGCTCATCCACAACAAAAAGCTCGTTTATCACCGACTCGTCAACAACACAAATCCCACGCTTATAATGTATGTCGATGCTGCTTAAAAACCTGCCTTGCTTCAATTCAATCGGTGATATTTCAGGATACCAGGGGATAGTGCCAATCACTTCAATAGCAACCTTACGGTTACGATACCAGGCCTGCTGCGTTATCCGCCGTATAGGCACAACCACTTCCACGCTTGGTATTGTGTTGCGAAAACGTTCCGCATCATCATATGTCAGGCCGTAAATAGTCGTACGGTTGGCCTCCTCTCCGCTGGCGCTTTGTTGTTCAGCCGGCTTTACAGTCTTTACTATGATATTGCGACTGCCCAGACGCGCAATCTGCTCCTGCGCTTCCCGGCTGGCCCCCTCACCGATGGCCAACATCGAAATAACCGAACAAACGCCAAAAATAATGCCCAGCGACGTCAGTATCGACCGCAAACGGTGCATCCACAAACTCTTTACACCCAGTTTGATTAGCCGTTTGGCTCTAAAGAAAAGCATAAACAGTTACCGCCTTTTACTCTCCACCCGCTCGATACGACCATCCAGCAGATGAATAATTCGTTCCGCCCGCTCGGCCACGCTATCCTCGTGTGTAACAACAATAATGGTCTTATCCTGGTGATACATTTGGTCCATAATACTCAGGATTTCCAGGCCGCTTTGCGAATCAAGATTTCCCGTCGGCTCGTCGGCAAGAATTATCAACGGGTCATTTGCAAGGGCCCTGGCAATAGCCACACGCTGCTGCTGGCCGCCGCTTAACTCTGCAGGCCGATGTCTGAGACGGTCGCCCAGGCCGACCATCTCGGCCAGCTCGCCCGCCCTGCGATAACTCTGATCCTCTGAAAGCCCCTGATAGAACATCGGAACCTCAATGTTCTCTACTACGTTAAGCTGAGCAATTAAATTATACGACTGAAATACAAATCCTATTCGCGCCCCACGAATCAAAGACAATGCGTCATCATCCATCCTGGATACATCCTCGCCGCCGAGTATATACTTCCCACTCGTGGGACGGTCCAGACAGCCAAGCACGTTAAGCAGTGTGGATTTGCCGGAGCCGCTCGGCCCCATAATCGCGAGATATTCACCCTGTTCAATCTGAAGGTCCACCGACTGAAGGGCCTGTAGTTCCAACGTCCCCAATTGATATGTTTTGCACAGATTTTCCGTAGCAACGATAGGCATGTCCGATTCCAAAATACATTGTATATTGTCTTTATTACTACTGCGGGCCGGCTCGCTTTATTTCAGCGCTGTTATTAGGCAACGACTTCGTTTTTTCTTCCTGGGCAACCTGGCTTTCAACATATCTTGGCGGAGCAAGCAAAACCTTTTGGCCTTCATTTAGTCCTTCCTCGATTTCGATAAAACTATCGTTAAACACTCCGGTCTTGACCTGATATGGCTTTATTTCCGATGAGCCCATCACATAACAGACCTTTGAGCCTTCGCGGTTCGCCACTGCCTGCACGGGGACACTGATAACATCGCTTAATTCCTGAATGACGATTTCAACCTTCGCAGACATACCGGGTTTAAGAGAATAGTCTGTCCCCTCGATACTCACTTCCGTCGTATAGACCTTCAAACCGGTATCGAGCCAGAAGGCCTGCGGGTCAGCCAGCGGCGCAACTTTCAAAACTTCACCCTTAAAAGCCTTGTCGGGAAAAGCGTCGATTGTGATTTTGGCCGGCAAATTCGGTTCTACCTTATCAACCCAGGATTCGTGTATCTTCACATCCACCGCCATCTCACCCATATCCGGTATCGATATGATTTTCTGTCGCTCATATACAGAGCCGCCCTCTTCAATGGGCCTGTTCCTGCTGGCCCAGAAGTCTCCGCTCGTGCCGTAAACAATCATACCCGGTTTAGACGCCTTAATTACGCAGGCATTGAGTTGTTTCTGCAGTTTCTCCAATCGCTCTTTCTGCAGCTTGTACTGCGCTTCACTGCTGTCAAGTTTCGCCTGCGCCTGAGCTTCCTTCGAACGTGCCTTCGCCTCGATACGCTGAAGCTCACGCTGCGATTCCTGATAGTCACTTAATAATTTTTCTGCTTCCTTGGGAAACTCGTAACGTCTGAAGAGCTTCAAAGAAGTTCTGGCCTGCTCAAGCTCTATACCCAGACGTTTGACCTCCAGCCTGTCGGCCTCCAGCTCTGTGCGTGCAACATACTGCTTGTCATACAACTTTTGAGTCCAGTCCAGCTTGTCCTCGGCCCGCTTTAGTTTCTCCTCTGCAAGGTCAATATCAGACTGAAGTTCTCGCAGCTTTTGCAAAGCCCCACCGCCAAGCTCCGGGCCCTCAGATAGTGAAGCTATCTCATCTGTCGGGTCAGATTCCTCTTCGGGATTGCCTATAAGTTTACCCGCTACCTTCTCGCCAAGATATTTTTGAAGGTCCATCAGGCCAAAGCGCACCTTCATCTGGCCGGCCTTGATATCACTTTCGTTTTGCTTGATTTGAATCTCGTATGCCTCTTTAGCCTCGGTATAGCTGGCCTTGGCACCGGCATGAGTTATCTCCTGCTGCGAGAGCTGTTCGTTTATCCGTGAAGAGTCCAGCTCAACCAGCACCTTGCCCTCATTAACATCCTGCAAAGAAATATAAGTTCCCTCGTCCACGATACTAAGTATCGTAACCTCGCCTTCCACCTCGGATTTGATATCGAAAGTATTTCTGGCCTTGATGGTGCCCGATTCGGTAACGCTGATGGTCAATGGACCTCGGCGAACAATATACGTTGCCGCTGTGGTTTCCGAATCGCTGTTTCCAGAGGAGTTTATCCAGACCAGGAATATTACAAATACCAGCGCAGCCAACCCGCTGAAAATACCAACCATGCGGAGACGTTTTGAAATTCCGGGATGGCGCCGCTGAAACTTCCCGGGGCCAACGAAACGTGCCTGCCCCTTCGAGTCCTGCGGCTCAGACGCTCTTTGGCTTTCACTTTTATCCATTGCCACGCTTATAACTCCCAAAGCCCATCTGAACGCACCTGTAAAACACCCACATCTCTAAAAAAGTTAAGTTTTGCAATCACATGGTCAACCAAAGCCGAAGTAAGCTCATTTTGAGCACGCAGTAAATCATCCTGCGAATCAAGCAAGTCACGGGTTGTTGCCCGGCCTGCCTGAAGTAATAAAGAGGTACTCTCCACCCGTGCCTGGGCTAATTCCACGCTCTGCAATTGTATTCGATGGCGCGCAGCCGCCTCCTGCAACTGGCGATAGGCCTGCCGGACCTGCAATTTTACCTGATCCACCAACTCTTCGTAAGCACGTTCACTCTGCATCAGAAGTATCTGCGCCTCCCGAAATGCATTACGTTCGGCTGTACGCTCCAAAGGCAGGTCCAGCTCCAGACCCAGTGAGTAGTGTCCGTCATGCAACCGTAGTCTTGTAAAATCGGTATCGGGCGTAGAGCCGACGGCGGCGCTTCCAACCAAATTCAGTTCCGCCCCGAGTCCATCGGCCGCAATAAAAACTTTGCGCTCTGCATCCCAAATCGCATCATGGCTGTTGGCAAGGTCCAGCCGCTGCGTTAATGCCGCTTCAATTGCCTCACTTACCAAGTAGTCAGGTTCAGATACGCCCTCCGTCGATAACACAGCCAATTCGTTCGGGTCCAGTTGAAATTCTTCATCGGTCGGCAATGCCAATAACAGCTTAAACTCGTCCAGCGCCTGCTTATGCTCCTGCTGAGCCCGGACAAGCCGGTCCCACGCCCGCAATTTGTCCTGCTCAGCCTGGTCGACTTCGAAACGCGGCAAACGTCCCGAATCGGCGAGCATAGACACGCGCTCCTGGGCCAGAGTAAGAATCTCATAATTGTTCTGTTCGTTCTTCACTACATCAAGAAGTTGTACTACACGGTAATAAGCGCCGACTACAGAAACCACAAATGTCTTGCGGAAGCGATTAAACGTGCGAATTTGATATAAGGTGTCTCGTTCTGCTTGTGTGAGATTTTCCTGCGCAACCCTCCGACCTGCCCCACGCAGCAACGGTTTGGTAATTGTGCCGCTTAATACCGAGCCTAATGTCGTCCTCGGGTCACCCGTAAAAAACCGAGCCCAATCCAAAGCTATATTGGCACTGATTGTTGTCCCATCAGCCAAAAGCTGTTCGAAACCATAATCGGCCCCATAGGATACCGATTCTTCATCACCTTCCATTAGCTGGTCGCCCCTGGTGTAGCCCACGTTAAAAAGGCCGAACCATTTCGGCCGAAAACCGTCTCGCTCCAGAGTCAGGTCCAATGTTGTCAGGTAAAGGGTTTCCTTTGCTGTCTGGTACTCACGATTATGGGCGGTGGCCAGGGCAACGGCTCGAGCTAAACTCATAACACCGGAAGGCGGCACCATAAGAGGCGCAAAAATATCATCAGGCGAGGAAGTAACATCTTTAATCCTGTAGTTTACCTTGGGACCAAACTCCGGCCGCCATTTCTGGTCGATTATCCCGTAAACCTCCTCATCGGCCTGGCGTTTGTAATCAGCCGTACTGCAGCCGGTAAGGCAGCTCATGCCCAGTCCACAAAGTAAAATTAAACAAAGCAAGCCACTCTGCCGAAAATTAATTGTCCCCAAACCCTTCTCCAGCATAGGAATACCGCTTATTAAGGCGCACTGTCAGACCTTTTCAACATCTATATTATTGTACAAGAAAAGGCTAAAAAAAGAAAGCGAAAATGGCTCCAATTCTCCTAACACCGCTCATTTCAGAGTAAATAAGCGAGTCTCAGAAACCAAAACCAAAGCTCAATTGCCTAAATACTTCGCACACCCAATAAAAGCAAATACATCCCTAATCCCAGGCCGTTTAAATACTCTGTAAAAAGCTAATCCCTTCTCCCAAAAAGCCAAAGTGTCAAAAACTGTCACCTTATTTTCCTGAATATAAGGTGCTTTTATCGGACTGTTATTTGTTAATTTTTCTGTCTGGATACACAGATACAGTACAGTTAGCCGTAATTTTCTTGCCAAACAAGGTCTTTGCATTTAAACTCTTCGAGGGAAATTCAGGACAAACAGGCCCATTTTCGGCGGCGTAGCCAAGAGGCCTAAGGCGACGGTTTGCAAAACCGTTATTCGGCGGTTCGAATCCGCCCGCCGCCTGTTCTTTTTCACTTCAAGAAGAAGATGAAATCGGACTTGTTTGGCGTCCAATAATTCACCCGACAAAAAGTTACCGTTATATAATTGATTATCCTATAGAAAACTATATACTCTAAGCCACCACGGCAGCCTTTGCATTGTGGGAGAAAAGCGGATTAGTTAAACAAGCATTTAACAACTTTTTTTATCCTCATCACACTCCAAAAAGCTCAATTATTCTCTATTCCAACTTTTATCGGACAATCACCGATTTGACATTAGGACACTGATAAAACTCCAGCATACAGCAGTTCTTTCTTCGCTTAGCCGGTTAAACACCGAAAAACACTTTATTTTGTCCGCTACATTCACCTAAACCCTCTTCAAAAACTTGACGAGTAAATAAAAACAGGAGAACGCGTTCTTAACTGAAAGGATTGTAAAGGCTTACGGTGGTTTTCCTAAACACCCAAGGGAGTGTCTGTGGAGACAGCAGCGAATAACAATTTGCCAGAAGGATTTTCTGGTGTAGGTCAAGCCGACACTGAGCAAGCAATCTTTGTTCACAGCGAACTTGCTACCGATGAAAAAGCAGCTCAGAACGTCGCTAAAAAACACGGTGTTGAGTTCATCAAACTTTCTGAAACGGAGCTTCCTCCACACATAGTTCGACTGCTGCCACAATGGCTCGTTACGCAGAATAACGTTATCGCCATAAGATTGGAAGAAGATACACTCCACGTTGCAATGACCAACCCATTGGACCTGCCAACACTGGACCAGATAAACCTGGTAACGGGTTTCAAAGTAAAACCAATAGTCGCGACCGAACGGGAAATAATAAAAGCTATTAGTCAGCATTATGGTGTCGAGCAGATGATGAAACAAGGCCTGATTGACGCCAGATTTGATGCCGAACCAACACAAGAGGCTGATAATAAAGTTGAAGAGCTGGTCATCTCAGACGAGGGAGGACAAGTTGTCAGGCTTGTTAATTCCACAATCAAGGATGCTATAGACTCTCTTGCGAGTGATATACATTTTGAGCCGACAAGTGATGAAATGGTCGTTCGTTTCAGAGTTGATGGTATACTGCGTGATTGCCTGACGATTCCGTCGGCGTTAAGAAAAGAAGTTACCTCCCGTCTGAAGATTCTTTCCGATCTTGATATTACCGAAAAACGCAGGTCTCAGGATGGTCATATAAATCTTCATTATAAGGGAAATGATTATGACCTGCGTGTCTCCGTTGTGCCCACGATAGACGGTGAAAAAACGGTCCTGCGAATCCTCGATAGAAACAGTATGCTTATTGACCTGGCTACACTCGGTCTTGATGCTGAAGAGATTAAACTGGTGAAAGTTGCCGTAAGCAGGCCGTATGGAATGGTTCTTGTAACAGGACCAACGGGAAGCGGAAAGACAACAACCCTGTATGCTATGCTCCATAACCTCGATTCAATTGGGAAAAATATCATAACAATCGAAAATCCGGTTGAGTATCAATTAGACAGAATCAACCAGATACAGATAACTCCGGAGGTCGGTGAAACATTCGCAGGAGTATTGCGTTCGATACTCAGACAGGACCCGGACATAATAATGTTAGGCGAAATAAGAGATATAGAGACCGCCGAGATTGCGGTGCAAGCTGCTCTGACCGGCCATCTCGTCTTAAGTACGCTGCATACAAACGACGCACCAACGGCCGTCACCAGATTAAGAGAGCTCGGGATTCCTTCATTTCTCATCACTTCGTGCGTTGTGATGGCGGGAGCACAAAGATTAGTTAGAAAGATCTGCCCGGACTGCAAAGAATCCTATCAACCCGACGAAGAAACGCTGAAATTACTGGGGATTGATAAGCCCTTAGCAAAAGGATTTATTCACGGTAAAGGCTGCAACTATTGTTACGGGACGGGCTATCGCGGCAGAGAAGGCGTTTACGAGATTCTCAAAATAGACAACGATATTCAAAATGCAATACTGGCGGAAAAAAGCTCGCTGGAAATAAAAAGGATAGCTGCAGAAAAAGGAATGAAAACGCTGCTGGATTCTGCATTGTTGAAGATATCACAAGGTACAACTACTGTTGAGGAAGTAAGACGAGTAATAGCTCCGGAGAGATTCTAATGAGCCAATTTCAATATACAGCTCATGCAGTTGATGACGGCAAGGTGTTTAAGAGTACCTGTGATGCTGAAAATGAGGGCGTATTACGCTCGGACCTTAAGAGAATGGGCTATACAGTCGATGAAGTCAGGCTGCAAAAAAACAAACAAATCTTCGGACAGCGCAAGAGAGTAAAGTTAATAGACCTTGTAAATATGTGTCGAAGGTTCTCTGTAATGTATGCAGCGGGTCTGCCTTTGATGGACTGCTTAGTTTCGCTGTCGCAGGAAAATGAAAGCAAAAAACTCTCGGATTCTCTGGACGATATACGTAGGCAAATCGAGCATGGCAGCAATGTTGCAGAGGCTTTTTCCACACACCCAAAAATGTTCTCTCCATTTTTTGTCAACCTGTTACAGGCCGGAGAGGCTGCAGGCAAGTTTGACTATGTGCTCAAGCAATTGGCAGTATATATGGAAAAAGAATACGACCTGAGAAGAAAAATACGACAAGCTTTCGCTTATCCAATGATAGTTTTAATTATGATTCTCTTTGTTATTATAATGATAATGATAGTTGTTGTGCCGGCATTTTCCAAAGTTTATTTAAAAATAGGCATAACGCTGCCGGGACCAACAATTGCACTTATCTACATCAGCAATAATATAATTTACATTTTCCCATCAACAATCGCTTTAGCTGTCGGGCTGTGGTTTCTGTACAAAAGGCTTAAGACAATACCTTCAATTAAAACCAGGCTGGATAGATGGAAATTATCAATGGCAATGGTAGGGAAAGCCTACCACAAAATTGTAATGCTTAAGTTTATTCGCACGTTCAGCATTACGATTGCAGCCGGTCAGCAGGTATCCGATGCCTTGGTAATCGCAAGAGACGTTGCAAATAATGCTGTTGTCTCGGAAGCTTCCGTTATGATTCAACGTAATATAAAACGTGGTGGCACAATTACCGATGCAATTAAACTGCATGACTTTTTCCCACAATCTATCGTACATACGTTTTCAATAGGAGAAAAGGCCGGCAAGCTGGATGAAGTATTAGGCAAATTTGCTATCGGAATTGAACAGGATGTTGATGACGAAATAAGAAAACTTATTACAAAAATAGAACCGTTACTAATGGTAGTATTGAGCCTTGTTGTAGGCTTTGTTTTGTTAGCTATTTATTTACCAATTTTCGATTTAGTCAAAATGGTTCACAAATAACTTGGACTTATGTGTCCGGCAGGTAGCCTGCTCTGCCGGATTGCATGATTGAACAGGCAGGTACTTTGAAAGGGGTAAAAGATGACGGCTAAAAAAGGTTTTACTTTAATTGAGCTGCTCCTGGTGGTTGCTATCCTGGCAGTTCTGGCGGCAATTGTAGTCCCAAGACTGGCTGCCTCCTCCAGCGAAGCGAAAAAGTCCGCGTGCACCGCCGCCTGGGCTAATTTGGTAAGAGCCCTCGAACTTTATGCGGTAGACAACGATGGAGAATACCCAACGAACCAAACGACGTTTGATTCTCTTATTCTCAACAGCAGTACGTACTTTCCGCATGGTACGCCGAGCTGCCCGGTCGACGGTAGCGCGTATGTGTATGTTAATACCGCAGGTGCAGAGACAGTAACTCCGCATAGTCACCCATAGTATAGTTAGTTAAAGCAGAAAAGTGGCAAAAAAATGAAGCGAGGACCTGACTCTATCAAGACAGGTTTTACGCTGATAGAACTTGTCCTGGTTGTGGCGTTGATAGCTATACTTGTAAGTATAGCTATCCCACGTGTTGGTTGGGGGACAATGGGGAAGGTTCAGGTTGAGAGCACTGCTCAGCAGTTTTCCGGCTACCTGAAGCTTGCCCGGTCGCTCGCCATAACGCACGCCAGCAGCAACGGCGAGGGCTATGAAGTTGTTCTGACATCGTCACAACCATATAACTACTCGCTCATTAACTCCGATACCCTGGAGGTGATAAAAGGCCCGATAGCATTGCCTGAAGGCCTCAGCTATAGCGGAGATAGCACATATGAATTCACACCATTAGGAAATCTGTCAGGTAGTCAAGTATTATCAGTACAATTTTCAAAGTCGGGCTATACCTCGGGTATTACGGTCACGCCGGTCGGAAGGATAACGATTCAATGAAATGAAAAGACGAAAGAAAAAAGGTTTTACTTTTATCGAGGTTCTGGCATCAGTGCTGATATTGGCCGGGGCCACTGTTCCTATCATAACCTATGCTGCCGACAGTCTGTCTACGAGCGTAGAGATAGAGCGTAGGATAAAGTCAACTCTGCTGGCAGAAGGCGAGATGGAAAAGATAAAAAACGTGCTGAGAAAATCGTTCGGTACGGACTTTACCGCCTGGCCAAGCAGTCTTGGAAACAATTACTATGCCATCAGAACATCGACAGACGTAGAACCAACGCTGAAGATTATCGAAGTTTCTGTTGGCTACGACGTCAATAGGAACGGTTCGCTTGGAACAGACGAAATTATGATTACTTTGAAAACACAATATGCCCAAAGAAGCTGATAGACACGTTAAAAACTACAGAGCCTTCACATTAGTTGAGGTGATACTGGTGGTCGGCACGATAGCCCTGGTTGCAGGTACGTTGGTCGGACTGGTTATCAACAGCTATGAAGACTTCAAGCTGGGCAGCAGTCGTTCAACTTTACTACAGGACGGCCAGTCAGCTATAGGGCAGATGGTTCGCATTCTTCGTCAGGTCATTGCCTTTAGCTCCGTAAGCGAGTCAACCGACCAGGCCGGCTACATTACATTTACAAACATTGATGGAACCGTCGAAGAGTTCAGACTCAACACAGGAACCAGCGAACTCGAATATGGCGAGCCGGGCTCCCTAAGTGCCTTAACCGGCTCGGTAAGCAGCCTTTTTTTAACATGCTACGATATAGACGGAAATGTCCTGACAGGACCCGTCTCGGCCGGCAACGTTCAGTCGGTACAAATTGAGATGACGCTTAACGACGGCGATAACAGCTTCACCCTCTTTGGCAGAGTCTGTTGTCCGACGGATCTTTCGAGCCTTATAGCCTGGTGGAAGCTGGATGAAACTTCCGGATTAACCGCAGCAGACAGTAGTGGCAACGACAACCACGGTACTTTACGAAATATGGCAGGTGATGAATGGACAAGCGGGGCAATGGGCGGTGCGCTGAATTTTGATGGCAACAACGACTACGTGGCCATTCAAAATCTATACTACGATGGTAGCGATTACCCGGAAATCAGCGTTACCGCCTGGATCCGCACCAGCGACGGTACCAACCAAATAATCGTTTCCTACGACCGCAATGAATACTGGCGGCTGGAGATCAACGGAAATGGTGGCGGCACAGGTCAGGTAGGCTGGGATGTACGTACCAGTAGCGGCCAGGTGGATTACGGCAGCACCACCCGTGTCGATGATGGCGCTTGGCATCATGTGGCAGGTGTATTTGATAACGGCACACTGACCATCTACATCGATGGTAATCCGGAATCCCCGGATTCCGGGGGCAGCACCTTCGGAAGAGGAGTAAACACGCGATACGGTTTTCTGGGAGTAGGTTCGGAAGCAACTACTTTTGACGGCAATAAAGGTCCAACCAGTTACTTTGACGGCGATATGGACGATGTGCGCATCTATAACCGCGCACTGAGCGTACAAGAGATATCACAGTTGGCCAATATCCTTAGATACCGGGAGTTTACCGAGGCCAAGACCGGTTCCAACGTTACCTCTATTACCATTTCAACGCCTACCACAAATGAGGGTGACTTACTTATCGCCGCTGTTGCCACCGATGGCGATACTTCCTCCTCGCTGGCCCCACCTGGTGGTGAAGGCTGGACTGAAATAGACGCAGGCGATTATAACAATGAGGTTACGCTGGGTGCCTGGTGGAAACTCGCAGATGCCTCTGAGTCAGCCAGCCATCAGTTTACCTGGTCGGGCGGTCAACATGCATACGGCTGGATAATGCGGTTTACAGGCCATGATCCAAGCGACCCTATTAACGACTACTCGACCAGCGGAGAACCAAGCAGCACGCCAACCAGCCCGGCGGTAACCACTACGGTCAGCAACTGTATGATTCTCCGACTGGGTGCGTTTGATGACGATGATATTACTGAAGATGACCCCGGACTTCCCGGTCATACGGCAATCACGATGGACAAAACCACCGCTGCGATGTTTCAGGACGGATTCGAGACAAGTTTCGACCTGTGGACCGACGGCGGAACCACAGACTGGGACAGGACATTCAGCCAGCAACACTTAGGCAGCTATTCAGCACATGCCGGCTGGTGGAATACTCAATTGACGTCCGACAATATTGACACAAGTTCTTACAGCTCTTTCACAATCGATTTCTGGTATATGGATGACGACATCGATAACAATGACGATGTTTTTCTCCAGCTTTATGATGGTGGTTCATACAACGACAGATTTGAGCTTAACATGGCACCGTCTGAGGAGGATATATGGCACAACCATAACGAAACTGTTAACGATAGCGGCGGTGATGCGCAGTACTTCAGGAACAACTTCCGCATCAGATTCGAGGCCACCGACATCAATAACTGGCGTGAAAATCTATGGATAGACGACGTAACAGTGACCGTTGTCGGTGGTGGTACGGTCTCCGGCGGAGCCGGATACGTCAGGCAGTCCGCCATTGGTGACAGTGGCACATCTACCTTCACGCTTGGCTCATCGAACGAGGCGCGGACACTTACGATAGCAATAGCGCCGGCACCTTAAACATCTTAGAGAAGATAACGCCACCATATAAGCAGTCATATCGATTGAAATAAATTCAAAAATACTAAAATCGCAAATTCAAAACAATCTCAAATGACCAAAATTCAAACCTCCAAAACAGTCAAACTTATAGGACGCGTGCAAAAAAGTTTCTTTCCGTGGTAGTATGTTTTATTAACTCCGATAAAAGCTAAGTTTTCCTCGGTCGGCACTGAATTTGTCTTTCGGCTTTGCGGTATATGAATAAGACCCGAAGGATTCGACTTTTTCCGTAACAAGTTCCTTATTTCTGACGATACGATTAGTGTCTCGGAGTGTCTCTGAAACTGTATCAGTAGAGGATGAACAGTCCGATTAAATCCCGGGATATTGGATGTATATAAGTTTAACTGAAAAAAACCGGCTTAGCTATGTTAATAAGTGTCTCCTCAGCATCGGTGCTATTGGCCTTAAGTACAGGCCTTTCCTGAATGAATAAAGAAATTAAAAAAACAAAGAAAAACAAGGATGGTTTTGTTCTTGTATTAACGGCTTTTGCCACAATGATGATGGCAACACTTATTATAGCCTTTTTAAATATGACTTACATAGATTTGCTTCTGGTCAAAAACCATATGTGCAGCACAAAAGCCTATTACATTGCGGAGGCCGGAGTTGCTGATGCGATAAACGAGATGCGACTTAACGGCCCGCTATCAGATACGCAATGGGAAGAGTTTTTCCCTTCAGGTTCGTCGGACAAATATACAGTCGCTGTATCACAAAGCTCGACTATTATAAATTCGACCGGCCTTGAAGCCAATGCTAATTTCAGCAGAATACTGGAAGTAACGGTAAGTTTGAGCGGAAGCTCCTCGCCTTACAATGTATCGATTAATCAATGGAAGGAAATAACCCAGTGAATCCTGATAAAGCTATCCTGGGGATACATATTGACGGCGATTGCTTAAATATCGTTCATCTGGGGCACACCGCCGGAGGTGTGGAGTTACTAAACTGGATGAGCGAGCCTTTACAGGACGGCATTGTAAACGACGGTTTGATTATCGATGTACAAGCCGTATCGCAAAAAATCCGAGACTTTGTCCAAATCAACCAAATAAAAACTCGTAAAACAATTATATCGCTGCCGTGTTCGCCTGTGAGATTAAAGCCCTGTGAATTTCCTACGCAAACATACAAAAAACTACAGGAACAGGTCGAAGAGCAAATCGGAAAGTATTCTTTGTTTGGCGGCCGGGAGGTTATATTCGATTATTGCATATTCGAGGGAAAAATCCGGTCTTCCAATAAGCAGACGGTGCTGCAGGCAATTACATCCAGAGAAATAAGCGATGCTTATCTGACAATTGCCAACAGTGCCGGCCTTAAATTAGTGGGAATCGAGCCTGCGGTGTTAGCAATTATAAAATTGTCTTTTAACAAAAAAGCTGCAGATTCTCAGGCTGTTTCTTTGCTGTTGGTTCTGGACTCGGTCTCGGCTAACCTAAGCGTGTTCAATAAAGGCCTGCCCCAGTTTTGTCAAAATTTGAACATAAGCATAAAAGATTTATCACAGGACAAAAACAGCTTTTCCAATCTAACCGAACAGATGAAATCCGTCCTGAACTTTGCGCGCTCGCTTGACGAGACACAGCAACCAACATTTATAGTCGCAGCCGCCTGCAACGGCGAAATGGTGGACAAAATTGTCAGCCAAATAAAAAATAGTTTAAGCGACGTGACCTTTAAGTTAACAGACCAATGCCATATCACACAACAATTCAGCATTCAAGGCACGGACGAGCAGGAAGTCCCTTTATTTGCATTTGCTTCGGCTTTAACGGCTTTAGGTGTTTGTGAATATGATGGACAGCTAAATCTCGTATCACAGCAGTCAATCAACATTTATAAAACAAAGAAAGAGATATCCTTCACTGCGAAAATCATTATAGCGCTGTTTCTGCTGTCTATTGTTATCCTGGTCCCGCTGAAGAGTAAAATTAAAAGCGCTGAAGCCGAATTAATCGAGATGGCTAAAAAATTTACTGAAACAATTCCGACGAGGGATAAAATCTCTAACTCAAAAAAACAGATGGGGCAAGTGAACATCAAATTGTCGGCTTATATTGCAGCCGACAAGAAACTAACAAATCTCCCGTGGCCGAAAGTCCTGTCGGTCATAGGTGACAAAGTGCCAAGCGGAGTAAGGATAGCTGAAATTTCAACTACTGATACCGGTGATTTTATGCTGTTCGGAAAAGCACTGGCTGAGAATTATGTTCATAAGTTTGTGAAAAAACTGCAAAACGAAGAGCTTGTTGAATACGCAGAAGTGGAAGAAATCGAATATGACGAAAACCGCGGCTCAGTTATTGTTGATTATAAAATTACCTGCCATATCAAATTACCTGAAGGCAATTTATGATTACAGAGAAGTTAACAAAACTCGATGACTCCAAGAGGAAGACAATTGCCGTTTTAGTGCTGCTGGCCGTGGCAGGCACTTGTTACTTTACAATAACAAGAGGCTCTATCGTGAAATTGCAGGCAGCTAAAGCAAATTATACCGGTCTCCATGCAGTGTACACCGAGACCGAGTATCAACAATCTAATTTTTCAAATTTACAAAATAAACTCGAAGAAAAACAAAAACAGCTCGAAAAACACCAGCAGCTCAGCTTTAGCAACGAACAGGCCTCGCAGCTTTTCGAAAATATAAACTCTATGGCATCGGCACATAAATTAAGACCAATATCCAAAACAGTTTCCGAACCCATAGAACTCAGTGATAAAAAAACCATACCTGAACAGCCCGAGACAGAACATCAATTTTTGAAAACACAATCGGCAACAATAGCTGTTTGCGGCGATTATTTCAATATGGTTGATTTCGTGAACGAACTTGCCAACCGTACGCAAAAAATTTATATGACGAATTTTCATATAGATATAGCACGGGGAGAAAATTTTTACCCGAAAGCATCATTCGAAATAACCTTATTAATAGATTCGTCTAAAGGATACGAAAAATGATACGAGTGCATATGATAATGGTAGTGACTCTGGGAGTAATTATTGCGGCGGGAATTTGCTCAGGTCAGGAACCACCGAATAAGACGAACCCATTCGGCCCATTAGACGAAGCGACAGCCTTTAATCCAGCTAAAACCGCCGACAATCTTCCAGCTATGTACGATATAGAAGAACCAATTAGCACCGAGATATTCAAATTAAACTTTGCTAATGCTAAAAATTTGGAAGAGACCGTCAAAAACCTCGTATCCAATGACGGAAGAGTAGGAATTGATGAAAGGCTTAACTGCATTGTTGTCTGCGATACGGAATCGGACTTAGAGCAAATCAGCGAAGCGATAGAGAGGCTGGATGTTAAAGCACCTCAGGTTATGATTGAGGCCCTGATAGTCAATGTGAAACTTACAGAAGAGCTGAAAATGGGTGTCGACTGGACTAAACTGGGCACATTAAATAATTACCTTTCCCAGGAGTTTAATATCACAGGCAGTACAAATCCATACGGCAAGGTGATAATCTCAAAGACTAAAGACGAATGGAATTTCCAAGGACTGATAGACTTTGTTGAAACCAACAAAGACGTCAGAATCCTGGCAAATCCCAAGGTGCTGGTAATGAACAATCACAGGGCAATTATCAACTCTATCGAAGAAATACCATACCGCGAACTCAGTGAAACATCCGAAGGGGGCGCTATCGGCACAGTAGCTTTTAAAGAGGCTGGTATCAAACTGGAGGTAACTCCCCAGATCACCGATGACGGCCACATTATCATGCATATTAAACCTGAACAGAGTGCCCAGATTGGAACATTCACGATTGAAAACAGCGAGACGCCGATTATTGAAACACGAAGAACCGACACAACTTTATGCGTTAAAAACGGCCAGACGATTATCATAAGCGGCCTTCGTAAAAGCGAACCGTCCATAGTTGAAAACAAAATACCGATTCTCGGCGATATCCCGCTTATAGGCTTGCTGTTCAGGAAAGTAGATACTGACTATATAGAAAGCGAGCTCGGAGTGTTTATAACACCGCATATTTATACCGATGGCAAACTATCTCCCGAAGAGTTGAAACTAATTGAGCAAAGCAAAGAAAAAAAATCTCTTTATGAAAACAGCGATTTATTAAGATTACAGCCGAATGATGATATAAATCGCTGATCTTTAGGAAACATATTATGTTAACCAATATATTTGAGAAGAAAACAAAGACGAAAAAAATATTATTAACCGACGACGAACCGGATATAATCGCGGTCGTAAGCGCAGTTCTTAAATACAACGGATACAACGTCATAACTGCCGGCGACGGCTTCCAATGTCTTGAAAAAGCAGAAAGCGAACAACCGGACCTTATTCTCCTTGATAAGAAAATGCCGAATATGGACGGACAAACAACTTTGTTACAATTACAGGCTTCGAAGAAAACAAGTCATATTCCAGTTATAATGTTAACGAGCTGTACGGATGGCGAAGATATTGAACTTGCGCAAAAAGGCGGTGCTGCTGAGTATGTCGCCAAGCCGTTCGACCGCTCTGTATTACTTGAAAAAGTCGCTCGAGTGCTGAAATCCAAACCCAAATAAAACTGACAACATATGCATAACAGATATACAAGTTTGCGGGGGAAAGTACACAAATGGGCCAAGAATTAATAACAATCCTACATGCAGAAGATGATGAAATTGACCGCCGATTAGTAAAACGGATTTTGTCCGAGAAACAGCAGGCCCTCGAATTCGACCTCGAACAGGTAGACAATGTTTCAACGGCCATCGAATGCCTGAGGAATAACGAATATGATATCGCGTTGCTTGACCTGGGACTTCCCGATGCCAACGGCATCGAGTCAATCCAAATGGTCAAGCAAATCAATGCAGACATACCTATCGTAGTATTAACCGGAGCCACAGACAAAGACAGGGGAATCGAGGCGATAAAAAATGGAGCGACGGATTACCTCTCCAAGGACATCGCATTAAAAGAGTTATTAGTCCGGACAATCCTCTATGCATTAGAACGCAAAAAAGCAGAGAAAAAAATCAAAGAGGCCGTAGAAACAAAATCAGAATTCCTATCTATGGTTTCACATGAATTGCGCACTCCTTTGACAGCTATGAAAGAAAGCGTTTCCATTGTCCTGGATGGATTAGCAGGACAAATAAGTAATGACCAGAAAGAATGTCTGGACATCGCAAAGAGAAACATAGACAGGCTTGCCAGACTTATCAGTGATGTTTTGGACTTTCAAAAGCTTGAGTACGACAAGATGAAATTCAATATGCAGCTTGAAAATATAAACGATGTTGTCGAGCACGTTTATAAGACGATGTCCTGTCATGCAAAAGAGAAGGGATTGGATTTTATCCTTGAACTTGATGATAACTTACCAAAAGTAAAGATAGACGAGGACAGAATTACCCAGGTTTTAACAAATCTCGCCAATAACGCATTAAAGTTTACAGAAAAAGGGAGTATTAAAATTAAAACAAGCAAGGGAGAAAATATTGTGCAGGTTCAGGTGGTTGACACCGGCTGTGGAATTAAACCAGAGGATATGTCAAAACTATTTCGGAAGTTTGAACAATTGGCAACCGGCGGCGAAAGAAAAACGGGCGGAACGGGACTGGGACTTGCTATTAGTAAAGAAATAATCGAGCATCATGGAGGAAAAATCTGGATAGAATCAGAATCGGGTAAAGGATCGAACTTTAAATTTGTGCTGCCTATTGTAGAGAGACGAAAAATATGTCGAAAAGAATCTTAATTGTTGATGATGAACCGGATGTTCTTAGCCTTGCAGCATTCAGGCTAAAAAAAAGTGGGTATGAAATTCTTACTGCGACCGACGGACAAATGGGGCTTGATATGATAACAAGTGAAAAACCCGATTTGGTGCTGCTGGACTTGCGATTGCCTAATATGGATGGTATGGACGTATGTAAGCATGTTAAGAGCGATAAAGAATTACAACACATACCTATCATTTTATTCACAGCTACTGAAGATGTAAGAGTTGCCGATGTGGTAAAAGAAGTTGATGCCAACGATTACATAGTAAAGCCATTTGAACCGGATAAATTGATTGAAAAGATAAAAAGCTTCATAGATTAGAATAGATACGAGTAGTCAAAAGCTTTCCGTTTATCCTGTCTCTCTCACTATTTGCCGATTGTAATGTCAATATGCCTAATATTTCTCAAGGTTATCTAAAACTTCACCCTCTTGATTTTTCTCTTGCCTGGGGCTCTCGAAGATAGAAAGGTATCAGAGTAACCGGGTCGGCGAATTGTCCGGCTAATGCTTTCTTCCATCCGAGTCGATAAAGCTTTTTTGCATCGGCAGGCCAATAATCCGAATCCAAAAAACGCACACCTTCTGCCTTGAAGGCCTCGGTATAATACACCAAGCCTTCACCAAGCAGCCATACTGGCTCCGGGGTTCCTGAGAATCGTCTGACAAACTCCTCGGACCTCATCAGGCAGTCCGGCAGGCGTTGTAACCAGCAATCGTTCTGTCTATCGAATACCGCCACAAAAAACTGGCCTCGCTTGGCATCGAGAACAGTAGCTATTGTTTTTATCCTGATTCGCTTTTTTCCCATATATTCAACGGCATTCTCGGCTATCACCTGCATTGTATTGACTGCGACAATCCGAGTTCGCCGCGGCAAATTAGCCAGGTGTATCGTTTTTGCAAGCGTCACCGCTATTCTTATACCTGTAAAACTGCCGGGACCGGCTGAAATATACACTTGCTCAATCTGGTCACATTCCCGACCGAGTGACTTCAGGAGCCGGAAAACTGCGGGAAATAACTCGGAACTGTGCCGCATAGGTCCGGAAAAAGAACACCAGCAAAGAATCTCCTGACCGATTCCAATGGCGAGTGAACCGGCTCTGCCGGATGTCTCGATGGCTAATACAAGCGGATGAACTGTTTTTTTTGCCTTGTGCATAAATTATCGGACGAATCGCTCTGTATTCTCGCGAATTATAGCTGTGAGCAATACTCAGACGGAAAACGCCCATTAATAAGCCGGAATCAGCGAACTTTTCACTTGCAATAAGCCGCTTTTTAGAATATACTGTACACACCAGACCTTGCTTATTCTAACGATTGTTTTGGACTCTGTGAATTTCTTTTAGCTTTTTTATGTTCTTAGGGAGGCAAACGGTGAGCGAAAAGAACCTCTTACCGAAACGGACAACCATTAAAAGTAAAAGCATTTTAATGGCACTATTATTTTCTATCGGCATCTTGTCAGTAACTGCCAATCTGGTTATGGCTCGGGACGAGGCACCAGAAAAGCAAAAAGTCCTGGCGGAAACAAGTCGACAGTTTATCGAAGTAGGTAAAGAACAACTGCGACGGAATTACCACAAGGCTGCGGAGCAATCCTTTATCCGGGCCCGGCAGTACGAGCGGTATCTGAGTGAGGCCGAACGTCAAAACCTCAAGGAACTGCTGGAAACAACTCTGACCGCCCAGAATGAGAGGGATAAGGTCCAGGCAGATATCACAACCGCAGGCGAGCTCATTGCAAAAAAACAATTCTTAAAAGCAAAGGCACACCTCGAAAAAGCGAGCGACAGTCAAGTTCTTACGAAATTCGAACGCGAGCAACTGGAAGCATACATACAGGAGCTTGATACCCAGATAAACGTAGAGCAAAAACGAATGACCGAGCTTTATGAAGAAAGCATTCGGCTTTATCAGCAGGGCGAGCTGCAAAAGGCTCAAGAGGGATTTATGCAGGTTGCCCGCAGCGGTATACAAATAGCACCAACCGAACTGCCTGTAGAAGATTATCTGGCCAAAATAAAATTTGAAGCCGCACTGGGCAAGGCACCTGAGAAACAGTTGACTTCGGAAAAAATCTCTAAGCCTACAGCAGAACCCCCCAAAGTCGAACCTGACCTTGCCGCTGAGGATCAACTGCTTGATGAAATGTCTGAAAAGGAAGTAAAAGCCGAGATACAGGAGCCGGCCACCGAACCCCAAGAGCCGAGTGTTGCCGCACCGGAGGCAACCGAAGTCAAGGGCGGATACATCGACCTTGTGCTTCGTAAGAAGCGAATTCAGCAAAGCTATACACGCGTATTCGTCGATGATGCTATCGACAAGGCCAACAAATTCATCAAAAATGAGAATTTTTCCAAGGCAAAAGAAGCAGTCAACAACGCTCTTAGACACGTCAACAAAAACAGGTTATTGCTGGGAGATGAGCTGTTTAAGCAATACCATAACAGCCTGACACAACTGACCACGGAAATAATTCAAAAAGAACTTAATTTCGAACAGGAAAAAGAGAAAAAACGGCTTCAAAAGGCTCAAGAACTTCAGGAGTCGCTACGAGCACAGCAGCTGGCCGACAGAAAGCAAAAAGTCAAAAATTTAATGAGAAATGCGAAGAGTTTTCAAAAGGAACTGCGATATGAAGAAGCCCTCGGCCAGATAGAAATGCTGCTTGCGATAGACCCGTTAAACAACGATGCGTTATTAAAGAAGCTATTGCTGAAAGATGTCATAAGCTTACGCGAACAGCTCAAAGTGCAAAAGGAAACCGACGAGCAGGAGCTTAAGGTCCTGTTGGAGACCGACAAAGCCGCAATTCCATATGCTGACGAGATAGTCTTTCCAAGGAACTGGCGGGAGCTAACCAAGAAACGCGAAGCACAGGAAATGGTTGGAATCAGACCAGCAGATGCTATTGTCTATAAACAACTCTTAGAGGTCGTTGACCTCTCGGCGTTGACTCCAGATATGACTTTCGGAGAGGCCATCGATGTAATACGTAACTCGGTAGAGCCACCATTAAAGCTGTTCCCGAATTGGAAGGATTTAGAGGAAAACGCCTATATAGACCAGGGCACACCCATTGATATGCAAGGCGAGGTCGGGATGCCTCTCGGCAAAGCACTCGAGCTGCTGCTTGATTTGGTTTCGGGCGGCCTGACGGAAATTGATTACCTCGTGGAGGACGGCATAATCACAATTGCCACCCAGGAATCTCTACCCGGCAAAACAGTGATACGCATATACGACATCACAGACCTGCTTGGTGTACCCGCCAATTTTGTCTTCGATACGGTTATTGAGGAAGACAGCTTTGTCACAAGTGCCGATTCTGATGAGCTGCTTAGTGAAGAAGAGGCAATCGAGCGAGCCGAGATTATAGTTGAGCTTATTCAGCAGACAGTCGAACCGGACAGCTGGTTTGAGGCGGGCGGAGAAGGCAGCATAAGCATTTACGGCACTCGGCTTGTTGTCACACAAGTACCCGAAATCCAGGAAAAAGTCACTAATCTAATCAAAGATTTACGAAAGTCCTTGGGCCAGCAAGTGGCAATTGAGGCCAGGTTCCTGGTGGTAGACGAGAATTTTCTTGAGGATATCGGCTTCGACGCCGATTTGAATTTCAAGACCTTCGGCGGCGACCTGACAATACAGGGCTTTGGATATGGCTACAACTTCACCCAGCCGAGACCGACAAGAGTGCCCGGCTCCATTCCCCCGACTGAAACCGGGGTGATGGATATTCCGATACTGCCGGCCTTCCAGGGCGCCGGCCATATCAAGTTCCTTGATAACTTACAGGTCGACTTTATACTGAGGGCGACCCAGGCGCACAAGAACGCCACGGCATTAACCGCACCAAAGGTTACTGTTTTAGACGGCGAATCAGCCGCCCTGCGAGTACAAAGAGAAACACAATATATACAGAACGTGGATGTGGAAGTTGACAGTGAGACTGATGCGACCACTGGTCTTACGACCGTTACAGAAGTAACTGTTGACAGAGATATAGAAGTTCTGGTTACAGGCGTAGTCCTCAATGTTACGCCGACCATAAGCGTAGACAAAAAGTACGTTCTATTACGCATCTCCACTTTCACCAGAGAACTGCAGCAATTTGCCACGTATGACGCGGTTCAAGTGATTGCCGGCCAAGAGTTTACGGCACCCTTCTTTTTGCCTGAAACCGAGATAGCTGAAATCAGAACCAGGGTGATGGTACCTGACGGAGGAACCGTACTGCTTGGCGGCCAAAAATTGAGCGCAGAAGTGGAAAAAGAAAGCGGTATCCCGGTTATAAGCAAAATCCCCATTCTTGGCAGGTTCTTTACAAACCGCAGCAAAGTCAAGGACCAGAGAATCCTGCTGATACTGGTTACTCCTACGATTATTCTGCAGGATGAGGCCGAGGCCGAGGCGATTGCCGCGATGGAATGATTAAATTGATATTCTTGCAATGAAAAAGGAGCGTCTTTAAGGACGCTCCTTTTTTTCACACGTACAGAGACACTTTAACTCGCACTTCTTGCTTGCTTGTCTTTAAGTGTCTGATAACCGTAGTGGGCCATAAGATGGTCAAGTATTACCAAGGCAGTATAATTTTCAGCCACAGGCCATATCCGGGCCACAATTGTCGCATCGCGACGGGTAATGGCCGCCAGCTCTTTGTTCTCAAGTGTGTATTTATCAATTGTCTTTTGCGGCTTGTCAATCGTCGGGGTCGGCTTAACAGTAAGTCTGACAATGATTGGCTGGCCGGTGGAAAGACCGCCCGTAATCCCGCCGGCGTTATTTGAATCAAAGATAACTTTGCCGTCCGCAGAGCGCATCTCGTCGTTAGATTGAGAGCCCGTCATATCTTTAACGGCAAAGCCGGCACCAACTTCAATGGCTTTGACCGCACCGATACCGAGCATTTTACCCAACTGGCCGTCGAGCTTGTCGAACACCGGCTCACCAAGTCCTATGGGAACACCGGTAACAACAACTTCAACTACCCCACCTGCTGAATCGCCCGTTGCTGAAATTTTGTTGCATACACCGACCATTTTCTCAGCAACCTCAATGTCGGGACAGTTCAGAATGTGATGAACACCGTATTTGCTTCGCACCTGCTCAGATTTGAGCCTCGGCGCTTTAGCACGAATCGCCTCGATTTGCTGTTCAATCTCAGCCAGGATTCTCATCTTCTCAAGGAACCGCATATCCATATTGATTCGGCCGTTGATGTAAATCTCCTGGTAAAATGGGTCGAGGTCGCGCCGCATTTTCTTGTAATTCTCGGTATATTCGAAGGCCCGTTCCGCCGGCAAATCGCCACAACGAACCGAGGCAAGCTCTTTGACATAAGAGAACACCTTAATTCCGCATTTCTTCAGAATCCTTTTAGCCACGCATCCTGCGGCCACAATTGTTGAAGTATAGCGGCCGCTGAAGATGCCGGCGCCAATTGCATCATCGTTTGGGCCGTATTTCACAAACGAGGCGTATGACGCATGGCCCGGCCTCGGTGTGCGGTTGGTGTCTTGATATTGCTTGATGTGAATGAAATGACGGTCCAGATTGGGAATTAGAATTGTCAGCGGTGTGCCATTGGTATGGTTCTTATTGCCGGCGCCCTCGACAGTATCCGCCGAGTTTAGACCGGAGTAGATAATCGGCAGGTCCGGCTCTTTTCGCGGGCTGGACAGCTCATCCGCACCCGGCTTTCTGAGAAGCAAGTCGCCGTAAATCTCCTGCTCGGTAAGCTCCATTCCCGGTGGATGGCCCTGCACAACAGCCGTTAGGCCTTCCTGATAAGAGCCCCCGGCAACCGTTACCTGAAATAATCGCCCAATATGACAACCAATCATTTTCTCTTAATCTCCGTAATTTTAATTATTATTCGGTAGTTATTGTTTTCGGAATATACCTTTATTTCGAAAAAACTTCAAACCTTTCCCAAAAGTCAGGGAAAGACTTTGCTACGCACATTTCATTCTCGATAACCTGGTTACCTGTAACTAATCCCGCAACAGCGAAACTCATAGCAATTCTATGGTCATCGTGAGGATCTATTTGGGCACCATGCATTTTGGCACCGCCTTTTATAATAAGCGATGTATCATCGCATTCTGCGGAACAGCCCATTTTATTTAGTTCCGAAGCCATTACCGCTAATCTGTCACATTCTTTGTGCCTTAGATGGCCTATATTTGTAAACCTGCTTGTGCCTTCCGCAAAAGCGGCGGCTACGGCCGCAGGCGGCACTAAATCAGGAATATTACTCATATCCTGCTCGATTGCCTGTAGTCGTTTTCCCTGAATACAAATCCCGCCGTCAGTTTCAGATATTTCACATCCCATCTTCTCCATCAATGTCAGAAAAGCCTTATCGCCCTGCTTTGTATCAAAGCGCAGACCTTTTACAGTAACTCTCGCCTTACAGACGGCACCGGCCAGGAAAAAGAATGAAGCGCTGCTGTAGTCGCCTTCTATCGTTACTTCTCGTCCCGCATATTTTGCGCCATTCGGTATTTCTATTCGTTTATAGTTTATGTTTTCTGCCTTTACGCCGAATTCAGCCATCATTTGCAGACTGATATCGAAATATGGTTTTTCCGTCATTTCATCGATACACTTCAATGTAACTTCATCCTCCGCGTAAGGCGACGATATAACAATCGAGCTGAAATACTGTGAACATTCTCCACCTCTTATCTGTGCGTTGCCACCTTTAATTCCGCCGCCATAAACCTTAATAGGAGGAAAGCCCTCTTTCTCAAGATACTCTATTGTGCAACCCAATTGGCGCAGGCCGCCAACTACCTCAAGAATCGGTCTTTCGGTAATCCTTTTGTCTCCCGTGATAACTACCGGCCTATCAGACAGACAGGTTGCCGAGGTTAAAAAATTCATCCCGACTCCGGACTGACCGACGTCCAGCTCATCGCAAATAGGCGTATATCTTCCGCCTGTCCCCTGAACAATAATCCTGTCGTCTTCATTCTTGATTTCCACGCCAAGTCGTCTAAGACATTCGATAACTTTTACCTGGTCCTGGCCGAGTAATGGATTGTAAATTGTGCTCCTGCCTTGGGCCAGAAAGCTGATGATTAAGGCTCGCAAAGTGTGAGCCTTGGACGGCGGTGCTTTTGTTATAATGTCCATATTGCGGATTTTATTGACAGTTTTCATATATGCCTTATTGACCGGTTTTTGATTCTTCGTGGCTACCTTTGATTTTATTCACGTTTTTACCAGAAATAACGAAAAATTAAAAGAAGTTTTTGTTTTCGTGGTTTGTGTCTCTTGTATCCTGTCATGGAGTGGACTTCATATTCAGCGCAGAATCTCAGAATTAGGAGCGGCCTCTATCAAAAGTCTTATTGTTGAGCCGTTTGGGTCCCAGCCTTTAGTTGTAAAAAGATAGGCAGTGAAGCCGATAATGGAGGTATCGTTTGCATCATCAGTTTTTGTTGTTGAGATAGCACTGTTGCGTTGCGGCTTTAAACTAACAGCCTCAGGGCGATAGGCATAAGAGCGAGGGCTATTTATCATAGCGCCGACGACAAGGGAGCCTGCTGCGTCAGGAGAGTTTGAACCATTGACCGAGAGTAACGTGAATTTCAGCGAAAAGGCCTTGTAGTCTCTTATGTCAATATCTGTTAATAAGCCCTCACCACCATTTGTGCATGACACATAAGATATCGAGTAATTTGGGCTCTTATGGTCGGGAAAATAAATTTCAAACTCGACACCTGGCCCTTCAACATTTGCTTTTCTTATGACCTCTGACATAGAATTATGATGAAGATGTCTATCCAGCAGCATCAAATCATCATCGGATAAAGTAAACTTGTTACTTTTCCTGCCTTTGGTACAAGATACTGTACTTAATAATCCCAGCACCAGAATGACTATCACCTTTTTCATTCGTTTTCCTGTCAAAAGATTCTATTATGACCTTAAAATCTATTGAGTAAATTATAAATACTTTTATAAGCAGGCGATAGCAAAGTTGTAATTTTACAATCTATGCAGGCCCAATGGAATAATATCTTCTGCTCCTCAGGATTATGGCCGAAATTTGTCAATAAGTTTCCCCGGTTTAAGTACAACTCTCGGTTTCTTAATTACTTATGCACATCACCTCTTTGAACGACCGATAACAACTCACCTCACTTCGAAACTCACTCAAGGCCAGCAGATTCTCGATGAGGTTTTGTCCACCGGCCAGAAAGCTCAGCGGCACCACACGAATGGTGTGAGATTTAGAGGCTGGTATCGCAAAATTCCCCTTAACCAAAATTTTTTACGTAAACCCCATTTTTATTGGAACACCCTCGGCCCTGCGCGCATCCTTATAAACAAGCAATAGCATAAGCCATTCCGGCAATAACGCTCCGGACGGCTTCTTTATCTCAAGATGCCGTCGTACTAATGTACTTTTTGTCTTTAAGGTCCTGGGCGATTATTATCGCCCTAAAAGCGGAAAATCGAGGGAAAAAAACGACAAGTCTGCAACCCTTCAAAGGCGATTTTTCGCTTGACCTTTGGCATAAATCCAGGTAAAATGTCTTAGGATACTCTCCGAAAATCCTCCGGTCAGGTACGCTTGGGAGGTTTCTAAAGGGTGATTAATTATGACTCGAACGGCTTTAGTAGCATTAATTGTGCTATTTGTGGCTTCAAGTGCGCTTACTGCACCCCTTGTGCGGTACGTTGACACCAGGGGAAAAGACGCAAGCGGGTATGGTTTATTTCCTGGAATATATGCCTTTAAGACCATTCAGTATGCAATCAACCAAGTTGATGCCAATGACCCAAACTACGGGCAAGGCGTTACAATTTGGGTCGCCGACGGCATCTACGACAATAACCCAGCAAATAATGGGCATAATCGCAATATAAGCTTCCTCGGCCTTACACTTACTCTTCAAAGTGAAAACGGGCCTTTCAACTGTATCATCGACGCCAACGGCACACCATCAGACCCGGCCCAAGGCTTTATTTTTCAAAATGGTGAAGACGAAGAGGCAACCGTTAAGGGCTTCACCATAAAAAACGGATATACCGATACTGATGGCGGCGGAATGAGCTTCGATGGTGCTTCGCCAACGATTATTAACTGTGTAATAGTTAATAACTATGCCTACTGGGGGGGCGGCGGGATAGCCTGCTTCAACAGCGGCGAACCGCAACTCATAAACTGCCTGATTGCTAACAACGTAAGTGACGACTATGCCGGAGGGATACTCTGTTTCGACTCCTCACCGACAATGGAACTATGTACTATTATAGGAAATATAGCATTATCTGAGGGCGGTGGCGTATACTGTGATAACGCAACGCCTGATATTCTCAACTGCATCCTGTGGGATAACTATATTGTGATAGGCACGTTTTTTATGCAAGATGACTTGGCAGGCGGTGATGCTGAGGCCACTTATTCATGTGTTGGTGTAGGTGATACAGGCGATGGCGGTATAAGTACTGACCCGCAATTTATCACAGGACCCTTTGGCCCCTACTATCTGGATCAGCGACAAAGCCCCTGTGTAGACCACATACCCGTTCCCGAAGATAGAAAAAACATCAGAGCATACGACGAATTTGAGCTGGGTAATGTAACCACAGGAGTCTGCAATGAAACCGACCGGCATGAGATAGATATGGGATTCCATTATCCCTTCAATTATGGTCCGGTCCTCTCTCATCAACTGATTATTAACGTCATTGGAAACGGGCATGTCCATGTCAACCCCGGAAATTGCGGAGACCCCAACTACACGGTATATATCACTGATACCCACGTCCATAATGGCTGTTGTGAAATACAGCTAACCGCATTCCCCGACCCCAACCATCGTGTTTGGAAGTGGGTGGGTACAGATGACGATACGACTCATAATTTAATCAACACAATTACACTCACCAGTGATACTACGGTGGACGTTTATTTTGAGCCGGACGAACCACACACGTACTTTGTCCCTTCAGATTATCCGGGCAGTCTGCATCCGATTCAGGACGCCATTAACAATGCAAGGGATGGAGACATAATTACTCTTGCGCCGGATATTTACCGCGAGCAGGGAATTTACCTCGAGAAAGCTATCACAATTAAAAGTGAAGCTCCCAGCGACCCGGCCATTGTGGCAAGTACTATTATCGCGCAGCCGGTCGGTGAAGAGGTTGGTCACACGAGGGGGATTACTATATATAACGTGGGTCACGATACTATCTTAGAAGGCCTGACGTTCTCAGGTTATACGTACAAAGTTGCGTCAATTTACCAGGAGGATATGGAACCAGGTGAGAACGGTTACGATGGACCCCCCGGATATGGTGGTGGTATATATTTGGTGTTCGCCTCTCCGACCATCCGGTATTGCGTAATCAAGGATTGCGTTATTGAAGGAGCAAATGGGAACAATGGTGAAGGTGGTGACGAAAGTGTAACGAAAGGCGGGGACGGAGGCAATCCGGGTGAAATCCACGGCAGTGGAGTATATATGCGTTGGTTTTGCAGTCCGACCTTTGAAAACTGTACAATCAAGAACTGTACTGTTAGGGGTGGAAACGGGGGAAATGGAGGCGATGGCAATGGCTCCGACCCGTTTGGCGATGGAGGTATCGGCGGCGGATGGAATACGACAGATGCAGGATATGCCCAAGGAGCTGCTGCATATATTGGACTGTACTGCTCGCCTACATTTAAGAGCTGCAAATTCAGCGACAATCTCGCCGAAGGCGGAACAACCGGCATCTCAGGATTCAGTGAACCCGTACACCGTAGACCCGAACCGGCAATGAATTATACTATGGACAAGTTCGGCGGAGCGGTTTTCTGTGCTACTGATTCTATATCCACGTTTATTAACTGTACCTTCAGCGATAATGTGGCCGACCCGTTCAGCGTGGAGGACAATGTTCAGCTTGATGTAAGTTATGGCGGTGCGGTATGTGTCTCAAACGGCGCAACAGCCATATTCGAAAAGTGCAGCTTCACTGGAAATGAGGCTACTTCCGGAGGGGCGGTATTCTGCATCTATTCGAATCCGACATTTATCAATTGTAATATGAAAAATAATTCGGCCTTTCAGGGCGGAGCCTTGTTCGCCGTGCATAGCAATGCTAATCTTCTGGGATGCAATATTGAAGATAACGAGGCACCGGGAGTTAGCGTAGAACAAGGGGAGGCTTTATCCGGACTTGGCGGCGGGATACTCTACCAGGCGACACCGACCTTGATTAATGACTGTACTATTATTAATAATTTTGCCGGTTTCTCCGGCGGCGGAGTTTACCTGACGGGAATAGAACATGCACCCACACCTATAGAGCTCAATAATTGCCTGATATTCGGAAATTCAGCCGGTCACAATGGCGGCGGCGTCTCGTGCAGCTGGGATTCCGAGGTGCAGATTAGAAACTGCACGATATATAACAACGACGCCATCAGCAGCGATTCCAATAACTATTCTTACGGCGGCGGGCTGGCCTGCGCATACAGAACTAATACTACCGTAACTGACAGCATCATCTGGGGAAATACCTGCCTCGACCCGAATGGTCTGGGCAAACAATTCTCGTTGGGTAGCGGCTTTAGTGATCCCTGCGGCCTGAGGGTTGAAGCATCCCTTAGCGTCTATTACAGCGATGTACAGGGCGGACAGGCAGCAGGAAAAATTGACTGGCCGATTTGCGGCCCAACGCTGACCTGGGCCAACAATCTGCCTGGAACGGCACAAGACAGTCCCCTGTTTGTAAGCGGCTATTACCTAAGTCAAACCGCCTCAGGACAAGGCACTAACAGCCCATGTGTCAATAGAGGCTCCAGCCTCGATGCGGCAGCAAGTTTACCTCTTGGCAGATTCAGGTACACCACACGTACCGATAAAGTATATGATACCGACAAAATCGATTTGGGTTATCATTACAGAAGGCCGGGTACTTTCTCTCTTGGCGATATTACGCTCGACAGTGCGGTGGACTGGGCTGACTTTGTCGCTTTGGCCCGATACTGGCAACGTACTGATTGTAACTGGCCCGGTTACTGTGAAGGCTCTGATATTAATAAGAACAACCATGTCGGCTTCACCGACCTTGTCTATATAGTAAACCTCTGGCTGGCCGGTGATACCGTTGCCCCAACTCCAAATCCAATGGAATGGTCGAGTGCACCCGCTTCAGCAAGCGATACCTCGGTTATTATGACTGCCGCTGCCGCCGTTGACAACTCCGGAGAGCCGGTACAATACTTCTTTGATTGCAGAGAAGGCGGCTGCCACAACAGCAGTTGGCAGTGGTCTCGAACATATTTAGATACCGGCCTCGCAGCGGGACAGGTATATGCCTATAGCGTTAAAGCCAGGGACATATCTAATATTGAAACTGCACCGTCACCTATTGCCTACGTCATACCAGGTGTTGACACAATGCCACCACAACCCAACCCGAGTATCTGGGCGAAGCCACCTTATGCGTCATCAGCTACCTCAGTTGAAATGATAGCTTGGATCGCAGAAGACCCCAGTGGTGTAGAGTACTATTTCGACTGCACTGCAGGAGGGGGACACGACAGCGGTTGGCAGGATAGCGCGGTATACGAAGACGCGGGGCTCGTACTGGACCAGACTTACACATACGTGGTCAAGACCCGCGATAAGTCAATGTTCCAGAATATGGGCACGCCTTCAGAGCCAAATTCTGCCACTACCGAAGAGAATCCACCCGGTGCAGACCATGACCCTCCGGTGCCGAATCCAACTTTTTGGAAAACTGTGCCGTTTAGATACTTAGACCAGTGCGGTCCTGGTCCAATCGATGCCTGCGAACAGATGAGTGTTGTTCCGGCCACGGATGAGAATGGAGTCGAATACATCTTTATATGCGAGGAAGATGCCGGATTGAGCAGCAACTGGCAGACTGAAGCGTTCCACCAAGTCATTTTCGAATACAGATTTGTCAAGCATACCTGGAAGGTCAAAGCACGGGATATGTCACCGAACCTCAACGAAGGCGGCTGGTCGGTCCGCATCAGGGTCAATCAGCCCGGCAGCGGGTTTGTAGTTGATTGATTTGGGTTACAAGGATGGTGAGGCAGCGTCGAGAAATTGAGTCGAAAGACAACTAAGTCTTGTCGTGGGGATTAGTCTTCTTCGTACCAACCAGACTTGAGAAGATGTTGACGAGCCAAAATCTGAAGGTCGTTAGAATCGATAGTCCCATCCATAGTTATGTCACCAAGTAAATAACCATCCTGTGACCAAACCGGTTTTGAAAAACTGTTCATCAGAATTGTCAGGTCAATGTTGTTGACTATCCCGTCGGCATTAAGGTCGTACCACAGAATACCCTTTTCCTGCTCTGCTTCGCTGAGCTTCCAGGCAAAAGCGTATCGTTCAATCCCATTGTCCTGATTTTGCTGATGCGTATCGCTGAAAGAAATGACAAGATCATAATTTGTGTAATTAGCATCAATAAGGCAGTGAATATGCTCAACATTATCAACGAGACTATCACTGTAATCAAGCAGACGTGTGTTATTTACGTCTTTCACATCAAGGCCCCACAACTCCAGTCGCAAATTACTGTTCTTCTCGGGCAGGGGCTCGAAGGGATAAATCCTGGAATAATGCTTGTTCCAGAAGAGAGTAGCAGTAATGAATTTATCCTGTGGCTCCGAAAGTCTAACTCTGTAAGTGCGTCGAGCTGCCTTGTTGCCGATATTCAGTAAGTTGTTGTCCCATCCTTCAGGACCGACATTTCCAGGACCGAGCGGCCCGGCTACGAGAGTTTCGTAGGCACCGACAGCATTTAACAGGCCGGCGCCCTGACTGTAATCCAGCGGTGCTATATGGTCATCGTCTTTGCTCGGCAGCCCCTTATGCCAGAAAGGCAGCTTTTTTGCCGAACTCATTAAGATGGCCTTAAGGACACAATTGCCCCCCTCAGTAGATATGGCCGGGGCCAGATTGGAGTCATTTTTTGCCTTCTGCACCAGCAAGGCAAGCGTACCGGCAGTAACAGGGGCCGAAAAACTCGACCAGCTACCTGTTTCCTGATAAAAGCAAGGGATGTTAAAGTCCGCCGCCAGGCAGTTACCCGGCACGACTATGTCAGGTTTACATCGACCATCCGCCGTGGGTCCACTGCTGGAGTGCTCCGCGTGCGGCAGCGAAAAGTTCGCTAACTTCTTTTCCAGAACCTCACTGTCAACCGAGTCAACTACTCCCACGCCGAGCACATTTGCACCGGCAGCGGGGAACAAAACGGGGTCATAAACGTTAGAGCCGTTGCCGATGCCAGCTATGACCATAAGTCCCTGATGCTCAGCCAGCGATTCGATGCCCCTGGTCCACCAATCTTCAAATTGGCTTCCGATGCTCATTGTCATCAGGTCGCTTTTGTCGAGGTTGGCAAAAAACACGTTCCTGGTTACAAAGTACCAGAACTCATAAACGTCAAGTGTGGCTTTCGGCGCGGCTCCCTGATAGTTAAACCTGCCTACCAATGGGTGCAGGCCATTTGGGTCCTCGCCAATTAATACTGCCCCTACCGCCGTTGAGTGAGCCGAAGCAGTACCCGGCAATAGGCCGGAATCGTGAAAACTAACCGTCTTGCCCCTAAAGCAGTCGTGCTCCATACTGAATTGATAGTCATTTTGGGGCCTTCCCTCAATATAGCTCATACTTCGGGAGACTACCGCGATGTTTACTCCTGAGCCGGTCAGCTCAGGATGAAGCTTCCTTAAAGCGTAGGTCCCGGCATAATTTAGAGCCTGCGGCTGCAAAGTTACTTGTGTACTATCAATACCAAAAGCCGGTATGGCGCAGAGGCAAAAAACCACAAAGAGACCAATGACACCTAATTGATGCGTTTTATTGTCTCTTACCGGGGCAACTTTGCCATATGTAAAGGGCGATAGTAGTGCCGAATACACGAATTTACTGCCTTCACAAATCCAGTTTCCTGTTACAAAAACCATTATATCACAAGCAGACGGAGTTTTCAAGTGAATCAACCGTGAAAATCCCCCAACACCCTACCTCGGTTCACGTTCGATTCACTCTGAAAATCTTGCAGCCAATACCGAGACATCTTGCCCTGTCTCCTTATGGCTGTTATACTCCTACCGATAATTCGGACAATTTTAGGTTAGGGTTTGCATCAATATGAAAGTTATCCTTAATGCAGAGCAGATATCAGCACTTATCAGAAAAATGGCCGATTCCATTGCTTCCGAGGCTGCTGCCGGTGTTGATATTGCAGTGATAGGTATTCGCAGGAGGGGTGAGGTCCTGGCACAAAGACTTTCTCAGGAATTATCGGAACTTCTCGGCCATAATATTTGCTGCGGCGCCCTCGACATCACACTGTATCGAGACGACCTTAATTCCCACCAGGGACCTGAGCAACCAGAGGTCAGGACTACCGAAATAGGTTTCAGCATAGATGAAAAAAACATCATTTTAGTAGATGATGTCGTCTACACCGGTCGCTCAACAAGAGCTGCAATGGACGCTCTTATAGATCTTGGCAGACCCAAGGTAATGAAACTGGCTGTTCTTGTCGACAGGCCCGGCCGAGAGCTGCCCATACAGCCCGACTATGTCGGGTACAGGGCTGAGGTCTCTCCGGGCAAATTGGTCCAGGTAAATCTGGTTGAATCGGACGGAAAAGACGAAGTCGTGGTCGAACAAACCAAATAAAATGGCAAAAACAGGGCAAAAAAAAATTACTTGGCGGCATAAACATCTGCTCGGACTGCGTCAGTTAAGCAGGAATGAGATTGAATATATTCTCAAAACCGCCAAAGGATTCGAACAGATAAGCACTCGCTCGATAAAAAAAGCACCGCCTCTCCGGGGAAAAGTTGTAGTCAACCTGTTTTTTGAAGACAGCACTCGTACACGAAACAGTTTTACTCTTGCGGCACAAAGATTGAGCGCCGACGTCGTCGAGTTTACCAAAACAGCAAGTTCAGTAAGCAAGGGAGAAACTTTTCTGGACACTGCGAGGAATCTTGAGGCGATGGGAATTGATATTGTCGTGATTCGTCATAGCGCCGGCGGTGCACCGAGCCTGTTAAGCAAAAACATCAATGCCTGCGTAATAAATGCCGGCGACGGCTACAACGAACACCCCACCCAGGGACTTTTAGATGCCTATACGATTCATAAACTCAAAGGCTCTCTGGACGGTCTTAAAATTGCGATTGTCGGCGACATAGCACATTCACGTGTTGCGCGCAGTGATATGTGGGCGATGACGAAACTCGGCGGCGAAGTTATATTCGTCGGGCCACCGACACTTATGCCGGCACAAGTTGAACAGTTGCCGGTCAAGGTCAGCTATCGCCTGGACGAAATTATTGATAAGGTTGATGTCATCAATATGCTTCGGATTCAGTTCGAACGACTCGGCGGTAATCCGTTTCCCTCGGTACGGGAATATTCGCACTACTTCGGCCTGACGGTAGAGCGTATGAAAAGGGCAAAACCAGATATTCTGGTTATGCACCCCGGACCGATTAACAGGGGCCTGGAGATAGAAAGTGAAGTAGCCGACGGTTCAAACAGCGCTATCCTGAAGCAGGTAAAGAACGGCTTAGCTGTGAGAATGGCGGTATTATTTTTGGTTAATCAGGCGGCCGCGAAAGTAACATAAAGCGTAAAATTAAAAGCGCAAAACCCCAAGTTTTGAAGGGCAGGGCAAATGAGAAAACAAATTCTAATAGCGGCAGTATCGATGTTAATCTTTTTTCAGCCTGCTTATGCCGAGCAGGCAAGTCAGGAAGTTGTCGGCAAGGTATCAGAGGTCATAGTTTATCGAGGTCAGGCATTAGTCTGCCGGAAAATTGAAGTTAAGCCGCCCAACGATAATTTGGAACTTGTTGTGCGAAACCTCCCCGAAAAAATCATACCTGAAAGTCTTTACGCACAAGCTTCAGATGATGCGACAGTAACAAGCGTACGCTATCGTAAAAAAGAAGTGGAAGAAGACACACGCGAAGAAGTCAAGCAACTGGAAGCTGATATTGAAAAAGCCGAACTCCAGCTTCGTCATGCACAAGCCAACCGCAAAATAATCCAGAGACATATGGATACAATCACTCAACTTCAGAACTTTACCATTACGGCTCAGGGCCATGACCTGAACCGAGGTTTACTGAAGTTTGAGCCTTTAGAGAACTTTGTAAGTCTGGCTGAGACAAAACGCAACGAATACCACAACAGTACATTAAAGCTGGAGGATGAAGTTATCGAGCTGAACAAGGAACTGGGGCTGTTGCGAAAGAAGCTGCAAAAACTTCAGGCTGGACGCAGCCGGATAGAACGAGAAGCAGTACTTGTTATAAAAAATCCAGGTAATAAGAAAGCCGATATTTATTTGAAATATTTAGTAAGAGACGCAAGCTGGCTGCCGCAGTACAATCTTCGCGCCAATCAGAGTCCCTCCAAGGTCTCCATCGAGTACAACGCAATAATACATCAGGCCAGTGGGGAAGACTGGGAGAATGTTGTATTGAGTCTTTCAACCGCTCAGCCCGCAATGGCGGCAGGAGCGCCAATCCTGGAGCCTATAAAGGTGGACCTCTCCAAGGTTGGAGGAGGATATTGGGGGCGGCTAAGAGCAAGAAAGGCGGCAAAAGAACAAAAAGAGAATTTATTCGAATACGATAAAAGTGCATATAGAGACCTTAGCCAGGAGTTTAACAGGCTGCAAAGCCAGCGTCAGGAAATGGGCAGAAAAGGTGTAGCAGCGCAAAGCACGCTAAGCAAAGTAGCCTTAGACAACCAGATGATGGAATTACAGGCGGATAAGGCTGCTTTAAAAGTGATGAAAAAGGAGGCAAGGCGATTTGCCCGCACGGAGGGAGTAAGCGTTACGTATGAGCTGGGCGGCGGATTGACGATGCCCAGCCGAAGCGACCAGCAACTGGTAACTATAGCTGCTTTCGAGGCCAAAGCTGATTTTCTAATGATAGGTACCCCCCTGATGACAGATTATGTCTATCTGCAGGCTGATATAATCAATGACAGCGATGTTATATTGCTGGCCGGTCCGGCCAGTATGTATCGCGATGTCGAATTCGTCGGCAAAGGCCGAATTGAAATGGTTACTATCGGTGAGAAATTCACGGCGGGCTTCGGGGTAGATAGTCAGGTGAAAATTTCAAGAGAATTCAAAGACAAGAAGGTCGATACCCTTTGGGGCAACAGGGTGGAAAAATATGACTATCGAATAGCCATCGACAATTACAAGAACATTCCAGTTAAACTTCGACTGCTGGAAAGGATACCTTATACCGAAAACGAAGAACTGGAAATTACAGGCTTCGAAACAAACGTTTCGCTCAGTACGGATAAAGAATATCTTAGAACCGAGAAAGACAAGGGGATTTTACGGTGGGATTTGACCTTGAAGCCCGCTACAGTAGAAGAAAAGGCTACGATAGTAACCTACAGCTACAGTATGAAATACGATAATGATATGCATATTCATTCATTGCCCGGACGGTGAATCTGAGAGCTTTTATGAGTGAAGTTTTGATAAAAAACGGTCAGGTTATAGACCCGGCAAATGGTGTCAATAAAAACTGCGATGTACTTATCATCGACGGCAAGATTGCAGAGGTCGGCAAGAAGATGGAAGCCTTCCCTGAACAAAGCCGAAGGGACAGAGGACAGAAGACAGAAAAGGAAAGAAAAATAATTGATGCTACCGGTAAATTAGTAACGCCGGGCCTGATTGATATTCACGTTCACTTTCGTGAGCCGGGTGACGAGGAAGAAGAAACAATAGCAAGCGGCTCGGCAACAGCTGTTGCCGGTGGATTTACTTCGGTGGTTTGTATGCCGAATACAAACCCACCCATCGAAAATGAAACCGATGTCGAATATATCCACCGAAAGGCCAGGCAGGCCAGAAAAACTCACGTCTATACAATGGGAGCTATCACAAAAGGCCGAGAGGGAGTCGAGCTTGCAGAGATGGGATTTATGATTGATGCAGGGGCCGTCGGTTTTACCGACGACGGCAGAGGCGTACAGGACCCGGCAGTAATGCTGCGGGCTTTGAAATACGCGGCGATGTTTGATGTGGTAATTGCCCAACATTGCCAGGACAACAGGATTTCCGGCAACGGCGTGATGAACGCCGGCTACTATTCGACGATATTAGGACTGCCGGGATTAGACCACTTAGCCGAAGAAGCGATGCTGTGGCGGGATATACAATTAGTCAAAAAGACCGGCGTGCGTTACCATGCCCAGCATATATCAACGGCCGGGTCGGTTGAATTGATAAAAGCCGCCAAGAAAAATTCTTTGCCGATTACCTGTGAGGTGACACCGCACCATTTACTTTTAACCGAAGAGTGCTGCGCAGAATATGATACCAACTACAAAGTCAATCCCCCCTTGCGAAGAAACCAGGATATAAAGGCACTGAAAAAAGCAATTGCAGAAGGTCTGGTTGATGCGCTGGCCAGTGACCATGCGCCACATCTGCAAAGTGAAAAAGAGCTCGAATTTCTGGCCGCTCCGTTCGGTATCTCCGGCCTCGAGTGCGCGCTGGGCCTTTATATTAAGGCGCTCATTGAGCCGGGTATACTCGATTGGCCGGGGCTGATTTCACTGATGACCGAAAGGCCGGCCAAAATAATCGGCATCGATAAAGGCACACTCAGCAAAGGTAAACAAGGCGACGTTACAATTATTGACCCCAATGCCGAGTACACAATCGACGTAAAAAAATTCCACTCCAAAAGCAGAAACTGTCCCTATCACGGCTGGAAGGTCAAAGGCAAGGTCGAAAAGACAATCGTCGGCGGCGAGGTAAGATTCGAAGCATAAGATGCTTGATATTTGTGTGGGGCTGTCTTCTGTTTTCCGCTCTGCAGGAATTCACTTTTTGATAAAATCGGCTTTTATGATATAATCTATTAATGAGTGGGTCGGGCGGTCGCTCCGCATTTATTGCGGGGAGGAAAGTCCGAGCAGGACAGGGCACGGTGGTGGCTAACGGCCACCTCCCGATATATCGGGACGGGAAAGTGCCACAGAAAATACACAGCCGATGGCCCGAAGCGTCCGGGCACAGGCAAAGGTGAAAAGGTGCGGTAAGAGCGCACCGCGGTGACGGTGACGTCGCCGGCAGGGTAAACCCCACCGCCTGCAAGACCAAATAGCTGGTTGCTCGGCCCGGGCACACGCCAGCGGGTAGGTCGCTTCCCGCTTCGTCGGGAGAGCCGGTCGGCAACGGCCGGTCAAGATAAATGGCCGCCATCTCGCACCTATTTTGAGAGTACAGTGAAAATCTTGATATTAGAGCTTTGATAAAATTTTAGCCTTATTCGCCAACTCGACGCTGGATTCTCAAAATAGGTGCGGGATACAGAACTCGGCTTACAGACCCACTCATTTTAATTGATAATTTATTATTTATTATTGATTATTAAGTATTAAGTTCTCTCAACAGCCATTGTTTCAACATTTATTATTCCATCCTGGGAATACCTGTCGATAAATAAGTATGAGCCCTTATCTGTTAATAATTAGCCACAATGGAATAATAAAAGGTCTTTAAAAGCTTTTTGACAACAAAAGTTGCAGTGGTATAATATAGCCCCAAGTTGAATCGGCCGTCTCAAAGATATTGAGGGATAAAACATATGCAAAGCTCGCTGGGCAGCCGCAGCGCTATTATGGTGTGCATTGCCATTGGAATGCTGTTTTTCGTCGGATGTGCTCAACGACAAAAGGCGGTAGATATGTATGTTGACGCGGTGATGCTAAGAGAGATAAATGAGACCGAAAAGGCGGTTGGCAAACTTAATTCCGCAGTCGATCTGAATCCGAAATTCTCACTGGCCTATTCGCTCCTCGGCGATATCCACGAGGAAAGAAAGGAATACGAACAAAGCGCCGAATCGTATGAGAAAGCGACCGAGCTAAACGCCTGGTCGTTCCACGACTTTTTCAATCTCGGGCGCGTCAGACAGATTTTAAAAGACTTTGTCAGGGCCGTTACGGCTTATACCAGAGCCTGTGAGCTTCAGCCCAGTCATATGGAGGCGCACCTGAACATCTCGAAATGCTACCTGGAGCTTAAAGACCTTGAGAACGCGCTGCTGTACGGACAAACAGCAAAAGAGATTGACCCGAATGTGGCCGAGATAGAAAAAACGCTGGGACAGATATATCAGGCCCAAATGGACTATCATCAGTCTATCACTTCCTATCGAAGAGCCCTCGAGCTTGAAGGCAATAATCCGGATATTATGAGGTTTCTGGCTGTATCGTATCTTAAGATAGAGCGTTATACCACGGCTAATGAATTGCTGCAGGAGTTGATGCGAATTGACCCAAACGACGGCGAAGCCTACCAGTATTTGGGCTACTGCAACCTGAGACTCAAGCGGCTCGAAGAGGCGATAGATAGCTATAATCGTGCTATTCGGATCAACGAGAATGACTGGGCGGCATATAAGGGTTTAGGGGTGGCTTATATGCTCAGCGCAATTACAAACAAGGATGATGAGTTAAAGGAAAAAGCAATCGAGCAGTGGAATATTTCGCTGCAAATCAAGCCTGGGCAACCAAAGTTAGTTAAACTATTGCGAAAATACGAAGGAGACTTTCAGGGCCGGGCCGGTCGATGAAAAACGGCATTAACGGCGGCTTAAACGTGATGGACTCAAATACAGAAACACAGTCGGCCCGGCAGCAGCCGGGCGGTTTATTAAACACACTACCGGATTCCAAGACACACCTGATTTTCTGGCCGATTACGGCGGCGGGCGTAATACTCGATTTATGGAGCAAGAAGGCGGCGTTCGAATACCTGCAGGACAAAGGCGGTCCCGTTTCTATTATAGGGGGTTTTCTACAATTGAGGGCTCAGCAAAATCCCGGTGCAGCCTTCGGTATAGCAACCGGCCGACCGATATTACTAATATCGATTTCAATCATTGCGATGGTTGCGGTGCTTATGCTTTTTCTATTCGGCAAAATTCAAAAAAAACTCCACTACATAGCGCTTGCCATGTTCAGTGCCGGTGTGCTTGGCAACCTTTATGACAGAGTTTTCAACGACGGCTATGTCCGGGATTTCATTGATGTTTATTACCGGCATTGGCATTGGCCGACTTTCAATCTTGCCGACACTATGCTTTGTATCGCCATCGGGATTCTGGTTATATCGAGCTTCTGCAAGCCTACTGATAAAGACTATCAAAAACGTGCTCTGCAACATAAATAGGGATGCGTAAGGAGGCCCCTAGCGCGATGGCGTCTGACGGGCGGGAGTCGATCTCCACAAGCTTGCCATTGTAGCTTATATGTATCTTTGCATAGAATGTATGCCTGCGAAGGTCGTTGATTATGATTTTTTCGAGCTTGCCCCCCATATGTTTAATTACGCTCTCGAGCAGCTCGTGAGTCAAAGGTCGCGGTGGTTCAATTCCTTTCAAGCGACGGTCAATGGCGAAGATTTCCGTGATTCCAATTACGATGGGAAAGCTGCGGTCGCCGTCTCGCTCCTTGAGGACTATTATTTGTTCGTCGGTACTCTCATTAATAATTATACGCGACAGTTCAACTTCAATATCCATTTTTGCCCCGTATTTACATAAAACTACAGCGTTTACAATACTCCTCAGCCGTAAAAGCCGGTTTTCTCTTCCCGTTATTACGCAGGATTTTCCTATTTGTTTTACATTACGCCGTTAATTCTGCAAGGTGTTTTTCAATCGCTTTCAACTGTTCTGTCAACTCAGCCAGTCTATCCCTTGCCTGAGCAACAACTTCTGGCTTGGCTTTGGTAAGAAAATTTTTATTGGCCAGCCTGGTCTCCACGGCTGTCCTGGCTTTTTCTACTTCTTTCTTTTGCTTTTCCAACCGCCGTTGCTCAGCAACTGGGTCAATCATATCGTGAACATAAATCTGGGCCGTGTCCGCGATTGTAACAGCCGAGTTTGGGGGTTTTACAATAGCTGCCCCCGCTCGAAATTCCTTTACTCCTGCTAACTGAAGTATCAGTTCTTCATTTTCACTTAAAACTTTTACATTTTCCTGACCAAGTTTTGCGGATACTAACAACAACTCACTCTGTGGTTTATTATATTCACTTCTGACGTCTCTTATTGCCCGGATTACAGACTGGATAAGTGTAATTTGCTTTTCAGCATCCTCATCTCTCAGGTTTTCCAGGTCTCCCGGCCATTGGGCGATAACCAATGCATCAGATTTTTCTGCCTTGGCAAGGCCTTGAAGTTTTCTGACGGGAGCGATTTCGTTTAGCTTCTGGAAAATTCCTTCGGTGATAAACGGCACAAACGGATGCAACAATCGCAGGCTCTGGTCCAGCACAAACGCCAGGACGTTTTGAGCAATCTGTCTTTGCTGCTTATCCTGCATTCTCGGCTTAGCCCATTCGAGATACCAGTCACAAAAATCATTCCAGAAAAACCGGTAAATCTGCGCCAAAGGCTCACTATATTTAAATTCATCCAATGATTCTGTTACCGCGGAAATAGTTTGCGCCAGGCGGGAGAGAATCCACCTGTCGGTAATCGTCATCTTTTCTTTATCAAAGCCGGCCGGGTCGACGCCCTCAAGGTTCATCAGGGCAAAACGGGAAGCGTTCCAGAGCTTATTACAGAAGTTTCGGCCGATATCAAACTTGGGCGATGTATTTACCGTCCGCCCGTCGGGCAGCTTCATTTTTTTCACCGGCATACGTACGTCCTGCGTCTGCGTAGTCATACTGGCCAGGGTAAAACGCATTGCGTCGGCGCCGTGGCTGTTGATTGCAACAAGCGGGTCGATGCCGTTGCCTAAGCTTTTAGACATCTTGCGTCCTTCGCCGTCCTGAATCATAGCGTGAATAAAAACGTCACTGAATGGAATATCGCCGATGCAATACTGGCCCATCATTAGCATACGCGATACCCACAGCGTGATAATCTCACGCGCAGTACAAAGCACATCACCCGGATAGAAGGTTTTTAAATCATCTGTATCGTCCGGCCAGCCCATCGTGCTGAATGGCCAAAGCGCCGAACTAAACCAAGTATCCAAAACATCCTCATCGCGATTCCAAACCTGTACATGCTTCTCAAACTCGGAGCAAGCCTTTCGTCTTTCTGGCACACCTGTAATACCCTCAACCCGTTTAATACGAGGAAACGCTTGCCCCGGCTTTATTGCGCCTATACCATCAGGGATGGAAAATAGAAACTTACCAACTAGATTGAGGATATCATCACCATCTGGCGTTTCGAGACATACGTATCCAGTACACAATTCGCTTTTGGAAGCACAAACTCTGAAACCAATATCTTCGCGCCCAAAAGCACGCAATAAATCTTTAAGTGCGGTTTCAAATATTGGAGTTGGATTGGAATATTCGGAAGCACTTAAGTTGGCGCTTTTGAGTTCCATTTTCCAAATTGGTATTCTATGCCCCCACCAGAGCTGTCGGCTGATGGGCCAGTCGCGCAGGTTTTCCAGCCAGGCCTGGTAGGTTTTGGCATATCGCTCAGGGATAAACCGCAGTCGGCCGTCAAGCAGTGGTTTCAATGCCAGGCCGGCCAAGGAATTCACAGGTACATCAGTGCCCCTGATAAAATCTTCTTCAAGGCACAAGTCACGAGTCACGAGCGACGGAATCGGTTCCTTGACGGCGATATACCACTGGTCGGACAGATACGGCTCGATAGGTACGTGGCTGCGATAACTATGGCCGACCTCGTGGGTGTATTCGCGAACATCATCGAGCAATTTTTCCGTTCGGAACCACTCGACGACGGCCTCGCGGGCCTCGAACCGGTCCATACCGATAAGATTTTCAACATCGGGATTTTTAATATCTTCCCAGTCCGTCCAGCCATATTTGTCGCTGATGGAGCCGTCCGGCGCCATAACGTTTACGATTGGCAGACTATTTCGCTGGCCGATTTCCCAGTCGTCCGGGTCGTGAGCGGGCGTTACCTTCAAAAAGCCGGTCGAGAATTTGGCCTTCTCATCTTCACCGTCAGGGTCGGGCAGCACAACATGCTCATCAGCAATTATAGGAATTATGCGTCCGACAATCGGCAGCCGTACCATCTTACCCAGCAGATGTTTGGCTCGTGGATCGTTCGGATTCATTGCAACGGCCGTATCACCAAGCATCGTTTCGGGCCGGGTAGTAGCGACGGTAACGTGTGTTATTGTGGCACGGGCATCTTGCCCGTGTATCTTGCCTATCGCGTCCGGACTTACGCCAACCCACGCCCAATTTTCAAGTCCCGCCTTGGCAGGATTATTGAGGATATAGTCGACTTGGTGGTTAAAGTCTTCTTCTTCACGGATGATATGGTCGTAATATTCGTCTTGCCAGAACGACTCGTTGCGTCCCAGCAATTTATTGGCTTTGTTTGCCGTATACGATTTCCAGGAATGTAGTATGGTCGGTAATTCTTCTCCTGGGCGTGGTCTTATTACTGCGTGTACATGATTCGGCATAATCACCCATACAATCAGATCATATCGTTTGCCGTCAAAGTGCTTCAAGGCATTCTGAACCAACTCGGCAATCCTCGGATCTCGCAGATAGCATCGCCCATGTCCTGCGTTGAGAAACGACTCAACATGGTCACAATAGAGTCGCGTAAGCTCTCGTTGTTCCTTCGGTGTTGGCTCACGGCCTTGTGTCCCAGCCTGCTGAACAAACCTGTCGCGTTGCGAGTGCCAGCGTTCAAGCACCTCGGCAGGCAACGAGTCAGCCAAACGGAATGTTACAGCATATGTCGAACCGGCCTGAGTCCAATGAGGCAGATATGCACCTTTTCGCCTACGGACCACCTCATCCACGGCCTGGAAGGCCGTGCCACATGGGACCTCAACCGGCTCAACTAATGGATAGCGCATATACCAGAAATGCCCTTTTACCGTCTCGTGCTCGACTTCATCGTCGGCCAGCACGGTCTGCGTTGCGGGGTCCCAGTTGACAAGTCTTTTGCCGCGATAAATCAGGCCATCCTTAAAGAGCTGGAAGAACGCGGCCCGCACTGCCTTCGCGCAAACAGGGTCCATCGTGAAGCGCGTTCTGGCCCAGTCGCACGAGCAGCCCATCGCCTTTAACTGATTAATAATTGTGGCTTCGTATTCGTCCTTCCAGGCCTGCACATGGGCGATAAACTCATCGCGCTGGAAATCTGTGCGTTTTTTGCCTTGTTCCGCAAGCAGTCTTTTCTCAACAACGGTCTGAGTGGCGATGCCGGCGTGGTCGGTGCCCGGGAGCCATAGCGTGTTATATTTTTGCATCCGCCGAAACCGAATCAGGATATCCTGGAGGGTATTATTTAGTGCGTGTCCTAAGTGCAGCGGAGCGGTAACGTTAGGCGGCGGGATAACAATCGTATAAGGCTTAACCGCCCTGCCGTCGCCCGAAGCGCCTGTACTGAGCGTAGCCGAAGTATTGGCGTGAAAATAACCGCGCGAGAGCCAGATTTCGCTTACATTTTTTTCCGTCTGCTCAGGCTCGTAAGTTTTTTCAAGTTCTACTGACAAGTTTCGCTATCCGTTACAAAACAATAGGCGATTAACTATACTACTGCTTTCAGACAACATCGGTGGAGCAAACCCTAACCTACCAAACATAAGGCCCATAAAACAAAATTCCGGCGAAAGACATTCGCCGGAATGTTATACTAATAAAATCTGGGCATTATGTAAAGCCAACAATTATCAGGACCAGCTTCTCTCGCAGCAAGCTCCATCCGGCCGATTCGAGGTTAATCAAGGTTCATAGTCATCAGGAATTCTGCGTTAGACCGCACCTTTGAGAGTCGGCTCTTGAGCAGCTCAATGGCCTCAATCGAATTCATATCACTGAGCACACGCCTTAGCCGATATACCAGCTCAAGCTCTTTGGGCTCCAGCAGCAGCTCTTCCCTTCTCGTGCCGCTCCGGCTTATATCGATAGCCGGCCAGATTCTTCTATCCACAAGGCGGCGGTCGAGGTGCAGTTCCATATTACCCGTTGCCTTGAATTCTTCGAAAATCACCTCGTCCATTTTTGAGCCGGTATCGATAAGGCAGGTTGCGAATATAGTCAGCGAGCCGCCGTCTTCCACGTTTCTGGCGGCGCCGAAGAATTTTTTAGGCATCTGCATCGCGCCGGAGTCTACGCCGCCCGTCAGAATTTTACCCGAGTGCGGCGTCTCGGTGTTGTAAGCCCGTGCCAGACGCGTCAGAGAATCGAGAAGAATTACGACATCCTGCTCGTATTCCACAAGACGCTTGGCCTTTTCGATTACCACTTCCGATACCTGGCAGTGCCGTGCGGCCGGCTCGTCGAAGGTGCTGCTTATGACTTCCACGTCCTCGGCCGTTTTTCTTTCCATTTCGGTAACTTCTTCCGGCCGTTCGTCTATCAACAGCACAATCAACTTGACTTCAGGGTAATTAGTGCTGATGGCATTAGCAATTTTTTGCAGCAATACGGTCTTGCCTGTCCGCGGCGGAGCGACTATCAGGCCACGTTGGCCCTTGCCGATGGGTGTTACCATATCAATGATTCTCATGCCGAGTTCCTCGGAGGTCGTTTCAAGGATAAATCTATTCTCAGGATGCAGCGGGGTTAGGTCGCTAAAGACTACCTTTTCAGCGAGCCTATCGGGGTCTTCGAAATTTATCGCCTCAACGCGGAGCAGTGCAAAATACTTCTCCAGGTCCTTGGGCGGGCGAATCTGGCCTGAGACGATGTTGCCGCTGCGCAGACCGAAACGTCTGATTTGCGAGGGCGAGACGTAAATGTCGTCAGGCGAAGACAGATAGTTGTAACGCGGATTGCGGAGAAACCCGAAACCGTCCGGCAGGACTTCCAGAACACCCTCTCCGTACATCAACCCATTTTGCCTGATACGTTCTTTAAGTATTTTGAAAATCAGGTCCTGCTTTTTAAGGCCGGTATATTCCTTGAGCCCTTCATTCCTGGCGATGTTGTGCAGCTCGGCCACAGTCAGGTTTTGAAGGTCGGTTATGTGCAGATTACCCTTTTTAATTCGCTCGTATTTGGCATGTATCGATTCTTCCTCACTGAGCTTTTCTTTTTGCTTTGCCTGCTCAGGAGTCTGCTCAACCTGCTCGACCACCGTGGTTGTCGTGTCGGGCTCTTCTTGATTCGTCTGCGTTTTCTCGACGGCATTTTTCTCTTCGGAGGTCTTGGCCCTTCTTGAATTTTTTCTCCTTTTCGTCGTCCTTGTTTCGCCGTTCTTCTCATCGTCTTTAGCCATAAATTACTCCTTGTATCTTCAGGATACTATTTTTTCCGCCCCTGCTGGTAACATCACGCTACAGAAGTTCTTGGGTTTGTTTCGGATAGCTTTTATATTTAAAGAAAACCGCATTCCCTCGAGGTCTTAAACAAGCCAGCTTAACCTTCAGTCGTTATTCTGGAAAAAACACAGGCGACTTGTTTGTTTAGCACCGAGATATCAGAATTGTTACTAATAGTATAATCTGCTATTTCTGCCTTCTTGTCCAGAGAAATTTGAAAATTTTCTCGGATTTTTAGTTGATTTTCGTTGAAAATACCCCTTTTTTTCGCCCTTTCAACCCTTAATTGCTGTTTGCACTCGACAAAAACGAGTTTATCGCACCTCTCGGTCCAGCCAACTTCCACCAAGAGGGGCATATCCAGCACAATCGCCTTGACATCAGCTTGCCTGTTATATTTCGTTATAAGCTCTTCGACGCAGGCCAAAACAGGGGGATGGAGTATTTTGTTAAGTAATGAGAGCTTCCGGGCATCAGTAAAAACAATATCAGCTAATTTTTTATTGTTAATCTTCCCCGCTGAATCTAAAACGGCATCGCTAAAAGAGGCGGCTATTTTCTCTCGCACAGCAGGCTTATCAAGCAGTCCATGGACAATTCTATCTGCATCGACCACTTTGCAGCCCATCCTGGCAAACTGCTCGGCTACGGTGCTTTTGCCGGAGCACAGACCGCCCATTATTCCAATTAGGGGTTTCTCGGATACTTTGCTCACTTATCCAAAATTTTAGCTGCTCTGCTAAAATAGTCAAGTAGCTTCGCCGTAAGTTACCAAGGGGACACCCTACGGTGGATTCTCCAAGACAATGGAGAGTGAATCCCTAAGGCATAAGGCAGGTCAGGTTTAAAGATAGGCTCTTAGCCGTCAGAGTTGCTTAAGAGGGACGGCTACACACTTTGATATGCTTCTTGGCGGCATTGACGTCTATCAAGCGTCTTTTGCAAACTTACGAGCAGGTAATCCTGGACCACCCTCTGCCAGCTCATCTGCGCGGCAAGCTCAAAGCCACTTTCAATCAACTGCCGCATCTGGTCATCATTTTCAGGCAGCCGGGCACATATTTGCCCTGCGAGTTTCCGGCTAAGTTGTGCTTCGATCTGGTCTCGCCTTGGGCTGTCAATCTGCAGCATATCTTCGACGTCTTCGGGTTGCTGGCCGTCCAACTCGGTGTAGTCAGCAATGATAATGTTTTTCAGGGCTTCGACTGAGCTAAGCCGAACGTCCTCGCCAATCGACAAGATGTCTTTGATAAAGCCTGCGCAACCACAGACATTACTAATAAGGCATATGCCGCCAAAACTAAGCGGTTCAAGCTGTGCGATACCGAAGGGCTCATAAATGCTCTGCCCGAATTCGAGGTCGGTGCCCTTGCGGATATCCATAAACTCTATACCTTCGGGCATTCTGCGGCCACAAAATATCCTGTTGAAGCCGAACTGGTTGACGAAGACGACTTTAATATTTCTGCTTTGTGCATTAAACTGTTGCACGCCGGTATAATAATAAGACTCACCACCGGACATATCCGGCATCCCCTCGCGATGAGCAACCGGCCAGCCGTACTCTGATTCCATTCGGTAAATCTCACTGCTTTGTCTTCGACACACTTCGGTGGAAAGAACAAACATAACCGCTGTCTTACCACGGCTTCTAAACTCAGTCTCGAGGTGCTCAAGGACACGTAAGTCGCGCCACAGGCCCTTACTTGGCACGAGCCTGGTAACATGAGAAAAAATATAGTCAGGGGTGTACCGAAGAAGGTTTTGGCAATATTGCTGCAACTTTCTTTTCGAGGCAAGCTTCTCGTCGAGGGTAATTTGGTGAGCAGGTATTCCATTATATACAATATCGATATTTGCCGATTCGAATTCGGGGGCAAGGAATCGCAGCTCGTCTGCAACCTGGTCAGCGACACTTATAATATTATCACAATGTTTTGAAGCCTGCACAAGAACGTGTTTGAAGTAGAAGCTTTGGACGCCGAATACCTCATCGACATAAACTTTTTCACGTCTGGCCATCCGCATAACATTGTAGAACATCGTGTCGTGTCCCGGCAGATGTTCTACAAGCCGTCGCATAGTGGCTACTTCGTGCGCATAGAAAACTGTTGCAATATTTCTTTGCGGCCCCAGCATCGCGGCAAGAGCGGTAGGCATACCCATAAACTCGTGAGCAAAAAGCACAGCCTTATCCCGTCCCTGAGTTACTCCAAGCGCCTTTAAAACGGCAAGTGCCGGTGGCGCAAGCCTTACATATTGTTCATATTCCCAAAGATGCTCGTACAGGTGGCTGCGAATACCAAACTGTTCGAATAACTGCCTTTTAAGTCTATTGACCGGCCTTAAGTCGCTGCGGGTTACGTCAATAAGTATTACTTCGGGCGAACTTTTTACACCGGTGCACTTGTCAACGAACGTGCGCCTTCCATAAACTATGTGGACGTTAAAAGCTTCCTCAATCTTTCTGAAACTATTGAGGTAACTTGTCTCCACAAGACCATCGATGGAAGAGTACAACACATCTCCATCAGGTCCAAGTCTGTCTGAGACGTTTCCGTCGAGAGTAAACAGCGGGCTTATAAGGGTTGTCCGACCGACAGCTTCAAGATACGCTTCACACGTCAGAAGTCCCTCGAGTACAGCGCCAATACCTCCTATTTTTCCCGCTGCTTCGTGCGTAACGTGCACTAAAGTGGGTTTGTCTTTCATCAAACTGTTTCTCCCGAGTTATAACAAATACATCTTTCGGTGGCCTATCAGGTGTCAAACCAAGTCTTTATTGTCTCTATTTTAAATATACGAAAAGGGTCTGGTTCCGGCCAAATGTACAATTGAGGGAAAAAAGAAGATTTTTGCAGGGCCGAAAAAATCGCTATAAAATCGCTCGCTGCAGCTTTTCTTTCGGACGTTGCAAAAAAATTTTATATTAATTTGGCTGTTGTGTATCTATCTCGAGGTCGGCTCGGTAGAAGACATTCGGCTAAGCTTAGTCAAAGCCCTCGCCTAAGTCCTCAAGAAAGCCGATAACCTGTGGCACAAGCTAAAAGAGGTGCTTGCTATCCAATAGAAATGTTACGGGCCCGTTGTTTGTGCTGGTTACGTGCATACGGCAGCCGAACCGGCCACTGGCGACTTCAAGACCGGTTTGCTTGAGAAGCTCGATTGTTTTTTCGTAAAGTTCTTCGGCATATTTCGGCTGGGCGGCCTGGTCGAAGGCCGGCCGACGGCCTTTACGACAGTCGCCGTGAAGTGTGAAATTGCTGATGAGTAAAACCCGGCCGCCGGCCTCAAGCAGACTGAGGTTCATCTTTCCGTTTTCATCCTCGAAGATACGCAGGCCGACCAGCTTGCGGGCCATAAATTCGGTGTCTTCAATATTGTCATTTTTAGCGATGCTAAGATAGACCAGCAATCCTCTGCCGATTTGGCCGGTTATTTCTCCGTCAATCTCGACGCTGGCCTGTGAGACTCTTTGCACTACAGCTCGCATAAAACGGTTCCGGCCTTTCCGTTCCTCCGGAGTCTAGTGACTGCGAATAACAGTCGGTTTAGTTAGAAAAATGGGACGCCGCGAGGGATATCCCGCCGTGGCCTGACTCAAGGCGATTATACCGAGTCCGGCCCACAATTGCGAAGGATTAAACTAACAAACTGAACAATCAGGGGTATATTTTAACGTAACCTTATTAATACATAGACAGATACTATATTTATTACCTGCCCAGAGCCTGCCGCCAGAATTGTAGATTAACCTTGGGAAAGCCGGGGACGAAGAAACGAAAGAAATGAAAAAATATTTTTACGGCGGGCTCTGTAAAATAAACTGTAAGATAGAGTAGGACGTAAGGTTTATGGCCGGAAATACGTAAAATCTATCTAAATTTGCAAAATGCAGCCGAGTTGGTGGGGGTGGGGAGAAAAGATTGACAATCCTTCAGAAGATGATAAAGTAATAGGCCGATTGTGTTCTGCTCTCGAGGTCTTCCAGACAGGCCTTCGAAACGGAGCAATGCAGATTAAACGCGGAGAGCGCCGAGATGAAAAAAATTAAAAAAAATATCCTCACGGCAGGCTCTGCGAGCACGGCGGTAAAACATGTGCCGAAGCACCTGGATGCTTCAATCTACTCAGGGATGTGAGGTTTTTAAGGATGGCAAGTCCTATGGACTCGTTACGGAGAGCCGAGAGTTCCTTATCTACTATCAGAAATGAACATCGCAGTATGCCTGAATCATTAGAGGCGGAAGCTGCCGTACTCGGCTCGATGATACTTGACCCTGTTTGCATCGCCCAGATAGTACAACTGCTCAACGCCCAAGTATTCTACAGGATAGAGCATCAATTGATATTCGATGCGCTGGTCGGACTATTCGAGAAAAACACAGAGCAAGGTATCGACCTGGTCCTACTTCGTAATGAATTGAAACAACGAAAACAGCTCGAGGAGATAGGCGGGGTCGATTACCTCGTAAAGCTGGTCAACTCGGTCCCATCAAGTGCCAATGTGATTTATTACTCGCATATAGTTAAAGACAAGGCACTAATGCGCGAGCTCATTCAGGCCAGCAGCGAAATCCTGACAAACGCTTACAGCGATATCAATGACGTCGGCCAGGCGCTCGATGAGGCTGAAAGAAAAATATTCGCAGTAAGCGACCAGAAAATAACCGGAGAGCCGGAGCCATTGAAAGGTCTGCTTACTCAGGCACTTGAAAGGTTCGAGACCAAAGGAATAACGGGACTATCAACCGGCTTTGCGCAGCTTGACGAGATAACCTGCGGACTTCAAAAAAGCGAAATGATAATAGTAGCCGGCCGACCAAGTATGGGCAAAACCAGCTTCGCATTGAATATCGCCGAGTATATTGCAGTAGATAATGATGTGCCGGTAGCAGTATTCTCGCTTGAGATGAGCAAGCAACAATTAGCTGAGCGGATTCTGTGCTGCCGAAGCGAGGTTAACGCCCAGAGGGCCAGGAAAGGAATGCTCACCGCCGAAGAGATGCAAAAACTGGTAGAAAGCGGCAGTGAGCTATTCGATAAACCGGTTTACATCGACGATACGGCTGGGCTGAGTCCTCTGGAGCTGCGCGGCAAAGCAAGGCGGCTGAAAAGCCAGCATAATATCCAATGTATTATTGTCGATTACCTGCAGTTGATGAGCTTTTCGGCAGGAAGAGTTGAATCGCGTCAGCAGGAGATTAGTGCCATATCGAGGTATCTAAAGAGTCTTGCCCGTGAGCTGTCGGTGCCGGTAGTGGCGCTTAGCCAGCTAAACCGCTCCCCGGAAGGCCGAGAGGGCCACCGGCCGAGAATGAGCGATTTGCGCGAGAGCGGCGCTCTCGAACAGGACGCCGATGTGGTAATGCTGCTTCACCGTGAAGATTATTATCATCGTGGCGACGCGGATTATGCGCCCGACAACACGGCAGAAATCATAATAGCCAAACAGCGAAACGGACCTACAGGTCTGGTCAAACTCACATTCTTCGAGGAATTTATGCGGTTCGCAACCTCACACAAAGAACTACCTTTCTAGGAGAAAAAATGAAAGGCAAGAATCTGCTGTCCCCCCAGATTCCAGACCCCAGACCCCGGACCTCAAACCTCAGAGTTATGTCCTGCGTCTGGTCTGTTGAGTCTCACTATGTTATTGCTATTCTGATTTTTTTTATAGCTTCTACAACCTTCGGGCAAAACAGTTACGAAGGCATTGTGGTCGACAACATTGAGATTGTCGGTAACTATGCGGTAAGTACAACAAAGATACTCTCAAAGATCCGCATCAGGCCCGGCAAGACATTCAATTCGGCAGGCGCGGCAGACGACGCAAAGCGAATCGCCCAATTAGAAGGCGTTGAGTATGCTTATTACAATACACAACTCACAGATAATAAGCTGAAACTAACGTTTGTCGTTGTGGAGAAGAATATCGCAAGGGCCATTCAGTTTATCGGCAACAAAAATGTAAAAGTGCAAAGTCTGTTAAAAAAACTGAAATTTAAGACAGGTGAGTTTCTCAATAAATATATAGCACAGTCAGGTTTGGAAGCTCTGACCGAATACTATCGAAAGCAGGGTTACGCATTCGCGAAAGTTACGCTGGAAACAGAGCAGCTGCAGGCAGGACGTGTGATTTACCATATTGATGAAGGGCCAAGAGTTAAGATAAAAGCGGTTGAATTCAGCGGTAACTCAGCAATGCCCACCGATAAATTACGAAAAGCTATAAAGACCAAAAAGCAAAAAATGTTTTTCTGGCAGCAACACTACATTGAAAAGGACTTAAAGCAGGATGTCTCAAGGCTTGCAAGCCTGTATCAGAAACAAGGTTATCTTGACGCGCACATAGAGGTGATACCACAGTTCAGCGAAGACAAAAACGCCGTTATCATCAACTTTGTAATCTCAGAGGGCCCGATTTATACCGTAGATGAAATAATACTCACGGGCAACGAATTTTTTGATGAGCAGGCCTTGCGGTCTAAGCTTCAGCTGGTAGTCGGGCAGGTCTATAACCAGCAGTGGGCTGATTACGATACTAAAAAGATTCTGGGTCGTTACCGCCAATCCGGCTTCCTTGATACGCAGGTCATACACAGACGCAAGTTCATCGGGCCGGGGCAAGTCCGAAGCGAATTTGAAATCAACGAAGGCCAACGTTTTAAAATAGGCAAGATTAATATTGCCGGCAACAAGCAGACACAGGACAAAGTCATCCGCAGGGTGCTTGACGAGTACGACTTCAAGCCAGGCGAATGGTACAATTCACATATAGCACGCGGAGACGGTCAGGGCGAGTTGGAGAAAGCATTAAAGAGAATCGTATTGACTGAATCGGCGTCTATCAGCGCTATGGGCACCGAGCCGGACCAAAGAGACGCCCAGGTCAGCATTTCGGAAGGACAAACAGGGATGATATTAATCGGAGCGGGCATTGACAGCACAGCAGGATTCATCGGACAATTGGTATTCGAGCAGCGTAATTTTGATATCTCGGATTGGCCAAGCAGCTGGAATGAATTCATCACCGGACGGGCCTTCAAGGGTGCCGGCCAGACGTTAAGGATAGCCCTGGAGCCCGGTACCGAACAGACGCAATACTCGATTAATTTCAGAGAGTCTTATCTTGACGACAAACCCATATCGATGGATGCCATAGCTTCGAGGTATAATAGAGGCAGGGAATCATACGACGAAGCAAGGACCCGCGGATACCTCGCGTTCGAGGAGCGCTTTCGTAACGGATGGCATCGCGGTATCGATTTCAGAGTAGAAAATGTCAAGGTCGACAATATAGATTTGGATGCGCCATTTGAAATCCTGTCTGTGTCCGGTGATAACCTGCTATACAGCGTAAAGGTGCGTATAAGCAAGAACACAACAAATAACAGATTCAATCCAACTGAAGGATACACTTTTAATACCAGTTACGAGCAAGTTACCGGAGACGATGACTTCGGCGTTGTCTCAGGTGTATACCGATGGTATAAGACGTTAACCGAGGACTATGCAGAGCGAAAGACGGTTCTTGCTGCGAAAGTGCAAGCGGCAGGCATAGTGGTAGGCGACGCACCACCGTTCGAGAAGTTTTATGCCGGCGGTATGGGCAGTATCAGAGGATTCGACTATCGGGGCATAAGCACAAGAGGTCTTGCTTCGGACGGCTCGGGCAGGCGCGAGGACCCGATAGGGAGCGACTGGATATTTCTGGCCAATGCGGAGGTATCGATACCGCTGGAGGCGAAGAATTTATCGATGCTGTTTTTTGTGGACAGCGGAACGATCGACACAGGTTGTTACCGGGCGTCGGTCGGTACAGGCGTGCAGATACTGGTACCCCAGTGGTTTGGACCTGTGCCGATGAGATTCGAGTTTGCTACGCAGATGAAGAAAGATGATGAAGACGATACACAGGTCTTCAGCTTCTCAATTGGTCGGTTATTCTGACTTCGGCGAGGGCTTCGACTGAGCTGGGCCGAATGTCCTCAGTAGAGTCGATTACGGTGATAACGATATTTACACAGAAAGGTAAATTATGAAAGGTAAAAAAATTGTTTTCGGCAGCATTATTGTCTCGGCCATCCTGCTGGCAGCCGGATATGAAAGCAGCGGTAAGGAAAGCAAGCCTGGAAATACAACACTGAAAATCGGAGTTGTGAGTATCCGTTCGGTTTTCCAGGATTGCAAAAAAAGTAGTGAGCACCAAAAGAAACTTGGCGATGAGCAGAACAGAATTATTACCGAGCTGGAAAAACTATCGAAGGAAATAGAGGCGTTGAAAGCCGAATTGATGACACGCAAGCCAGGCAGTAGCGACTACTCGAAATTAATGCTGCAAATGATGGACAAGCAGGCCCAACTCGGCGCCAGAAAAGAGTTCCATCAGCAGGAGATAATGTTAAAGGACCAGCAATGGACTGAACAACTATATAAGGATATTATAAAGTCAGTGGAGCAGGTTGCAAAGACGAAGGGGCTTGATATAGTGCTGGCAAAAGAGGAACTCGATTTTCCTTCGACAAATCAAACGGAACTTATGCTTGCCATCAGGACTAACAAGCTGCTTTTCTCGGCAGACGGCCTTGATATAACTAAAGAAGTTGTAAAGCTGCTGAATACGCAAGATTAACACGCATCAGCTTTCAAAAGGTTTTTTTCGGTCACAGGACAATGAAGAACAGACACCCTACAAATATTACAGTGCGGCAGCTGGCAGAGCGAATAGACGCTGAATTGGTCGGTGACGGTTCGGGTTACATTAGTGGCGTTAACACCGTCGAAGCGGCCGATACAAACGAGGTTACTTTTGCTTCTGGTGAGAAGTACATCAGTAAACTGCAGCACTCGCGGGCCGGAGCTATTATCACATCGAAGAAAATCAATGACCTGCAGAAGACTCAACTGATTATAGAAAATGTTGAGGCCGGGCTGATAAAGGCCCTGAGTATTTTTGCACCAAAATTAGCACCGCTGAAGCCCGGTATTGACTCGCGGGCGATAGTCGCCGAGACTGCGAAAGTCGCACGAAGTGCCTATATAGGCCCGGATGTGCATATTGACCGGGACGTAGAGATCGGTGAGGGCAGTATAATTGCAGCCAGCTGCAAGATTGGTGAAAACACAAAGATAGGCGAAAATTGCCGGCTTGACAGTAACGCGGTTATTTACCATAACTGCATAATCGGCAACAATGTCATCATCCAGGCCAACAGCACGATCGGCTCGACAGGCTTCGGTTATTCATATATTGACGGAGTCCATCAGCTTATACCGCATAATGGCGGAGTTATAATAGAGGATTGTGTCGAGATTGGGGCGAATTGTTGTATTGACCGGGCAAAATTTGGCAATACAATAATTGGAGCAGGAACAAAGATTGATAACCTGGTCCAAATAGCACACAATGTAGTTGTCGGTAAGTGCTGCCTGTTAGCAGGACAAGTCGGTTTGGCTGGAAGCTGCAAACTCGGTGATAGAGTAGTTCTGGCCGGCCAAGTGGGCCTTGTTGACCATATAGAGTTGGGCGACGGCGTCATAGTAGGAGCAAGGGCTGCGGTTTTTCAAGATGTATCGGCCGGTCAACAAATACTTGGTGTACCGGCAATAGAGCGAAAAAAGGCCTTGAAAGTGATTAAGATTGTACAAAGATTGCCTAAAATAGTCGAACAACTTAGGCAATTTTCAGCAAGAATAAAAAGGCTTGAGGACACACGCAAGGACTGATACTACTTCCAGGGAGGGAGAGGCTTTAACGGACAGACTTCTTCAGAAATCCTCTCAATCTGTCTGCTTGTGGTTTTTAAACAGAGGTTTTGGAATTGGAGCTACAAAAGACAATAGAACGTGAGGTGTCAGTATCCGGTAAGGGTCTTTTCGAAGGCAAAGAGACCAAGGTGATATTTCGTCCCGGCCAGGCCGATACCGGTGTGGTTTTTATACGGACCGATACACCGGAGCCGGTGCGAATCCAGGCACTTGCAAACAACATTGCCGAGCGTTCGCGGCGGACCACGATAAAAAACGGCTCGGTTAGCATTGAGACCATTGAGCATTGCCTGGCAGCAGTAAGTGCGCTGGGGATTGATAATTTGATAATTGAGGTAAATGGACAGGAGATGCCCGGGCTCGATGCCAGCAGCAATGAATACCTGCGAGTGCTGAAAAAAGCCGGCATCACCGAACAGCACGCTCGGCGTCGAGAGCTTGTGATAGCAGAACCCATGATGGAGATGCGGGGAGATGCCTCAATATACGCGATGCCGGCTCAGGGCGATTCGTTGTATATCACGTTTGAACTGAACTATCCAAGGCATACAGGCATCGGCAGGCAGAATTTTAGCTGCCAGGTTACTACGGAGTTTTTCGAAAAGCAACTTGCCGCCGCGAGGACATTTCTGCTTGAGCCGGAGGCCAAGCAATTCCAGGCGCGTGGACTTGGCAAGCATTTGGGCCCACGCGAGATTCTGGTTATTGGTTCCGACGGACCCATCAAGAACAGCTACAGATTCAAAGATGAGTGCGTGCGACACAAGATTGTGGACCTGATAGGTGACCTGGCATTAGTGGGTCGGCCCATAAGGGGACGAATTATAGCCTACAAAAGCGGCCATTCACTAAATCTCAGACTTGTACGTAAACTCTTTGAGCTGGCCAATAGACAGGACCGACTCTCGCGCGTGGGAACCGATGCTTTGCTGGACATTCGCCAAATTGCCAAGGTTCTTCCGCACCGATATCCATTTTTGTTGGTGGACAAGGTAATTGAAGTAGAGGGGCATACAAAAATAAAGGGGATAAAAAATGTCAGCTTCAATGAACACTTTTTCCAGGGACACTTTCCCGGCACACCGGTAATGCCGGGAGTACTTATATTAGAAGCGATGGCACAGATATCAGGTTTGCTTTTTGCGCAAAGGCTCGAACTCACGGGCAAACTGGCGGTACTGCTGAGTATGGACAGAGTGAAGATACGTAAAAGGGTCATTCCCGGTGACCAGCTTATTCTTACAGCCGAGACCATCAGGATTAAAAGTAGAACCGCTCACTGCCGCTGCCGGGCGATTGTAGGCGATAAGGTGGCCGCGGAAGCCGAGATGAAGTTTATGCTGCTTGACGACGAGGTTAGATAAAACGTAGATTTTAAAATCAAGGGTAATTATGACGAAAGTGCATAAAAGCGCGGTTGTGGATAAAAAAGCCAGCCTGGCAAAGGACGTTGTCATTGGACCCAATTGCGTCATCGATGGGGGCGTGACTATCGACAGCGGTACGGTTCTCGATGCCAACGTTGTTGTCGGAAAAAACGTGCAAATCGGAAAGAACAATCGCTTGTACGCGAACTGCGTACTGGGGCGAAGTCCGCAATTGCTGGGTATAAACGAAAATACGGAAGTCGGGGACCTGGTTATTGGCGATAATAACACTATCAGGGAACAGATAACAATCCATCCAAGTATGCACCCAGGCCGATTAACCAAAGTAGGGAATGATAACCTGCTTATGGTCGGGACGCACATCGGCCATGACTGCGTACTCGAAGACAAACTCGTTCTGAGTAACTACTCGCAGATCGGCGGACATTGCCGGCTCGAGAGGGGTGTTTGGTTTAGCGGGCTGGTGGCGACACATCAATTTGTAACTATCGGCAAATGGTGTTATGCAGCGGGATTCGCAGGAATTAATCACGACGTTCCTCCCTTCGTCATTGTCAGCGGCCACTATCCACCGATGGTGCGTGCGGTGAATAAGCGCGGGATGGACAGGGCAGGGCTAAACCCGCAACAGCAGGAAAATATAATTATAGGCTTCAAACGGCTCTATCGCACACCGGGACCGCTTTTGTCCAACGCCAAGGCATTAGCCGCCCAAGACGGGCTCGACGAAAACGTTCGGGCAATGGTCGATGCAATAATCAAAAGCAGTAAGCATCGCTTCGGCAGATACCTTGAGCTGTCCAGAGAACATAGGACGGACAACAGATGAAAGACAACGGACGATGGACGAGTAATGAGCAACGCCTGCCCAGAGTGGAGTCGAGGGGAGCGACGAGGTTACGCACAGCGGTCGTAGGTGCAGGCAAGATGGGGGCGATTCATGCCAAGGTTTATAGCCAGCTGCCTGAAAGCGAACTTGTGGCAGTCGTCGACCTGGATAAAGCAAAGGCACGTAAGCTGGCTCGGAAGTATAAATGTCGGGCCCTCGATAATTGCCGGGAGCTTATAGGCTACGTAAATGCGGCTACCATAGCGACCCCGACCGAATCTCACCTTTCTCTTGCGAAGCTTTTCATCGAAAGCCATATTCCGGTAATGATTGAAAAACCACTGGCCGTCAATGCGCAAGAAGCAAGTAAAATTGTAGCTGCCGCGAGGCAAAATAACATACTGGCAGCAGTCGGCCATTCAGAACGCTGCAATCCCGTGGCACGGGCAATGAAGCGGCTGAATATAGAACCCAAATTCATCGAATCAATACGCATCAGCCCCTATCCTTTTCGCTCAACCGACATCGGCGTCGTGATGGATGTAATGATTCACGATATAGACATCATTCTCTCACTGGCGGCCAGCGAGGTGAAAAAAATTGACGCCGTCGGCGTAAATGTCATTGGCGAACACGAGGATATTTGCAATGCGAGGATTGTTTTCGAATCGGGATGTATAGCAAACATTACTGCTTCACGCCTGGCACTCAAAACCGAAAGAAAGGTGCGGGTTTTCAGCCGAGAGGCGTATCTGAGTCTGGACTATCTCCAAAAAAAAGGTATCGTCATCAAGGCCAAGCCAAATGTAGATGTAGTCCAATGGATAAGAAAGCGTCAGAAGGCAGGAAATTTCAGTTTTGCAGGTCTTAACTGGCCGGACCTGCTGCATATAGAACGGCTTGATATAGACGAGAAGGAACCGCTGCGCGTGGAACAGGAGGCATTTTTGCGGGCGGTTGCAGATAAAACGGCTCGGCCTATAGTTTCCATCGATGAGGGCCTGGCGGCAATCCAGTGTGCAGAGAAAATCCTGGAATCAATCAAAAAACACAAATGGGACTAATAATAATTGATGGTTCACTATTGATAATTGATTATTGGATTATGAATTTTTGAAAGGAATATTTTATGACTCGTAAGATTTGGTTCGCTGGATTGTTGACGGTAATTTCGGTGGTAGGTTTTGCTGTGCTGCCTGGAACAAAGACTTATGCCTCACAAATTAACCGACTGGAGTTAGCGGAGCTGGTTAGCCGTGCCCAGGCTATCACCCTGGCAAAGGTGGTAAAGGTAGGCAAGAAGTCGTTGGACTCTCAGAACCCCACACCATATGACGAAGTTACAATAACAGTAGCAAGCGTGCTAAAAGGAGAAATTAAACAGAAAGAGTTGAAAATTATTTTGCAACCACGAGGCGTAAAAGACTTTGACCCTGCGTTAAAGATTGGAGATACCGGCGTCTTTTTCCTGCGGGATATCAAAGAATCGAAAGCAAAGCTGGCATATTGGGGCAGTGCCGCTGTTTTTCAAAAGGATAATTTTACAGTCTCTGAGGAGCCGAAGGAAATGGACAGCAAATCGAAGAGAGTTAAATTAGAAACGACTATGGGTAACATTGTAATTGAGCTTGACCAGGAAGCGGCACCAGTTACGGTGGAAAATTTCCTGCGGTATGTAAGGGAAGATTTTTACAACGAGATGATATTTCACAGAGTTATACCTAATTTTATGATACAAGGGGGCGGTTTTACGGCTGATATGAGGCGAAAAAACACGCATGAGCCGATTGTCAACGAAGCCAAAAATGGATTAAAAAACAACCGTGGCACTATCGCTATGGCCAGGACTAATGAGCCTGACAGTGCAACAAGTCAGTTTTTTATCAATCATAAAAACAATGACTTTTTAAATTATGCCGGACCAGGCAAGCCTGGATATGCAGTATTTGGAAGAGTGACCGAAGGTATGGATGTGGTTGATAAAATCGCAGCGGTTAAGACAACACGCAAGGGACCTTATACTAATGTTCCTATCGAACCTGTAGTGATAAAATCCGCTCAGCTTATTTCAGACAAGTAGGGCTGGAAAGTGGACTAAGTATTTGGTCTTAATTTGCTGACCATTTGATGAGCCAGGCGAGTTGGCTCGGGCAAACGATATTTAGTTGTACATTTCAGAACTATCTTTATTGCATCCTCGAGCAAACATCGATGCCCTACCGAGACAAAGACAGGCTTGACGTTGTACCTCGTTCTCACAACTGCACCGATAACTTCGTCTTTGTCTTTGAGCAGCGAATATGCTCCCTTTTGTCCGGCCGGGTCTTCAAAGGTTCCAACCAGTCTGCTTTTAGCGCAGCCTATCGCCGGCTTGTCGAGGAAAAGGGCAAGATGAGCGGCCAAGCCCAGGCGACGCTGGTGAGCGATTCCCTGGCCGTCAACAACGAAGACGTCGACTTTAGACTTTAGCTTTTTCGCAGCGGCAATGCAGGCCGGGGCTTCACGAAACGAAAGCAGGCCCGGAATATAAGGAAAATGGGCCTTGCGAGTAGCAGCCGCAGATTCAACAAGTTCCAGGCCGGGCAATTTTAGCACTACGACACAGGCTATAATCTCCCGGCCGGCTTTGCCAATTGCACAGTCAAGGCCGGCTACTAAATGTGGTTTCTTTTTCAACGGCGTAAATCGCACCTTCGGGGCAAGTTTTTTTTGCAGTTCTATTGCCTGCGTGTAAGAGAGGTTCCAGTTATGCAGATTCTTCATTAATATTGGCCTACGTAGTAGAGACAGCAACTTATCAACTGTGCTATCTTACCCCCTGAAGCCAGACGTTGACAAGCAATATCAGGTCTGGAAAATCAACGACATTGTTTCGATTCAAATCGGCTGGTTCTTCGCTGCCTATATTTGACCACTTCGAGGCCAAATAGGCAAAATCCCTGAAATCTATCTTCCCATCATTGCTAAGGTCGGCAAGCACTATCCAGTACCAGCCCGTCGTTTGCATCCAGGCATCAGCAAACAGCTTAAGGTCGACTACGTTAACGGTCAGATTTCCATCCAAATCGCCGGGATGCTGCCCGGCCGGCAAAGACCAGTCGGCCGCGAGCATATTAAAGTCTTTAAGGTTTACTATCCCATCGTTATTTAAATCACCAGATAACCAGTAGCCGGGCGGCCCTGTAATGTAGGCCTCGTTTATATAGACAATAGTCGGATAGGGAAAATGAGTAAAACCACCGCCTATATTAACTACGGGCGTCTGAGCAATTGCATCCACTACGTTCATATCGCTGATGACATGCCCAAAAACACAGTAACCAATCCCACACGGATCATTGTCACGGTCGAGACCCGGATTATCCATGTGGTTTATGTAGAACTGGGAATTAGCAGAGTTCGGATCAGTGGACCTTGCCATCGCAATTGTGCCGCGAAGATTACTTAGGCCGTTGTAGCTTTCGTTAATTATATTATCACCCGGCTGACGCCAATATAATGTGTTATCCTCGATATAATAGCCCCCGCCCTGTATCATAAAACCTTCGATGACGCGGTGGAAAAGCAGCTCGTCGTAGAAACCGGAATTTACATACTGCAGAAAATTCTCAACTGTTATAGGAGCATCATCAGGATACAACTCAATAAGGATATCACCGAATGTGGTGTTCATAAGGACTGTGGGATTATCTGCCCCGGCAGTCCTGAGACCGGACGAAAGGCAAAGATACAATATTAGGGACAATAATATCCTTCTCATCACCAGAGTCTGCCATACCTTAGAAAGCAGTCCAAACGCCCCTCAGGACGTGGTACAAAATATCGATTATATCATAATTGGTCGGGAAAATCAAGCAATAAAAAGGACGTTTAGCGGTAGGCTATCCAAGGGTACAAAACGGAGGATTTTGTATTGAAAAATTCTTTACCTTATTGCACGGCCTTGTTACAATGATTAACTTGGGAATACTGTCGAGTTTACAGAATAAGTACAATAAAAACAATCCCGAGCCAATGACAGCTAAAGAAAACCAAAAAGCGATAAGAATCACAGCAGCCTCAGAACATAATCTGAAAAATATCAACCTGAGTATCCCACGTGATAAGCTGGTGGCGATAACAGGAATAAGCGGCTCGGGTAAAAGCTCTCTTGCTTTTGATACGATTTATGCCGAGGGGCAGCGAAAATACGTAGAGTCGCTCAGCGCATACGCGCGGCAGTTTCTCGAGCAGATGCAAAAGCCCCAGGTGGAGCACATCGAAGGTCTGCCGCCAACGATAGCAATCGAACAGCGAAGCTCGGCCAGCAATCCACGTTCGACGGTGGCAACAACAACCGAGATTTATGATTATTTTCGGCTTCTTTACGCGCGGGTAGGCCAACCACACTGTTGGGTGTGCGGACACCAGATCACAAGCCAGCATTCAACACAAATTGTGGATGCGATACTTGGCTATCCCGAGGGAACAAAGATACAAATATGTGCACCGTTGATTCGAGGGCAAAAAGGTGAGCACAAAGACATCTTTCCCAGAATACAGCGAGAAGGTTTTGTGCGGGCGCGGGTGGATGGCGTAATTTACGATGTAAAGAGCCCCCCTCTTCTGGAGAAGAACAAGAAACACGATATCGCGGCGGTGGTGGACCGGCTGATAATCAAGGACTCTATTCACGTTCGCCTGGCGGACTCAGTCGAGACGGCCCTGAAGGTGGGAGACGGACTGATTTTGCTGATGGTCCAGCAGCCCGGTGGGCAAGCAGCAGACGGGTGGCAGGAGGTTATTTACAGCGAAAAATACGCCTGTCCCGAACATCCGCAGGCTTCTTTAGAAGAACTCTCGCCGCGTCTGTTTAGCTTCAATAGTCCTTACGGCGCCTGCAAGAGCTGTGATGGATTGGGCACAATTCTTGAGTTCGACCCGGATTTGATTGTGCCCGACAAAAGCATTTCATTGAAGAACGGGGCAATCGACGCCTGGCGTAAAGGCGGCAAGAGGATGAACATATTCTATAACCGGCTTATTAAGAGGTTCTGCAGGAATTTTGGTCTGAGCAGCTCCATCCCATTCGAGAAAATCGGCGCTAAGCAAAAAAGAATCCTGATGTACGGGACGAATGACGAAAATGAAGAAACTTACGGAACCTGGTTCGAGGGTGTAATACCAAACCTGGACAGAAGATGGCAGAGCACAACCAGCGAGTATGTCAAGGCCAGGTTGCACAGCTATCTTTCAGAACAACCCTGCCGAAGCTGTAAAGGAACCAGGCTCCGTCCGGAAGCCATCGCAGTAACCATCGGCGATAAGAGCATAAGTCAACTTACGAAACTCAGTATCGAAAAGGCCCAGAAGTTTTTCAATAACCTGGAGCTGGACAGAGAAAGGTCCATAATCGCAGTCCAGCCTTTGAAAGAGATTAAGGCCCGGTTGAAATTTATGGTGGACGTTGGGCTGGACTATCTGACTCTGGACCGCCGAAGCGGTACTCTTTCAGGCGGCGAGGCGCAGCGAATCCGCTTAGCCACTCAGGTTGGCAGCGGATTAGTCGGAGTCTGCTACGTGCTGGACGAGCCAACAATTGGACTGCATCGAAGAGACAATGAACGGCTCCTCGGTATTCTGAGGCGACTTGTGAAAATCGGCAACACCGTTATCGTCGTTGAGCACGATGAAGACATTATCAGAAACGCCGATTACATAATAGATATAGGCCCGGCCGCAGGCGCTCACGGAGGAGAAGTTGTCGCCGAGGGCTGTTGGGATGATATTGTAAAGAGTGAACGTTCGATTACAGGCAGTTACCTGAGCGGCAGGAACAGGATTGAGCTGCCGCCTGCAAGACGTAAAACCAATTTGCGAAATTGTATCGAAGTAAAAGGTGCCGCTGAACACAATCTTAAGAATATCGACGTTAAGTTTCCTCTGGGTGTATTTTGCTGTGTAACGGGTGTTTCTGGTTCCGGCAAAAGCACACTTGTTACACAGATATTGCTGCGTGCCCTGCGGCGCAGGCTCTACAGCTCGCGTGAGAAGCCGGGCAGGCACAAGAGTATTCTCGGGACATCTCGAATCGATAAGGTAATAGAAATTAACCAGTCTCCCATCGGCCGAACGCCACGGAGTAATCCCGCCACGTACACAGGCGTCTTTGACCTGATAAGACGGCTCTTTGCGCTGACACGTGAGGCAAAGATTCGGGGTTATAAGCCGGGCCGATTCAGTTTCAATATTAAGGGTGGCCGATGTGAGTATTGCCAGGGCCAGGGCACAAAGAAGATTGAAATGCACTTTCTGCCGGATGTCTATGTGGTCTGCGAGCAATGCAAAGGTAAAAGATACAATCCCGAGACACTGCAAATTACCTACAAAGGCAAAAATATCGCAGACGTGCTGGATATGCGTATCGAGAAGGCGCTTGACTTTTTTGCAAATTTTCCGAAGGTTGTTCGTCTTCTAAAAGCCCTGAATGATGTAGGTCTTGGATATATGCAATTGGGTCAAAGCTCAACGACGCTTTCAGGCGGAGAAGCACAGCGGGTGAAACTTGCGACCGAACTGGGTAAGCCTGCAACCGGCCATACACTGTATCTGCTCGATGAGCCAACGACAGGCCTGCACTTTGCCGATATTCACAACCTCCTGAATGTACTGCAAAGACTATGTGATATGGGTAATACGGTCATTGTTATCGAACACAATCTCGATGTTATCAAGATGGCTGATTATATAATAGACCTGGGCCCGCAGGGCGGAGATGCAGGCGGTAAAATCATCGCCCAGGGCCTGCCGGAAGAAATAATAAAACGCAAACGAAGCTACACGGCAAAATACCTGAAGCAAAAATTAGCCTCAGAGAACAATAAAAAAACCACAAAAAAAAGAGTAAGGAGAAAGTGACAACAGGTTGATTGATTTTGTTATAAAGTAATATAATAGGAGTACTCGTGATACGTTATACTGATTCGCTGGAAAATCTATATGGCATAAGCCTGATGTGTGATAAAGAACTGCAACCTTTTTACGTCCGCTTCGGAATGTCACCCGGCACGGGTATGAATATCCGAAACTATGAAAGACAAGCGGGAGATGATGGCTGATGATATACAGTGGTTGGCTTGTCTTCCGCTAAAATATGGATTGATATGCTCAAATTTTCGAAAACAACTGAATATGAACCGGGAATAGTATTCTCGCTTTTATCGCAGAGCTTTGTGGAATTTTGGAACGAAGACGCGAATCATGATTGAGACGCTAAAATGGGTTGGTGGTATTGATGGGTATCTGGAGCTCATCGACCAGCGTAAGCTGCCGGGCGAGTTTGTAAAATTGCAGTGCCGAAATATCGAGCAGCTTTGTGCGGCGATAAAAACGCTCGCACTAAGAGGAGCGCCGGCAATAGGAGTCGCGGCCGGTTACGGACTCTGTCTGGCAATGCAGGAAATAAAAGCATCGTCCAACTTGGAAAATATAATTTCTCATCTAAATAAATCGGCCGAATATCTGGCAAAATCGCGGCCGACGGCAGTAAATCTGTTCTGGGCGCTTGAGAGGATAAAGAAATGCGCCGATAAGTTTGTTGCGGGGAAAAAAAACGCCACTTTAATCGAGTTACGTGAGGCGATTTTCACCGAAACCGAGGCCATATATAAAGAAGACGTTGATATGTGTGAAAGAATAGGCAGGAATGGAGAAAAATTTATTAAGACCGGTGGTAGTATTTTAACACACTGCAATGCCGGGGCGCTGGCGACGGCCGGCAAAGGAACAGCCCTGGCAGTACTTCTCGAGGCATATAAAAACGGTAAGAGATTTAAGGTTTACGTTGATGAGACAAGACCACTTCTGCAGGGGGCTAGGCTAACCTGCTGGGAGCTAAAACAGACGGGGATTGATGTCATCCTTATTTGCGATAATATGGCCGGGTGGCTGATGAAGCAGGATAAAATCGATGCAGTGATAACGGGTGCTGACCGAATTGCCGTAAACGGTGATGCCGCAAACAAGATTGGAACCTTCAGTCTGAGCGTCCTCGCTAAAGAGCATAACGTACCGTTTTATATTGCAGCTCCCTCAAGCACATTCGATTTGGAAATTGAAAACGGCGGCCAGATACCAATTGAGCAAAGGCCGGCAGAGGAAGTGAGGTCATTCGGCGGAATGGAAATCACACCTCCTGATGTAGAGGTTTATAATCCCGCTTTTGACGTAACAGAGGCGCGGAATATAACAGCAATAATCACGGAAAAGGGCGTAATCGAAAAGCCGGACAGGGACAAAATCCGTGAACATTTAAGGTAACAAGATATGGCAGAGAACAAAACGGGCGAATTACAACAAGGCGGTCTGAGTGTCGAGGAAGAATCTCTTCTACGCTGGCGGCGACGAAACACGTATTATTACGAGTGGCTGGACAAAATCTATAAATTCGCTGTTCGGCCTAACAGCAGAGTCCTACACGTCGGCTGTGAGTGCGGAGACCTTCTGGAGGCGGTTAAGCCGGCCTATGGCGTCGGGATTGATTCGAATGCGGAATTTATTAATCTGGCAAAAAAACGCTTCGGGCATTTGAATTTTTTTGTACAGGACCCGCACGAACTGGACCTTAACGAGAAATTTGACTATGTCCTTATATGCAATTCATTAGGCCAGTGGCACGATATTCAGCAGGTAATGGAGCGGATTCGGCCCTTAACCACAGAAAGAACGCGGATTGTAATAACCTATTACAATTATCTATGGGAAGGGATTTTACGATTAGGCTCACTACTGAGGATACGCCGGCCACATCCCTACCAGAACTGGCTGCCGCCCGGAGATATTTCAAATCTACTGACGCTGAGCGGCTTCGACGTTATTCGCTGCGATTCGCATTTACTGCTGCCTAAAAATATCTGGCTGTTGTCGGCTTTTTTCAATTATTTGCTTTCCCTGCTTCCCGGTTTTCGTTTCTACAACCTGGTAAACCTTATGATAGCCCGGCCGATGCCGGCGGCAAAACGAGACGAGGATTATTCGGTCTCGGTAATAATTCCCTGCAGAAATGAGCGGGGTAATATCGAAGAGGCGATAAAACGGGTCGGGCAAATGGGACGGGAAACAGAGATTATTTTTGTAGACGGCAACAGCACAGACGGAACGGCCGAAGAAATAGAAAATCAAATAAAGCAGCACCCGGAACGTCAGATTCGCCTGGTTCATCAGGGCGATGGTAAAGGAAAAGGCGACGCAGTTCGCAAAGGTTTCGCGGCCGCAAAGGCAGATATATTTGTTATCCAGGATGCGGACCTGACGGCGCCGCCGGAGGACCTGCCGAAATTCTTCAGGGCGCTGCGGGATGGCAAAGGTGAATTTATCAACGGCTCTCGACTCGTGTACCCGATGGAAAAGCAGGCGATGCGTTTCCTGAATCTTCTTGGAAATAAATTTTTTGGTGGACTGTTTAGCTGGCTGCTGAGCCAAAGATTCAGAGACACACTTTGCGGAACCAAAATGATTCGCAGAGAAGACTACGATTTGATAGCGGAGAATCGCAGTTACTTCGGCGATTTTGACCCATTTGGCGACTTTGACCTTGTTTTCGGGGCGGTCAAGCAAAACCTCAAAGTGGTTGAGGTGCCGGTAGGCTATCGTGCCAGGACTTATGGCGTGACAAATATCAGCCGGTTCTCACACGGCTGGTTACTCCTTAAAATGAGCTGGATAGCATTCAAGAAAATCAAGTGGTTGGGTAAGGCACATTAGATGAAAATAGACATCAGGGATATAATCCGAGCATTTTCAATTCTGGCAATATTTTTGGCCCTTTTAATTTATAGTTTCCGGCATTTTGGTATATCTTCTGAGGAGAGTTCGCAGCCTGCTGAGGAGCTTTCAACTAACACAACTCCCGGTAGATGGCGGGCTGCAAACAATGCTTTTAAGAGTAATTTTGAAAACCTTGTCAAAGACCTGTCATCTTTACCTTATTTACAGGGATACCATAAAGCCCCATTAAAACAAGGTGTAACAATATATGACTCGAATCTGGCGTATGACGGACTCAATTTTTACTGCTCCGGCCATGCCCCTGAAGCAGGAATTATGGATATGAAGGGAAATATCCTGCATAGGTGGACATATAACTTTGAAGATATTCCTACAAAAAATCAATACGAACCTTCTCAGATGACAGCTTGTACTCATTGGAGAAGAGTTCATCTATACGAGAATGGAGACATTCTTGCTATCCATGATAGTATAATGATGATTAAATTAGATAAGGATTCTAATCTCCTGGCTTTTGTCGATGGCGGTCTTCATCATCATATGCATGTGATGGAGAATGGGGATATATATGCATTACTGAGAAGAAAGAAAAAGATCCCATCGGTAAGTAAATACGGGAAGGTTATTGAAGACCTTATTGTATGTATTAATCCAAACTGGGAAATAAGTGAGAAATATTCCTTGCTTGATAGTTTCAAGAATTCGTCCTATGCATACATACTAAAGAAAATACCTGCTGAAAATGAACTTTTTCATACCAATACTATTCAGGTGTTCGATGGAGAGCTGGCGCATATCTCCCCGTTATATAAAAAGGGGAATGCTTTAATCGCTGTTTTATTTCTGAACACTATTGCAATTGTCGACCTGGAGAAAAACAAGGTTGTCTGGGCTATAGAAGGCCAGGAGAACGATTTATGGTCTGGCATGCATGAACCTGTACTCTTGAAAAACGGAAATATCCTAATCTTCGACAATAACAGCCGTGACCCGGGAATTAAAAGTCAATCCAAGGTCATCGAATTTAATCCTTTCACAAAAGAGATTGTATGGCAATACAAGGGAGATAAGCAGCATCCCTTTTATTCAAGGACATGCGGAACCAACCAAAGGCTTCCAAATGGAAACACTCTAATTACAGAATCCGATAATGGAAGAGCATTTGAAGTAACCAAAGACGGTAAAATTGTATGGGAATATGTAACCCCACACAGAGCAGGCGAGAATAACGAATTAATAGCAACGCTGCTTCACGTGGATAGAATTGAATGGGATTCGGTCAAGTGGCTGACATTGGAACAGCAAAAATAGCCGGCGCAAGAAACCTCGAATACCGTTTTGATGCATCTTGCAGAAGGTTATATTCCTTCTGAGAATATTCAGTTAAGCAGCAAACGCTTGTTAGAGTTTTTTGTGTTTTTGCACGAATATTAGTAGTACTTATATGAAAATTGCTATTACAGGGAACAATCAAAATGAACAGTAAAGTTAAAGGTAACTTCATAATCCTTGCGGCTTGCGTCGGTTTATTTTTCTTACTTCTTTACAGTCTGTGGCATTCACCTACACATCCAGATTCGGAAACAGCAAATTCCGCCAAGTCGTCTTCAACAGACGATACATCCTCAATTGAGGCGCTTAAGTCTCTGCCTTACGTGACCTGGGCACCAATAGATAAGAAAGATGTGGAAAAAACCGGTGTTACTAAACACGACCCCAGTCTTTCATACAAAGGTATAAATTTGTACCACACCGAAAATAAAACCGGGGGATACTTTTTCGATATGAACGGGAATATTCTGCATACTTTCATCGACAAAACCGAGGGGGCTTTCGAAAACGTTATAAATGAAAAACCTACCTGGTTACTCGTAGAACCATACTCAAGAGATTATTTTTTAGTCCTCGTAAAGCGCATAGCACTTATGATGATAGATTGGGATTCCAATATTAAATGGACAGTACGAGGTGTTTTTCATCATGATTTCGCAATTGCCGATAACGGCGATATATACGCCTTAACATACAAAGATGTTATTGTGCCCGAGTACAGCCGTACGGAACAAATTAAAAATAACTGGCTGGTAATTTTAACGAAGGACGGAAAGATAAAGAAAGAAATACCCTTCTCAAAAATGTTATTTCAGAATAAAGACCTCTTCGAGATTGCAATGAAACGAGAGGATAAAAGAAATGATGGTGGTAAAGCCCCATGGGATATTTTTCACACGAATTCAGTAGAGATAATTAATAGAGATATATTTGCAGGGAATAAGAAGTTATTTAAAAAAGGCGATGTTTTGTTCTGCATGAGGCATCAAAATCTTGTTGGAGTTATGGATATAGAGACAGAAAAAATTATTTGGAGCTGGGGCACCCACGACCTTGATTACCCTCACCACCCCTCCCTGCTGGGAAACGGCAATCTGTTGATTTTTGACAATGGATATCACAGAAAATACTCCAGGGTCATAGAACTAAATCCTGTCACAAAAGAAATCGAATGGGAGTATAAAGGCAGTCCACCAGAATCATTTTTTTCACTAACAAGAGGTTCGGCCCAAAGATTACCAAATGGCAATACTCTTATAGCGGAGAGTGACAAGGGTCATATTTTTGAAATTACGGATGATAAAAAAATTGTTTGGGAATTCTACAATCCGGAAGTGCTCAAAAAAGAAAAGAAAAGGGCGACAATATATCGTATGATGAGAACTGTCGACCCAGAAAAATATCCACGTCTCAAAGAATTAAAATAGCCCTCGGAACTAACATAAATAATTCGAAACTTCCTACGATGTCTTTAAGGCGTGACCGCGGATGGGTTCTTATTGACAGACCAGTGAATTTTCCGGCTGGAGTTGCACTGTCAACGTTAACTCTATTGCTTTTAGCAGGTTTTCGGTTAAGATACTTTAAGAAAAAGGCGGATAGCTCTTAAGAGGGAGTGGATAGCGTTTAAGAAAATCAAGTGGCTCAGAAAAGCGTATTAGGCTGTATTTCTATGGAACAAGTTGACGGAAACAGTAATAAATCCACTACACCGGACAATAACAAGAAGAAGGTATTGATTTTTATCGTATGCTATAACGCCGAACAATCGATAGAGTCCGTACTTGACCGAATTCCGAAAGATATATGGGAAAATAAAAGTTTTTCCACTGAAATACTCATCATCGACGACCAATCACCCGACCAAACTTTCTACACTGCCGAGAATTATTCCCGACGTTACCCGGAATGGAATCTTACTGTTCTGTACAATCCCAAGAACCAAGGTTACGGCGGCAACCAGAAAATCGGCTATTTTTATGCAATCAAAAAAGATTTTGATGCTGTCGTGTTATTACATGGAGACGGCCAATATGCCCCTGAGTATCTCGGCCGGATGATTCAACCGATTCTCGATGGCCAGGCAGACGCTGTATTCGGCTCACGGATGGTCCACCGGTTAGATGCCCTGAAAGGTCGGATGCCACTCTATAAATGGTTCGGCAACCAAATCCTCACTTTCATCCAGAACCACATTATGAAGTCTCATCTGTCGGAATTCCATACCGGCTACCGAGCTTACAGTGTCGCGACTCTGAAATCCATTCCATTTCAGTACAATTCCAACTATTTTGACTTCGACACCGACATAATCATCCAACTGATAGATACTGGAAATCGCATTAAGGAAATTCCGGTCCCCACTTTCTATGGTGACGAAGTGTCGAGAGTAAATGGGATTAAATATGCGATGCAAATAATTAGCTCCTGTATTCTCTCTAAACTAAACAAGATGGGAATCTATTACCATCCAAAGTTTGATTATCAATCATCTGCGCAATGTCATTACGAGGAGAAGTTCGGATACCAAAGTTCGCACCAGCTTGCTCTGGACAAAGTAAGAGCCGAAGCAACAGTTCTTGATATCGGCTGTGGTCCGGGCTTTATGGCAAAACGTTTGGCGAGCAAAAACGTGAAGGTCATCTCAATCGACCATAAAATCCAATCGGAAACGACAAAAAACTCCTGGAAATGTATCGAAGCTGATATTGAGAAATATGAATTCAATGACGAATTCGGCAGGATAGATTATATTTTGCTGCTGGATATCATCGAGCATTTAAAATCTCCGGAGAGATTGCTGCGGGTTTTGAGACAACGCTTTTCGCGGGACAGGCCGGAGCTCATTATTACCACAGCAAACATTGGCTTTTTGACTATGAGGGTCGGATTGTTGTTCGGCAGGTTCGACTACGGCAGCCGTGGCTTACTGGATATGGACCATAAACGCCTGTTTACATTTTCGACGCTGCACAGAACACTCGAGATTAATGGCTATGACGTGGTCAAGAAATATGGTGTGCCGGCACCGTTTCCTCTGGCACTTGGCGATGGGGTTTTGGCACGTCTCCTGCTTATAATCAATCGTATTTTAATCGGCATTTCAAAAAGTCTGTTTTCATACCAGATTGCTATTATCGCAACACCAAAGCCAACATTGGAGCATTTGCTGGAAGACGCTCATGAGGCGAAAAAAAAGAAACTCGGCCTCGATAACGTTCCTACAGAGAGTGAAACGTAATTATCAGGGTAAAACAATGAAGTACCCGGCGCGGCATCCGATAACTGCTAAAGACAGGATAAAAAAACCTTCGTTTTTTGAACGCCGGCTCCTTAAATATATATTGCCTTTAGCCATTTTCTGCTGGCCTGTATTATATTTGTTTACTTACATCTTTCCCATAAAGGGTCGGTATACGGCCATAGGTAATGATTTTATAGCTTTATACTTCAAACACAAACTTTACCTGCTGGCCTCTCTTGCCGAATTTCACTTCCCATTATGGTCGCCATCGGAGGCGGCCGGTTTCCCCTTTTACATAAATCCCTTCGCACAGGCCTTCTATCCATTTAATTTACTATTGGCCGTCTGGTACAAAATCTCGGGCGGCTATAATACCCTGGACCATCAGGTCTTTACTATTCTCGGCGTTTCTATATTTGCCCTGGGGCTGTTTATGTGGCTGCGGCTGGTCAACACCAACCTGAGAGCGGTAGTTTTCAGTGTTCTTGTTATGTCGGTTAGTTTCAAGATGACGGAAATTCTAAGATTTCCTAATGCCGTTCACAGTGCAGCCTGGTATCCCTGGATTCTTTACGCCTTGACAAAAATTATGTTGAGCCGGTCACTCAGAAAAGCAGTACTATATGGGATTTTACTTACTTTATTTCTAATTTGTCTTTGTACTGCAGGCTATCCCTATTATGTTTATTATTCACTATTTTTATTTGTACCTTATCTGCTTGCTTTCCTGATAAAGCCCTTACGCCTTCGATTACTCGGCGACCGAATGGTCAACTGGAAACGCGCGTTAGTAACTTTGGCGGTAACGGGGGCCGTCAGTTTTCTAATTTGTGGACCGTACTTACTGGGCATCAAACATCTTATGTCCGAAACAACAGACCGAACAGGTAAAGACTTTACCTTTTCGACCGCCCATATATACACCTTTAAAAACACTCTCGGGTCCCTTTTGTACCCCCCTGCCGCGATGCCGGACGGTTGGAATTTCTTTAGCATAACGGCCGTTCTAATGGTCTCTTTGTATATTCTAAGCGGCGAAACATCTACTCAAAGCCGGTTGAAACTCAGTGACAACGAAAAGAAAACAAAGTTACATTCTTTTTTTCACAACCGGTGGCACAAACTTTTTTTTATAGTCTGGATTAGCTTTATCATCTACATCACTTACGGACGCCATTCGTACCTGTTTATTCTGCTTTGGAAAATTATGCCCGGTTTTTCCTCTCTTCGCGTCTGGCCGAGATTGAATATTATCCTTGTTCCGATTTTTGCGTGGTTGCTGTCGTTGGCCTATGCATCGTTCGAATCGACAATCTCAGGCAAAAACGTTGCTGCCTTCGAAACACGTTTTCGGTTCTTTTCGCCAATCGTTGCGGTTATCACAACCTATGCGGTGGTTCTCGGCATTCAGCTATATTTGCACCTGAATAAGATTTACGATAATTACTGGTTCCGATACTTTACCCACCTCTCGCCGCAGTGCATTAAGTTTATTGTCTATGGGTCTGCAGGATTCATTATTATCTTACTATTTTTAATTCTTGGCAAACGGTTTGGCTTCAAATCCGACCGCTCCCTGACAGCGATACTTGCGGTATTCCTCTTTTTGGCGGTTCTCGAGATGCGACCCGTCGGCATCCATATATGGACATCTCAAACTTCAGTACAAAAAAACCGCCAGAACCTGGATGTAGCAAAGCTGAATGAGATATCATTTCAGTTCCCCCGTTCAGCTTTCTATAACTCGATTTCACTACTACCCAATTTCAGTGTCGGTATTCTGGAGAACTGGTATTTTAACCGATACGTCAGGTTCCTCGAAAAAACCAAAAACGAAATAAAAGCGCAAAGAGTATTTTTAGGTGTGCAGGATGGAACGAAGATTTTCTACTCCGAATCCATCGAGCACGCCACAATTCAATCATTCTTACGTGATGCAGTACGGTATCGACCTCCGGGTCAACTATTGTCTTATACGGGCGATGAGCTTAATTGGGAGATTGAAGCTCCGGTTGCGGGCTATCTTAGTTTCATTGATAATTGGGACAGATACTGGCGGGTTTGTGTGGACGATAAGCCGGCCGATATAGAGTTACTTTTCGGAACTTTTAAGTCTGTTCGGCTTTCAGAGGGCCGGCATCAAGTAAGATTTTACTATCAGCCGAAGTTTTTTCCAAAAACAAGGAAGGCTGAGCTTTGAATAGGCAGCAATAAAAGGTATACTGGACTGATTATGAAGACCATCGAATGGCTTAAGTTACCAGAGACAAAACACATCCAAGACCTTGACGACCCTGCTACCACCTTGTTGCACGCTCAGATTATACAGCAAAAGCCATTCTTAGAAAATCTATATATCGATTTTTACAAACAGCTTAAAAAAGCGATTCCTAATTTTGAAAATAAAGTTCTTGTTGAACTTGGCAGCGGTGGCAGCTTCATTAAAGAAATAATCCCAAACGTAATTACATCTGATATCCTCCAGCTTCCAAACGTGGATAAGGTTTTTTCGGCGAGCAAGATACCTTTTGCGGACGGCAGTGTCGGGGCATTTTTGATGATTGACGTTCTTCACCATATCACCGAGCCGAAGGCTTTTTTTACCGAAGCGATCCGATGTCTGAAAGCTTCAGGCAAAATCGTTATGATTGAGCCGGCGAATACGTTATGGGCAAGGTTTATCTACTGCAATTTTCATCACGAACCTTTCGAGACACAGGCGGAATGGACGCTGGAAGCAGGCGGGCCTCTCTCGGTCGCCAATAGTGCACTTCCCTGGATAATATTCTCGAGGGACCGCAAAATATTCGAAAGCCGGTTCCCATCCCTGAGAATTGCGGCAATGCGGAACCATACGCCGTTTCGTTACCTGCTCAGCGGTGGTCTGAGCTATCGCCAGCTTGTCCCATCGTTTACTTATCAATTTGTTAAGGCCCTGGAATTCATCCTGTCGCCGTTAAATAATCAGCTTGGAATGTTCCAAACAATTGAGCTTGAAAAAGTTTCCTGACCTCTGAGAGGTCGGGCGGCCTTATCAGGGGCTTTATAATGTCAAGAAAAGACCTTAAAAAAAGAAGAAGGCACAAGGCCGAAGCACTTGATTCAATACCGGTGGATATTCTTGAGCCGGATAATACAAAGAAGCGTGTTGGGTGGCTGGCGATTGGACTTTTAGCGGCCGTTGGGCTGATTTACTCGCTGCACTTCCTAAGGCATTTCGTCTTTCCAAATTCGGATTTTGTGGCTTTCTTACGAATTGGGCGACAGTGGTTACATCTTCAAATTCCGAAAGATATGAAGCGTGCGCCGCTTTTCTCGATAATCACCGCCACCGTAGGCTGGTTTTTCTCCGCCCCGGACCGCTACTTATTTGGAACTGAGTTATATAACGCGATTCTTCTGCCCGTAACAATGGTACTGATTTACTTTGTGAGCAGAGACTTTCTGGGCAGAGCGGCCGTTTGGGTAGCACTGCTGGCAGGGATTAGTCCCTGGATGGTTCGGATGGGCAGCCAGCCGCTGGCAGAAATTACACTGGTAACTCTTTTCGCTGCTACAGTCCTTTGCGCCAGAAAACACATAAAGCTGGCTTACCTGTTTGCGATGCTGGGCTCAATAGCACGATGGGATATGGTGGCACTTATTCCTGCGGTGGCCATAGCAGATGTGATTCGTAATCGCAAATGGTTCAGGAGCGCAGCTTCTACAGCACTGGCCTTGATACCATTTGGGCTATGTATGATTATCACAAAGATTCGATTAGCAGGTTCAGGTGGAGGCGCACACTACCTTCAGGTACTCGCCGAAGATAGAACCTTTGAATTAATAAAAGACCTTGGTCTTTACTGGCAGAATATATGTTCTTTCTTAAACGCCCCCCTGCTACAAACTTCACTTTCCGGTCAGGTCGGCACTTCCGAAAGCCTGAATTCTACAGTATTCTCATTGACAGCACTGCTACTTGCGGCGGTCTTCCTGACAGGCAGCATAACGGCAATCATTCGAAAACGGTGGGAGGTCATCGTTATGTTGCTGGCCGGTGTGCCGTACGTAATAGTACACGCTATATATCCGTACCGAATGTCCCGTTTTTGTATACCAGCGGCCTGGATAGGATTAGTAATCGCAGCTTATGGGGCGGTTATACTCTGGCAATGGCTGAGTGCAAAGCCAGAGGGAAAAGTTTTTGCGAATGTCCTCAAGATAGTCGGCCTGGTCTTATTTATTATCTGGACCGTCAAACTTACCGAGACACTAAGTTATGCAGAAAGACAATGCCCGGGCATTCAACGACTTGTGATAATATCCTCCTGCGTTCTTGTGGCCGGTTTTTTCGCCATGCAATTTGTACATCGTAGCAGGCCAAAGCTGGGATGGCTGGTAGTTCCGGTGTTCCTGGTACTGACTGTGGTTAGTAACGGGGCAGGTACAGGCTTTTTGATGGGTGACGGCCAAAATGGAGCCAACTTCAAGCGTTTGGCTTTTTGGTTCCTCGAAAACGCCGACGAAAATGACAAAATGGTAACGACAATGGCGGGCTTTATGCCGGTGTACTCAGGCCTGCCACAGGATAGGTTTATACATATCTCAGGCCTTAAGCCGGAAGATGCGCCCGGTTTTGAAGGCTTTGTGCGGGAGTGCCGGAAAAAGAAGATTACACTGATAGCGTGGGATTCAAGGTTGGCGGGTCGGCGTGACGACAGATATTACAAGCTTTGGGGTCTGGATAGAATAGAGATATTGGGTAGCCCATTCATGGGCCGGAAAGTCCAGTTCATAGGTCCGTGCAAATTAGTACACATATTCGCTACGGGTTCTCCTAAGATGGCGATTTACTGGATTATCCCCCCTGCCGCCGAGAATGAGGAAGCAACAGGTACAATCGAAAACTAATTCACGGCCTCGACCTGTTTGACCTGCGGCAACCTTTCTTTAAGAAGTCTTTCAATCCCCATCTTCAGCGTCATTTGTGCCCCGGGGCAGCCGCGACAGGCCCCCTGGAGACGGACGCGCACGGTATTATCAGAATCGACCGACACTAATTCCACGTCACCGCCGTCATTTTGGAGTGTGGGCCGAATAGTTTCAATTATTCGTCTAACCTTCTCTTCAAGGCTATCTTCCGACTTTTCTTCGCACATTATAAGCCTCCCGCAAAAGACTATTGTTCTAATTTATTATACGACCGAGAAGGCGGAAAACAAGCTATTTTCTCTCGGCAGACCTTCCAAAATACCGCTTTTAATGGAGAAAAACCGACAAGGCAAGTGTATTTTAGGAAGATTATTAGATGCAAATGCATTTTGCTAATAATCCCCACAACGGCTGACCGGTTGAAGTAAGGTTATATACCTGGAGTCTCTGAAGTATCTTTTTCCTGGTTGCTATCTACCGAAGCTATTGCATCTTTATTCCTTTTTTCCTTTTTATATAACCTGCCGGTCTTAGCGTGTAGTGATGCCTTAAAAGTATAAGTTGCTCCCATGCCAGCCAGGATTGCCGCTAATAAACTTGGTATACCACCCTCTACAAATCCTGTCTCAATCTCGCGCCAGGACGCAGGCATAATCAAAAAGAAAATCATTGCCAATAGAAACCAAACAGCAAAAAACATGAAAATGCCTGAGAATAACGCCGTAAAATATCGCATTTTTACCTTTCTCTGTTTTTGTAATTTAACAATAGACTATTTTCTGCATTCTCCTTCTAACTTACCGCTTTTACTTTTAAAACTTATGGAGTAATTCCTATTTCTAACCTTTCATACAATAACCACGCAAAAAAACAAAAGCCCGCAACCTGTATTAACATAGTCCATAATCGCTCCCCACCTCTACGAAATGCAATTAATCTGCTGATGAAAAAAAGCCCTATCGAAATCCAATGGACAGGCCCAAAACTTATCTTACTGGATATGTCAGATTGAACCGGAGGAATCAGAAGAAAACAAGCTGCTATTAACAGAAGCGATTCAAGAAATCCTCTCCAAGTACTCTTCAGAAAATTTACTATTACTCGCATTGTTTTTGGGCTCCGAACTAACATTACTGCTACCTCTATTTTTCACGCCTCATTACTTGGCAAATCCTAAAATTTTTATTGGCCTGCCACAGCCGGCCTTCTTTTCCTTCGCAAATGGAAGAATTTTATACTCATACAACAAAACTATCAGCCCAACAACAGTTAGCCAAATACCATTAAAAATATTCATTTTTTCTTTCTCCATTAATTTAATCCTATAAACCATATTTCGGCTTATCAATACTTAGGGCATATGCAAATTTAACCAACAAATCTCCATTCAGATGAAGCAATTCTGTCGCGATTCGAAATGAGTTTTTATGTCCGATATATAACAGGTCAAGAAAGCATTATCTCCATACGAAGAGCGTATAACCCAAGAACCTGAAAATACACACAATACACAAGACCAGAAGCCATTTCATAGTTTACCTGAAAGCGTATTATCGGCATTAAAAATGCTGTTTCTGAGATTATAAAGGACATTGTGGTGGTTTTTCTATTTATGTAAGAATTCGGACATCAATGTCCGATATTTTTTCACGTCAAAAAATAACTTGCAGCTTATCTTTGACAAAAAAATAACCGATTTTTTGGTCGGTTACGAGCTATAAATAGCTATCTGCAATAATCTTGAGAGCATTTCAAGCAGTTTGGAAAAATGCTCTTTATGGTTCTAATGCGCTGGAGCTCATCTCTTGTGCGAAAGAGAAGTACAGACATCGAGTCGAGCATAACGTTTTTATGTAAATATATGTTAAACGGTATAGATGCTTTGAATGACAATGGAGTTTTTGGCCCCGCCATAACAGTTATTTTCGGCGATTCAGGCTTTATCGGAAAGTTTATGGATTCCGATACGTTATCGAGCGGTTTTAAGACTTGAGATTCTTTACTCAAAAACTAACGCCCAAAAAATTATACACCTTTATGAAAAAACAGCTTTGAAATTAAGCAAAGGATTATTGATTAAAACAAGCAAAATAAATTATCAACAAGGAGAAAAAAAAGTGATTAAAACGACACTAAACAAGAAGAGGCTAAGACGGCAAATATTGATGGCAACTCTATTGGTTGAGGTCCTGCTGCTGAACAGCTGTACCAAAAAAACAGAGAAGTTCTATCGGGTAGGTGTTCTGTGTGGTCTGGACTATATTGGCAGCATACCAGACAGCTTTAAATCAAAAATGACTGAGCTGGGTTATGTAGAAAGAAAGAACATAATATATAACATTCAAAGAACAAACTTTGAACCCGTCAAAGAAGAGCAAATTCTTAAAAATTTCGTGAAAAAGAAAGTTGACCTGATTTTTACATTTCCCACTGAGGTATCCATGGCGGCCAAGGCAGCTACTCAGGGAACAGAAATTCCCGTTGTTTTTGCTATCGCCAACATTGAAGGTACCGGCCTGGTAAAGAGTGTACGTGAACCAGGCGGGAATATCACAGGAGTACGCTATCCTGGACCGGATCTTGCCATCAAGCGTTTTGAGGTTATGCGTGAGTTGGTCCCAAAGGCTAAAAGAATGTGGGTGCCATATCAGCGGGGTTATCCTATTGTAGCCAACCAGATGGAGGCATTATATCCGGTTGCCAAAGCCGCGGGCATAAAACTGATAGAATTCCCCGCTGACGACGCAGCAGAAATTCAAGCAGAGCTGAATGCAAGAGACAAATTAAAAGACGTTGGTTTTGACGCAATGTTGTTTATACCTGAACCTCTTAGTTGTACGGACGATGTCTTCGAAGTAATGGGCAGGTTTGCATATAAGCATAAGATGCCTATCGGCGGCATACTGATACAAGTTGGGGACTATGGTTCTATTTTTGGTATAAACGTTGATGTACCCAAAACAGCACAACAGGCGGCAATACTAATTGACAAAATACTTAAAGGTACCCCGGCAAGAACAATCCCTGTTGTCTCTTCTGAGAGTTTCCTTCAGATAAATTATAAAGTGGCTGAGGAACTGGGAGTAACAGTGCCTGAAGGCATGCTGAGCAGAGCAGATGAGATAATTCGTTAAAACAGCATTACTAAAAAAAGGTGATTAAAATGCATATAAGTAGAAAAAATAGATTTAGACGGCAAATACCACTCGTCACCTTGTTAGTTATGTTTTGTGTGTTTTCAAGCAGTTGTGATAAAAAAACACAGAAGGTCTATCGCGTGGGTATCCTTTGTAGTTTTGCACCCTTTATGAATATAGCCGACGGATTCAAGGCCAAAATGACTGAGTTAGGCTATGTAGAAGGTAAAAATATCGTCTATGATTTACAGATAGCTCATATGGACCCCAAAGAAGAGAAAATGGCCGCCAGGAAATTTGTGGAAGATAAGGTTGATTTGATATTCGCCTTTTCCACTGAGGCCAGTATAACGGCTAAATCAGCTACCGAGGGGACAACTATCCCGGTAGTTTTTGCCATGGCTGGAATAGAAGAAAATAACCTAATAGACAGCGTGCATCATCCTGGTGGGAATATCACCGGCGTTCGCTACACTGGGCCGGACAATACGCTTAAACGCTTTGAAATTCTGCATGATTTAGTACCGAATATCAAACGATTATACGCTATATATAACTTAAATTACCCCGCTAACAGGGCTTCGCTTGAAGCGTTGCGTCCTGTTGTCTCAGCCCTGGGCATAACACTTGTGGAGGCCCCCATTACAAGCATTGAAGGCCTCCAGGCTAAATTACAGGCTCGATCTGCGTTGGAAGACATCGGTATTGATGCCATTCTGATTATGCCTGACGATTTGTCCCAGTCACCCGCTGGCTTTGGGGCAATCGTTAAATTTGCCAATAAACATAAATTACCCATAGGCGGCGGCGCAGGCTGTACGGCAGACCTCGGGGCTATGTTTAGTTTTGTTCCCAACTTTTTTGAAGTAGGTACGATCGCTGCAACCCTGGCAGACAAAATCTTCAAAGGTACTCCAGCAGGCACAATTATGGTGGTTACAGCCAGGGACCATCTCCGGCTCAATTACAAAATAATGAAAGAACTGGAGGTATCAGTGCCTGGTAGTTTATTGAGCAGGGCAGATGAAATAATTCGCTAAATAACTGTTACAGAAAATAGGTGATTAAATGCGTATAGTCAAAAAAATCGGCCTTAGACAGCAAATATTTCTCATAACCATGTCAGTTATGATATGTGTGTTTTTGAGCGGCTGTGGTAAAAAAACACAAAAAGTGTATCGGATAGGTATTGTCTCTGGGGCAGAACCATTTATTGACATAACAGATGGTTTTAAAGCTAAAATGACCGAGTTAGGATACCTCGAGGGCGAAAACATTGTTTATGATTTCCAGAAATTGAACGTCGATCCTGCCGGAGTAAAGCGAGCCGTCAGGAAATTTGTGGTCGACAAGGTTGACCTGATTTTTGCATTTCCTACCGAGCCGGCCTTAGCCGCTAAAACCGCCACCGAAGGCACAAACATCCCCGTAGTTTTTGCTATGGCAGGTATAGAAGGGAATAACTTAGTTGAAAGCGTATCCAAGCCCGGCGGAAATATTACCGGTGTTCGATTTCCCGGCCCAGAGTCGACGGTCAAACGTCTTGCGTTTTTACTTGAGTTAGTACCGGATGCAAAACGAGTCTATCTAATATACGACCCCAATTATCCTAATGCGCCTATGGCATTTGGAGGATTACGACCCACAGCCTCATCCCTGGGTATAACGTTAGTGGAAGACCCCGTTAACAATATAAAAGAGCTTCAAGCTGCTCTACAGGCACGAGCCGCATTGAATGATATTGGCGTCGATGCAATCTTACTTATGCCTGATATTCTTGACAATTCGCCTGATGGTTTTGGAGCAATTCTAAAGTTCGCGAATGAACATAAAATACCTATTGGTGGCGGCATGGACTTTACAGCCGACCTTGGAGCATTGTTTAGTTTTGTTCCGGATAACATTGAGCAGGGCAGGATGGCTGCGCTTTTGGCTGACAAAATCTTCAAAGGCACTCCTGCCGGCTCAATTATGATAGTAACACCGCCATCACGTCTAAGGCTCAATTACAACTCGATTCAAGAACTGGGCATAAAGGTGCCAGAAGGATTGTTAAGCAGGGCTGATGAAATAATTCGTTAAATTACTATTTCTAAAAAAACTAGTGATTAAATGTGTACAAGTAAAAAAATTGGCTTTAGACGGCAAATACTGCTCGTAATCCTGTTAGTTATTTTTTGTGTGTTTTTGAGCAGTTGTAGCAAAAAAACACAAAAATTGTATCGAATAGGCATCGTGTCCAGTTTTGAACCCTTTACCAGTATAGCAGATGGATTCAAAGCCGAAATGACCGAGTTAGGCTATGTAGAGGGTAAAAATATCGTCTATGACTTGCGGATAGCTCATATGGACCCTAAAGAAGAGGAGCGAATCGTCAGGAAGTTTGTGGAAGATAGGGTTGACTTGATTGTTGCTTTTCCCACTGAGTCAGCCTTAGTAGCCAAGGCAACCACCCAGGGCACAGGCCTACCCGTAGTTTTTGCCTTGGCTGGTATAGAAGGCAATGATTTAGTAGAAACTGTGCCTAAGCCGGGCGGGAATATAACCGGTGTTCGTTATCCCGGCCCAGATTTAGTAGTAAAACGTTTTGAGTTCTTGTATGAGTTGGTACCTCACATCAAACGGCTTTATGTACCCTATAATCCAAACTACCCTACTTGCCTTCCTTCGCTAATCGCATTGCGACCGGTGGCTTCATCTTTAGGTGTAATGTTAACGGAAGAACCGGTCAGCAGTATTGAAGAACTTCAGGCTGCGCTGGAAGAGCGAGCTAAATCGGCCGACATCGGCATAGATGCCGTTCAGATTCTACCAGAAAGTCTCACTCAGTCACCCGAAGGTTGGGCATTGATTAGTAATTTTACGAAGCAACACAAATTACCTCTTGTCGGTAGCGTCATTTCTTCGGCAGACACCGGAGGCATATTTAGTTATTGTGTTAATTTCTTTGAAGTTGGTCAGCAGGCTGCGCCCATAGCTGACAAAATCCTCAAAGGCACTCCAGCCGGTTCAATTATGGTAGTAACACCACCGTCATATCTTCGGCTCAATTACAAAATAATTAAAGAACTGGGGATAACGGTGCCTGGAGGTTTACTGAGCAGAGCGGATGAGATAATACATTATAAAGAAACAGAATAGAAATATCTGTGAAGACCAAAAAAAAGAAAAAAAGAGATTTCCATAGCTTAACGGTTACTTTAGCTATTACTTTTTCAGCTTTTATTATAGTTGTTCTGCTCATTTCAAGCGGCCTACAAATGTATTTTGGCTTCAAAGCCCAGAAAAAAGGCCTTGTCACACATCAACACCTTATTGCTAAAGATGCAGCTAATACTGTCGAGGGTTTTATTCGAGAAAAATTCAGCACGTTGGAGGCGGTAGCAAGCCGCGGCAATCTGGCAATTATTCCTAAGGAAGCTTACAAATCGGTTTTGGAAAGGTTGCTGGGCATTGAACCAGCCTTTCGCCAGTTGGCCCTTCTAAATGACCAAAACCAGGAACTGGAAAAAGTCTCTCGTCTTTCAAATTTAGTCTCATATGAATTTATAAAGCAAATCGATAGCGCTCTGTTTTCTCATGTGAAACGCGGGGAAATATATATCGGGTCGGTATATATTGATGAAATAACCAGTGAGCCATTGGTAATAATGGCGGTTCCGGTAACGGATGTTTTTGGTGACCTTAATGGAACATTGATAGCCGAAGCAAATCTGAAATTTATGTGGGATTTGGTAGGTGCGTTGAAGATTGGTAATAATGGCCTGGCTTACGTAGTAAACAAGCAGGGTAAACTCATTGCTTCCGGCGACATTGGCCGTGTTTTAAAGGGAGAGAATTTAATCTATCTGAATGAAGTAAATGAATTTGTAACGGATGATACATTAACTCATAAAGATACTGCAGAGATAGTCAAAGGTATCCAGGGAAATCATGTTGTGGCTAATCACGCGCATCTTGGCACGCCTGACTGGGCTGTCGTGGTTGAATTACCGGTTCTGGAGGCATATAAAAATCTAATTACTACACTTATAATATCGGGATTAATTATGCTCCTGAGCTTTGCCCTGGCTGTTTCATTCGGCGTCTTTCTTTCAAAAAGAATTACAAAGCCAATAATAAAGCTAAGAGATGCTGCTGTTCAAATAGGTAAAGGCAAACTGGATACGCAAATAGAAATTGAAACGAAGAATGAGATAGAAGATTTAGCAAAGGCATTGAACCAGATGACCAAAGATCTACAAAAGACAACAACATCAATAGATAACCTCAACCGAGAAATTACAGAACGTATGAAGGCAGAGAAACGTCAGGCCCAACTGCTCAGACAATTGGAAAAGACAAATCAAGAACTAAGGGAATTTGTATACATGGCTTCACATGATTTGAAAGCTCCGCTTCGCGGGATTAATACGTTAGCCAACTGGATATCATCTGACTATGCGGATAAGCTTGACGAGCAGGGCAAAAAGCAATTGGCTCTGCTTTCACGCAGAGTGGACAGAATGCGTAACTTGATTGAAGGAATTATACAGTGCTCTCGAGTCGGACATATACAAGAAGAAAAAACTTGGATGAATCTGAATAAGCTGGTCCGGGAAGTTATTGAGATGCTTGATCCACCAGAAAACATTACTATTACAGTCGAAAATGAGCTGCCGACAATTAAATGTGAGCGAATCCGCTTTATTCATGTATTCCAGAACCTAATCAATAATGCCATAAAATATATGGACAAACCACAGGGGAAGATAGAAATAGGTTGTGTTGAGCAGGATGATTTCTGGAAATTCAGTGTCGCTGACAATGGACCGGGAATTAAAGAAAAGTATTTCGAGAAGATTTTCCAGATGTTCCAGACACTGTTGCCACGTGATGAATTTGAAAGTACCGGTGTCGGGCTTACTTTGGTTAAGAAAATCGTTGAGTTATACGAAGGCAAAATCTGGGTGGAATCCAAAGCAGGGATGGGAAGTACATTCTTTTTCATTTTGCCAAAGCAAGAAAAAATGGATATTAAAAATGCGAATTTCGAAGTTAACATCACCCACTGAAGATATTGATGTAGATATTATGACTATCTGTCACACACTCAAGTATGGGAAGGCTTTGACTTTGAAAAGCAAACGATAGAAATAACTTCGCAGAGAATACCTCGACTATTGAATTATTCTCGGTGACAATTACTCGTATTAAATTCTTTCTTTATATCTTAAGCACTATAAAACTATAGGGCCAATCTAATAAAAAGGATTGATTCAGAACTCAACCAACGCTATATTAAATTCACCTGCCGCTCGGGTTAAGAATGGCAGGTTATAAGCTGCAAGTGAGACAGGTGAGAAAGCGAGTATAGTAGGCAAGGGGCCGTACACCGGTTAGTTTGAATCACAGGAGTTCTTGACGCATTTGGGGGTCTGGTTGGATTTGAATGAATATGTCAACAAAACTTAGTCAGGAAATGCAGTATGGTGTGATGTCTGAAGTGCGGAAACGAAGTTGGCTGTTACCCCAACTTTTGTTGGTATTCATAGCCTGGATTTTCCTGTGCTGGCTGCATTGGGACAATGATGGGCTCTGGTTCCCCGATGCACCGTTACACGCGGCTAATGGCATCTTTTGGAAGGATTACCTTCTAAACTTATCCTTCGACCCCATAGGCTACACCCTGAGCTATCACGCGCGCTATCCGGTGATTAACCCCACAAAATACCCACCGGTATTCTACTTGCTGGAGGCAGTTTTCTTTGGGCTGTTCGGTCCATCACCGTATATCGCCAAAGGTCTTGTACTTGGATTTGCACTCATGGCGGCTCTATACACGACTACCTGGTCTCGCAGATGGATTGCCCAAGACGCCGGTTGGGCCGGGGTGCTGTTTATCCTCTTGCCCGGCGTGGTTCAGTGGTCGCACGCCATTATGCTGAATATTCCTGCCCTGGCGCTGAGCATAGGGGCTCTTTACCACCTTCGCAGATGGATGGAGTCACCGACCACATCTCCTGCGTGGCGAGACTTATACGTCGGAGCGGCTATGGCGGTACTCTCGATACTGACATATCTGACAAGTGGCGTGTTGCTTTTAATCGCCGGCACCTGGCTTATCGTAAAACGCCGTTGGCGTTTACTATGGCATCTCAGGACGCTGGCGGTTTTCGTGGTCTCCGCGCTGTTGCTGCTGCCATGGGCAATTCTGGTGCTGAAGTACGAGCCTAATCGCATTGTAATGGCCACGGGCTCGGCTAACTATCTAACAGCCGTTTCATACTGGCACTGGAAGTATTATCTTGAGAGCCTTCCAGGACTTTTCGGCATGCATATCATATTTATCGCGGCACTTGGCATTGCAGGCGGGATGCTTTTCCGGCGGTGGCGGCATGAAACAATACTTCTTTCTATTATGACGATAGTCCTGTTTGCCTTCTTCTCGTACGTGCCTTCCAGAGAAGACCGCTATATACTTCTGATGTCAGTGCCGATAGCTATCTTCTGCTTGCTCGGTTTGATTTCAACAGTTCACTTCATTGGCAAGCTTGCAAGAATAAGGCCGGAGTGGGAAAAAGCTGCAACCTTAGCAGCCATAGCGGTGCTCTTAATTGGCCAAACATGGCAAGCCTTGAAAGTACCCGTTTATTCGGTTTCCGGCTACAAGCAACTCGTGGAATACATAAAAACGATTACTCCGGACGAATCCGTGTTTTACGATGGAGAAAACTATCAGATTTTTACCTTCTATGTTCAATCCGGGGATCCCGACTATCGCCGTCGAGTTGTCGTCGGCAATAAATTGCTCTATGCCGAATCCTGGTTCCGTGGCCCGCAGGAGTTTGTCGAGTCTGCTCAGGATGTAGTCGATGTTTTACAAAAGCAAGGTGGATGTCAATGGATAGTCGTGGCTAACAAGCCGGTACTTTCGAAGTTGGCAGCCCCAAGGTACCTACGTAAAGCCGTAAAAGGACCACAGTTCGAGTTAACGAAGTGCCTGCCCATCACAAAGATACTGGAGACCGGCGTTGAGAAAACAAGCGTATGTGTCTACCGGCTTCTTGTCCCGATAGAGCAAGTGGATGAAGTAGATATGCCTTTCTTTGGGCGAGGGGAAAATTTACGCCATCGAAGCAAGCCCATTCAGCGCTGATTATTATCAAGTGGACTAACTAATCACATAACGTATATACCCGTTACACATAGCATCAGTGTTTTTTGCTTACACCGGATTCTTTTAGCCATGCATCGAATTCCTTGATAAACCGGGAACCGAAACGCTCGGCGCTCTCGTCGTCTAAATGAGCACCGTCGCGAACCATAAGTCCGTCAACAACCGGTGAGATGAAAGGAACTTCCAGGGCGGCAGCTAATGACGCTACCTCAAGTCGAGGTGACCAATAATCAGGATTTGGGACCGAGGTCAGTACAATATCAGTACCGCGCTTCGCCAGTGCGCGCTTGAACTCCAGAGCATTGGAAAGAATTTCTTCATCGATCTGCTTTACCTCCTCGGAGACATCCACAGGTGGTGAACCGACAGGAATTGGCCTTGGATGTTCCCTGATTGCAAACCAGGAACCCGAAGAAATCGACCGGCTGATGATAAACCGAGGAATCCAAATTCGGAATGGAGGCCTTAGCACACGCCAGTCAGCAAGTCCCTCAAAAGGCCTTGAATGGCGAATTAGCCAGGTTAGCTTCCACTCCCAGACTGTCTTCCTGGCCTCCCACGAACTCGACCTCATTACTCTCTGCCCAAATTCACTCACGCGCGGCGTAAAGAAATTATGTTCGTCAAAACTGCCGGCATTTACGACTACTATTCGCGGACGCAAATCTTGCTTCTCAATCAGGGACTGAATAAACTTACCCCCTTCGTCGTATCCGAAAGCAAGATTGTAGAACCTAAGTCCAGTTATCAATTCACCTTGTTTCAGTACGCTTTTCGGAAAGCCATAGGCCACTTGTGAATTCCCTAAAAAGAGGACATCCGCCTCTCGTGCATACTTTATCGACTCATCGAGCCCATGGTAGAGAATATAATGGTCTATAGCGAAATCGTCATAGGCCACATACCAGTCTTGCGGATCCGGCAGCGGCCGCGCAGGGACCAAGCCTTCATCCATTATAGCACCGGCGTTAAAAAACGACGCTTTTGCCATTATTCTTCCCATCTTCTGCCCCACCACCAAAGCTACGGCAAAAGTGACGAAAAAGACTATAAGCGACGCACAGACCCGCCGCTTAGAACTGGAAGTAAATGAACGTTTCATTTTTGGCATTACCCGTCAAAATGAGATAAACCATCACCGCCGCCAAGAATCCTTTCTCCACAGCTGATGGCTTGGGAATTCCAAAGCGCTCGACACTCAGTGTGCGCAGATGGCTCAAAGCCACCGGTGTAATTAACAACAAACCGAACATCACCATCTGCTTCGATAGCGGTTCGTAGGGCCCTATGAAAATACTCTTCACAATCGCCATCGCCTGAGTCATGTCGGTGGACCGGAAGAAGATCCAGGCGCAAAGCACCAAGGCCTGCACGACTATGGCCCATCCAAGCTTCATTAACAAAGAGCGTTTTTCCCGATTCAAACCCAGGAGACGCTCGATCGCCAGCAGTACTCCGTGTATCACTCCCCATATCACGAAGGTATTGGCAGCCCCGTGCCAAAGCCCTCCCAACAGCATAACGACCAGCAGATTAGCGTACGTACGAGCCTTACCCTTCCGATTTCCACCGAGTGAGATGTAAAGATAATCCCGGAGCCACGTTGAAAGCGTTATGTGCCATCGACGCCAGAAATCGCTGAAGGATGTGGCGATGTATGGGCTGTTGAAATTCTCCGGCAGGCGAAATCCCAACAGATAAGCTACTCCCCGTGCAATATTAGTGTAGCCGGCAAAGTCACCGAAAATCTGGCACGAGAAGAGTAGCGTCGTGTAAAGCGATAGCAGCCCGTTTCCTCCAGCACCGGCCCCCTGGCCCCAGTATTCGTCCACCACTGCCCCGCAGTGGTCAGCGACAACCATCTTGAGGAAGAAACCTGAGATTATCAGGTATGCACCCTGACCCCACACGGCCGCGCGAATACGGCGTACCCGGTCGATCTGATACAGGAAGTCGCGCGCACGTACAATGGGACCCGCCACAAGTTGTGGAAACAAGCTGACATAAAGAAGAAACTTCCAGAACCTTTCGACCGGCTTAATCTTGCCGCGATATATATCAATGGTGTAGCTCATTGACTGGAAGGTATAAAATGAGATTCCAATGGGTAAAACCACATCCAGGCGCGGAAAAGCCAAACCAGCCGAAACGAGCGTCTGTCCGAATGCCTCCAGACTCTCCATAAAAAAGTCGAAGTATTTGAACGTGCCGAGAAGGCCCAGGTTTGCTACCAGCGAAGCTATAAGCCAAAGTCGTCGTTGTTTAGGCCGATCATCAAGAGCCAACTGACGCCCAGCTACAAAGTCAACGGCCGAACTGAAAAGAATAAGGACAAGATAGGCAGGAACGAACCATCCATAAAACACCATACTCGCAACCAGCAGCGTTACTAAATAGGTGCTACGGAGTTTGAACCTATCGCTAATAATCCGAACGAACAGGACTATAGACAATAGAAAAAGGAAGCTGAAGGATACAAAATTCATAAAATAAGGTTAAAAAGTAGACTCCTTTATATACCTGGGGGCCAGTTAATTTGGAGGTATCAGGCCCAACTCGACAAATTTTTCTACCAGACATTTTGCAACATAGGCGCCTGCCTCAGTATTTGGGTGGCTGTCGTTGGGCAGACGCATATATTGCCAACCATCCGGATGCCGGGCACAGAGATCAATTAGGGGAAACGCGATATCATCAAAAATTGGATAAGCAAAGGAGGCGTCGTCATCCCAAAAACTCCAGTAGACAAGGATAAATTCGGCTCCGGTCGCTTCTACCTCCCGGCCCATTGCGTCGATGAGTGCCCGAGATATCTGAAGGTTGGGTTGCGGTCCCCACTTAAGCCAGGCCCGCTGCAAAATCACCCATAGCCGCAGAACGCTGTAATCTTCGAGCCGGACAGGTGACCTTTTCAGATAAACCTTCCCATTACGCTTTAGCCCAAACAATGGTTTGGTTCCAACCATTCTAATACCACGAAAAAGCAGACGGCGGTCATAGTTCAGGTTGCGATTAACGTGGGCCGGCAGGAAAGTGTAGATAACAGCGACCGTATTAAAATCATACATATACCGCTTCAATCTCAGCCAAGCCTGGTCTGTTCCATAGGCCTCGATACCCAGATTAACAACCTGAAAAGGGAAGTTTGGATTCTCAGCTAACTGGCCGACAAAAGTCTCTTCAAAAGGCAAGCCATAGCCCATAGTATAAGAGCCGCCGACAAAGAACACCGTAGGCCTATTGGTGTCTAATTGAGTGTCCGGCGTAGGGACGCGAATCCCTTGCTCATTAGTATATACAGGCACTGGCGGCTGAGTTCTAACGAAGGCTTGCATAACCGACTGGTTCGGAATATAAGTCCAGCCAAGTACGGGGTCATACTGAGCCCGCTTATGATCGGCCGGTTCCCAGGTAACCCGCAGGGGGTCACGAAATAGACGCAGGCCCAACTCCATCGCGGCCAAACACAAAAAACTCGAAAAAATCACTGCAATAAGGGCAAATACGAGTGTTTTGCCCGAAGGTGCATATTTAGAAAACAAGATATTAATCCGTCTTCGAGCCACAAAAATAAATGCCGCTATGACGGCCATAAGCAACTGGCTGCCAAACGCGACGGGGCGCATATCGCATATTTTCCAATTTAGCGAGACGAACTGTTCAAGCAGGGGCGGCCAGAGTAAAATGGCCAATATAAGGCAGACAAGCGATAACCATAACGCCGGTGTCGGTGATTTTGAAGGGGGGCCGTTCATGAATTCAATCTTTTCAAAGGACAGGAAATTAGAGTAACAAGTTTAAATAACTTTCATTAAAAACTAACATAATCATTGCTGTCAAAAACGAAATATTCTTTACACAATCATAGCCTGCTGCTTATTATAAATGCTTATTAAACAGATTCTAACAAAGAAAGACAGGTAGATGATATGAGAAAATTCTCTATTTATTTTTTCTACGGACTATACCTCTTTATTTTATGCGGGCTTATATTTCATACCTCAACGAATCCCGTAATTTTAGGAAAGTACTCACCTCAATATTTCTTCTCTCTTTTGGCGGCCATCGGTTTATTTTTTTTGTACAGGAAAGCTGTTATTTTTATATTCAGTGAAACGAAAGTTAAAAGACCAAACGGCAGGGAATTTACAATTTCACCAATTCACAAGATATTGTTTTATACCGTAATTTTATTGGTATGCCTTACAGCATCTGAAGTACTTTTAAGGTTAAAAGAACACGAACAAAATAAGAATGCTATTTTCGGTTTTCACCCCTTTTTACAGAACACCCAGAATATAAATGACAGCAAGCTGAATATTAATTCTCATGGATTTCGAGGAAATGAAATAACCGAAGCAAAAACTGCTGGCACATATAGAATCTTTGTCTTAGGAGGTTCATCGGTTTTATGCGACAAAGTGCCGTTTGAAAAAAGTCACGCAAGAATTTTAGAAAGAATGTTACACCAACATTATCAAAACCAAATGAAAATAGAAGTATTAAACGCCGGAGACCATTGGCACACCACAGAACATTCCATTATCAAGTATTTATTCAAAATAAAAGACTTTCAACCAGATTTAGTAATCCTATGGCATGGAATCAACGATTTATATCGCTCATTTTCTTCCAAGCGACTGGCTTTTAAAAAATTCCAATCGGATTATTCCCACTTTTTAGGGCCGGTTTCAGATATAGTCTCAAAGCATTTCGAGGAGAATAAACGACTCTGGCCTACAATCACCGTGCATTCTCGTACTCACTACCGCATTTTCACACTTTTTGAAAGCAAACTGTATACTGATTTGAGAAAGCACCTGCAGTCTAATAAATTCAAAACCATCGACATTTCTGAGTTTCCCAGTTTGAAATCGTTCCAGAGAAATTTAAATTCCTTTATTCAGATTACCCATAACGACCGGGTAAAATTGATTCTTGCCACCCAGCCTTTTTTATATCATGAAGGGCTTAGCGAGGCTGAAAAAAGCAGCATCTGGTTCCCTAAATGGTTTTGCGTTAATGAAAACAATGAATACCCTGATTTTAAGTCAATGGAATTAGGAATGAACCTTTTTAATTCAGAGACTAAAAAAATTGCAGAAATTTATAATATTCCGCTGGTTGACCTCGAAGCACGTGTACCTAAAAACCTGGATTATTTTCTGGACGACTGCCATTATACGGAAAAGGGTAATCAATTAATCGCGGAAACAATTTTTGAGTTTATTAAGAACAATAAATTAATAGAGCAAAAATCACTGCAAAACAGTAAGTCAGCCAAATGAATAAATTACACTATTTATTGCCTCTTTTTTAACTTCCCCCAAAAACGCGTAAACCAGATGGTTAAAGGAGTTGCCGCAAGCAGCACAATAAACGGTTCAACTGGATAACGATACCTGTAGAGTTGGACATGCGTCACATAGTATGGGAGTGGATAGACTAACAGGAAAAGCCATATAAACATCAGATTCCATCTACGGTTTAGGCTATAACAAAAGCCATATAGAGCAAGCAAGGCGAGCGGGCCATACCAGATGAGTTGTACCCCGGACCATCTACTCCATCTTCCCGGGCCACTACTCGGAAATTTACCCCAGAAGTACCAAAATCGTTTGGCGGTAAGTTGTAAAAACCTCAAGGGATGCATCCGTATCCATTCAAAGGCTTTATACTGCAAGTAACCGTAGTAAACAAACTCTGACTGAGATCTGTAGTAGGCATGCTCCTCCTCGTTGAGCGCTTCCAGCGCCTGTTTTCGTTCCTTGTCTATACCACCTCCCGAAGAGTAAGGATTATTGCCGAAAAAAAGCTCCAATCCAAAGTTTGACTTCAAGACCCCCGGAGTCCTCAGAACCAAATAGTTTCGGACTCCCCAGGCAGTCACTACTATTCCGACTGCGACACACCAGATGACTACCAATCCTGCCCTTCTCCACCAACTAACTTTCCACACGTACAACATGAGCAGGAGAAGCAGCGCAGGATAGATTGCCATTGTGGAATTGGTAAGAATGAGAATCCCGCTGAGCAGCCCAAGGCATGCAACCCTAAGAAAGAGGAACAACGGCCTCGCTGTAGTAGCAATAATTATGAGAAGCAGGAGAAGCATTATGGCAAATTCGCTGTGCCAAACGTATTTTACCGAGAAGAAAAGCGAACCAGGATAGAAGGCCCATATAAGACCGGCGATGATGCCTTCCTTTCGGCCAAAAAAGCAGCTCCCAAGGACGGCCAAAAATACCCCTGTGAAAGCAGCACAAATAGACTGGAAGAGGAATAAAATTACGGCTGCGGCCTTTGAGTATATCCCAAAAATAGCAAAAACACCACCGACCAGAAATGGGTACACAGGCGGAAACTTTGCTGTCGGCGCATTCGCAATACTAAAACCGTGACCTTCTGCAAGTGACCTGCCAATCTTACCAATCTCATAACCGAATTCCCACTTATTTGGAAGCTCCCAACTCCGGAGAAAAACCATGCATACAATTCTTACTATAAGGGCGATAGTAAAAATGGTTAGTAAATATTTTCTTGGAAGAGAAATTTCAACCAATGATTTTATCCTCATAACACCTCAGGGCGGCAAGAATTGTTTTATCCATATCATAATAAGAATAGTCTCCGAGACGACCGCCCATAATGAGGTCTTTTTCCTTTTTAGAAAGTTCTTTATATTGTAGAAGCAGATTCTGATTCCCCGAGGTGTTTACAGGATAATAGGGTTCATCAGAATTAGTATTGGATGTTTCATAAAAAATAACGGTTTTTTGCCCGGTTATGTCTCTCTCCGGATGAAGGTGCCGCGGTTCATGAATTCTGATAATTTTCGTTTCAACATCCGCGCAATTCATTACAGCAGTACCCTGGTAATCTTCCACGTCAACAACTTCTTTTTCTAAAAAAATGCTTCTCCACTCAAGCCTGCCATATTTAAAATCGTAATATCTGTCTATGGGCCCGGTATAAATTGTTTTCTCTCTAATGCTAAAATTATGCCGATTTTCAAAGTAGTCACAGTTTAACTCAACCCGAATATTGGGTGACGAAAGCAACCTTTTGAAAACCTCCGTATAACCTTCACAGGGAAGCCCCTGCCATTTAGCATCTACAAAGTAATCCTCTCTATAATTATATCGCACCGGTAAACGGGTTATAATACTAATCGGCAGCTCTTTGGGGTCCATACCCCATTGTTTAATTGTGTAGCCCTTAATAAGGGCCTCATAAAGCGGCCTCCCAATCAAAGATATTGCCTTTTCTTCCAGATTTTTAGGCTCCTTAATCCCCTCCTTTGCAATTTCATTCCTGATGAATTCTTTGGCCTCATAAGGCTTCAGATTAAGATTATAGAAGGAATTAATTGTCTCAAGATTAATCGGCATCTGATATACTTTATTCTTGTAGGTCGTTAAAACCTGATGATGATAAGAGTTGAATTCTGTAAATTTCGTAATGTAATCCCAGACTTTCCCTGATGAAGTATGGAAAATATGGGTTCCATATTTATGCACTTCGATTCCAGTATCCTGGTCAAAATCACTATAGCAATTTCCGCCAATATGTGGGCGCTTGTCAATGACCAATACTTTCGCCCCTGAATCGTTAGCGAGCCGCTCAGCCATTACACTTCCAAAAAATCCTGCACCTACGATAAGATAGTCATACGTCATATCTAACCTTTATACAATTCGAATAGCTTACTGAATGATTTTCCCCTTATTTGCTACTTTTTATTTCCCATCCTGTCATTATGAAGTACCGTTTTAGTGTGACTTACAATATCTTTAATAGCTGTCCGGCAGAATAATGTTTGCCAAAAAGCCTTTGCCGTGGATTTCCACAGTTTCCACTTTACTATCGAAACTTTCCCCGTTTTACGATTTTCACAAGGGACCGACTGTTCATAAATACGTAACCCACATTTGCACAGCACACCGGAAATAATGATATTCGGTGCGAAGGTATCAGAAGGAATTTGATACAATATCTTTTCCAAAATGCTCGACCGAATTAAGCGGTATGGCGTATTAACGTCAGTAACGCAAGTTCCATAAATCAAACGCACAATAATACCAGCACATATGCTGATAAACTTGCGACCCATACTTTGCTTCCGTGCTATCCTTACGCCAAAAAGAGCATCAAATCTTTCCCTGTTTTCCCAGAGTGCCCTAAAGGAGTCGGGCTTCATTTCATCATCGCTGTCACATTGAAAAGTCCAATCTGCCAATTTTACTGATTCTTTATAACCCATTAGGATTGTCGGGCCGTGGCCGCTGTTTGTTTTATTAATTACCTCAATACGATTGTCATTACTAAAAACCTGCAGTGCTTCCTGTGTACCATCAGAAGAACCATCGTTCAAAACAATAATGCGAAACCTCATACCAAGAGCACAAAGTGCGGAAATCCAGGATTTAAGCACCTTAACAATGCATTCTTCCTCATTGTACACCGGCATGACAACTGCTAAATCAATTGCCATTTTGTCCTCCCTTGGGTACGAGACAGGCTTATGAAACTACTATCCGGTTTCTTAATTTGAAAAATGCCGTGACAACTCAAATTCAGTCAGGTTAAAAGCAAAGTACTGTCAAAACTATTGGTTCTCTTCTTTTGTAATCTTGTAAAGCCATAAGCCATTTGCAGGATAATAGATAGACTGACGGTATTCAGGATGCCCGGGATAAGCGGCATCACATACCAGGATTAGTTCTGCCTGATATCCTAATTTTTCAATTCTTTCCTTCAAACCAGGTAGCCACAGCGAATTTTCTACAGGCCAATGTGGCGATATGAGGAAGAAAGGCGGTTCCGGCAGTACATCACTTTCGTAATCAAGATTTTGCACTTCAATGTCGGGATATTTACGCAGCATATATTTGATTGTATCCCCGCATCCGCCGTCGCCGTAAAATCCGAGTTTCCCGTTTTCTTCCCAGGCATTCACAAGATCCTGCGTGGTATATGGGAAGACTCTTTCTTTATAAAAATGAGGCAAATTAATGCTCCACAAAACAAGATAGGTTATTGCCACAACACTAACAATAGCCTTGCCTAATCGTAACCTGATAAGAGCTCCAAAACCCAGTCCTGTAAAGATGAAAATAAATGGACTCATATATAAGGTCTGGCGTACTCCTCCGAAAGGATACTTCATAAAAAGTGATAATAAGGCTGTAATAAGCAAGCTAATCATTCCAAAGAAAGAGAGATGTTTAGCGAGCCGGCCAAATCTGCCCCTAACTGAACAGTACCACCCAATAACACAAATAATCACCAGGGGCAGCAAAGCCGGATTAAGTCTCCGGGGCCAATAAAGTGTTCCGTTGTAAAACAGGTTCAAATTGTAGGTCAAAAGGTCATAAGCCCGTAACAGAACGAAAGGAATAGCACCCAAATTGAGGGGATGATAATAAGGAGCTAAATAAAATCGATAACCAGTTTGGGTGTGAATTGCATTTCCGATCCATGCCAAAAACACCGCTAAAAAACTTAATGTAAAAATACCAAAAACTACAACTTTCTTCTCCCTGTCCAGGTCTGAAAGTCGGAGGCCGGTTCTAACAAGTAAAAAGAATGATGAGACGAGTATCATGGTTAAACTCATATGTAAATAAATTGAAAAGCCGCAAACCAAAGTGTACAAAATACACCACCGAATTAACTTCTCAATTTGTAGTACTTCCTTTTCGATTACATTAACAATTTTAAGATGTGCAATGATTATTGCCGCTGTCAGGAATGGAACTGCCCCATAGGGAATGATACGCTGGGAAAACTCCATCTGAACGACAGATATGGCTGTCAAAACGGCAGCAAAGACGGCTGGAGCAAAAAACTTTTTAACGTCATTAGATTGATAAAGGAGGAATACTAAATAAAAAACAGCAAGGATAGCGGCGGACCCGAAAAATACTGATGGCATTCGACCAACCACTACCACACCTCCAAATATCCTGCATGTAATTGCTATGATAATGGACCACGCAGGGCCAAGTGTAAGCTCCTGGGATTCCGCTGCAGCATATCTGCGTAATGATGTCGACATTTGCTTGAAAATCTGCTCGTCAAAATTGTCCGTTTCATCATTCCATAAAAATATATCCCCTAAAAAGAACAAACGAAGACCTACTCCGGTTAATAATATCAATATTAATAGTATTAGTTTTGCCCTGCCGGGATGGTTTAGAAATCGCTGAGCATCTGGATTAGTAATTAGTTTCATTATTATTTCTTTAAAAATGAAGTTGTACCTGTGTCTTTTAAGCTAAACTTAGCCAGAATGCAATCCCCCGACCCCCAGCTTCCTCCCGTTTTCCTTATATCACCACCACCTTTAAAATAAACTTGATAGGCATTCTTTACAGGCCAGCCATTACCATCAGAAGCCCCTGTAATATACAAGTTCCCATTTCTGTCTAAGAAACCCACACGGCCATTATCGTATGCACTGCCACCAATATAAGTCGAATAAAGCAGCTCTTCAAAGTTTGCCGATAGAATAACAAGAATCCCATCATGGCCGCCATTGTTCTGTGACTGAAAAGAAACGCTGCTTATTCCAGGAAAATCCGTTGATTGGGTCTCGCCAGTTATAAAGACATTTCCAGAATCATCCAGGTATATACTATCAAAACTCTCATTTCTATTTCCACCGATTAGGGTGCTTGATAAAAGCAAACCAGTGGGAGAGAATTTGGCTACACCCCAGTCAACATCTCCCTTTATTTTTGTTTGAAATGCATTCTGGGTAGTAGGAAAGCTATAGCTGGTAGTACAAACGGAGACATATGCGTTATCCTGTTTATCAATAGCAAGATTGTGAGTACTACTCCAATTATTACCGGCATCTCCAAAATAAGTACCATATACAAGCCCAGACCCATCTGGTTTTAGTTTTGCCAGGTATAAATCAACACCTCCATTAAAGGAGGTGTCATACACTCCAGTTACAGTCGGTACATCAGTTGAGCGTGTACAAGTTGCAATATAAACATATCCATTATCGTCAACCCGGATAGAAGCCCCTACTGTATCATCGCCTGAACCACCCAACCAGGTGGCCCACAGCACTTTTGAACCGTCGCTTTTGATTTTAATTACTCCGGAATCCGAATTGCCTCCCGGAGGTGTTTTCTGAAATGCATTTGCAAACCATTCTGAAGGAGGCGTATCGGTTGTGTTCCAACGACCAGCCGAAACATAAACATCACCATTCTTGTCGATTGCCATATCTTGACACAAAGGCGAGACACCAACATAACTGGACCAGGCCAAATCAGAGCCGTCCGGTTCAATTTTTGCTACAAAGCCGTTCTGCATCCCATATTTCCCATTGTACACACCTTTGAAAGTGGGTTGAAATCCATTTTTGATTGGAAAATCCGGCCCTGCGCGACCAGCAACGTATACATAGCCCGAATCGTCTACTTCAACTGAATAAGCAAGGTCATAGCCCGGCCCTCCGATGAACGTGGACCATATCAGCCTGCCATCAGGGTCGAACTTGCTCACAAAGGCATCACAAGGACCGAAATCGCCTGTGTATCCTAAGTTGAATTTTGTGCTATATGCCCCAGCCGTTACGGGAAAGTCAGGTGAGGCAGTACCACCTGTTATGTAAACATTGCCCTGAGCGTCTGCAAAAACGTCACGAGCAAGCTCCCAATCACTCCCCCCAAGGTAAGTGGAAAACGATAAATCGTAAACCATTTCCTGTTGCCTTTTTAATAATTCCTGGCTATTGAGAGGTCCCTCAATTACCTTAAAATTGGAATTTGTAATTGAAGGACCGTTGATAATCCATACCGGTCGGTCGATATATTCATTTAGCAATCGAGTTCTGATATCTCCATTTTGGTCCCAGGCATAAATAGGGACATCTGCCTTAAAATCAATTGGATTATATGACCACGCTGACTGATAATCTGAATAATTACCCCGGATCAGTACCAGACTTTTTCCAAAATTATATTCCGCATTAAGTTGCCGAATATCCGGACGCATGCCACGATAGTGATGATATTTGTCTATGGCCCGCCATGGATAAAAATTTAAAAAAGAAATAAGAATCAAGGAAAGTATTGCCGCTATCACCCGTATCGAATTAAGGGATGAGTCGGTTGCTGCGATTTCAAACTTCTCCTGTAACACCTCAATACCTCTAAGGGTAAGACCCATAAGAGGAATAATCATCAGATACCAGTATCGCGCCCCAAAATCCGGACCGCCACTGAACCAATAAAGGCTGTAAGTTGCTGCGATAACGAAGATTATGATGAACAATAAATAGTCACTTTTTCGCTTGTTTTTAGAAAACAACAAGAACACAACCAGGAATAGAGAGCCGGTGCTCCAGCCAAATAACTCAACATTTATCATAAAAGTATTAAGATTGGCGTTGACCAATGCTTCAAACATACTATGGCCGGGATAGACATCGATCGCCCAGCCGAAACCCCTTTGCGGACCAAAGCCGATCGCATTTGACATATGTCCGTAGTATTTCTCGTAATAGGCGGTAAGAGGAAATGTTGTCCGGTTACCAGTAATTTGCTTATTATATGCAAAGATAGTCGAACCAATAATAATTGTACCAATAACAAACGCGATAATTGAAGATAATTTTAGTCTTCGGCCAAAAACACTAATAGCCCAAAGTCCAAGAAGCCCTGCTACGATAATGCCATCCAGCGGCCTGATTAGACTCACCATGCCGGTCGCCACACCGCCCAACAATCCCCAATAAGCCTTGCCGCTCTTTTGGGCCTTGGCAATGCCCAGCACCGCAATTAAAGTACAGGTAAGCGTGAATGTATGACTCATAAAGTTCATTGCCATAAATATGTACCACGGTGAAACACATAATAAGAGCACTATAGCGCGTGCCTTTGGACGGCCGGCAATTTCCCTGATTAAAATATAGCAAAGCAATATATTTAATCCCGCCAGCACAGGATTGACAAGCCAAACGGCTCCAAGAAGAACTCCAATTGCCAGGACTAAAGGCCATCCTGGGGAAAAAATGGAATACCATATATGCGATTCGACAGGAATCATATAAATGCTGAATGCCTCAGGAACAGCAGGAGCAGGAACTGAGAGCGAGCCGTTTGCCAGATATCGTGCCTGATATAAATACATTAATTCGTCAGGTATATGCGGACAGTACTGGTATGAAAGCAGGCAAAGAACAGAAGAGAAAACTATTACCCAAACAACGGCCAACACAGCAAAGCCGTCTAAATATGCATTTTTCTTTGTATTCTCCTTCACAGATTGTCTGAAAAATCTGTCGAATTTTTGTTTCAATGAAATGAGCATCTCTTCAGGAACAGCCATTGCTACCAAAATAATATTTCCAAGATTCACGGCCTGCACAAAGCCAGCAAAGACAACTTCAGCAGCATATATTTCTCTTTCAGAAGACACTGTGGCGCTTGTCAGAAAAAAGGCCCCACCAATTCCCAAGAGCTGCCAAAAACTAAAATTACGACCAATCCAACCTCGAATTATTGGCCAACGGTTTCTCAAGCCGAAAATTACCACTGCTGTTTGCACTATCAAGAAAGCCAGGATTGCCGGATGTGTCTGTGTCAGCAAATTATAAAAAGTTTTATAATGCTGATACCTTATCTGCTGCCCTGCTTCAATTAACTGTAAAGCAACAGCCTGACCCGTAAGAGCTAACGCAAATAGGAACGCAAATTTTCTAAGACGTCCTGCTATCGACAATCCTAAAATGACCAGGGATATGCCCACAGAAATTGGAAGACAGAATCCTCCCTCAAGACATCCCTCAACATCTCTAAACCTGGGATCAATAAACGACCAGACAAGAAGCAATATTCCAACTAACCAGAATAAAATCTGTAGAATGCGATGGGAAGTTGTAAACTCTAAGAGTCGTGACTTTTTCATAAAACTTATGCTTACTGGTATGATTTCCTTTTAATAATAAATTTAGCCTGGTTGATGTTCTAAAAACCGAGCAGCTTTAAAGAATCGTCTTGAGATTATTAACCTCTTATTTTATCTTTCCTTAAATAAATAGAAAAGATGTTGGTTTCTTCTATGTATACTTTCCTAAAAAGTCTCTTTCAAGACACAGCATCATAATCGAAATGATTCCCAAAGGATATTGAAAAACATCTTTTTAATTTATGTAAATGGAGCTATTCCTACTACTGATACTACCATAGATTCAAATTAATTCTTTTTGAAGAACCGCCATATAATGAACTGAATAGGAGTATAGAGAGCTAGCCTCCAGGCGTCGCTCTAACGCTAGAAATGGCCGCATCAGCCACTGAGGAATAAAATCCGGCAGGAAGGTGAAATACTGGAGAGAGACAAGCTTCATTCCATTTACATTCTCCCAATAATATGGGTCGATCCATCGTTCAGTGCCTACGTCGATACTCTTCAAAATTGGGAAGACATACCCCATGTAGAAACGAAAGAGCGGATTGCGTGGATTTGTCTCTTGTATAATAAAACGACCGTTAGGCCTTAAAACTCGTGCAACCTCACGGCACACTTTTTCCTGTGAATTAATATCTGGCAGGTGATGCAATACTCCCACTGCATAAACGAAATCAAAACAAGCGTCCCCGAAAGGCAGGGCTTGTGCATTCCCGGTAAATGCTTTAACGCCTGCTATTTGTGCTTTCTGAACTAACTTGCTGGCAGAATCAATCCCTACTACCGAGTACCCGCGTTTAATAAGTTCCAAACACTGAAGACCGATACCACACCCTATATCAAGGCCGAAGCTTGTGGAGGATGTTGGGTCCGGCAGGGCTTTTGTGATAAGATTTATCTTCTTGTCAAGCAAGTAATCCCAAATGTGATCCGAGAATTGTTTTTTATATTCTTGAGAAATCCGGTCAAAGTGGGTAACGCTGTCACTTACTTTTACTTGTTGTAGTACCTTCAGCTCAAAAAGTAGAAATACTACACCTACCATGATTGACATGCCAGTGCTCGCTAAGCGGATGATAGATACGATAACAACACTTTGAGAAAGAGGAAGACCAAGATGTTGCAGCTGTAAGATAGCTATAGTACCCGTAGAACCAACACCAGCTGGCATTAACGTCATGCCTCCTAAAAGTGTTGCAGTGCTGAAAATGCGCATTCCAATAATGGGTGCAACCCAGGTTTTATAGCTCACAGCTGCCAGGCTAACCATTAGAGCCGCTGGTACCCAGGCAAGAAGCGAGATACCAAAACCTATTAACAGAATCCTTACTTTACAGAGCTGTGCCGCGGTGCCATGAGGAAAACCAACAATCTTTGAAATACTGACTATCGCCACTCCGAGGAGCCCAGCCACCAAAATAAATAATGCCATTACTAACCGCATACGCCCTGTTTGGGAGGTGAATATACCTATCATTGCCAATGCGATGATATCGAAAAGCCGCTCCACCACCAGAATTAATGTTGTGGTCCGAATCGGAATGCCGAACTTCCGCCGCATAAACAGGCTACGAATAACTTCTCCAATATAAACAGGTGTAGCAATACCAACAAGCGAGGCAAGAAATATAACCAGGCTTTGTCGTGCAGGCACGCGTATATTGACATTTCGGAGCAGAAATCGCCAGCGTATAAACCTCGTTAAAATACACAATACTGTAATGGTGCAGAGCAAAGAAAGGTAGCCATAGCTAATTCGTAACAGGCTGTCTAAATACTCGCCACCTCCAGTATGATAAATCCAGAGTCCTGCAATAATAACGCCAAGCAAAATAAGGCTTATGTTGATATATAACAGTCGGCGTTTTGTCATTGTTAGCGTTCTACTCCCAATCTCGACAGAATAGGACCCATGTCAATCCCGAGCTCTTCCAGGACTTCCACCACATTGATAATTGGCGGCCCATCTTTCAAAGGCACCGAACGGAAGATGATGCCACGCGGAATTTCATATACCTTGCTCACCACCGGAGTTGGTGGTCGAATCGCGAGATGGCTTTCCCAGACAGAGAAACTACGTATATATAGTGCAACATTCTCCTCTTGGACTTGGAGGTGCATACCGATTGGCGGGGGCTGAGTTGCCGGCTGTAGTACGTAGTTCACATTTCGAGCAGTACCACATGCCTGATTTGCATAATAGTTCCAAATAAGCGGCGAACCACCATAGCTTTCAAATGGTACATTCTGGTCCCAAGTATACGGGAAAAGATGTCTTAGCATCTCTGAACGCCGAAATGCGGCTGGATCATGATTCTCATATCCTCCGATGCGATCCTCTATTGTAGTGCCGACAAATCGACCAATCGTGTGTGGAGCAGCACTTTGAGGTAGTGAGATTAACAAAGCCACAACATAAATTATGGCAATACAAACGAGTATAGGGGATTTATATCGAGAGTTTTCTATTTTTTCATTCCTCCAAAAAACCACAATCGGTAAAATCATAGCAGGTACAAAATGATGGAGTACAATGTGTGCCTGGACGTAAAAGAAAAAAAAGTATGTAACTGTAACAACTGTTAGACTCCTGGCTACTTTATCCTGAGACCGCCACATTAAAAGCGCTGCTGAAGGGAGTATCCCGCTGGGTATCACTATGAATAAAATGCGGCGCCAGTCAGCCCATTGTAAAAAGGCAAACCGCCTTAGGAAACCCACGAAAGCATATTCACCCCCAGGAGTTGATTGGTTTACCAGCGTTAAAAGAAAAGGTGCAACCGCCGTTATTATAAGACAGACTATAGAAGCTGAAACGGCCAACACTATCTGCTTCCAGGGTCGACGCCTCCATATAAGCAATACTGATAACAACCAGAAACAGATGAGTAGTATTCCATTAGGACTTGAAAAATATGTCAATGCTATTAAGAGCCACATCCATTTTTGTTCTTTCCTGAGAAACTCCAAGATAAATCCAAGGAAACAAACCATTAATAGTGTATCTTGTGTAGCAGGCAGAGCAATATCAGCAGAGTATGGACTATAGGTGGCGCTAAAGGCCATTACTACGACATATATAGTCAGCCCCAACCAAATCAACCATTGGCCCGATAGTGATAGAGGTTTAGTACGGCCATACTCGACAAGTGCAAGAATAGCTCCAAAAAGTGCAATAATATACAACAAAAATGGCAGTCGTGCAGAAGCCTCAACTTCCCCAAACAAACGTATAAACCATGATGTGGGAAACGCAAAAAGCATTGATGTAATACCAGGGAACAAAGCAACTCCTCCAGCCGAATGATGCCAGAATGGCAGAGGCTGGAAAAGGAGAAGGCGGGCTGCTTCATACGCATGAATCCCATCACCATTGAAGTTCTCCCAATAAAACTTGGGTGTTAGCGTAATAAGCAGTAATAGTGGTATAACCACCATTGACAAAAGAGTAGCAACGGCATATGGACTTTTGAGTGGCCATATCAACGAGTGTCCCTTAGAAACACGCATATACAGAATTCCAAAACATCCAAGTGAACACCCCACAACAACCCAAGCAAACCAGATGCCACGAAGTGAATTTCCTATTACCGACTGCGTAATACCTGCGGCAAAACTGATAACGACAAGACTTAGCACAAATCCAGTCAACACCCATTGGCCAATGCCTTTTGCAGAATTTAATGCAAGTGAGAGAAATAATCCCGGTGAGAGAAAGAGAAGACAAGCGCTCATAACTACGAGTGGTGACCAGAGATAAAGTATGAACGCATAATCAGGCCTGAAATATGGATGTATCGAATCAGCCAATGGAAATAATGCTCCTACATCTCGTACTACGCCACAACCTACCAATGCAGGAATCCAGGAAATGACAATTATGACGAAGATCTGTAATATGTTTTTAATTTTTACCATGATGAGACCAGGTTATATGTGGAAGATAAAAAGTATTTGTTCAATTGAAAGTGTCACTTTTAAGAGGTCAAAAACAGCTGTATACAACACAAGAAATAATTTATTCCAGCAAAGGTCTGAAGTTTATTCAGGAATCCTTAATCTTAAAACAAGGTGAGTAACCAACGAAAGTTGCCGGCAAGAAAACTTTGTGATATGTAAGGTGAACCTTCCCTCTCATCTACGGCAAAGATTATAAGCCGAACCACAGCTAATGCAATCAAAACACGCCTTATTGCTTTCATTAGCACTTGAAAGAATCGTGAACTTATCGTTTGATTGCCCTTACCGTGACAATCACTTCAAAATCCGGATCGCGATAATCGAGCTCTTTTTTGCCAATCTCTTCTGAAACAATACCATGAAGAAAACACATTGCAGATAAAACGTTTCCATACGAACCAACTGTAACATCAGCACGGGGAAAGGTTTCCTCGAATAATTTCTCTGCTGACTGGGTAGTGATATGCCAATATTCCCCCCAGTCATCCCGTCCGAGCTTTCTACCGATTTTACTGATGCCATGTGATGTCATTAATAGCACACCACCCGGTTTAATTATTCGATGAAGATGTCGCAGGGCGGCTTTCATATCATATATCATTTGCAGGGTCTGGGTCAGGATTATACAATCATATGTATCAGATGGAATATTGTCAGCTTTTGTAAGGTCTGCAACGATTGTTGCATCGGGATTGCCTTCGACATAATGCATAACATCAATTTGACTAATACGGTCACCGCCGAATTTATTTATATAAAAGGCATCTCCCGTCTCCAAACATCGGCCTTTGATATACTCGGAATTGGCTTCAAGAAATCTTTCAATATAATAACGTTCTATTGGGAAACCCCGATCCAGTCCGAATATCGGGCTAATCGGTGTTACCCGATAAAAATCACCAAAGGATACCGACCCCATTCTTGGCCATTGCAGCCGATGCCTGCGCTGAAAAGAAACCACCTTACTGCGAAATTCAGGTGGGAAAATCTTTTTTGCTATTGAGATGGCGGCATCTCGCAGGGACATAATCAAGATACTTTCATATTCTCGTTAATGCTATACGTAATAATATCACAATTATGAGGTACTTTTTACGCAAAGAAACCCGGCAAAATTATACCATTGGAAGAATGTTTCTGCGATTGCAAAACCATTTCTTCGAAACAGCTCAAAGTTTTCATCCACTCGGTATGGAACGAGCACATTTTCCAACGCTTCTCTTTTCCGTAGTATTTCCTCCTCGGAGTAACCGGTTCGTCGTTTAAAATTATAATAGAAATCAATAAAAAACCGATTCATATTGGAATCGTTTGTGAGAATTTTATCGGTTAAGATTAACGCACCTCCCTCTACCAAATTTTGATAAATCCAGCGAACGAGCGTGTCCCTTTTAAGGGGACGAATGAATTGTAGTGTCCAGCACATTGTTATGACACTCGCATTTTCAAGCGATAATTTGGATAAATCATTATTAAGGTCCGCATATCCGATCTCGATACGCCCCTCCAGACTCTCGGCTTTGACTTTTTCTCGAGCGCGTTCAATCATGGATTTGGAATTATCATACCCAACAAAATGAGCGGTAGGCTCCATTGTTTTTGCAAGACGTATAAGAGCTGTCGCTGTAGAACAACCGAGGTCATATACAGTAGTTCCACTTTGCCAGAACTTCTGAGTTATCTCTTCGATAAGTAACCGTTGCTCTAAATAAAAAGGAACGCTTCGTACCAGCATATCGTCAAATACTTCAGCGACTTCATCATTGAACTCAAAATCGCTTCCCCGTGCACTGGTGCCTGAAAAAACCTCATCTCGTTCCATAGTTATCCTTTCGATGTTGAAATTTAAAACCAATTTTTTATTAGATTACCGGGCATTTATCTTTCACCTATGAACACTCCCTACTGCACAGAGCCAACCTTTTTCACGCTCCGGTATTGCCTTATAGCTAACATTAATAAAACCTGTTGCAGAAAGGAGCGCTTCCATTTCTTCCCCTGAATAGACTGGAATTCCCAATCTTCGAGCATTATCTTCAATAGACATTCTGTTCGTGCCTTCCTTGCTGATTTCCATAGAAATTGCCACACTGCCGCCCCGTTTTAAAACTCGTTTTATTTCCTGTAAGTCTTGAGATGGATTGGGCCAAAAATAAAATGATTCAATTACGCACACCTTGTCAAAACTTGCATCTGTAAAAGGAAGTGCTGATACATTACCATAACATAGCCTTGTTTTTCCCTTTGAGATTGCAAGCCTGTTCCGTTTCGCTGCCTGACGAAGCATTAAACGTGAATAATCAATGCCAATGATATATCCATCAGTTACAATCATATTTAATTTTTCTATACCCACCCCGTTTCCACAACCGATGTCCAGAACATAGTCATTATTTTTAACCTGTAATTGGTCAAATGTCCAATCAGTAATCTCCTTATGATTAGCAGCCATAAGATACCCAAACAGGCTCCCGAGAAATCCTGAAGGTTTTCGGATTTGTTTCCCTATAAGTCTATCGAGAAAAAGCATATATCTTTGCTCTCATCTCCTGGAAAACACCTCGATAACCTGTATCTGAGGAATATTATTATATGCCATCAAAATGACTTCTTTACAAAATAGTCTCCAAATACCAGATTCAGACATCCAAAGCAGGTAGTCGTCCTTTACGTAAGCGGATTCCTCCGAATACCGCCAAAGTCAGAATATAAACAGCTACGCCAAAAGGTAAACCTACAAGAAGGTTTGATGGCCTGAGTACGAGAAGCGCAACCATCATAATTAGAGTTGCAAGAGTAGGACGCCAAAATCTCTGAATAGATGTGAGAGGAAGTTCCTGATGCGCCGTATACTTAAACCACAGTACAGTTGTCAGAAATTCTGTAATGACGGTTGCGATTGCAGCACCAAGAATGCCGTACCTGGGAATTAATAGAATGTTTAATGTTATATTTACTATTACTGAATATACCATTGCTTTCAGGAGGAGATTCTGGTTATTCCTGGCAATGAGAGCCGCCCATGGCACAATGCGAAGCAATATGAAGGGTATGCTCCAGATAAGGACTTGCAGGGCCGGTATCGACTTACTGTAACCTTCTCCAAATCCAAACTTGATAATTTGTGAGGCCAGTATAAACCCACCAATTGATATTGGCAGGCAAACCGCATACACATGTGCAAGCGCAGTTTGGTATAGAGATTTTTCCTCGGCAGTTCTGGCTCCTAAGCGCGTTAGTGTTGGCAGCAGACTTATACCATATGAAAAAGCTATGTTTGCTAAAAAAGTAATCAGCATGTATGCTGCTGCGTAATAACCTACACTTTCGCTATCGCGGAACAAGCGTAAAAATATCAAGTCGGAATTGTAAATAATAAGAAGCAACATAGTATTGCCAAGCAGAGGTAAAGCCCGAACAAAGATTGGTAAAGCCGTGGCCGGGTCCCAGCAAAGCCCTAATTTATAGCTTCGCTTTCTTAGCACGAATAACAGCAGAAACGCGAAAAAAAACTCACCGGCTACCTGCGCAACAGGTGCTCCCCATAAGTCACCCTTGCTGTGTACGAGACTAAGAACAACGCCCAAGGCCAGTACTTCACCAGCAATTCGAGATAAACCGACCGGCCGTGCATTTTCCAGGCCCAAGTGAATCCATTTGGTGTTGGCGGCAATCGGAATCAATATTAAAGAATATAACGATATGATAGTACGGTCTGGTTCCGTTAGAAAGAGCTGAGTTACCAGGATTGCTCCTCCCGCGAGTAAAGCTGCAATCGCTAAGCGAACACTCATTACCGCAGAGGCCAGTTGATTAACTGAATCAGGAGCTTCTGCAAGTTCTTTGGTCCCTATCACCTCAATAGAAAAGTCTGCTATTTTTGAGAGATACAAAGTCACACAAAGAGCGAATGCTATCACCCCATAACCCTCAGCGCCTAAAATCCGCGCCAGATAAAGAGTAACAGCGAATGCTATTACACGAGATACAGTCTCTCCCGAACCAAGAGCCAGAAAGTTGCGGGCAACAATACCATTGTTAGTCATTTCTCACCGCTAAATTATGGGAACTTACAAACAACAAAAAGTTTGAATAATAAACAGGACTATAAATCCAGACGTGAAATTTCATTCATTTTTTGTTCAGCCAGACCAAAAGCCATGTAAACCGGCACTGATTTACATATCAGATTTTATTTCCCCTCCATAATTTAAGCAGCCTTAAATTCCTGGCTATAAAGAAGTATATCAGCGAGGGCCTGTGGTATAAATATAGAAAATATCTGCGTATAAACAGATAGGCATTTTTTGGGAATGCAGAGTTCCTGTGTATCACCTTGTATGAATATAAGGTTATGCTGAAGATTTAATACGTGGACTTTCGAAAAGAAGTCCCATAGAAGTCTCATGTCTTTCTTTCTTAACGCAGATATCCCAGAGAGCGGAGTCGTTCCACCATAGCCGGAGTAAGATTAAGCTCTTGACTACCTGACAAATGCTTATACTTCCCAAGCTCTCCCTTAAGGTCTTCCAGCTCCTGTAAAGACGTGGAAGCCAAATTAACCTCCTCAGATGGGTCCTCTTGCAGGTTATAAAGCTCGATTGATTCTCCCATCCATGAGCCGTCTGTTGCTCTCCAGCCGGCAGCCCGTTCGATAAGTTTCCAGCCTTTATGTCGTATTGAGGCTGCTGCCCGACTGAAATGGTTTGGGGTAGGATAAAGCCCGCTTTTTGCTGAAACTTGAAACGGCTTGTTATTTTTTATCAAGCCACTCAAACTACGTCCATCTATATTTTTCAATTGTTCAATACCAAGCAAATCAAGTATGGTGGGTGCTATATCGATAGTACGAACCTGATCATCAATCACAAGAGGAGTTCTAAAGTCTTCATCAGGCGGAACCAAAATTAAAGGCACTAATAAGGTAGGGTCATACAAGTCTCTGCCCCAGTACAGGCTGTGTTCCCCCATTGACTCACCATGGTCAGCCGTCATGAGTGTAAGTAAACGCCCGTTTGGCACATTTCGCTGTGCGGCATCAACAAGTCGTCCAACCTCATGGTCTGCGTATGAAATTTCAGCATCATATAGCGCAATCATTTGTTTTATGTCTTCTGGTGATGTTATGATTTTAGATTGCTCTAAAGCATTCTGAAAATACCAGTCTCCAGAAACCGGCCCCTTATAATTTCTGGATTCTTCGGTAAGATATTCCTTAGGAGGACGATAGGGCAAATGCGGATCGAAGAGATGCACCCATATAAAGAAAGGATATTTGTTATTACACTCAAGCCATTTAATAGCTAAGTCTGTGGTTTTAGCCCCTGTTCTATATATTGGGTCAAAAGGAAACCTAAAAAAGTCCTTTAGTATCTTCTTTGAATACTTAAAAAGCAGTATGTTGTAGGCCTTTTGGGGAAACCAGGGAATATCATCTATATTGTCATAATACGCCTGGAAATGAGATGGTAGGCCACATGCAGAATCTACGGTAGTCCAACTACTCACAAATGAAGCGGTAACGTAGCCTTTGGCGCTCAACAGGTCTGCGATTGTTGGGACGGACTGTGACATACGTTCTAAGTTTTGTAAAACACCGTGTTTTTCAGGAAGCAGCCCGGTTAGTATGGAAGCATGAGAGGGGCCGGTAAACCTGTGGGGTGTTACGACCTGGCGAAAAAGAATTCCCCTTTTCGCCAAGCTGTCCAAATGTGGCGTTTGCGCATTCGCATACCCATACACTCCAACATGGTCGGCGCGTAACGTATCAAGAGTTATAAGCAAAACACTTGTTCGTTCTAAATTAGCCTCCGTCACAGGCTTTACTACAGGCATTCGAAAGCCCAGGAATCCACAGGTTATTAAAGCCATAAAAATCGCTAATACACACCTCCATAAGTTCATACGGCCCTGTATGAGATGCCAGATAAGAAGAAAGGCTGCTATACCTGCAAAACAAATCGCAAGAAAAAGGTTTTGTGTGTTTGGAGCCTTGAATGCACTTAGGGATAGTGCGCCGGCAAGAATGAAGCCCTGCAATATCCACCACAATCTCGGCCGCCATAGATACGGGCATTTAGTAAAAATGTATCGAAACACCACCAAACAAAGCCATCCTATGGCAAATGCAGCTGCCATAATTAAGGGATTCTGTTTTTCTTTGAAAATCTCAAGAGCCAATAAAACTGATAATGGTAATGAGACAGCTATATGAGAGAATTTTGAAATGCACAATAAAACAGCAGAAACAGCACCAAGAACCAATCCAAAAAGTCCATATAATAGAAAAATAGCTAATAAAGTTCTACACGCTTCTTCCTGGCGTAAACCTAAACCCAACCTACCTATCACTAACCACTCGGCTAATCCGTAAACCACAGCCACTCCGATAGATGTTAAAATCGCATCTCGGATATTCAAATTTTTAGACTCATTAGAAACGCTCATAATAATCTGCCTCTTTTTTATAAGAACTTTTACCTATTAAAAACACTGTCTTCTTTCTACAACTTCACTTTTAGAAATAATTATGACATAAAGCTGCTGAATCAGTCCTCTACGACATGGGTCTCGAAAATTTTCCGATAGTAGCCCTGCCATTTATCTCTATCAAACCGTCCATTTTGATTGAGACAATCGCTTGCAGCATAGCCCATATAAAGGGCATGGTGAGTGTTATCATGAGCAAAGAGCCCCTGCCGTCCAAAAAAAAGTAAATTTTCTACCTGACTAAGCCACCGATCAATGATACCAAAGCAAACTTCATAATCCTTATGATAGACGGGATACGCATGACTAAGTCGACGACTTACTACCATCTCAGGACGGATTTTTAGCGGGATGGATGCTCGTTCGAGAGAATCAAAAACTATCTTACCTAATTCCTCGTCTGTCATTGTCCACTCAGAATCGCTTGTAAAACACGGAAATTCAGCACATAGAACTGTCGTATTTCTAGGTTCTTGGGCATAACTGTAATTCTTTGGCTCTGAAATTCTTGTAATTGGTATCTCTGAGTCAGGAAAGTAATGGGCATCGTATTGGCTAAACTGATCCTGTTTTAAGACAAGGTATATTAATATCATAGCTCGATATTGAATCTTTTCGGATGCTTCAATCAATGACGTAGGCGCCGGAGGCTTAAGTAATCGGACCAAGTATGGTACAGGGATTGTGGACCAGACATACTCCGGCCGATATGTAATGGTTTGTCCGTTTGATGCGCAAGAGCAGACAGTGTCTATTGCATTTCCATTCATCCGAAGAGATGTTATGCGTGTACCTAAATGAAAATTCGCGCCGGCTTCTTTTGCAGCAGCATACAATTGATGACTTATCTGCCCAAATCCCTTTCTCGGATAAAAATAAATTCCACTGCCAGGCTGTTTAAAGCCGGGTACTGCTGCAAGTATTTTCCTCAACATCTTTTTAAACGAGTTGGCAGAAACACGTCGATATGCCTGTGTGGATGATATTTCCTGAGGGGGCACGCCCCAAATCTTATGGACATAGGGAAAATAAAATTCACGGCAAATGGTCCTCCCCAATCCCTTTTCCAATACCGATGCAAAGGATTCAATATTTGAAGTTTTCTGCGTAAATCCCAGTTTTTTCCGCACTAAATCTATCGCTGTACTCACCGAAAAGGAAAATGGCAATTTAAGACACAAATCAAAAGGCCTGAGCGGAAAGCTAATCCACCGATTACGCAATCTTATTCGCCCATTACGGGGTCTCTGCATTAAATCATCGCTGAGCAATATCCGTAAATCTTTGAGAATCTCCGGGTCACAGCTTGGGTGAAGCCGGTGGCTTCCGTAATCAACATTTATTCCAGATATATTAAAGCTTCCTGCAATTCCGCCAACATCTTTGTCCTGTTCAATAACGGTAACAGAAGCGTGATTGTTTTTTGTAACCCGATAGGCTGCCCCTAAGCCTGCAGGCCCCCCGCCCAGTATGACAATATGAGGTTTTTTTGCCATGTAAACTACGAAAAAAAGAATGACGAAATAAATCTAATTCAAAGAATGCCCGTACGCTGCTGCGGGATTCTTCACTCATTCTCATCGTCTTTGGTTAGTGCTTTTTTAACAACTTACTCTTTTAAAAGGGCTCTTTACAGCCCAAATTCCCCAAATCGCAATTCCGCAAACCAGAAATACAGGTAATACAAGGGGGCGGTCTTGAAAATAATCCATACGCTTCAATGTAGACAGCCAGGGAAGTTGAAATCCTCCAAGAGTAATACGAATTAACGGCTCCATGACCCCTAAACCAAATTCTACATCTCGGTACATAGCCAGGCACCAGGACCAATATAGTGAAATGATTGAAAACAAAACAGCCGGTATCTTAGGCATTCGGATGATTACCATCGCTACAATCAAAAAGAAAAATGGTGTTACAGGGACAACGTGACGAACGCCCGTGTTAAACTGGACGTAACCAAACTGATTTGCGGCACAAAAAAGGAAAAAACCACACCCATATATTAATATAAACAGCAGTTGATTGCCTCCAATTCTTTGACGCACGTGCCGGAAGAAAAAAGGCAGACAAAAAACAAGTAACAGGATAGGGGCTGATGTAAAAAGACCATAACGTCCACTAAATGCCGTTTGAAATAAAAGATGCAACCTGGGCCAGGTCAAACCACTAAAGCCGTTTTGGCTAAATTCCGTAGGCGGCATATAGTGCTGAGCCGGATAAAATGGATGCCCAAAGAGCAACCACTGGTATGCTATCAATACAGATACACTGAGTGCAACGCCCACAAAAAATCGTATGATATGTTGAAGCGATCTCGATTCTTTCGGAAAAGAGAGGTAGCGTAAAATAGCATATAAGGAAATAGAGAATACTGCCACGATGCCGCTGTAATCCAGCACAACGGTCCAGCCGCATAGAATCCCCGCAAGGAAGTAAAAAGGAGGCCGAGGACATTCGGCATCATCCCAGGGTCGCCATAACAAAACGAATGAAAAGAGCGAAAAATGCCCCAAAAGCAGATTGTGGTTGAGGAATGCCGTCCTGTAAAACACAGGTGTGCCAAAGGCAAAAAGCACAGACAGGAAAACAGCAAGGCGAATGGAACGAGTCAGCGCCAAAAGAACGTAAAACATCACAACCGCCGAAAATGCCGAAAGAGGAGCCATACAAAACGCCTGTATAACACCACAAGCTAAACCAAATTTAACATCCAGCCCTCGCTTTACAACCTCTTCGTAAAATCGCTTCGAGTTTGGATGCAGGACCGTATCATATTCTTTATGGACAAGACTTGGGTCACCCGCACGAGCTTTCTGAACTTTAACTGTAATAAAGTTTATAAGCGGACGCGCGATTGCGTAGGGAATAGCCCCGAGAATTGATGCGCCGGGATTATTATTGATATACGCTCCTCTGTCCTTGATTGTAAAAATGTCGGGGTGTAATCCTGAGTATTCCGAAACATCAAAACTGAGGTGGTCTCCCAAGGTGATTGCCGGATAAATTTCCCGAACAACATTGGTCGCAAAGTGCAAAACGAACACGAACCAGCAAGTTATGAATAAGCGAATCGCGATTACTCTATAAAGACACTCCTGTGATGACATTGAAGACTGCTTATAATGCCTTCCCTTTTTTACACTTTCAAGATTCATTAGAATTAAGCCGGTTAGAGTTTTAGGAACTCAATTTAGAACTGTAATTTCATTTACATTTTAAGATGCAGGATTTTCCTCGGTTAATTTTGAGATGGATACATTTTTCCCGGCATATAAATAAAACAGACCTCCAAAACCTCCTGCTGCAAAAAAAAGAGATTCCCAGAGAAGGCCTAATCCCACTGCGCTGGCAGCACTTATACCAAACGGACGAAGTAAGCCCGCAAGAGCAGCTTCTCGTATGCCAAGTCCGCCAAGGCTGATGGGCAGCATAGCGGATAGCTTTGTCACAGGCCATATAACTACCCAGATTTTAAAAGAAAGAGAAATACCCATATTCAACGCTAAAAAATAAGACAATAAAATAAACCACATTTGAATGATTAGTGATGCACACAAAGCAACTAAAATACGCAAAGGTTTTTTAACAAATTCTTTAAGGACTAGGCGAAACTTTTCGGCAATCCCAACTAAAAACTTCGGCATACCCTGCCATAACGGAGCAATAAGGATAAACACACAGCATAACATAAAAAAAACTATAATCAGGAGAACGCCAAATAGCGTTTTGTAAGTGCCGGCAAATAGCGTATTGGAAGATAATAATGTTCCGCAAAGAATAATTAAAACAAGGGCGCCTGTGTCCAAGACTCTATCCAGGACACTACCTAAAATAACCGGCCCTTTTTCTCCCTTCAGCCTGATAGCGAGACCGGCACGAACAATATCTCCTCCGGTCATAGAAGGTAAAAATATGTTTGCAAACAGCCCGGCAAAATAGCATCGGTATGCACTTAATAGAGATAATCTGTTATTGCCCGTATTAATCAAAAGACTCCATTTCATTACACCCACTGAGTGCCCTGCAATAAGCGCAATAACTGAAAGAAGCCAAAGCCAAAAAGGGACCTGTTTAACGGCGCCCCATAGCTCAGAAACCGGAAGGATATAAAAAATAACAATGAGAATGGACGCACTTAAAAAGACACGCGTCAGAGGGTTTCTCCACAACCGAATAAAAAAAGGCAACATATTGATTATCACTTTTGTTTCGGAGCTAAACCAAACTTAGAGATTTGATCTGATAGAAGTCCTATCGTCCAGATGATAAAAGCGCCTAAGAAAGCAAATATAGCACTTTCAGAAAGATTCCCAATAAAAAGGTCATATATGAATTTTATTAATCCACCCAGGAAAAAGATTGCCCCAATGGGAAGGAATACCTTTAAGGGATTAAAGTAGACAATCGTTCTTAAAATCAACAAAAGAAAGTGGTATGCATCGACGGGCCGAATCTTTGACTTGCCGACCCGTTGATAATACTCAATCGGATGATAATACACCAGATAATCGTTGCACAGAAACGCCAGCGTAACGGTTGTTGTAAAAGAAAATCCCGACGGCAAAATATAATAAAACTGAGCAACAACGGATTTTCTCATAACACGAAGGCCCGAATTCAAGTCAACGATAGTTTCTCCCGCCAGGTAACCGGCCAGTTTCTGAAGAAACCATTTCGCCGGTTTCCGAATAAAAGGTATATGAACATTACCGTTTGTCCTTGCTCCCACTACCATATCATAATCTTTGGCCTTTTCAATCAATGTGGGAATAGCGTCGGAAGGATAAGTCTGGTCTGCATCGATAATCACGATTAGTTCACCTTTGGCCACATTAATGCCGGCCTTTAGCGCCGCACCATAACCCCGATTCTGCGGCATAGAAATAAACCTTACCTCCTCCCCGGCTACGATATCGCCCGTATTATCCGTAGAACCATCGTTAATTACTATTACTTCATAAGCCTTCTCTGTTTGCGCCATTACATTGTGAACAGCCCTTATCTGGGCAGCAATGGAAGCCTCCTCATTGTAAGCCGGAATGACTATAGAAACGTCTAAACAAGGCGATTGCTCACGGTTTCCAGAACTATCTTTTTCATTTTTTGATGGAATAAGAGATTCTTCTGTCATTGTTAAACTGTCCTTTTTAACCTAAAGGGAATATTACAGGCATTTCACGTGGTAACAACATAAAACTTAACCCTGATACAGAAGGGATTATTTGGACTTACATACAAAAATAGTTCCTCCCCCTAAAGTTCCGGGAAATTCTTTCATAAGGATGAATCCTTCCTGAATAATAGATAACATTCCAGGATAGAATGCTTCCATATGGTCCGGGAACGAGTAAATCAGCCACACGGATCTATTTTGAGAAATGACCTCCTGCATCTCATCAACAGTTTCTATGGATTTGAGATGAGGAGCGTAGTAGTTCTTATAGGGATAAGCCGAATGGCCCGTGGTTATGATAACATCATCTTTATTGCAGCGACTTTCTACATATTTAAGAGCGCCTAAATAATCCTGCTTTGGATAGCGGTAATTATGATACAAAGATAAAGCAGAAATTATAATAATGATACCGGCCAATGCCGTTTGGAACACTCGATTCAGATTGCTCCGAGGTATAACTCGCATCGTTTGCCTGGCAAGAAAATCGGCGATAATGGTACATCCACGTATAAGCATTAGTATCACTATACCCAGCTCGAAAAAAAAGAAACGTGGATAAAAGTGGCGATGAAGCACTACAAGGACGGCTGCCCCCATAACCACAGGAATTGCAAACAGAGCCACAACAACACTATTCGTTTTGGCGTAGCTAACCAACCCGCTGATGATAATTAAAAAGGCGACTACCCCTATAATAAATGTACCAAATCCGACTTGTAATCCGCGAATTACCTCGATTATCGCCCAAACAGGATTCGTCCAGGCTTCCACCCGGACTCCACCAACCTGAACCTGGAGTGAGTTAATAACCTGAGGAAGAATCAACGCATACAATTGGAATGTAAATAAGGCTGTAAGAATAAATGACACTAACGGCAAAAAAATGAAAGGATGAAACTTTTCTGCGGTTCTTTTATGTTTTAACAAACGGAAACAGTAGATTATAAAATGGCTTGCCAAAATAAAAACTGATGTAAGATGAGTATACATTCCCAAAGCCATAGAAACGGCATAAGCAATCCAAATGTAAAATTTGTTTTCCTTAAAGCCTTTAAGAAAGAGCCATGTGCCAAGTAATCCCCAAAATAATAATCCGGTATACCCCCGGGCATTTTGGGAGAACCAAACATGATAGTAGAAGACCGATATTAATAATGTCGAAAAAAAGGCCTCCCGTTTGTCGGTAACAATCCTGCCTAAAAGAAAAAACGCCCAAATACTTGCTAAACCAAATAAAACCGCAGGTAATCTTAGAGCCCAGGCGCTTTGCCCAAACAACTGCACGCTAAAGTGTGCCAATAGGGAAAAGAGAGGATGATTGTTTTGGTCCGCGTAAGTTGTTAAAAGTTGATTAACAGGCAGCCTTACAAACTCTATCAGGGTAGCTACTTCATCATACCAAAGGCACGAATTCAGCCTATATGCCCTCAAACCGGCAGCAAATGCCAATATAACCACCAATGGCATCCAGTTCCGAAACCACTGCTTATCCTTTATATCTTTATTTACACTCAATGTACTCTTCAGCATTGGGAAATAAAAGGCACCGATAGCCACCAGCATTAGGCCGTTTAATATTAAACCTACTTTAAAAAGTAGAGCACCTTTCACAACAGCTTGGTAATTAGAGGCCAAACTGCTCACTAAAGCTGTGGCAACCTTTTCGGAGGACAGTATAACGCCGAAAGCAAGGAGCAGGACCCCTATCAAAAAAGGTATTATATTAGTTGCGTTTATCTTTCTATTTCTCATTTGAAGAAACTTCTTTGCGCTTCTCATAATCCCACGTTGCTGCCGAGGGACATTTTGAAAAGCAATTAAGGTTCTTATTCTGCTGCGATTTTCTCCATGGCAATGGAATCTTGTAAAAAGGAATCAATTCCGTCCCCAGATTAACCAGATGCTTTAGAAAGTAAGGATTCTTCAAGGTAAAGATTGCGGTATCCCACATAAATCGGGGGTCAAAATAAAATGAACGGGTAGCTCGCTTCTGCCATGATTCGGTGTCAAACTCCGGAATTTGAAGTGCTCCTTTGTTTGTCCACCCCCAGCGTTTTTCAAATGCAGAATGGCGACTCGAATCCCATACGTCATTTGCCCACCAGCGAGGCTCAACAGTTCCATCCTTTATGGCCTGCTCGTACATTTCTGTTCCAGGATAAGCCACCGCAACAAAAAACATCGCCAGGCTTGGTCTGATTTTTTTCGCTATCTTAATCGTAGCAAGCATTGTTTCTTTTGTCTCTCCGGGACTGCCCACCAAAAAAGTCGAATAAGTCCGGATGCCGTGTTTGCGAGTTAGTTTGTGCGCTTCATATATCTTTTCTATGTCAACTTCCTTCTTAAGATTTCTGAGAATCTTTGGATGACCCGACTCCACGCCGAAGTTAATAATGAAACACCCGGCACGTTTCATTATACTAAGCAATTCGTCATTTACCGTATCCACACGGGCATTACACCGCCAGTTAATCTTGATTCCAGACCTGATAACAGCTTCACAAAACCGGAATACCCACTTATGATTAGCAGTGAAAGTACTGTCCTTAAACACAAAGTTTCGAGCGCTGTACTTCTCGTAATTAAATCGTATTTCTTCGAGGACTTTTTCCACCGAACGGAAACGGATTCTCTTACCCATCGTCTTTGGCGCGTCACAAAAGATGCACCTGAACGGACAACCCCGCGTGATTACCATTGAAATGGCAAACTGCCCCACCATAGTAGGAATCTTATATTTGGTGATATCTACCATGTCATAATCGACGCTGGGTAGTGAGTCGAGTTCAGTAATAAACTGGCGCGGAGGATTTTTAATGATTAAGCCATCTTTGTTGCGATAGATTACACCGTCGATTCCATCAAGGCAGTCCGGCAAACTCCCCTTCTCCATCTTACTCACAACTTCAACCATGGTTAACTCTCCCTCTCCATAAACCATGAAGTCAAAACAGTCAGCAAAGGAAAAGGTGTCTTGAAAAGTCGAGCAAATGTGGGCTCCACCCAGGACAATGGGTAAGGAAGGACGGGCTTTTTTCAACAAGGCCGATGCCTGCGAAGCCGACATAAGTTGCGGAGTCATAATACTAAAGCCTACCAGATCAGGTTCTGCCGCTAAAATGCGCAAAACCATTTCTCTTAGAGTCAAACCCTCTATATCGGCATCGAGAACTTCAACATCTATTCCCCGGCGTTTCAATTCACCGGCAATATGCAGGATTCCAAGTGGCTGCAATCCGTATTTTGGCTTATGGCCTGGCAGCATAGACGGATAGCAAAGAACAACTTTCATACTATGTTCTCTTCAATAAACCTGTTGATTCTACTTATGCTCATTTCCTGAAAAGAAAAAGGATATAATATAATGTGTGAATTCCTCATAAGCCCTTAAGCGAGCGAAATATACTTCGAAATTTGATATAATATGGAAAGTAAGAAGTCCCGGACCACGCAAAAAAACGATTTCTTGAGAAATAATACATATCGATTCTGGGTAATGCGTAAACATCGCTTCCTAAACTTGTTAATCCCAGCCCGGTAGAACAAGCACCATAAAATTCTTCCTTGATAACGGTCTTGACCTCATTACACAGCCTGCCGTATGGATAAGCAAATAAAATGTTATCCCTTTCAAAATGGTCCTGTATGGCTAATTTGGATTGACTTATCTCACGATGAATCTCTTTTACAGGCAGCTTCGTCAAATCTCTATGAGTCATAGTGTGCGCACCGAAATCAATACCATTTTTGACCATCTCCCTGACCTCATCCCAGCCGAGCAAATCCAAAACAGGTAAGCCTCTTAAGCCTGCATTCCATTCGCTTGTTTTCCCGATATATCCGGGAACCAGAAAAACAGTGGCACTAAATCCGAATTCCTGCAAAACAGGATACGCCTCTAAATAAAAATTTTTAAAGCCGTCATCAAAAGTAATGACGGCCGTCTTGTCAACAAGTGACTGCTTGTTACGTATTAAGTCCACAAGGTCGTTAAGTGAGATAATGCTGAATTGTTTATCTCGTAGAATTTGCATCTGCTCCCGAAATTTGTACAAAGGTGTGGAAATAACGGAACCGCTATCGTCAATCGAATGATATGTAAGGATTGGAATCCTGATACTCATTTCACTTTTTTTCTTCTAAATACGTAGAATTGCAGGATTGCTGCGACGACAGAAACGCCGCAGCAGACAAAGTACAGCCAGTGAAAAAGCAGCGACTTTATCGCGAACCAAAGGCCGCGACGGGACGCGAAGAATCTATAGAGCTTTATATTCAAAAGCGTTACCACAATTACGGCGGCAGCAGTACCTATCAGCGCCATAGGCCACCATATTGACAGGACTACAAGAGCAAAGGCGGCAAAAACCAGTCCTACGCTCAACCGCTGCGACCAGGTTACGTTGAGTATCCTGACGGCCTTTCCGCTTCGCAACATCAGGTCGACCCAGGGTATGCCTCGTTGGCATACATCTGTCTTGACTATGTTGAAGAATGACCAGCGTTTTAGATGCTTGCACTGGACCGTCTGGTCGAGTACTATTCGGCCGCCATCGGCCGCCACCCAGGTTCCCAGCTCGATATCCTCAATCGCCGGGCGACGATAGCGCCGCTCGTCGAATCCTCCGTACTTGACGAAAACATCTCGTCGCATCGCTCCGCAGCCGGACCAGAAGGTCGTTATCTGCCCGGCAGATTGGCAATGCGTGTAATGGTGAAACATATTCCGATACTGCGATAAGAAACCGGCATCTGCCGGGGCATCGTCATACGTACCAATAACAGCAGCGAGGTCTTGGTCTTTGGCGAAGTTCTGCATGATTCGCTCAATAGTATCCGGATGAACACATATATCCGCATCGATGAAAACGACGAATTTGCTATCAGTGTACTGAACACCTTGATTTCTCGCTCGAGCCGGCCCACCTGGCCCATCGATTCGAAGGTATCGGTAACCGAAGCGGTCCACTATCGGTTTGATGGGCTCTGTGGAGCCATCATCAATAACCAGCACATCAAAGTGCGTATATGTCGACTGGGCCAGAGCCTCAAGACAACGCTCCAGCTCCTTACCGTTGTTATATGTCGGCACAATCACTGTCAACCTGGCCGACTCCGCCGGAGTAGGGCTACTAAGCCCTTCAGATGAGATTTCTTGATGGTTTACGTCCATTCTCGCTAAGAATTTACCACTGTTCAAACCGAATATCGGGATACACCTTAGTCGGCATTAGCCTTCTCAATGGAGCCCAACATCACTATCCCCTGCATCTGTTTTATCTGCATCATCATCTGAAATCGGAATGTAGAGGTCTGTGTAGATTCCACTTGCCTCTACGTGGACCAGCCGACGGTGACTACTCAAAGGGGCTGTCACTTCTGCCGAAGGCGGGAGCCCTTCAAAGCCCAGCACCCATACACGTGCGCGAGGTCGCTCCGACAAGATTTGGTCATAATCACGGGCTACAAATATGTGCTGCTCCGGCTTGAGATAGTAAAAAATTGGTGTGGTTGCCCAATGTTTAAATATGAACCACAGGTCTCCTGCCTGCTTCTTTGGTGCGACTTGTGCCGCCAGTGTCGAGTAGTCAGTGGGAGAATGCGGCTCCCTGCGATACTCCAGAAATCCAGCGATATTGAGCAAAAGCAAGAGCACGACGGCCAAACCGTGCGCAATGCGCATCCGGCCCAGGCTGACAGCACCCATACTGACGACCAACATTAGGTAAGGCCCGAATATGGAAACCGTTCGGTCAGCTATGAGAGGAACGGCTACAGAGACCAGGGCCAGCAGGCCTACCGGAACGACAGCCAGGAAAATAACCAGCCAAACCGGCCCAAGAGGCGCACCAAAACGTGACTCAAGCCAACCGGCAAAAAGGCCACGCCGAGTCACGAAATCCGCAATCAAGACCAGGAGCGGAATAGCCCCGCAAGCGATAATCGCGCCGGTTCGCCGTTCCAGCCAGGAGAATTCTCTATGGTGAGTTATCCAGGCAAAGGCCTCAATCGACACGAATGCCAGCACCACAGCCATGTAAAGCAACCAACTCGGGCAGCTTATATTATTCTGATTGTCAGCCCTAACCTGTCGACGCATTCTTAACACTCCAATGACCAGCAGCAAGGCACAGCCAAGGCTCGTTACTCCGGCAAGCCAGGAGGCGACCATAAGGGTCTCACCACTGTACCACACGTACAGGAGGCGGAAATACGCCTGTACGGACGACCACACATCAGGCGAGAGATAGCTGGGCCGGCCAGACTGGAACACGGCAACGGCGAGGAGCGGACTGGCCAGTGCCATCGCAAATAATTGCCATCGTGCCTGAGGCGCTTCTCGACGACCAGACGGAATCGGCCCGAGTTGAACGTACAGTATATGCGCTATCAGAATTGGCCAGAAGAAGTGAGAACTTGACAGACCTGCCAGGATTGCAACGATATAGGCTCCGATTATAAGCCTCTGGTATGAACGATTACCTCTATACGATTCAACAAGCAAAACCGTGGCCAAAACACCGAGAAAGCACGTCAGCGGATACATCCTTGCTTCCTGTGACAAAAAGATTGGCAGGCCCGCCGTTGCCCACAGGAAACTGGCAAGCACCCCCGCTTTGCGAAGACCCAGACGCGCACCGAGCAAGTAGAGCAAAAGGATGGTAGCCGCACCCATAATCGCAGAGGGTAGCCGGATGGCCAGTGGATTGTAGCCAAAGCACCTCGTCCAGGGCAGCATCAGCAAATAATAACCAGGGGGATGACTTTCGGTGATTATGGTAGAGTGAATCGTCCTGTATAGTGTCAGTCGGGACTCAGGTATCGATAAATCATCTGGTAACTTCACTCCGGGTACATAAATCTCATTATGGTCGATGGTGTGGTCAACTAATCCATTAAGTCTCAATCCGGCACCTACAACTAACGCCACAAAGACCAGAATCGGAGCGATTCGGGCGAAGATACTCTCATCTGGTATGGAAGCTGCCTGCCTCAACTCCGCAGAGTTGAATACACGTGTCGTATCTTTCAAGCGTCCGTCTCCACTGTATTAGGAACTCGCTTCGCTGCCAGGAGCCGACGGACCACAGCCAGATAGTGTTTAAGAAATGGTTCTTCACCGAACTCAGCGTCAAAAGCATCTCGGCCCTGCTGACCGAGTCGGTCGCGCAGCGTCCTGTCATTGCTCAACTGCTTAACCGCTGAACGGAGCTCGCCTTCGGTGTTGAAAGTAAAGCCCCCTCCGTAGTAATCAATAAATTCTCGCAGGGAGCTGTGGTCTCGGACTATAACCGGCGTTCTCGCCGCAAAAGACTCGGCTACGATAATGCCGAATGTCTCGTAGCACAGTGACGGAACGATGGTTGCGACTGCATCGCGGTACAAGAGGTGCAACTGCCGCGAATCAACCCGACCAATGAAGCGGATATTAGGCGCCCCTTCCGCCATCTGCTTAAGCTGCTTTTCATACGTACCGCTGCCGGCAACGACTAAATCCAATCCGGTCAATTCCCGGAAAACGGGGATGATAGTCTGCAAGCCCTTTATTTTTTCGAGTCGGCCAACAAACAGGAAATACGGCCGGCTGTATTCCGAGTGCGACGCTGCTTCCAAAGCCATGTCCGGCTCGATGTAGAACAGGGGCAGTTGAATCATCATTCCGCGTAATCCCCGCTCCCTGTGCATTTGCATGGTGAACTGGCTGGGTCCGATGAAGGCATCAATTGATTGTGTAGCGCGCCGCATCAATCCCGTATATCGCCAGAGCTGCGGGGGACGCCTGCCGTGGACCGTACAGAGAAAACAGGATGGCTTCTTACACACTTCCCGGCCGAACTTCCACAAAACGTGCATAGGACAGACCAGCCAGTGCTCTATCAAGGTGCACAACTTCAGGGCAGTTCCGTAACGAAACACATGAGGCCCTCCCAGCAAGGAAACGTTATTATAGTGGATAACGTCAAAACTTCCGCGATCAAGCCACCGCTTAAGTGCCGGTGCCTGCAATCCCGGTCGGCCTGTCTGCTGTACAGCCAATAGGCCGAGTTTCCCCAACGGCGTTCGAATAGGACGAACAGTTACGTTCGCGTGATCCTCATAAGAGCCAGAGGGCTTTACGCCGGCGAGCATCTCGAATGCCGTCGGACTATGTAATACGGTAACATGATGACCTAATCGCGCAAGGCCGTTGGCCAACCTATGGGCGTAAATCCCATCACCGCCAAAGTTATATGGCGGATAGAACGTACTGACCAGGCAGAATCGAATCGCCCGTCCATCAGAATTTGTGCTCATAATACACGAGAAGCCGGCAAAATAATCGAATGGATTACGTTACAGACCGCTTAAATAAAGAAGTATATTTTAATGGCATTTTTCTTCCATCTATTTATGAAGCCAACCTCAGCTCTGTGATATTAAAAAAGATTCCCTAAATACAAAAGGTCGCTTCCTCTCCGACAGAACTTTATTCACTTCATATTAATTCTCGTATATTTCATTCATCCCCGCCTTGTATACAAAGCAAACAAATATTTTGTCACGGTACATTTACGCTGGTAGTTTGCCATTTTCGTTCGGGACTGATGCTTACATATCGACGGAGCCTGCGAACGAGGTAATCGGGAGATTCACCCCTGAGGCATACATGTGCCCACACATCAAGATGGAGCAGGCGCATTGTGAGATTCTGATTAGCTTCGTCAAAAAGATACTTCGTCTGCCGTGAGGTTAACTGAAAAAACTCGGGAATAAAAGACTGCGTGAAGTATTCAGGAGCAACACGCATCCGCTGGAAGGCGGTAGTCCAGAATCCGATTTTCATTCGATGGCTGAGTTCCTGAGGTAGGTACCGCTCGGCAACCTTACGTACTGCCCACTTATCACGCAAGAATGGATGTGCGATCTCGAAAACTGTCGGAGAAAACCTGATTTTAAACTTATACGGCATATTAACAGCCGTTCGCACCAAATCGTGGTCTAAAAATGGAAATCGTGCCTCAATACTTGCTTCCATTCCCATGCAATCATTACGATGAAGTAGTGTTCTGAGGTGGTAGTTTAGGTAGTCTATCGATCTGATATTACCATGAGGAATGCGTTTCGAACCAAAAATATCAGCGGCCCGGCGCGTTTCACAACGTTCATCATCCATTTCGAATCTGTTAAGGAGTGAGGTGACAACTCTTTTACCGTCACCTTCATAGGGCCACAAAATATTTCCCAGATTAGGAATAGAGTGAATCAATGATCTGAGACGCTTGCCTATTTTGTAATAGGCAAGCACAAGCCGTTCTCTGCCCAACCAAGGATACCCCAAAAAGCATTCATCGGAACCCTCGCCTGATAACATTCCTTTTATTCCGTGATCACGCACCAGCCGTGAAACCATCATAAACGGCGCGCAATTGGGATGGTAGGTAAAAGGATGCTCATACACCCGCATTACATCCGGCATGAGGTCAATGAAATCCTGCTCATTCACGTCCACATGCTTCAAGTCGAGCTTTAGATGACGTGCAAGCCTGGATGCAGCTTTGAATTCACTCCATTTTCCGACAATATTAGCATGAAATATTGCGAGATTATTATGCAGTTTCGAGGCCATTGCAACGATAATTGATGAATCAATGCCGCCACTGCAATACGCCCCCACAGGGGCATCGGCGATAAGGTGTCTTTTAACGCTCTCATACAACCGCTCTTCAATAAGATCCACGGTTTTCGAGGGACTCAGAGAGGAAAGACGATCCATTTCAGTGCTGTCCCAGAAATCAGCCATGGAAAAAAAACGGGAGTAGGTCGCTTTCCGGCCTTGTCTTATTCTGACTACACCGCCCGTTGGCAGAAGCTTGACATTATGATAGAAAGTAAAACTTTGGCTGGGGCCTCCGTGACCAAGAAGGTATGATATAATACTTAGTGGTTCCGGGGCCAACGGCAGCCAGGGGCGAAAGGATGCAACCATTGAGCCAAAAGCAAAAGTATGTTCATTTTCATAAATATATAAGGGTTTTATACCAAATCTGTCTCGAGCAAGTGTCAATGTTTTTTCCTGAGAGTCGTATAAGCCAAACGCAAACATGCCTTCCAGGCGCGGGAGTACATTCTCCACTGGCGCATGAATAAGCAACTGAAGGAGAACTTCAGTATCGCCTGCCGTCGAAAAATGGACTCCATTTAGTTCGAGTTCTTCACGCAGCTGCATGAAATTGTAGATTTCCCCATTGTAAACCAGGCAGTAACGGTGCGACGCATCCCAAAAGGGCTGGTTGCTTCTGGAATTGAGGTCGAGAAGCGACAGGCGGGTATTCACAAGACCAATTCCCGGCGCAGCATAACTGCCCTGTGCGTCCGGTCCGCGATGGCGAAGAATTTCCGCTGTCGTATCTAAATCTCTCCGGTCCGGTACGAATGAGTCATCAGAGTAAAGTATACCGAAGATGCCGCACATAGAGGTATCCTGCTTTCACATTAGAATTTATTCTATCCAATAATCGTCTGGCGACCATCCCATAATTTGGGAGCATTACCGTAATGAATACCGGGTGTGACCGCCTGCTTTACCTTTATAGCCACCAGCCCGAAGCCATATGGATTATCCCAGTGGCTTAAAACCGGTGATGAATAACCATTTTCGTGATACCAACGGCTGACCTCAATCGGATTATGATAGTGACGCCATCGCGGTATCAAATCGTCATACGCTGCAGTGAGATATTCCCCGAATGGAATGGAAACGGACGGATGGCAGCACCGATGAAGAATCCTGACCAAATGTGCGTGCAATTTTACTATCGTATTCTCCACATTCTCAGGCATGCGAGTGGTGATATTTCTGGCAATGTCAAACAACGGAATTCGAATATACCGTCTGAAAATGCCGTCAGGCTTGTGATACAGCCACACGTAAAATCGTCCTCCCGGCTTTACAAGACGAGCTACCTGGTCGAATGTACGACGTGTATCCGGGGCATGGTGCAGAACACCGATCGCAAAGGCTGCATCAAAACTGTCTAATTTCAATGGTGGTGAAAGCAAGTCTCCGCGAAGAAAATGCACAGTTGAAGAACCGCGCCGTGCTTCTGCCCCAATAACACTTGACGAAAAGTCAATGCCAACGACTTCCACGCCAAGCTTTGAAATCTCCTCCGATAAAACTCCGTTACCGCATCCGGCATCCAAAATTCGCTTACCTTGACACCATGAACGGTCAACCTGCAACTCCATAAAGAATTGCTCAAGTCGTTCGGAAGCTGTCCATCCCCACGTCCGTTCAACACATCGGTCGAAATGCTGTTGCCATTCAGCCGAGAAACTCCAGTCATCTACCGATGTGTCACCAATCTGTAATGGAATCGTCATCTTAAGTTCCGATATCTTTTGCGAGTACTTCTGGAGGAAGCTGTGTGGGAATGACGATTTTATCATAATCGGAACCCCGGAGATGATCGGATAGGCTTCTCCATTATCTTTTCTGTAAAGGATTCCATCAATCACATCTTGTCCGCTATTTGCTTCAATTACATGAAAAACCTCCAATTCCAACGGGGCATTACTCCCTGGTTCACATAATAGATGACGCAGAGCATCACGCATGAAATCTCTTTACAAAAGGATTTTTTGGAAGACTCCCACAGACGATAACTAATTAGAGAAGCCCGGATTAGCGGTGTGTAGTACCTGAATTCGCCGACTTGACCGCCCGTACCGTGACAATCACTTCAAAATCCGGACACGGTGGTCAAGTTCCTGTTGTGCCATCTCCTCGCAGACGATGCCATGCAGAGCGCACATCGCAGTGAAGACATTACCATACAAACCAATCTTAACCTCGGCACCTGAAAACGTCTCCTCAAACAGTTTCTGGGCTGACTGTATCGTGATATGCCGGTATTCACGCCAGTCGTCACGGCCCAGCCTTCAACCGATATTGCTGGTCCCGTGGGACGTAACCAGCTTAACTCGCCCCTAATTCTTCCGTGCGGCCGTGCGAACCCCAACAATCCGATTGTAAACGAAACCGATGGACCAACCAATCAAAGCGCCTGTTGCAAAGGCCCACAGGAATCCGATTAATGCACCATTCCATGTGACGGTGTAGCCAATGAAATAGTTTCCGAGCAAACGCAGGTGATAGCCCGTGTTCGGCCCTTTCTCAATGAGCAGAATAGCGGTCATTGCAAAAAGACCGACGCCGAAAATCAAACCAAACACCAAGCCCAGAATCCCGGCCTTCAGACGAGCGACGGCTCGCATTACCTCACGCTCAACATCCGTTCTGTTTTTATGTTCGTTCTTATCTGGCATTTTCCTCATCACAAAATATCACGGCGTCCTCTTACCTCGGCAATCCGCTTGACAAGGAAGATATAGCCGTCAATGAGCATGTTGTGCAGCCTCGCACAAATATAACCAATCACATATCCAACAATTGCCGCCTCTACAAGTCCTACCAGCGCACCTGTCCACGTAACTCGGTAGCCAAGCAGGTAATGATTGAGTAACGCGAGTCTTGGCCCGATAACATAGCCGCCCTTGACCAGAAGGGCCACGGTAGCAAAGAAAAGCCCGAATCCACATACAGCACCTACCGACAGTCCGAGCGCCACCGGGTCTAATCTTGCGAACGCCGCCCTCAAAACATCGGCAAAATCCAAAACTCCCTCTCTCGGCTCGGCTGCAGCTCCCGCCAATACGGCCCGCTTCCTCTCAGCAGCTATCTCCTCGTGGTATTCATCATCAACATTGACTGCCCACACATCGCGTTGTGCTCCGACGATGTTTCTGGCCGCATAGAGACCCGTCAGCATCGAATGGTCCTGATTGTTGTAGCGGTGCTGACCGTTTCGGCCGATAGTCTGGAGATTCTCCAACCCATTCAGATAACTCTGCAGGATTGCCACATTACCTACACGAGCCTGGTCATAGACAGGATAGGCCTTTTTCATTCTGACAACAGTACCGTCCAGAACCTCGCTCGGCTTAATGAAGCCCAGCTGCACACACTCTTTGATGCCCAGCTCAATCAGCTTCTGGTCCGACCAGGACCACATCTGGTCATGTTCCGAAACGAAGTATTCCAGACCCAACGAGGTCTTCGAAGTGTCCGGGACCATATCTAAACTCCAGTTCTTATAGTTCTGGATACGCCCCATTTTAAACTCCGGAGCCTGGATGTATATCCAATTGTCGGGAAAAATATTTTCACGGTCAACCATCAAAACCACGGTAATAAAATCGCGGTATCTAAGTGCGCCAGCCGCACGCAGGACCTCGCCCGGAGGTGCGGGATCCAGCGATTCAATCAAGGTACGTAAAGGCATTGACGAAATGAACTGGTCCGCCGAGAACTTCAACATTTCCCCGGTACTGCTCCGGGCACCGATACATTCCACACGTCCCTGACTATGCCATATCTTTTCCACCCGTCTATTAAAGACCGTCTCAATGCCTTGTTTTCGCAATGATGATTCAAACTGCTCCCACATCATACCAGGCCCAAAGCGAGGGTAGCGAAACTTCTCAATAAGAGTGGTGATGACCTGGCCGTCTTTATTGCGCCCGTTGGCGTAAAAAGTATTTCGAAGGAACTCCATAAGCGTGAGGTTTTTGATTCGTTGTGTCGCCCACTCCGCCGATATCTCGCTGCAGGGCATGCCCCACACTTTTTCCGTATACGTCTTAAAGAATATACTGTAAAGCCGCCGTCCAAAGCGATTCGATACCCACTGTTCGAATGTAATCTCGGGAAGACTCGGTATAAGCATTGCATTAACATAACTCAGGCCAACAAGCATAGCTTCCTTAATTCCCAGCCCCATCAATGCATTGGTCATCTTCAGAGGATAGTCAAAGAAGTAGCCATCGTAGTGTATTCGTGACAGCCTGGGACGTAACAGGAATTGTTCTCCCAGCATTTCCTGCCATAACTCATTGATTAAAGGAACCTTTGAGAAGAAACGATGACCGCCGATGTCGAAGCGATACCCCAGGTGGTTGATTGTACGGGAAATACCACCCACAACGTTATCAGCCTCGAGAACAGTGGACTTGACGCCGTGCTGGTTCAATTCATACGCGGCTGTCAGCCCTGCCGGTCCCGCTCCTACAACAAGTGCTTCCACTAATGTATATTTCCTCTCTTTAAAAACGGTGGTCCTACCGCCAGATATGTCCGGAAAATTTCCCTATCAGAACAAGCGCCTGCCGTTACATCTACTGCCTGTTCTGCTATCCTAAATGTATAAATATGGCCTCCGGCTTATCCCGCCCCGGCGACGCTCATCACAACCTTACACCATTGTCCATATAAATAAGGCGTTGGTAAGAAGTGCACGTTTTAGCGGATTGCCCATCGCCTTGACGGAAATTCACACAGCGCCGCCCTCTTAAGGAGCGTAAATATTGCGCGCTCCGCCCCTGTCGGGCACACATAATAGGGTATTCACGAGCCCTAAAACATCCCTTTTATAGTAACAAATCTCGCCCCCTTAGACAAAGCGAGAGTTCAACAAGTGCTTCCAAGCCCAAATTTTTATTTCACCATTTTAACACAGCATACACTATTCGCAAAGAGGAATCCTCGAGGCATTGTACCTAAATTACACAAAACCGCTATTCGGCCACAAGCCAAGTAATATCAATCACTTACAAAAAGCCTTTTGGGTGGTTTTGTAACCAGCTTATCAGTATTTGTAAAATATATATTTTTTCGAATAAGGTGATATCCAAAATCTGTAGAATTGCGTAGAGATTCAAATCCAAACCTAATCGCTTACAAATTATTGCCACCAATAATAGTTGATGCGTCAGGTTGGTTTTTTTAGGTAAACAGGTGCCAGTTTTTGTGTCATATCTTCATCCAGTAAAACAGATATGTATTTTTCACATCACTCGTACCATCAGGCCCCCCGAAGAGTTCCTATGAATACGTCTCAACGATCACACTATTAACGTCTAAAAGAGCAACTACACCACTTCATCCATCGAAGTGGCAGTAATACCTGGTTTCCATCCTGCCGTTTATTGCTATCATAAATATCGGCTCATTAATTCCCGGGCCATAAACTAACTTGCGAAGCAGGTTATTGCTGCCATTACTTTCTGTAAACGGCCGGGAGGCTATTTGTGCTTTATTGCGGGCCAAGCCGGCTATTTCCGTTACAAAATATCGGATTGAAACCCTCAAGTAACCTTTTAAAGACCCTCAAAGTTCTCACATCTTTCGTCAATAAACGTTTTATCGATAAGGCCTTCCTCGATAACAACGCGTATCATATCCACATCAACTACAGTGAAAAAACACTATTCAATGTAACTAAACTGCTGCAGAAAAAATAATTGTTGAAAGAAAGCGGCCCAACAATAAAATTACATATACATAAGAACTCTCCAGCTAGTTCAAAGACAATATGAGGCACGATATTCTGGATATTAAAGATAGAACTGTTCTTACCACTTGCCCATACTGCGGATGCGGATGTGGACTGCATCTTCGGTCGGAAGAAGGAACTATTATTGGCTCATACCCCAGCAAAAATCACCCCGTTTCAAAGGGTGCTCTGTGTGTGAAAGGATGGAACGCTTACGAATTCGTCAACAAGGCGGATAGACTAAAAGTCCCTCTGATTAAATCAAACGGGGAATTTAAGAAAGTTAGCTGGGATACAGCCCTGGATAACGTTTCCAGGAGACTTTTGAATATCAAAGAAAAATATGGACCAGATGCCCTCGGCTTTCTAAGCTCAGCCAAGGCCACTAACGAAGAGAATTTTCTAATGATGAAATTAAGCCGAGCGGTTTTTAACACCAACAATGTAGACCACTGTGCCAGGCTATGCCATGCTTCTACGGTCGTTGGCCTGGCCTCGACGTTCGGGTCCGGCGCTATGACAAATTCGATAAACGAATTCGAAGAGGCGGACCTCTTTTTAGTTACCGGCTCGGACACGACCGAGCAGCATCCCCTCATTGGCTCAAGAATCATTAATGCCGTCAATGACAAAGGTGCCGGATTAATAGTCGTCGACCCCAGAAGAATCGAACTTGCCAAATACGCAACCATTTATATGGCGCAAAACAACGGAACCGACGTCGCGTGGATAAATGGGATGATGAATATCATCATTAAGGAGGACTTATACGATAAAGGATATGTAGAGGAAAGAGTAGAAAATTTCGGTGAATTAAAGAAAGTAGTCGAAGAATACACTCTGGAGTATGTCCGGAAAATAACAGGAATCCCTAAGGATTTACTCATCCAGGCGGCAAGGCTTTATGCCAAAAGCAAAAAGGCAATGATTGTTTATTCTATGGGCATCACCCAACACACTACCGGTGTAGATAACGTCCAGTCACTGGCGAATCTTGCGATGCTGACCGCCCACGTTGGATTTGCCTCTACCGGCGTTAATCCTTTGAGAGGACAAAATAACGTGCAGGGTGCATGTGACCTTGGTGCCCTTCCAAATGTCTTTTCCGGATACCAAAAGGTGACGGATGACGCGGTCAGGGCAAAATTCCGGAAAGCCTGGAAAGTGGACGCTCTGCCGTCGGAAGCAGGACTCACTGTTACCGAGATTATTCATAAGGCACACGAAGGCAAACTAAAAGGTCTTTACATAATGGGCGAGAATCCCGTCATCAGTGACCCCGATTCAACTCACGTTCGCGAAGCGCTCGAGAAGCTGGAATTTCTTGCAATCAATGAGATATTTCTGTCTGATACGGCCCAATATGCGGATGTGATACTTCCTGCCGCCAGTTTTGCTGAAAAGGACGGCACCTTTACCAACACGGAACGCAGGATTCAAAAAATCCGAAAGGCTATCGAGCCGGTGGGGCAGGCGAAACCGGACTGGGAGATACTGTGTGAAATAGCGAAACGCTGCGGCTACAACGAAATGAAATACAACCATCCTTCCGGGATTATGGATGAGATAGCAGAACTTACTCCGATCTACGCGGGGATAAACTACGGCCGGCTCGACCCATTTGGCCTGCAGTGGCCCTGCCCATCAAAAGACCATCCCGGGACTGTCTATCTGCATAAGGATAAATTTGCCAAAGGCAAAGGTACTTTCAAGCCGTGCGTTTATGTAGCTGCAGACGAGCTTCCCGATGACGAATACAACTTTGTGCTAAGCACGGGGAGAATCTACTGGCACTGGCACACAGGCACAATGACCCGCCGAACATCCACATTAGATAGAGAAGTGCCTGCCGGGTATGTTGAAATCAATCCAGCGGATGCTGAAAAATTAATTTTGCGAAATGGGGACAAAGTCAAAGTATCATCAAGGCGTGGTGAAATAGAGACGCATGCCCTTGTAACCGGGAAAGTAAAAGAAGGTTCCGTATTCATCCCTTTCCATTTTAGCGAGGCAGCAGCAAACGTATTAACCAACCCTGCAGTGGACCCCGTAGCCAAGATTCCCGAATACAAAGTCTGTGCCGTCAAAGTTGAAAAGATATGAAAGAGCAATTGCTGAAAAAAGACAACGTCAAAGCCTTGTGCATAAAAGCCTCTGACCAGTGGGAAACCTACGTCCCAATTGAAGGAACCGGGGCGGATGTTCACTTTACGAGGCTAGGTAGCAACAACAAGAACTCTCTTCTCAAACAATTGAACTTAGACTATGAATCTCTCGTGGTCCCACCAAAGGTCATATTGTACCCTCAGCTCGAATCTCTTTTTGAGTTTCAAGACGAAAAGATTACCGAGACGGTCAAACCGCCTGCGAAAAAGTTGCTTTTTGGCCTTCGAGCCTGTGATGCCAAGGCCATATTGTTCACGGACAATTTCTTCAGGAGGAGCTTTGAAGATATCTATTATTTGAATAGGTCGCAGGACAAATTACTGGTCATCGTCGGATGCAGGCAACCGCTGGATAACTGCTTTTGCACATCTGCAAAGACTGGTCCATTTCTGGAAACAGGCTTCGACCTGCAATTAGTTGACATCGGGGCCGACTACCTGGTCGAAACAGGCTCTGAAAAAGGCGAAGAATTTATAAGTAGCTTCAGAGAATTCTTTGATGAAGCTTCAAAGGATAATCTTGAGAGAGCGAAAACAGTAAAACGAGACGCCGAAAAGGCTGTCAACCTTAAGGTGAATTTTGAAGAAGCCATAAAGAAGTTTTGCGAGGGCAAAGTACCGCAGCAAATCTACGAACAGATAGCCGAAAGGTGTATTTACTGCGGCGGGTGCCTTTACGTCTGTCCGACGTGCACATGCTTTAATGTATTTGACACACAAAGCACGGGCTCCGGAGCACGATACCGCAACTGGGACGCTTGCGTATTCGAAGGCTATACGCGGGAAGCCAGCGGGCACAATCCACGCCGTGAAAAGTGGATTCGGACCTCTCGCAGATACGAGCATAAACTGAAATACGATTACCTCACAACAGGAATGAGTGGCTGCGTTGGATGCGGCAGGTGCCTATCCAGTTGCCCGGTTAATATAGGTATATCCCAGGTTATTGAAAAGGTTACAGAAAGTTGAAGAACGAATACGTCCCACATCCTGCAGTAATCGAATCTATCCAGACGGAGAGTTTTGATACAAAGACATTCAAGATTGCCTTCGAAGACAAGGCTCTTGCTGAGTCTTTTGATTATAAACCCGGCCAATTCGTGCAGGTCTCATTGTTGGGTATAGGGGAAGCTCCCATATCGATAGCTTCTTGTCCGGGTCGGAAGGGATATCTGGAACTGGCCATAAGAGCAGCAGGAAAGCTCACAAGCGCGATACACCAGCTTGAGCCTGGAGATAAAATCCATATAAGAGGTCCTTATGGCAACTCATTTCCGCTTGAAGAGATCGCGGGAAAAGACCT
>Ga0307443_1000017_pt1 | contig 166941 bp, 165 predicted proteins | sample SalMarSW160220MG_FD_202148 | JGI IMG/M metagenome (GOLD analysis project Ga0307443, IMG submission 202148) | Salt marsh sediment microbial communities from the Plum Island Ecosystem LTER, Massachusetts, United States - SW1601-220 | ecosystem: Environmental > Aquatic > Marine > Intertidal zone... | reverse complement strand
AGCACGTCTACAATACCGTGCGCCCCCACCAGGCCCTGGGATATAAGACGCCTAAGCAGTTCCTGGAGGACTTCGCCCTTGCGCGCCCTCCTTAGTGTCACTAATGTACTGGACGAGTACACGCCATTGCCCCGCCCCTATGCCTATGCTATACTTTCAGCCGAACACCCGACCGATAAGAGAATTCAAGGAGGGGAAGAGGCCTTTGACCAGCCCCGTCTCCATGAAGGCGCTACTGGAAGCCGGAGTCCACTTCGGCCATCAGACCCGCCGTTGGAACCCCAAGATGCGACCCTTCATCTTCAGCGAGCGCAACGGCATCCACATCATCGACCTTCAGCAGACGGTGGGGCGCCTGGAGGAGGCCTGCGGGTTCGTGCGGGAACTGGCGGCTGAGGGGGATGCTATCCTCTTCGTGGGCACCAAGAAGCAGGCCCAGGAGACCATTGAGACGGAGGCTAAGCGCTGCTTTATGCCCTACGTCAGCAGCCGCTGGCTGGGAGGCACCCTCACCAACTTCGCCACCATTCAGGCCCGCATCGACCACCTGGTACGGCTGGAGGATGCCCGCGAGCGGGGCGAGTTCGAACGCATGCTCAAGAAAGAGGCCCTCAGGGTGGAGAAGGAGATAGCGGGCCTGAATCGCCACCTAGTGGGCATCAAAGAGATGACCAAACTACCTGGCGCCTTGTACCTGGTCGACCCCTCCAAAGAGAGCATCGCCGTGGCCGAGGTCATCCGCATGGACATACCTATCGTGGCCATGGTGGACACTAACTGCAACCCTGACGAGATCGACTACCCCATCCCGTCCAACGACGATGCCATTCGAGCCATCAAGCTAGTGACCGGCCGCATAGCCGACGCCGTCCTAGAGGGCCTGGCCGCCCGCGAATACGCTGCCAAGGAGGCCCTGGAGGCGGTGGACGTGGGAGCCTTCCAAGAGACAGGCTACGTGGCCTCTCCCGACGAGCCTGCACCCGAATACGTCGGCCAGGGGGAGGAGAAGCCGCCGCCCACATACGTGGCCGAGCCCGAAGAGCAGAAGCCCGAAGCGGTGGCCGAACCGCAGGAGCCACAGCCCGAAGAGATAGCTGAAGGGGAAGCTGAACCACCGCCCGAATCAGACGAGCAGCAGGAACAAGAAGTAGCCAGCGAATAGCACAACAGGCCTGGGGCAAGATATGATGGCTGTTTCCGCCGAGACCGTCAAGAAACTGCGCGACCTCACCGGCGCCGGGATGCTGGACTGCAAGAAGGCCCTAGAGGAAACCAGCGGAGAGCTAGACAAGGCCAAAGAGATCCTGCGTCAGCGGGGCATTGCTATAGCCGAAAAGAAGGCCACCCAAGAGACGCGGCAGGGCTTGGTGGAGGCCTACATCCACCCCGACGGCCGCCTGGGGGCGCTGGTGGAACTGAATTGCCAGACCGACTTTGTGGCCCGCACCGACGGGTTCCGGGCCTTGGCCCACGAGCTCGCCATGCAGGTGGCGGCCACCGACCCCCAGCACATCGCCCCCGAGGAACTACCAGCAGGCAGCGACGGCAACCCTGAGGAGCTCTGCCTGCTGGCCCAGCCCTTCATCAGAGACCCCGGCCGCACTATTCAAGACCTGATCAACGACACCATAGCCAAGACCGGCGAAAATATCAGAGTGCGCCGTTTTGCCCGCTTCCACCTAGGGCGCTAAAGGCAGGTGGCCCATGGCCACGGCACCTTACAACCGCATCCTCCTGAAGCTCAGCGGTGAAGCCCTCATGGGTGACCAGAGTTACGGCATAGACTCCGACACCCTGACCCTCATCGCTGATGAGATCAAGAACGTGCTGGACATGGGCATCGAGGCAGCGGTTGTGGTGGGCGGCGGCAACATCTTTCGCGGCTCCGATGCCAGCGCCGCCGGCATGGATCGGGCCACTGCCGACTACGCCGGCATGCTGGCTACCATCATTAATGCCCTGGCCCTCCAGGACGCCCTGGAGAGGCTGGGCATCACCGTGCGCACCCAATCGGCCATCACCGTTCAGGCAGTGGCCGAACCCTATATTCGCCGCCGGGCCATTCGCCACTTGGAGAAAGGGCGGGTGGTTATCTTCACCGCCGGCACCGGCAATCCCTACATGACTACCGACACAGCGGCCGCCCTGCGAGCTATCGAGATCGATGCAGACGTTCTGCTCATGGCCAAGAACAAGGTGGACGGCGTCTACGATGCTGACCCCGCCAAGGTTGCCAGCGCCCGCCGCTTCCAAACGCTCAGCTACATGGAAGCCATCAGCCGTCGTCTGGAGGTCATAGACAGTACCGCCCTCTCTCTGTGCATGGACAACAATCTCCCCATCATCGTTTTCGATGTGCGAGCGCCCAACAGCATTGCGCGGGCGGCCTGCGGCGAGAAAATAGGCACCCTGGTGGCCCAACACGAAACCGCCCTGGCACCGGGAGGTGAGCCATGATAGACGATGTCCTGGCCGATGCCAAAGACCGGATGGGCAAAGCAGTAGAGGCCCTGCGCAAGGAGCTGGCCACCATTCGCACCGGCCGCGCTCACCCAGGCCTGATAGAGCACTTGCGGGTGGACTACTACGGTGCTCCCACCCCTCTGAATCAACTGGCTACCATCAACGTGCCGGAGCCTCGCCTCCTCGCCATCCAGCCCTGGGACCGCCAGAGCCTGGGGGCCATCGAAAAGGCCATCCTCAAGTCAGACCTGGGCCTCAACCCCGCCAATGATGGCAATATTATCCGCCTGGTGATCCCCCAGCTCACTGAGGAGAGGCGCAAGGAGCTGGTCAAGGTGGTGCGCAAGAAGGTGGAGGAGGGACGGGTGGCCGTCCGCAACGTGCGCCGCGACCGCCACGACGAGCTGCGTCGCCTGCAGAGAGAGAAGGATATCTCCGAGGACGCCCAGTATGGAGCTCAGGAAGAGCTCCAGAAGCTGACCGACGGCTTTATCCAGGAGATCGACGGGGTAGGCGAGGAGAAGGAGGCGGAGCTGCTGGCGGTCTAGAGGGCCCAGGCAGCGCTTGCGGAGGAACCGGACGTTATCCTTATCGTTATGTAGCAGCGGAATGAAGGTTATGGCTGTGCAACCCGTCCAAAAGGCAACCCCCCTTTCCCTGAGCTGTGTGCCAAACCACGTGGCCATCATCATGGACGGCAATGGCCGCTGGGCTCGTCAGCGAGGCTTGTCCCGCATGGCCGGCCATCGCGCTGGCACCGAGAACATCCGCCAGGTCATCGAGCGCTTTGCCGACTACGGCGTCAAGTACCTCACCCTCTACGCCTTCTCCACCGAGAACTGGAATCGGCCGCGCTTAGAAGTGCAGGGCCTCATGCGCATTCTCGGCCGGGTCATCAAGCGAGAGACCAAGAATTTCCACGAGAACGGCATCCGCCTTCTCCACCTGGGTCGTCTGGACGGCCTCTCGCCCAAGCTCCAACAGCAGGTCCTCGATGCTATCGAACTGACCAAGGACAACGACCGCATGACGGTGTGCATCGCTTTCAACTACGGCGGCCGGGTGGAGATCCTAGACGCTGCCCGCCGCCTGATGACCAACGGCCTGTCCCCGGATCGAGTCGACGAAGGTGTATTCTCTTCCTATCTGTACACCGCCGACATCCCCGACCCTGATCTGATCATCCGCACGGCGGGCGAGATGCGCCTGTCCAATTTCCTCCTCTGGCAGGGGGCTTACGCCGAGTTCTACTCCACCAACGTGTACTGGCCCGACTTCGACAGCGAGGACATCGACCAGGCCCTCCTGGACTACAGCCAGCGCAAGCGCCGCTTCGGAGGCGTCCTTCCCGAAGACGAAGACTTGCCCAGCGATAGGCGGAGTTCCTCCAAAGACTCCCGAAAGCGCTAATGCTCCCTCAACGGGTCGCCACCGCCGTCATCGGCGTGCCCGCTATCCTTGCCGTCATCTGGGCCGGCGGCGCCTGGTTCTCTGTCGTCCTGGGCATCCTGCTGTTCATCGCCGCCCTGGAGTTCTACGCTGCCGTGGCACCGCCGCCGACGAATGCGACGCTGGTGGAGAACCCCCTGGCCGCCATCAGCCCTGTGCGCCTGCCGCGGCTGCTGAACCAGCGACCCCTGGGCCTGATGGGTGCGGGCTTCACCGCCCTGCTGGTGGCGGGGGCCCATCATGGCGGCGACTGGTGGGCGGGCGCCCTGGCTCTGGCTACCGTTCTCCCCTTCCTCTGGCTCATCCTCAGAGGCGACGGCGAGCGAGCCCTGCCGGACTGGCTTCACTGCCTGGGCGCTATCCTCTACATCGGCTGGCTGGGCAGCCATCTGGTGCTTCTGCGCCACCTGGACAACGGCCAGGACTGGGTCTACCTGGCCGTGTTCGCCGTCTTCGCCAATGACACCAGCGCCTACTTCGTGGGCAGAGCCCTCGGCCGCACCAAGCTGGTGCCGCGCATCAGCCCCGGCAAGACGGTGGAGGGCTCTCTGGGGGGCATCCTCTTCGGTGCCCTGGGCCTGGTGGTCCTCAACTACGCCCTCGGCCTGCGGGTGGACGTCTGGCCGCTCATCCCGTTGGCCGTCCTGGTGCCCGTCGCCGCCCAGCTGGGCGACCTGGCGGAGTCGCTGGTCAAGCGGGGGGCCGGCGTCAAGGATGCGGGCGTCTTGGTGCCCGGCCACGGCGGCGTCCTCGACCGCCTGGACAGCGTCCTGTTCACCGTGCCGCTGGTGTACTATTACGCCAGGTTTGTGATTGAGGTCGGGGCGGGATAGATGCGCTTCTAAGGAGGTGGGGCCATGTTGCGACTGCTCAGCAGCGAAAGGGCGTACATCCGCACCTGGGAAGAAAGGGCCGCCCGCATCGAGAAGCAACTCCTCGACAAGATCCGCCGTCGCGAGCGGGTCAGCAAGAACATCGCTGTCCTCCATGAAGAACAGCTCACCTTCGGCCAGCGGGTCTCCGACAAACTAGCCGATGTCGCGGGGAGCTGGAGCTTCATCTTCAGCTTCGGTCTTGTCATAGGCATTTGGGTCCTCGTGAACACCGTCGCCTTGATCCACCACTGGGACAAGTACCCTTACATCCTCCTAAATCTCTTGCTGTCCATGCTCGCCGCCATCCAGGCGCCGGTCATCATGATGAGCCAGAATCGAGAGGAGGACCGCGACCGCCTTCGCGCCGAGCACGACTACGAGATCAACCTCAAGGCGGAGATCGAGGTACAGCAGCTACATCAGAAGCTGGACGAACTTCGACAGACGCAGTGGAACGACCTGTTGGCGCTGCAGAAGCAGCAGATCGATCTCCTGCAGGCCCAGCTAGCCCTGCTGAAGGGGCACGCTGAGAATAGCTCTGACCGGTGAGCCCCTAACCATCGAGGCAAAAGGAGTGGTAGTATAGGAGTGCCGATTCAACCGGAGGGAGGCCGCTATGAGGACCTACAACCAGCAGCGACAGCGGACACCGCCGAAAAGGCCTGCTACGCCTTCCAGGCCGCCTGAGCGGCTCGAAAAGGGGGCTAAGCCGCGACCGCGACGAGCGCCATCCCAGCCACCAACGCGGCAGACTCAGCGATGATGGCCCACACCGCTCGTCGAACAGCCGCAACCTTCGCAGAGTAGGCTGGCAGGTTCTCCTCAAAATAGGAGAGGTAGTCAGTGGCCGTCGTCCAGCCAAGCAAGTGCTCGCCTTGCTCGAAGTGGGCTTCCCACAGCCTATCGATATCGGGACCAACATTGAGGCTACGGGGACCGAGCTGCGCTGTGGCGCAGGAGGCGATGACAGCGAAAGCCGCGCCGGCGAAGCCCAACGCTATCCATCCCCCGGTTCCCGCCTCGGACGGGCGCAGGGCCAAAACGGCGGCCAGGATCCCGAGCAGCGCACCGCCAGTGGCGAACAGGGTGGCGAGCTTGGTGTCGAGGGAGTCGATGAACGACAGCTGGCGCTCCAAGCGCTCCCGGGCAATGCTGAGCATAAGCTCCGGGCTGACTTGCGGATACCGCTCTTCCCCCATGACCACAAGTATAGCAGACGGTCGTCGAGCCCAGCGCGTGTCGAGCCCGATCGCGGCCCGGTGCAGCCACGACCCGCGGGCCACGAACCCCATTGTTCTCGGTCTTCTGTGCGGAATGCCAGACGCAGCAGCGGAAGGAAGTGCGTGGGATCGTCACGTGCTACGGGTGACTCTATGACCGGCCTCGCTATCCTCGGTTCCACCGGCTCCATCGGCCGCCAGACCCTGGAGGTCGTGCGCAGTCTGCGCCCTCGCTTCCGGGTAGTGGCCCTGGCCGCCGGCCACAACGTCACCCTCCTGGAGGAGCAAGCCAGGGAGTTCTCCCCTCAGCTCCTCTGGGCCGATCGCGAGGCCGACTACCTCCACCAGAAGACCGCCAGCGGCATCATCGCCGCCCGCTGGACGCCCATGGAGGAGATGGCCGCCCACCCCGACGTGGACATCGTGGTGGTGGCCACAGCCGGCAAGGCTGGCCTCCTGCCCACCCTGGCCGCCGCCCGAGTGGGCAAAGCGCTGGCCCTGGCCAACAAGGAGGTGCTGGTGATGGCCGGCCATCTGGTGGTGGCCGAGGCCCGCCGTCACGAAGCCGATTTGCGGCCGGTGGACAGCGAGCACAGCGCCATCTGGCAGTGCCTGTGGGGAGAAGACCGCAAGAACATCGCCCGCATCATCCTCACCGGCTCGGGCGGGGCCTTCCGCGACAGGCCCCTGGACGAGCTGGAGCGTGTAACGCCCGAACAGGCCCTGCGTCATCCTACTTGGCAGATGGGCCGCAAGATAACGGTGGACAGCGCTACCCTCCTCAACAAGGGCCTGGAGGCCATCGAGGCTCATTGGCTGTTCGGAGTGCCCTTTGATAAGATCGAAGTGGTGCTTCATCGCGAGAGCATCATTCACTCCCTGGTGGAGTTCTGCGACGGGTCGATCAAGGCTCAACTGGGGATGCCTGACATGCGGTTGCCGATTCAGTGCGCTCTGACATACCCCCAGCGCCTGCCGACGGACAGGCCGAAGCGACTCGATCTGGGTCGCCTTGGCTCCCTGGGCTTCTCCCAGCCCGACCTGCGGCGTTTCCCCTGCCTGGGCCTGGCCCTCGAGGCTGGCCGCCGCGGCGGTGTATTCCCTGCCGTGATGGCCGCCGCCGATGAGGTGGCGGTGGACCACTTCCTGGCCGGCCACATCACGTTTCTGGACATCGCCAAGGTGATAGAGGCCACTCTCTCCGCCCACCCGGGAGTATCCGACCCCAGCCTAGAGGAGGTGCTGGCTGCTGACACCTGGGCCCGCCAGTGGGCCGAGGACTGGCTCAGGGCCAAGGCTTAGGTATGTTCCTGCAGGCGATCCTGCCCTTCATTGGCATCCTCATTGGCCTCATCGTCGTCCATGAGGGAGGGCATTTTGTCGCCGCCAAGCTCACCGGCGTGCGGGTGCTGGAGGCCGGCCTGGGCTATCCGCCCCGCATATGGGGCAAGGAATTCCGCGGCACAATCTACTCCATCAACGCCCTTCCCTTAGGCGGCTTCTGCCGGATGCTGGGAGAGGAGGACCCCAGCGACCCCGCCAGCCTGGCGGCCAAGCCCGCCTGGGCCCGTCTGATCGTCCTCAGCGCTGGCCCTGCCATGAACTTTGCTCTGCCCTTCATCCTGTTCACTATCAGCTTCATGATCGCCCGCGACGTGCCCGTCGGCCTCACCCAGATCGCTCAGGTCATGGACAACTCCCCCGCCCAGGAGGCCGGCCTTCAGGAGGGCGACATCATATTCGCCATCAATGACCACGAGGTGCGCAACACCCAGGAGGTAGGAACCCGGATCCGCCTCAACCTGGGCGAGACCGTGACCATGCTGGTCAGGCGTGAGGGCGAATTCATGGACGTCCCCGTCCACGCTCGCTGGGCTCCCTCTACCTATATCGACGAGGAGGGCAAAGAACAGCGTCAGGGCCCTACCGGCATCATGATAGCTGCTCTCTATCCCGGAATGACCGAATCGGAGTCCTTCCCCTTGTGGGAGGCCTTCCCCAAGAGCATCGACACAACCTTCCAGGTCCTGACCCTGGCTCGCAACGAGGTCATCTCCTGGTTCAAGGGAGGCGGCAGGCCACAGGTGGCCGGGCCGGTGGGCATAGCACAGGTCACCGGCGAAGTGGTGGAGGAGGAGGGATATCGGCCCCTGCTGGATTTCGCCGCCCTTCTGAGCATTAACCTGGCCATCATCAACATCCTGCCCCTGCCCATGCTGGACGGCGGCCGCATCATGTTCGTGCTGCTGGAAGTCGCCAGGCGGGGCAAGCGCGTCGCCCCCGAGAAAGAGGCCCTGGTGCACCTCATCGGCCTCACGCTGATCATCGCCCTCGCCATCGTCATCACCTACTTCGACGTGCTGAGGGTCCTGCGCGGGGAGAGCCTCTTCCGATGATAGAGATAGCGCGCCGCCAGTCCAGGCCCGTGTGGGTGGGCAGTGTTCAGGTTGGGGGCGACGCCCCCATCGTCGTCCAGTCGATGACCAACACCAATACTGGCGACGCCCAGGCCACCCTCCACCAGACCTACGAGCTGGCCGAGCTGGGCTGCGAGATCATCCGCGTGGCCGTGCCCGACCGCCATGCTGCCGCCGCCCTGCCGGAGATCGTCCGCCACTCGCCGATTCCGGTCATCGCCGACATCCACTACGACTACCGCCTGGCGATGGCCTCCCTGAAGGTGGGCGTCCATGGCCTGCGCCTCAACCCCGGTAACATCCGCGACCCCCAGAAGGTGCGAACGGTGGTGCGAGCAGCCAAGGAGCGCCAGGTGCCCATCCGCGTGGGGGTCAACGAGGGTAGCCTGCCGCCCCTCCCGGCCCTGGCCGAAGGGGAGTTGCCGCCGCCCAAGTGGCAGCGCATGGTGGACGCTGCCCTGTGGGAGATCCGCCTCCTGGAGGAGATGGACTTCGACCTGATCAAGGTCTCCCTCAAGGCCTTCGACGTGCCCACCACCGTGGCCGCCTATCGGGAGATCGCCCGCCTCACCCCCTACGCCTTGCACATCGGCATCACGGAGGCCGGGACCGCTCGCAGCGCGTCGATACGGAATGCTATCGGCATCGCCTTGCTCCTGACCGAGGGCATTGGCGATACCATTCGCGTCTCCCTGACCGCCGACCCCAAAGAAGAGATACCGATCGCCTACGACATCCTCCGAGCCCTGAACCTGCGCCAGCGCGGGCCGATCATCGTCGCCTGCCCCACCTGTGGCCGCATGGAGGCGGATATCATCTCCCTGGCCAACCAGGTGGAGGAGCACTTCCAGAAGCTGGGCAAGCCCATCACCGTGGCCGTCATGGGCTGCGTTGTCAACGGCCCCGGCGAGGCAAAGGACGCTGACGTGGGCGTCGCCGCCGGCAAGGGCAAGGGGGCCATCTTCCGCAACGGTGAGGTGGTGCGGGTGGTGGAGGAGAAGGACTACCTGTCCGCCCTGGTGGAGGAGGGACAAAAGGTCATCGCCGAGAAGTGGGCCGCCTCCTGACCAATGCCCATCGACCTGGATATCATCTTCCTCGCCCTACTGTTCATCATGTGGGCCATCCTCGGTTTCATACCCTGGCTGGCGCTCGCCGTGCTCCGCTGCGGCCGGGGAGTGCTGATAGCGTTACCTATGGCCGTCGCCGGTGGCGCTGGCGGCGGCGTCCTGGTGCCAGCGGCGGGAGTCAAGGACGAGACAGGCCTTTTCCTTAGCCTGGGTGCTGCTCTCGCGGGCGGGCTGGCCCTCTCCCTGCTGGGCCTGCGGCTATCGCGCGTCATAGCCCACGACCTCTGATCCGAAGCCGCTGCCCCTTGACCCCCGTAGGCCCCGTGCCCTATTCTCCTTTCCAGCGAAGGGATTTGCCATGCGCCTCTCTCATCACTTCGGCAAGACATTGCGGCAGGTGCCCGCTGAGGCCGAGACGCCCAGCCATCAGCTCCTCCTGCGGGCGGGCCTCGTCCAGCAGCTAGCGGCTGGCATCTACAGCTACCTGCCCCTGGGCTGGAGGGTCCTGCGCAAGATCGAGAAGATCATCCGCGAGGAGATGGACGCCGCCGGCGGCGAGGAGCTGATGCTGCCCGCCCTTCACCCCATCGAGATCTGGGAGGCCTCCGGCCGCCTCCCCCTCTTCGGCGACACTGTCTTCACCCTCAGCGACCGCCGCAAGCGAGGACTGGTGCTGGGCCCCACCCACGAGGAGATCATCGCCGACCTGTTCAAGCGCCACGTCCAGAGCTACCGTGACCTGCCCCTCATGCTCTACCAGATCCAGGTCAAGTTCCGCGACGAGGCACGCCCTCGCGGCGGCCTCATCCGGGTGCGTGAGTTCACCATGAAGGACCTCTACAGCTTCGACGTCGACGAGGAGGGGTTGGACGAGAGCTGCCGGAAGATGCTGCGCGCCTACAAGAACATCTTCGACCGCTGTGGCCTGCCCACCATTGTGGTGGAAGCCGATTCGGGGGCCATCGGCGGCAAGGACTCCTGGGAGTTCGTCTTCCCCTGCGATAGCGGCGAGGACCAAGCGGTCATCTGCTCCGCCTGCGACTACGCCGCCAACGCCGAGAAGGCAGAGTTCCGCAAGCCGGCCGTCCCTCAAGAGCCACCCAAGCCGGTGGACGAAGTCTCCACCCCCGGCATCAAAGCCATCGACGACCTGTGCGCCTTTCTGGGCATCGCCCCCTGGCAGACCCTCAAAGCCGTCTTCTACGCCGCCGACGGACAACCGGCCTTCGTGGCCATTCGCGGCGACATGGAGGTGAACGAGACCAAGCTGCGCAACGCCCTGGGCGCCGTCGACCTGCGCCTCATGGACAACATCGAACTGGAGCAGGCCGGGCTGGTGGCCGGCTATGCCTCCCCCGCCGGGCTGAAGGGCGTGAAAGTGGTGGCCGACGACGCCGTGCCCTCCTCGCCCAACCTGGTGGGCGGCGCCAACAAGCCCGACGCCCACCAGCGCAACCTCAACTACGGCCGCGACTGGACCGCCGACATCGTGACCGACATCGCCCTGGCCCGCGAGGGCGACGCCTGCCCCCGCTGCGGCTCGCCCCTCACCCTCCGGCGGGCCATGGAGATGGGGCACGTCTTCAAGCTGGGCACCCTCTACAGCGAGAAGCTGAATGCCACCTTCCTCGACCGCGACGGCGTAGCTAAGCCGGTGGTCATGGGCAGCTACGGCATCGGCACCGGCAGGCTCCTGGCAGGCATCATCGAGGCCAGCCACGACGAGCAGGGCATCATCTGGCCGCCCCAGCTTGCGCCCTATGATACCCATCTGGTGGCCCTCAGTATGGACCGCCCGGACGTAGTCCAGGCCTGCGACCGCCTGTACGAAGAGCTCCAGCAGGCAGGCATCTCCGTTCTCTACGACGACCGCGACGAATCCCCCGGCGTCAAGTTCAACGATGCCGACCTCCTGGGCATGCCCCTGCGCCTCACCGTAAGCCCCCGCACCCTGGAGAAGGAAAGCGTGGAGGTGAAGCGGCGCACCGAGAAGGAGATCACGCTGGTGCCCCTGAGCGAAGCGGCCGTGCGGCTTCAGGAACTGCTCAACCAACCATAAACCCTTTTCTTCCCAACCCTCGCATACGGTCGGCCTTGCACCGCCCTCCCGAAAGTGCTATAGTTCCGTTGAGGAGAGTGGGTTCCGTCCCACTTTTTTGTTGGCTCAAGGCATGCCTTGCGCGTGTCGGGGGTGATGAAAGCGATGAAGACCGACTTCTTGATCGCCATAACCCAAATAGCAGCCGAGAAGAACCTGCCCAAGGAGGTAGTCCTTCAGGCAGTGGAGACCGCCCTGGCCTCAGCCTATAAGAAGGACAGCGAGGCTACCGGAAACATCGTGGTGAGGATCGACCGCAACAGCGGAAACGTGCACGTCTACGCCCAGAAGGCGGTGGTGGAGGCGGTAGAGGACCCCCGAGTGGATATCGCCCTGGACGAGGCCCGCCGTCTCAAGCCCGACGTCCAGCTAGGCGAGATCATGGAGTTCGAGGTGATGCCAGCCAACGCCGGCCGTATTGCCGCCCAGACAGCCAAGCAGGTCGTTTTGCAGCGCCTGCGCGAAGCCGAGCGAGAGATGGTCTACGAAGAGTTCTCCAACCGCGAGGGCGATATCGTATCTGGCATCATCCAGCGGGTAGACGCCAGGCACGTCATTGTCGACCTGGGCAAGACGGAAGGCATCCTGCCACCCACCGAGCAGGTGCGGGCCGAGCACTATCGGCCCGGACAGCGCATGAAGTTCTATCTGGTGGAGGTGCACAAGTCCAACAGAGGGCCCCAACTCATCCTCTCCCGCACCCATAAGAACCTCCTGAAGCGCCTGTTCGAGCTGGAGGTGCCCGAGATCTATAAGGGCGTAGTGGAGATCAGGTCCATCGCCCGCGAGCCCGGCTATCGCAGCAAGGTGGCCGTGGCTGCCCAGCAGGAGGGCGTCGATCCAGTGGGCTCCTGCGTTGGCTTGCGGGGCATCCGCATTCAGAACATCGTCAATGAACTCAACGGTGAGCGCATTGATGTAGTGCAGTGGGACCCCGAGCCGGCCCGCTTCGTGGCCAACGCCCTCAGTCCCGCCCAGGTGGCCGGCGTCAGCACCAGCGAAGAAGACAACACCGCCTCGGTGATAGTGCCCGACCGCCAGCTATCGCTGGCTATCGGCAAGGAGGGACAGAACGCCCGTCTGGCGGCCAAGCTCACCGGCTGGCGCATCGACATCAGGAGCGAATCGGCGGTGCAAGAGACCGGCCTGGCGGCGACCGTAGCGGAAGAGGCTCCTGCCGAGGCGGTCGCCCCCAGCGAAGAGCCAGCGGCCGAGGAGGTGGCACCTGCAGAGGAGGCGGTTGCCCCCAGCGAAGAGCCAGCGGCTGCTGTCGCCGAGGAGGCGTCAGCGGCGACCCCAGAGAAGCCTCAGATTCGCTTCGCTGAAGAAGTCCCGACTGTAGCCGGCGGCCGCAGCCAGGCCAAGGGCAAACGGGCCAAGGGCCGCAAGGGCGCAGCACGGGAAGAGCTGAAACCGGAAGGCAAGGTTAAGAAGGTCAAGAAAGCTCGCCGACCCCGCCTGGAAGAGGAACTGGAGGAAGAGGAGCTCGAGCAGCCACCCGATTAGAGGTGCCCTCGTCCCAGAAGCCATGAGTACGACAGCCAAAGTTGCTAACAAGCCCAGGCCTCGCCACATCCCTCAGCGCACCTGCGTGGCCTGTCGCCGCACTACGGCCAAGCGAGAACTGGTGCGCATCGTGCGCACGCCCCAGGGGACGGTGGAACTGGACCCCACTGGCAAAACGTCCGGCCGGGGAGCATATCTCTGCAGGGCCCAGCAGTGCTGGCAGTTAGCCCTGAAGAAAGACCGGCTGGACCACGCCCTCAAAGCCAAGCTCACTCCCCAGGAGAAGGAGGCCCTCCTCGAATACGCTCACTCTCTCCCCACCCCAGGCGAAGGGGGTTAGGGTCACAGCGACAAGACATGGCTAGCGACGCTAAGACCAGCAAAGACGCCAAGGTGGCAGCGGAGCAGGCGGCGCCAGGAGCAAAGCCCGCGAGCGAACGTCTGCTGACGATTCCTCCTACCCTCACCGTGCGCCAGTTGGCCGAACTAGTGGGCGCCTCCCCCGTGGAGGTCATCAAAGAGCTCATGAAGAATGGGGTTATGGCCGCCATCAATCAAGTTATCGATTACGAGACGGCTGCCGTCGTCGCCCGCAATATGGGCTTCCAAACCCAGGAGGAGGCAACCGCCGAGGAGGCAGTGGAACGAGCGGTCATCGAGGAGGAGGACGCCAGCCTTCTCAAGCCCCGCGCGGCGGTCGTCACCATCATGGGCCACGTCGATCACGGCAAGACCAAGCTCCTGGACGCCATCCGCAAGACCAATGTCGCCGCCCAGGAGGTGGGTGGCATCACCCAGCACATCGGCGCCTACCAGGTGGAAGTCCACGGTCAGCGCATCACCTTCATCGATACCCCCGGACACGAGGCGTTCACCGCCATGCGGGCACGGGGTGCCCAGGTCACCGACATCGCCGTCCTGGTGATCGCCGCCGACGATGGCGTGATGCCCCAGACGGTGGAGGCCATCGATCACTCCAAGGCGGCGGGGGTGCCCATCGTCGTTGCCATCAACAAGATGGACCTAGAGGATGCCAACCCCGATAAGGTCAAGCAGCAACTCTCCGAGCATGGTCTGATCATCGAGGAGTGGGGCGGCGATGTCATCTGCGTTCTTGTCTCTGCTAAGACCCAGGACGGCCTTGGCGACCTGCTGGAGAACATCCTCCTCGTAGCCGAGGTGCAGGAGTTGAAGGCCAACCCCCAGCGACCAGCCGTAGGCACCGCCATCGAGGCCGAGCTGGACAGCACCCGCGGCCCCATGGCCACTATGCTGGTACAGGCCGGCACTCTCCACGTAGCCGACGTGATGGTGGCTGACGAAACCTGGGGCAAGGTGAAGGCCATGTTCAATGAGGGGGGCCAGCGACTCAAGACAGCGGGCCCCTCGACGCCGGTGAAAGTGATGGGCCTGAGCGCCGTCCCTCACGCTGGCGATACCTTCACGGTAGTCAAAAACGAGCAGCTAGCCCGCTCCCTCGTGACAGAGCGCCAGCGGCAGATAGCAGCAGCCTCTGTCCGCCCTGCTCGAGCCATGACGCTAGAAAGCCTCTATGGCGAGATCAGCGCCGGCAAGGTCAAGGAATTGAACATCGTCCTCAAGGCCGATGTTCAGGGAACCCTGGACGCTGTGCGCACCGCTCTGGAACGGTTGAGCGAAGAGCAGGTAAAGGTGAACGTCATCCACGCCGCCACAGGTATCATCACCGAGTCGGACGTTATGCTGGCTTTGGCCTCCAAAGGCATCGTCATCGGCTTCAGCTCTCGCCCCGACACTGGCGCCCGCCGCCTGGCCGAAACTGAGGGGGTAGACATCCGCTACTACGAGGTTATCTACAACCTCATCGAGGATGTAACCAAGGCCGTGCAGGGCATGCTGGAGCCTGTCTACGTAGAGGTGGTCGAAGGCCGCGCCGAGGTGCGCCAGGTGTTCCGGGTGCGCGGCGGCAGGATCGCTGGCTGCTACATCCGCGACGGCGTCGTCACCAGGGGCGCCTCCGCTCGCCTGCTTCGCCAGGGCGAGGTGATCCACACCTCCCGCGTGGCCAGCTTGCGCCGCTTCCAGGAGGACGTAAGGGAGGTACAGGCTGGCTACGAGTGTGGCGTGGGCATCGAGGGCTTCCAGGACTTCCAGGAAGACGACGTCATCGAGCTATTCAGTCAACAGCGCAAGAGTTAGCTCCTCCCGACTCCTTCTGCAAAGCCTGCCCCTGCCAGAGGCAGACCAGCCTCCCGCTGGTGGCGGCAGACCGGGGGTGATAGCTATGAACCGACGCCTACAACGCCTGGCCGGTCTCTTTCAACAGGAACTGAGCGAACTACTGCTGCGAGAGGTCAAAGACCCCCGTCTCACTCGATTGGTCAGCATCACGCGCATAGTGATCAGCGCCGATCTCCGCCATGCTCACGTCTACGTGAGCGTTATGGGCAGCGAAGAGGAGAAGGTCTCCACCCTGGAGGGGTTGACGGCGGCAGCGCCCTTTCTGCGGCGGGAGCTAAACAGCCGTGTTGCCCTGCGGCGCATCCCGGAGCTATCCTTCCGGCGTGATGATTCCCTGGAGCAAGGGTCGCACGTCCTCGACCTCTTGAAGCAGCTATCCAACGATTCGGACAATCCCTAAAGCCTTGGACATTTCCGGCATCTTCAACATCGACAAGCCCGCCGGCCCGACATCCTTTGAGGTCGTAGCTCTGGTACGACGCCTATCGGGTGTGCGTCGCGTGGGCCACGCTGGCACCCTGGACCCCTCCGCCACCGGCGTCCTTGTGGTATGTCTGGGCCAGGCCACTCGCCTCACCGAGTATATGATGGAGGCCACCAAGGTCTATCGGGCTGAAGTGCGTCTGGGTATCACCACCGACACCCTCGACGCTACGGGCACGCCCGTAAGCCAAGCCGACCCCTCGAACATCAGCCGCCAGCAGGTGGAGGAGACCCTGACCACCTTCGTGGGCGAGATCGACCAAGTGCCGCCTATGTTCAGCGCCCTCAAGCACAGCGGCGAGCCCCTCTATCGCTATGCCCGCGCCCAAAGGCAAGTGGAACGGCAGCCCAGGCGGGTGGCCATCCACCGCCTCCAGCTTCTGGCTTTCCAGCCCCCGCTAGTCACCATCGAGGTGGAATGCGGCAAGGGAACGTATATCCGTGCCCTGGCCCATGATCTGGGGCAGAAATTGGGTTGCGGTGCTCACCTGGCAGCCCTGGCCCGCCTGCGGGTGGGTCCTTTCAGTCTGGACGACGCCTGCAGCCTGGCAGAGCTAGAATCCGCCTTTGGCCAGGGCCGTTGGCAGAGCCTGCTCCATCCCGCCGATGCCGCCCTCCCCCCCTGGCCAGCCGTGACCCTGAGCGAGCCGCAGGAAAGGGCCGTGCGCTTTGGCCAATGCTTGGCCGCCGACTCTCTCGAACCAGCGCAAGCGGTAGAGAACGGCCAGCTCTGCCGGGCCTACTCGCCGCAGGGACAGCTAGTGGCCATCCTGCGCTATGACGCCGCCGCCCTTCTTTGGCGGCCTGCGAAGGTCTTTGCGGCAGCAGAAAGAGCGCAGGAAGCATAAACTTCCTACTTTTCGGCCTCTTCCTCTTGACATCCGTAGGAAAATAGGTATGCTTGTCGAAAGAATAGATATGGAGGTGTGCAGGACGGCACCTTCAGAGGGAGGTAAGAAACATGGCGACTGCTTACTGCCTTAAGTGCCGAGCAAAGAGGGAGATGCGCAACGCTCGACAGGTAACCTTGAAGAACGGGCGGCCGGCCACTCAGGGGATCTGCCCCGTCTGCGGCACCAAGATGTATCGCATAGGCAAGGCCTAAGGCCTTCGCCTCTGCCTCCCCAGATACAGAGAGCCCCACGAGAACGAGAGCGGGGTGGGGCCAGTGGTACTCACCCCGCTCAAACAGTCTAGTCCTAGCTCTAGCGAGGGAGTTAAGTCCTCCCCGCCAGGATCTTCTCCAGAAGGAGCTGGGGGTTTATCCGTAGCACTTCCTCCAGATCCTTCTCCTTCAGCGCGGCAGCCAATACTATCCGCCGCGCCTGCTCTTCGCTGAGGAAATCGAGGTCATGGTTATCGGAGTTCACGATGAGCTTGGCACCAGCCAGGCGGGCCATCTTGGCCACGTGACCGTTAGCCGCCGCATGAGCAGGCTTGGCCGATAGCTCTAGGAAGACGCCATTGCGGGCGGCCAGTTCCGCCTCCTCCAGGGTGATCAGGCCCGGGTGGGCCAATATGTCCACGTCGCCGCAGCTCACAGCGGCCAGGTTTGTCCCCTCCTCCACGGGCTCCGAAATCGTTTCCCCGTGGACGATCACCAGCCACAGCCCAACCTCTTTGGCAGCTCGAGCCACCTCGGCCACTGCCGCCGCTGGCACGTGGGTCAGTTCCACCCCCGGAAGAGCCATGATCCCCCAGCGGTCGCGAGCCAGGGCACAGTCCTGAGAAAGCTCCTGGGCGAAGCGAGAAAGGCTGCCCAGAGCGCCGTGGTCAGCGAGGCCCACTGCCCGATAGCCGGCCACGTAGGCCCGCCGAATGAGCTCCATGGGCGATAGGGAGCCATCGCTGAGGATCGTATGAGTGTGAAAATCGTATACCATACTGGCTAGCGCCACCTAGTGATAAGAGCATAGCAAAGGGGCCAAGCAGAAGCAAGGCCCCCCCCCTGTTTGACGGCGGCCAGGCCTTGTCGCCCTGAAGCAGAAGCGCTACAATGCATTCGCGAGCGAACCATGGCTAAAAGGCGCCAGCAAGGTCGTAGAAAGGAGGCCTCAGGGGCCTTGGGTAAGATTAACGTTGCCATTATCGGCGTAGGTAACTGTGCCTCGTCCCTGGTCCAGGGTGTCCACTACTATCGCACCGCCGAGGACAACCAGTCCATACCGGGGCTGATGCACGTCAACCTGGGTGGCTACCACGTGAGCGACATCGACTTCGTGGCCGCCTTCGATATCGATGCCAACAAGGTGCGCAAAGACCTCAGCGAAGCCATTTTCACCCCCCCCAACAACACCTACCAGTTCTGCGATGTCCCTCGCCTGGGGGTACCCGTTCATCGGGGCATGACCCACGACGGCCTGGGCAAATACCTCTCCGAGATAATCCACAAAGCTCCCGGCTCCACCGACGACATCGTCAAGATCCTGAAGGATACCGAGACTCATGTGGTCTTGAACTATCTTCCTGTCGGTGCCGAGGAGGCCACCAAGTGGTACGTGGAGCAGGTGCTGACGGCGGGCTGCGCCTTGGTCAACTGCATCCCGGTGTTCATCGCCCGCGAGGCCTACTGGCGGCAGCGATTCGAGGAGCGCGGCCTTCCCCTCATCGGCGACGATGTCAAGTCACAGGTAGGGGCCACCATCCTCCACCGCATCCTCACCCGCCTGTTCCGCGACCGCGGCGTGCGCCTGGACCGCACCTACCAGCTCAACTTCGGCGGCAACACCGACTTCCTCAACATGCTGGAGCGGGAAAGGCTGATGTCCAAGAAGATCTCCAAGACCAACGCTGTCGCCTCCCAGCTGGACTACGAGCTGCCCGAGGCCGATATCCACGTAGGCCCCAGCGACTACGTGCCCTGGCTGCTCGACCGCAAGTTCTGCCACATCCGTATGGAGGGAACAACCTTCGGGAACGTGCCCTTGAACATGGAGGTGAAGCTGGAGGTTTGGGACAGCCCCAACTCGGCGGGGGTGGTCATCGATGCCATCCGCTGCTGCAAGCTGGCCCTCGATAGAGGCATCGCCGGTGCCCTGGAAGCACCATCCGCCTACTTCATGAAATCGCCTCCCAAACAGTTCACCGATGACGAAGCCCGTCGAATGGTGGAGCAGTTCATCCAAGACCAGCCGAAGGAAGGGACAATCGAGCCCCAGCCGCCGGAAGAATAGCCCCCGGCAGTGCCGGTCGCGCCCGCTCGACCTGATGTGGAAGTATCTTTTGCTCTTGGCATGTGCCCGTCTACTGGGGCGACTCCCCACTCGCGTCCTCTATCTCCTGGCCGCAGTGGCGGCAGCCCTGACCTATACCTTCGCCTGGCGCCTCCGCCGGAACGTATGGCACAACATGCGCCACGTCATGGGGCCGAACACGTCCGAGAAGGAACTGCGCAGGGCGGCCCGCCGGGTCTTTGGCAATTGGGCCAGATCCTATGCTGACCTCATCCGCCTGCCCTACCTGGACCTACACAAGTTCTTCGAGCAGAAGCTGGTCTACCATGGATTCGAGGAGAATATGGCCCCAGCGCTTGCCAAGGGCAAGGGGGTGATCATCAGCAGCGGCCATTTTGGCAATGTCGAGCTGGGCGTCCAGGGGCTGGTGGCCAAAGGAGTCAGGATGACAGTGCTCACCGAGCCCCTCCAGCCACCCGCCCTCTCCCGCCTCGTCGACGGTCTGCGAGCCAGCAAGGGCCACACCTTCCTGCCGGTGAGCATCGGCAGCATCAAGGTCGTCCTGCGCTCGATCAAGGCGGGGGGCGTGGTGGGCCTGATGTGCGACCGCGATATCGAGGGAACGAGTATCCGTGTGCCCTTCTGCGGCACCCCAGCCAGCGTGCCGGTGGGGGTAGCGGAGCTAGCCATGCGCACCGGCGCCACCATCATTCCCATCTTCGTATATCGTAAGAACGGGGATGCCTGCGAGGCCTTCCTGGAGCCGCCCCTGGAGCTGGTCAATAGCGGCGACCCCCAGGCCGATCTCAAGACCAATGTGCGATGCCTCTTGGAGCGATTCGAGGCTCACCTCCAGCGCGAACCCGGCCAATGGGCCGTCCTGGAGGCGGTGTGGGACACGGAGGAGGACGAAGAGCCGTGAGCCGCAGTGGCGACCTAGGCAGGGCCGACCTCCACATCCACACCGCCATAGGCGATGGCATGGCCGAGACCCAAGAGATCCTGGACTATGTGGAGGAGAAGACCGACCTCGATGTCATCGCCGTCACCGATCACGACAACATCAGGGGAGCCTATGCCGCGCGCGAGCTCTGGGCCAAGGGGCGCTATAGCTTCGAGGTGGTGACAGGGGTAGAGGTGACGGCCCTGGAGGGCCACCTCCTCGCTCTGTACATAGAGGAGCCTCCGCCTGCCCTTCGACCGGTGGTTGAGGTGCTGGAGGCCGTGCACGGTCAAGGCGGCCTCTGCGTCATCCCCCATCCTCTGGCCTGGCTGACCCGCAGCCTTGGCCAGCGAACCATCGAACGAATTATGATGACCGGCGGCGATGGCGTATACTTCGATGGCATAGAGCTAGGCAACGGAACGTTCGCCGCTCGCATGACCGTAAAGAAGGCCATCAGGCTAAACCAGGAACGATATCACCTGGCGGAGACAGGAGGCAGCGACGCCCACTTCCTGACGGCAGTGGGCAGCGCCTACACCCTCTTCCCCGGCTCCACCGCCGAGGACCTGCGCCGCGCCATCCTCAACAAGCAGAGTAAAGCCGTCAGCGGCCGCCACCCCAGCCTTCTAGAGATCGGCCCCGGGCAGGTAGCGCGCCAAGCCTGGCGGGGCCTCACCGTTACTCCCCGCACCCTGGGCTGGGGACCCACAGCCAAGAGTTTTGTGAAGCGTATCTTTCCGTTTGTGCGATGAAGATAGCGCTAGTGTCGCCGTATGATTTCGCCGTCCCCGGCGGGGCGAACAACCACATTTGCCATTTGGCCGATCACTACGTGCGTCTGGGCCACGACGTCCGTATCATTGCCCCTGCCTCCCGTAAGGAGGGCCTAGGGCGCGACGGCCTCATCGTCATCGGCGAGCGCCCCATCGGCCTCCCCGCTAGCGGCTCGGTAGCCCGCATCACTCTCTCCCTGACCCTGGGGCCCAAAGTGGAACGGGTACTGGCCAGCGAGGGCTTCGATGTCATCCACCTGCACGAGCCCTTCGTGCCACTGCTGCCTCTCCAGTTCCTCCGCCGCTCCCAGGTGACAACCGTTGCCACCTTCCACGCTGCCAAGGACGAAGGTCGGCGCTGGTACGCCTACTTTCGCCCGGCGATAAGCATTTGGTGGCACAAGATCCAGGGCAAGATCGCCGTGTCGCCCGCTGCCCTGCGCTTGGTCAGCCGCTGCTTCCCCGACGACTACGAGATCATCCCCAACGGCGTCAAATACGACCGCTTCGCTTCTCCTGTCCCTCCCTTCGCCGAGTACAAAGACGGCAAGCTCAACATCCTCTTCCTGGGGCGTCTGGAGAAGCGCAAGGGGCTCCCCTACCTGCTACAGGCCTATGCTCAGGTCAAGGCCAGGATGCCCGATACCCGCCTGCTGATCGTCGGGCCCGATGGAGGCATGAGGCAGGCGTGCGAAGGCTTCGTACAGAGGGAGAGACTGAAGGACGTGGTATTCACCGGCTACGTGTCCGAGGAGGACCTGCCCCGCTACTACAAGACGGCCGATGTCTTCTGTGCCCCCAACACCGGCAACGAGAGCTTCGGCATCATCCTCTTGGAAGCCATGGCCGCCGCTACGCCTGTCGTCGCTTCCGATATCGAGGGGTTCGCCTACGTGGTCGGCCACGAGGCTGAGGGGCTACTGGCACGTCGCCGCGATACAGGTGCCCTGGCCGATGCTCTTCTTCAGCTCCTGAGCGACCCTGACCGCCGCCAGGAGATGGGCCGCAAGGGCCAGATCAAGGCCCAAAGCTTCGATTGGCTCCCCGTCTCCCAGCAGGTCCTCTCCTTCTACCAGCGGGTGATGGCGGAGGGTGCACGGCCATGAGGGTGGTGAGTGCGTTTGCGGCTGCGGTGACTCTGGTGGGTATGGCGGCGGTTGCCTGTGACGAGGGGCCGTCAGCTCCGCCGACGACCGGTTACCGGCTCGGCGGCACGAGTGTGCAGAAGCTGATGGACGAGGCAGAGGCCGCCATAAGAGAATACGGTCTGGGTTTCGCCTGCTTGCACGCTGAAAGCGCCGCCAAAGAGTGGAAACTGGAGGATCTGGTGGAACTTGCGGGGCTTTCCGGGATCGTTACCAATCCGGCCGTGCGTGCTGCGCGCCTGATCGAGGAGGGGAACGCCCTGATATCCATCTACCAACTGGATTACCGGGGAGGGCTAGTGTCCACCATGCCCTCCGCCATGCGTATGGTAGTGAGCGACGGGACAGTTTGCTATGGGCCAGCGCTCAGCCTTGGGCGCTTGTAGCCCGGGCTCCCAGCATCGAGGGACCGCATAGAAGGGCCAATGTTCTCTCTCCTACCCCACTCCGTCCCTCGCCGCATCACCGACCCCATCGTCTTCCTGCTGGCCAAGGCCCACATCACCCCCAACGCTCTCACCCTCCTGGGTGTCCTGGGGAGCGCCGGAGCAGCCGTCCTGCTGGCCCGCGGCCAGTTCCTGGCGGGCGGAATCGCTGTCCTGGCGGCAGGGGCGCTGGACATCCTCGACGGCGCCCTGGCCCGAGCCACCGGCCAGGTCACCCGCTTCGGGGCCGTCTTCGACTCCGTAATGGACCGCGTCTCGGAGGCGGCTGTTCTCTTCGGCCTCCTCTACTACTACGCCGGCCGCGATGCCCGCGAGGAGTCGCTCCTGGCCTTCGCCGCCCTGGCCGGCTCCATGCTGGTGAGCTACATCAGGGCTCGCGGCGAGATCCTGGGGCTGCCGATAAAGGAAGGGCTTTTCACCCGCGCCGAGAGGGTGATCGTCATCGGACTCGGTTCTATAATAGGCCAGGTCAGGATCGCCCTCTGGATCCTGGCTGTCCTGGCCAACCTCACCGCCCTTCAGCGCCTCTACCTGGTCTGGCGCAAGACGCGCGAGGGAGCGAGAAAGGGGGAGCCCATTGATACCCCTTAGGGAGCAGGAGTTTCTGCGAGAGAAGTTCAGCCGCGAGCTGGCCAGCCGCGTCAGAATCGATTTCTTCACCGAGAAAAAGGCCTCCCTGTTCGTCCGCCGCCGCCAGCCCTGCCAGTATTGCAAGCCCACCCGCCAGATGCTGGAGGAGCTGGCTGCTCTCACCGACAAGATCAGCCTTCACCAGCACATCTTCGAGGAGGACAAGGAGGCAGCCGCTCAGTACCAGGTGGAGAGGATACCGGCCATCGTTCTCCACGTCGGCGATAGGCACTGGCTGAAGTACTACGGCTCGCCTGGCGGCCACGAGTTCGTCCCCCTAGTCGAGACCATCGTGGACATTTCGCGCAGCACCAACTACCTGGGCAACAAGATACGCAAGAGGCTGCGCAAGCTAAAGAGGGACGTGCGCATTCAGGTGTTCGTGACGCCGGTCTGCCCCCACTGCGCCCAGATGGCCCGCCTGGCCTACCAGGTGGCCCTGGAAAGCCCCCGCATCTCGACCGAGGTCATTGAGGCAACCGAATTCCCCGAGCTGAGCCAGCGCTACCAGGTGCGCGCCGTCCCCACCACTGTCATCGACGAAAAGATGAGCTTCGCTGGCGCCGTGCCCGACAACCTCCTGGTAGACACCATCGAACGGGTGATCCAGCCGTCCCCTCTGACAGAGGCGACGGCTCCAGAGACGGGGCCGGTCACTCCGATGCCCGAATCCAACGCCACCGCTGGCGGCGGCAAGATTATCCTGCCCTAACGCCTGCGCAGGCGGCCGGCCAGCACACCTGCCCCCACGAGGCTCACACCCGCCAGGGCTGCTCCAGCGACCGCCAGGCCCACTGCCGTGCCCCAGGGAAACTCGTCCTGGCCAGCCTCTTCCACCTGGCCCGTCTGTCCCGCGGGCGTGGGCTGCACTTCCGACTCCTGCTCTTCGGCAGGGGTGGGACCCTCGCGCGAGGGCAGGCCCAGGCTGGTCCGCCAGGCGTCCTCCAGCCCGTCCTGGTCGAAGCCGTAGACCTTCAGAAGAGCCTTGTCGACGGTGCTCCCCTCCTTGAAGGTAGCGAACAGCTCGGCGAACTTGGCCTGCCCGTAGGTCTCGACCAGGAAGTCCACCAGGCTCCAGGCCTGGCCGTAGAAGAGGTTCACCTTGTGGGGGTCACCAGTAGGAGAGGTCATGGAGCGAACGGAGAGGAGGCTATCGCGCTTCACGGCCCCCTCCAGAGCTGAGGTAAAGCCCTCGCCGGGCTCCGACTGGGCGTACATGGCCGTCCCCTCGTCCAGCCAGGCGGGTAGGGAGCCGTAGGAGCCCTCGCCAGCCACGTGGGTCACGATGTGGGTCAGTTCGTGGCGGAGGACATCACCAGCGCCCTCGCCTTGCAGGAGAACCGTATCCGACGATACCCGCATGCCGAGGACGACCACCTGCTGCGCGTGGGCCTCGCTGCGCCGCACCAGGGCGGGCAGCATGTCCTCGTAGCTATCGTAGATCCAGACCTTCACCGGATAGTCAACGGTGCCGCCCAAGAGTGTCGACATCTTGTCCAGCGTGTCCCGAGCGACCTCCAGGGACGATTCGGCGGAGGAGCGGCTGCCATCGTACCAGTAGACGCTGACATTGCCCTCGCTGGCGCTCTCCCAGGAGAAGCGGATGTCCTCGTAGACGAAGGTGGCCGGCTCCGTGGTAACCTCGTTGCCAGCGCCGTCCTCGACCTGCCAGAAGTAGTCGATCTGGGTACCGGGGGCCAGGTAGCTGCGGGGAGGGTCGTTGCCCTTGAGGTGAAAGCCCACCTGGACGCGCTCGGCGGGGGTGAAATCGGGCCGACCGTAGGCCGTGACGCCATCGGGCAGGACCTGATAGTGGAGGGTCACTTCCTCAACGGTGGCCTCGCTGTGGGCCGAGAGGCGGAACACCACCTCCTCGGGGAACTTGTTCACCACATCGGCGGCCGTGACCTCTATCCCGCCCTGGGAAGAGGCGGCAGGGGACAGAACCGTCCCCAAAAGAATAAGGACCACGCCCAGGAGGACTAGAAGGCGCTTCATTCCCCGTCCTTACCCAGCGTGGCCTTCTGATAGGCCCGCAGAAGCTCGTCGAGTTCGCCGTCCAGGACGGCCTCGGCATCGCTGGTCTCGTAGCCCGTGCGGTGGTCCTTCACCATCTTGTAGGGATGGAGGACGTAGCTGCGGATCTGGTTGCCCCAGGCGGCGGAGACGTGCTCCCCTTTGAGGCGAACCTTCTCCTCGGCCTGGTGCTCCAGCTCGCGATCGAGCAGGCGCGCCTGGAGCACCTTCATAGCGATATCTTTGTTGCGATACTGCGACCGCTCGTTCTGGCAGGAGACCACGATGCCGCTGGGGATGTGGGTGATACGCACGGCTGTGGCGTTCTTCTGGACGTGCTGGCCGCCGTGGCCACTAGCCCGGAAGACGTCGATGCGCAGGTCATCGGGGTCGATGGTCACCTCGGCTACGTCTTCGACCTCCGGCATCACCTCCACCAGAGCGAAGGATGTGTGGCGGGCGTGGGCGAAGTCAAAGGGCGACAGGCGGACCAGGCGGTGGACGCCCCGCTCGGCCCGCAGGTAGCCGAAGGCGTTGCGGCCAGCCACCTCCACCGTCGCGCTCTTGATCCCTGCCTCCTCGCCCACCGTCATGTCCAGCACGCGCGCCTGGTAGCCACGGCCCTCCGCCCAGCGGAGGTACATGCGCAGGAGCATCTCCGCCCAGTCCTGGGAGTCGGTGCCGCCAGCGCCGGCGTGGATGGCCAGGATGGCATCGCGACGGTCATACTGGCCGGAGAGGGCCAAGGACAGCTCCAGCTTATCCAGTCGAGCCGCCAGCGCCTCAACCTCAGCGGACACGTCAGCCTCTGTCGCCTCGTCCCCCTCCGCCTCCGCCAGCTCCAGCAGATCGGACAGCTCCCCGACCTTGGCCTCCAGGCCGCGCCACGTTTCCACCTGCTCGCGGGCCTCGGCCAAGCGACGCATCACCTTCTGGGCCCGCTGGGGGTCGTCCCAAAAGTCAGGCTGGGAAGAGCGCTTCTCGAGGGCGGCTATCTCGCGTTCTTGGCCAGCGACGTCAAAGGCTCTCCGTTATGCGAAAGATGCGCTCGGAGAGTTGCTTGAGAACTTCTTTCACTTCTTGCATGGCAGCATCGACCACCTTGCGCTTCGATTGCTAGAACAAAGGCATCTGATCGCCGGCGGGCTGCGGCGCGACCGCTATCGCCTGGCCGCCAGCCGCCTGGTGAGCCAGGCGAGCGGGCTCCGGCAGGCGATAGCCCCGGCAGAGGCGAAGAACCCATTCCGCCGCCTCGGCCAGGCTGATGCGATGACCCACGGATACGTAAACGGGCTTCACCCTTGCCCGCGTGCGCACCACCAGGCCGATGACCTCTGGCCCATCGCGCAGTTCCACGCGGCTGCCCGCCTCCTCGCCCACAGGCTCATGCTCGCCCACCAGGCGCGACTTGGCGCAGCCGATGGTCGGCAGGTCGAGCAGCAGCCCAAGGTGGCAGCCGATGCCGAAGCGACGCTGGTGGGCCAGCCCCTGGCCGTCCACCAGGAGCAGATCGGGTCTGAGGGACAGCCGCTGAAAGGCCTCGGCCAGCACCGGCACCTCGCGGAAGGCCAGCAGCCCCGGTATGTAGGGAAGCGTTAGCTCTGTCTCCACCACCTGGCTCTCCAGCACCCGTAGGTCGGGGTAGCTGAGGACGACCACGGCGCCGTGGCCCCTGCCGCCCGCGGTGGCGATGTCCGCCCCCGCCACCGTGCGCACGTCCTGGGGCGAGCCCTCCAGGACGATCTGGGAGGCCAGCCGCTTCTGGAGGGCTATTGCGTCACGGGGCTCCAGGTTCCAGGGGTGAAGCTGACGGATCTCCATCGCAACTCCATTATACAGCCGCCAGCCGCCGCAGTGCCTCCAGCTTCTCCCGCCGGCCCAGCTTGGCCCGCTCGACCGCTGCGCGCAGGGCCTCGATGGAGCGGTCGTAGGTGCGGCGGTCGACCGGATAGGGATGGCCGTCCTTGCCGCCGTGGGCGAAGGAGAAGCGGGCGGGGTCGCGCACGCTGGCCTTGGCCCCGTACACAAGCTCCGAGACGAGGGCCAGGGCGCGGATTGTCTTGGCGCCCACTCCCTCCATGCCCAGAAGGCGCTCGAAGTCCTGGGGCTGGCGCTCGTAGGTCTTGAGGAAGATCTTGGCCAGCTTATCGGGGTGGATGTCGCTGGGCTGGATGTGATGGCGTTGGGGCAGCTCGAGGGTTTGCAGACGCTTCAGCTCCCCTACCAGCTTGTCGGGCCTCTCGCCCGCCAGGCGAGCGCTGAGGTCGCGGCACTGGTCGCTCTCCTCGGCCACCATATTCAGCACGACCCCTCGCCCGTCGGAGCAGATGGCTTTGTGGGGCTCGCAGACGAAGTCGTCCACCGCCGACGACAGCCAGTGGTAGCGACGGGCCCAGCGGGTGGCCTCGTTCATCCCCTGCTGGATGACCGTCCAGGCGCCGTCGCTGCTGAAGACGAAGGTGTGATGGTAGAGCTGATAGTCGTCCTGGAGGGCAGCCGAGTCCACCTTGGCGGCCATACGGGAGGCGTAGACCAGGCCCGAGTCCTTCTCCAGCCCCCGCAGGCCCTCCTTGAGGGCACCGCAGACGGTGGTGGTGACGCCGCTGGAGTGCCAGTCGAAGCCCAGGACGCAGCCGAAAGCCTGGAACCACAGCGGGTCGGAGAGCTTGGCCAGCACCTCCTGCGGCCCGAACTCCTCAACGATGACCAGGGTGAGCTGGCGGGCCAGCCTGGTCATTCGCTCGAACAGCCACCTTGGGGTCGCCCCGTAGTGCAGGGGCAGGTTCGCTACGCCGGTGCGAGCGCCGGTGGACATGCCTGATCCTCCCCAGGCAAGAGTATCAGACGGTCGATAGGAAGTGAAGCGGGGGAACTGGGTGGCGTATTGCAGGCCAACAAGAAGGCGGAGGCGGCTATTCCTCCAAATACTGTGTGCTCGCCCAGCCCTCCACGCCGGCGGGCGTCACGACCCGCCGCCAGGTGGTGCCCTCGGCTTCGCGCGTCTCGCCGGTGTCCCGCAGCAGCACGCCATCAGCAGCGCAGGCGAGAACGGCGGCGGCCATGGCGGGCTGAGCTCGGACGCTCAGGCAGCTTCCTGTGTTGACCACACGGGCGAAGGGGCCGTGCAGGACAGCCAGAACGATATAGCTGAACCTGCGGGGTTGGTCGAGGAATGGGTGCGGGATGGGGCGCGCCTCACCGGATTCGAGATCGAAGATGGCGGGCACGATGCCTAAGTACTCGGGTGGGTGGACCAGCCCCGGGGGAACGCCGACATTGCCGACGACCAGGGTGTCGCTGAGCCAGCCGGCTACTCGGGGGGAGCCCGACGACGAGAATGCACTGATGGGCCGCCCATCGCGGGAGAAGACGCCGAGGAGTCTGAGCGAAGCGACGGCGAGGCGTTCGCCGCTCGCGTCTGGAACGATGCTCCGCACCGTGTCCGGAACCGTCCTTCCCTGGCTGACGGTCAGGAACTGGCTGCCGTCGCCGCGCAGCACACGGCCGTCGTCTGTCCGCCAGGCCAGTTCGCCGTCGGGGAGAGTTAGGGGCCCGCGGCTGTCCCCGGACGGTGGTTCCACTGGCTCGCCGCTGGGGAGGAACTCGTACTTTGGCTTCCATTCGGTCTCCGGCCCGCGGGCGCTGACGAGAAGGCCCTCCTTCATGATGGCCGCGACATAGTGCTTGCCGTCCAGGACGCCGAGTTGCTCCCACGTCACGCCGCCGTCAGTCGAGCGGTAGAGGGTCGACTGGGCATCGGGGCTGGCCTCGTCGATCCATACACAGCGGCCGCGTGTGCAGACGTCGACGACAATGTCGGACGCATCGCTACTAAGCGCTAGACCGTGGATGTACGGCCCGTACGGCCCTATCGCTGTGGGAGTGCTCATTGCTGGCGGCAGGAGGCGCATGGTCTCGCCGAACAGGTCGTCCATCCTTACTTCGCCCGATGCGCCTCGATAGACAACGTAGAGGCCGCTAGACGGCCCGTTACATGGCTGGCAGGTGGCCGCCACGATCAGGGCCACGTCGTCCGGAAGCTCTACCTCCTCGCCGATTTGGAGAGGGACGACTTCGACACCATCGATCACCTGGGGCGGAGCGGTTGCCGAGGGTGAGGGCGTAGCGGACGGCGTGGGCGTAGCGGACGCTGCTGGGGATGGCCGCACTGTGCCCTCCCCCTCACTACCACAGGCTACGAGAAGCAGAGCACTTAGTACTACGAAACCGAACAGGATGCGAGCGCTAACCATGATCCAATAGTATGACGACGCTGGGTCGTCAAGGTTTCAGTGCATCCACCAAAATCTTACTCTCTCGACTGACCAAGGGTAGGCAACCCTGGCCAGGAGGCAGCAACGCGGTCAGCAATCGTTCGGACTGGCGGTCTCCTGACGGAGGCGCAGGTGGGCCACGCCGGTGCGAGCGCCGGTCACTTGCCGCTGCTCTCCCCCGCCGTAAGGGCCTCCGCCGCCTTCACCGTGTTCGTCAGGAGCATCGCCACCGTCATCGGGCCGACGCCGCCGGGCACGGGGCTGATCGCCGCCGCCTTCTCGGCCACCGCCTCGAAGTCCACGTCCCCCACCAGGCGATAGCCCGTCTTGCGGCTGGCGTCCTCCACCCGGTTGATGCCGACGTCGATGACCACCGTCCCCTCGCGCACCATGTCGGCGGTGATCGCCCGCGGCCTGCCCATGGCCGCCACCAGGATGTCGGCCTGGCGGCTGTGGTAGGCGAGGTCCTTCGTCCCCGTGTGGCAGAGGGTGACGGTGGCGTTGGCGCCCGCGCGCTTCTGGATGAGGATGGCCGCCAGGGGCCGGCCCACCAGGTTGGAGCGACCGCAGATGACCACGTGCTTGCCGTCCGGCGGGTGGCCGGAGCGGATGAGCATTTCGACCACCCCCGCTGGCGTGCAGGGCAGGAGGTAGGGGTCGCCCTTGAACAGGCGCCCCACGTTCATCGGGTGGAGGCCGTCCACGTCCTTCTCGGGGGAGATGGCCGCGGTGGCCCGCTGCTCGTCGATCTGCGGCGGAAGGGGAAGCTGGACGAGCATGCCGTGCAGCTTGGGGTCGGCGTTCGCTTTGGCGATAAGCTCCAGCAGCTCGGCCTCGGAGGTGGATTCGGGCAGGTGGATGGTCTGGGAGTGGATGCCGACCTCCTCGCAGGCGTTGCCCTTGCCCCGCACGTAGGAGATGGAGGCGGGGTTATCGCCCACCAGGACGAAGGCCTGAGCGGGCATGACGCCCCGCTCCTCCTTGAGCTGGCGGACGCGCTCGGCCACCTCCGCCCGGATCTCCGCTGCTATCGCCTTGCCGTCGATGATCTGTGCTGTCATCGCACCTCCGGGAGCTCTACCTTGGCAGCGTCCTTGGACTTACGGCCGGCACGAAGGAGCATCATTACGACCTCGCCCATGTGATTGAGAGCCAGAGCCGCCTCCCGCCGGCCGAACATCTCGGACGCACCAAGGTCAAGGATGTCGCTACCATACTTCGCCGCAGGATAGGCCTGAGCCCAGAACCTTGCGAGGAAGAATATCCGCCCCATTCCCTGATTCTCCCACTCGTCGTCGCGCGGATACCAACTCCTTACTGCCTCCCGTACACAGCGCAGTTCCTGCCTAAACCTCTGGTCGTCTATTTGGTGACGTGCTGGTGCCTCTAGGCCTGCGGCCCGAAACATGCCCTTGACAATCAACTCGAGGGCCTCCTGAACAGCTGAAACCACCTCCGGGTAGCGGCCCTGACCGAAGCGCCGTAGCGCATCCGCGTACAGCGCCCCAGCTCTGTGTACATACTCGTGAACAAACTTGTCGTACTTGTAGCCCTGCGTTTCCGCGCTTCGTCGCCTTGCCACGCCGTCCCCCTACACCTCCTCGTGCCCCGTGCGGGCCACCTCCGCGCGTATCTCCGCCGCTATCGCCTTGCCGTCGATGATGGCAGCACTCACCGAAACCCTCCGCCAACTAGATGGGCCCGAACAGCGTCTGCAGTCGGCCCACGGCCTCTGCCAGGTGCGAGAGGGCCAACTCGGCCTCCGGCCTGCCGAACAGTTCACGAGGGCTGGCCTCGAGCGCGTCGCTGCCGTACTTGGCGGCGGTGTACCCCTGCCCCCAAAAGCTGGCGTAGAAGACTACCCGCGCCAGGCCCGTGCCTTCCCACCCACCCTCAACCTCATCCCAGCGCTCTACCGCGCAGCGCAGGGCCCGCAGTTGATCCTGGAACTTGCGCTCGTCAATGCGGTGCGACCTGGGAGGCTTAACCTCGGCCTCGATCAAGATGGCCTTGACTCCCAGCTCGAGGGCCTCTTGCACGGCCGATACGACCTCGGGGTAGCGGCCCTCGAGAAAGCGGCGAATCGCGTCTAGGTAGAGGTCGCGCGCCCTTCGCAAATAGTCCGCGCTGAACTTCCGCTTGCCGGACGGCCTCGCCTCGCGGCCGCCAGTTTCAAACGCGAGATCTAGCTCCGTAAGCCCCGACCTCCACGCCACGGACTCCTTGGCTGCCACGCGGCCCATCATGAAGCTCACTTTTCCAGCCTCAGGGAACCACGGCGGTTTTGCGGGCAACCTTTGTGGGACGTCCATCACGTAGCGCCCGCCCCGGGTCGCCGTTATGGCCCATACCACGCCACCAATCGCCGCCGATATCGCCATACCGTCCTCGCCCGGCCGTCCATCTACACTCACTCGGCCAGCGTACGTGCCGGGCACCATCATTTGAAAGCGCGGCTCGGCTGCCATCCTGCTTATACCTTCCCGTGCTCCGTGCGGGCCACCTGGGTGCCGTCGGGCAGCTCCACCACCTGGTAGTCGCCGAACATGCTCGGCGCCTCCTTCTGCACGATCCGCAAGATCTGCAGCGCCACCTTGCGTATCTCCACGTCCGCCCACTCGCTGGCCCGCATCTCGATGAAGTGGCGCAGGGCGCGGGCGTTGGCCGTCACGAAGATCATCGTCTCCGTGGCGTTGGGCAGCACGCTGCGAGCGGCCTGGCGGGCCAGCTTGCGCCGCTGGGTGCGGTCGGGCACGTCCTTGTACCTGGCCGCCAGCCCATCCACCAGCTCCACGTAGGCCCGATGGGACATCTCGACGGCCCGCAGCCAGATGGTGTGCAGCGCCTCGTCCTCGGCGATGACGTCCGGCTCGATGAAGTTGGCCGTCGATTCGTCCACGTAGCGCTGAGAGAGCTGGCTGTAGCCGAAGCCCGCCCGGTGGCGCACCAGCTCGTGGGTGAAGGAGCGCGACACGCCGGCGATGATGAAGTTCCAGACGGCGTGCTCTAGGACGCTGCCGTGCTTGGACTCGATGATGTTGGCCAGGTACTGGCGGTTGTCCTTGCGCCCCTTGCCGTAGGACAGATAGCAGAGGCGGCCGGCGGCCTCGGCCAGCATCTCGGCACCGACCTCAGTGTCCGTCTCCCAGGCCATGCCGTACTCGGCCAGGAAGCTATCGATGCCGGCGTCGTCGACGAGCTGCCGTCCTACCAGATAGACTTTCGGCTCGCGGATAATGTTCACCGTCGCCTCCCGCCGCTAGACCGCCGCCATGGGCAGGGTCATTATAGCTCGTACCCTCTAGGGCGTAAAGAGATTATAGGATTGCTCCCCTACACATTTACACCCCTTGCTGTCGCCTGTACAATGAAGCCAACCATGTCCCCCTATGCCGCGGGTGTCGATATCGTCGAGCTGGAGCGAGTGGCCGCCGCCCTGGAGCGCCACGGCCAGCGCTTTGTCGACCGCGTCTACACCCCCATCGAGGCCGCCATCTGCCGCGGCCGCCCGCGGGAGTTTGCCGCTCGCTTCGCCGCCAAGGAGGCGGTGATGAAGGCCCTGGGCACCGGCGCTCGCGGCGTCGCCTGGCGGGAGATCGAGGTGCTGCTCAACCGCCGCGGGAAGCCGCTGGTCTACCTGCATGGCCGCGCCCAGGAGCGGGCCAAGGAGATCGACCTGGATGGGCTGGACCTGAGCATGTCCCACTCTCGCCAGTACGCCATCGCCTTTGTGGTCGCCAGCGCCGACTCCCACCACGCCGAGGGCGACCCCGACGGCTGGCGAGAAAAGCTTATCGATATACTCAAGGAGCGCGAACTGCTATGAAGCTGGTCACCGTCGAGCAGATGAGGTATCTGGATCGCAACGCAGGCGTGCCCACCTCCCAGCTCATGGAGAACGCCGGCCTGGCCGTCGCTCAGGAGGCCTGGCTCCTCCTGGGCGAGGTGGCCGAGCGCGCCATCGTGGTGCTGGTTGGCACCGGCAACAACGGCGGCGACGGCCTGGTGGCCGCTCGCCACCTGCACGATTGGGGCAGCAAGGTGGACGTCTACATGCTCAAGTCCCGTGACGCCTCCCAAGACGACGTCTACCGCCAGGTGGTGGAGCGCGACATCCCCGTGAAGACGGTCGCAGAGGATAAGGGCTTCCAGGCCCTGGAGGAGATGCTCTCGCAGGCGGAGGTGGTCATCGATGGCCTGCTGGGCACCGGCCGCATGCGGCCCATCGACGGCGAGTTGGCCGAGGTTATGAAGCGCCTGGCCGCCGCCCGCCAAAGGCCCCTTCCCCCCCACATCCTGGCCCTGGACGCGCCCAGCGGCGTCGACTGCAATACCGGCGCCGCCGACCCCCTCTGCGTCCCCGCCGAGGTGACGCTAACCATGGCTCACAGCAAGGTAGGCCTGCACACCCTGCCCGCCGCCCAGTACTGCGGTCGCATCGAGGTCGCGGACATCGGCATACCGGCGGCCCTGAGCGAGAAACTGCCCTACGAGCTCATGACCGCCGCCTGGGCGCGCTCCTCGCTTCCGGAAAGGCCCCTCGAAGCCAATAAGGGCACCTTCGGCAAGGTGCTGGTGGTGGCCGGCTCCACCAACTACATCGGCGCTGCCTACCTGGCCGCCGTCGGCGCCGGCCGCGTAGGGGCAGGCCTGGTGACCCTGGCCTGCGCCCGTAGCATCTACCCCATCATGGCCGCCAAGCTGGTGGAATCCACTTTCCTCCCCCTGCCCGACGCGGAGGGCTTCCTGACAGGGGAATCAGCCCACAGCGTCCTTCAGGCCCTCGACCAGGGCTACAACGCCCTCCTGGTGGGCTGCGGCCTGGGCCAGATGGCCTACGTGCAGGCCTTCATGCAGTCCCTGCTTGCCCGCCTGAAGGGCGAGACCCTGCGGGCGGTGGTCATCGATGCCGATGGGCTCAATGCCCTGGCCGGTAGGGAGCACTGGTGGCAGGAACTCAGCGTGCCGGCCATCGTCACCCCCCACCCGGGGGAGATGTCCCGCCTCACCGGCCTGCCGATCGCAGACATCCAGGCCGACCGCTTGCAGACAGCCGTTGGGCAGGCGAGCGCCTGGGGGACGACGGTCATCCTCAAGGGCGCTCATACGGTGGTGGCCGCCCCCGACGGCCGCGCCCGCCTCAGCCCCTTCGCCAACCCCGCCCTGGCCTCGGGCGGCACCGGCGACGTCCTGGCGGGGGCCATCGTCGGGCTGGTCGCCCAGGGTTTGGAGCCCTTCGATGCCGCCGCCCTGGCCGTCTACCTGCACGGACGGGCGGGCGAGAAGGTGCGAGGAGAGCTGGGGGACGCCGGCCTCCTGGCTGGCGACCTGCTGCCGGCCCTGCCCCAGGTGATCCAAGAGCTGAGCGGCCGCTAGGATGGCACCGCACCGACGCTGGCTAGTCCGCCCTCGGGCCCCGGCCCCGGCCGACAGCCCTTTCCCTCCACTCATCCGCCACCTCCTCTACCATCGAGGCGTGCGCAGCGAGGGCGAGGCCGCTCGCTTCCTTTTCCTGGAGCCCCGGGCGGAACACGACCCCAGTGTCCTGCCGGGCGTGGAGCGAGCGGTGGAACGCCTCTCGGCGGCCATCAGCGCGGGCGAGGGCATCGCCGTCTTCGGCGACTTCGACGTGGACGGAGTGACAGCGGCTGCTCTCCTTACCGAAGCGCTGCGGGAGCTGGGAGCGAGGGTCACTACCTACATCCCCAATCGCTTCGGCGAAGGCTACGGGCTGAACGTCGGTGCCATCACCAGCCTGCGCCAGCGAGGGGCTAGCCTGCTCCTTGCCGCCGACTGCGGCACCAGCTCAGTCGAAGAGGTGGAGCACGCCCGCCGCCTGGGTATGGATGTCATCATCCTCGACCACCACACCATCCCTCCAGAGCTGCCGCCGGCCGTGGCCCTGGTCAACCCTAAGCTTCTGCCGGAGGCAGGCCAGGAAAGCCCTCTTGGGGAGCTAGCGGCGGTGGGGGTAACCTACAAGGCAATGGCCGCCCTTTACCAGGCCCTGGGGCGCGCCTGGCAACCCCAGCGCTTCCTCGACCTGGTGGCCATCGGCACGGTAGCCGACCTGGCTCCTCTGAGGGGTGAGAACCGCTATCTGGTGAAGGAGGGCCTGGCGGCCATCGCCAGGGCCGAGCGGCCGGGCCTGCGTGCTCTGATCGCGGCGGCAGGACTGCGGCCCGAGGGTGTGGACAGCGAGGCCAGCGCCTACGCCCTGGGCCCCCGCCTCAACGCCGCCGGTCGGCTGGCCCACGCCGAGCTAAGCCTCCGTCTTCTCCTGACGCAGGACGAGGGCGAGGCAGGCGAGGTCGCCCGTGAACTCAACGCTCTCAACCAGGAGCGGCAGCGCCAGACCGAGCAGGCCCTCGCTATGGCGGCCGAACTGCTGACCGCCGAGGACGCCCAGGCGCCTCTCGTTTTCATTGGCCATCCGGACATCTCCGAGGGCATTGTGGGGCTGGTCGCCAGCAGGCTGGTGGACGAGCGCTACCGGCCTGCCATCGTCTACCAGAGGGGCGAAAGCGAGAGCAGAGGAAGCTGCCGCAGCATCCCCGAATTCGACATTATGGGTGCCCTGAGCCGCCAAGCCCATCTGCTAATGCGCTACGGTGGCCACCCTCGCGCTGCTGGCTTCACCGTGGCCAACGTTAACCTGCCTGCCCTCAAGGAGAACCTGCTGGAGCAGGCCGCCAGGGAGCTTGCGGGAGTGGAGCTCTCGCCGCCGCTGGTCATCGACGCCGAGCTGCCCCTTGGCCGCCTGCGGGGTGAGGACATCCGTTGGCTTCAGCGCTTCCAGCCCTACGGCCAGGGCAACCCCGATCCCACTTTCCTCAGCCGCGGCGTCTCCGTGGCGGAGGCACGCCTGCTGGGCAATAACGGGCGGCACCTGCGGTTGAAGCTGAAGGACGGCCCTGTCACCTGGCCGGCTATCGCCTTCGGCATGGGCGAACGGGCGGTGGAAGCCGGCCAGCGGTTGGACGTGGTCTACTCCCTGGCCAGCGAGCGGCGGGGCGACGATGCCCTGGAGCTGCGCATCAAAGACTTCGCCCTTACCGCCTAGGACGTCGTCCCCCCACCTTGCCGCCCCAGCACCCGTTGCGCTACAATCGCCTCTGGACGCCAGAAGGGAGACCGCCTCCATGAAGGAATATACTACCGAGAACATTCGCAATGCGGCCCTCATTGGTCACGGCAGCACCGGCAAGACATCGCTCTCGGAGGCGATACTGTTCAACGCTAAGGTCATCAACCGTCTGGGCCGTGTCGACGATGGCACCACCACCTCCGACTTCGACCCTGATGAGGTCCGCCGCAGCTTCAGCGTCAACCTGTCGGTCCTGCCCTGCGAGTGGCAGGGGAGCAAGCTCAACATCCTCGACACCCCCGGCTACGCCGACTTCGTGGGCGAGGTCAAGTGCGGCGTGCGGGCCGCCGACGCCACCGTCATCGTGATCTGCGCCGCCTCCGGCGTGCAGGTCGGCAGCGAGTATGCCTGGGCCTACGCCGACGAACAGAACCTCCCCCGTCTGGTGTTCATCAACCGCATGGACCGAGAGAACGCCGACTTCCACCAGACCCTGTCTCAGCTCCAAGGGATGTACGGTCAGAAGTGCGTGGCCTTCCAGCTACCCCTGGGCGCCCAGGCCGATTTCAGGGGCGTGGTCGACCTTCTCACCATGAAGGCCTACGTGGGCGAGAAGGGTGAGGCCCAGGAGGTGCCCGAGGAACTCCTCGAGCAGGCGACCAGCCTGCGAGAGAAGCTGGTGGAAGCGGCCGCCGAGACCGACGATGCCCTCATCACCAAGTACCTGGAGGGCGAAGAGCTCAGCGAGGACGAACTGCGACAGGGCCTGAGGACGGGGGTCTGCCGCGGCTCCCTCATTCCGGTGTTCACCGGCTCGGCCACCAAGAACGTAGCTGTGACCCTGCTTATGGACGCCCTCTGCAGCTACCTGCCCTCGCCGGCGGATACGGCGGTGGCGGTGCAGGACGGTGAGTCCTTCCAGGCCGACGCGAAGGGCCCCCTGGCCGCCCTGGTGTTCAAGACTACGGCCGACCCCTACGTCGGTCGCCTCACCTACTTCCACGTCTATTCCGGCACCCTCAAGGCCGATTCGCAGGCCTGGAATGCTAACAAGGGCAGCGCCGAGCGCATCGGGCCCCTGTATCTCATCCGAGGCAAGAGCCAGGAGCAGGTGAGCCAGGTGGTGGCCGGCGATATCGGCGCCGTGGCCAAGCTGGCCGAGACCAGTACCGGCGATACACTGGCCACCCGTGAGAAGCCCTTCATCCTGCCGGGCATCTCCTTCCCCGAGCCGGCCTTCAGCGGCGCGGTCCACCCCAAGAGCAAGGCCGACCTGGACAAGATGGGTAGCGCCCTCTCCCGCATCGCCGAGGAAGACCCCACCCTGCAGGTCAGCCGCAATCAGGACACCAGCGAGACGATTATGTCTGGCCTGGGCGATTCCCACGTAGAGGTGGCAGTGGAGAAGATACGCCGCAAGTTCGGCGTGGACCTAGAGATGACCACCCCCAAGGTGCCCTACAAGGAGACCATCACCGCCACTTCCTCAGCCGAGTACACCCACAAGAAGCAGACCGGCGGCCATGGCCAGTACGCCCGCGTAGCCATCCAGCTGGAGCCCTTGCCGCGTGGCAGTGGCTTCGAGTTCACCAACCGCATTGTCGGGGGCGTGGTGCCCAGGCAGTACATATCGTCGGTGGAGAAGGGCGTGGTGGAGGCCATGCAAGAAGGAGTGCTGGCCCGCTATCCCCTGATCGACATGAAGGCCACCCTGTTCGACGGCAAGGACCACCCGGTGGACTCTTCAGACATCGCCTTCAAGATCGCCGCCGCCGCCGCCCTCAAGAAAGGGGCCCAGGATGGTCAGCCGGCGCTCCTAGAGCCGATAATGAACCTGCAGGTCGCGGTGCCCGAAGCCAATACGGGGGACGTTATTAGCGACCTCAACGGCAAGCGGGCCAAGGTGATGGGGATGACGCCCGAGGGCACCCGGACGGTGATCGAGGCCCAGGCGCCCCTGGCCGAGGTACAGCACTACGCCGCCGACTTACGCTCGATGACTCAAGGTCGGGGCAGCTACTCTATGCAGTTTAGCCACTACGAAGAGGTCCCCGCTCACGTCGTCCAGCGGATCATCGAGCAGGCCGAGAAGGAGAAAAAGGGCTAGGAGGGGCGGGGTCGCACCGCCACCACCGCTCGCTGGAGCGCCAACTCCAGCAGTTCCTCATCCGAGGCCCCTCGCGGGATGCGATAGAAGCGCTCCGCGCCCCAGGCGGAGCGCTGAACGCACAAGCGGAGGATGCGCGCCTTCTCGTGCGCGTCGAGCACCGGCGTCGCTATGGCCGCAAGGCGCCGCCGGCCGACCCGGACGGTGACCTCGGGCTGAGCCAGCAGGTTGCGGTACCAGTCGGCACGTGTCCCGCCCACCGAGAGGACGTAGAAGGTATCGCCCTCCGGTTCATAGACCAGGGGCGTCACGCGCGGCTTGCCGCTGCGACGGCCCCTCGTGGTCAGCAGCAACGTCCGTGGCACCAGCAACCGCCCGATGCCGAACCGGTAGAGGAGCGCATGCGTCCGCGCGAAGAGGCGAGCCAGCCTGCCCGGACGCCGTCGAACTGGCGTGGTCTCTCCCATTGGTGAACCTCCTCTCCAGCCTTCGCTCACGAGGCAGTGGGCCGGGGCCGCACCGCCACTATCGTTTGCCGCCGTGCCAGTGCCGAGAGTTCCCTATCTGACACCCGGCCGGGAATGCCGTGGGCCTAGCGCCGACTGAGCTCCCGCCAGGACGTGAACGAGACCACGCGGATGCAGTCGATTATCCGCCCCTGAGCGGCCAACTGGGCCACCCTCTGCTGGAGGCCAGCCATGGTGGACGGCAGGTCATCGCTCTCGACCTCGTAGATAGCCAGGAACTTTCCCTGCCCCGGGCCGGGGTCGCCAATCATCTCATAGCGGGTGCAGCTCAGGAAGCCTGGCGTCTCCAGGACGTCCGGCGCGTGGGTGTTGTCGTACCACTCGTTGAACTCTTTCTCCCGCGCGGGGTCTGCGCAGTTGGTGAACACGAGAACGGTGGCCTTGGCCATTCCTTCCCCCCTTGCATTCCAAGGTCTTCAGCCGGTCACCCTGAGCGCAGCGAAGGGTCTCAGATTCTTCGCTTCGCTCAGAATGACCGAGGGCAGGGCTGTCCGCCTTGCGGACTCCGCCTTCGGCGGAGAAGCCCTGGAGCTACGACTGCTTTTCGTCCGAGCCCTGCGGGTTGAAACCCGCAGGGATGGATCAAAGCCGCGGATTTCAATCCGCGGACATCCGTTTTCCTGAGCCGCGCAACTACGACCCGCCTTGTTTGTCGGCGTCGACGATGCGCAGGAAGCGCCGTTTGCCCACGCGGATGATCATACCGTCGTAGACAGGGGCAAACTGCTCTTCGACTCTCTCGAATCGCGCCGCTTCGCCCCTCTCAACCGCGCCCTGCTTAATGAGTCTCATGGCTTCTGAGATACTGCTGACCAAGCCTGCGGCACGCAAGATGTGGGGGATCGAATTCTGGTAATACAGCACTTCTTCGGAAGGGGGCTGGCCGATCTGCCTCCATGAGGGGGAGGTCAGCCTTGTGGGCATAAAGTCCCTGCTCACGGACATCCTGAACTCTAAGATTTGTTCGGGCAGCTCGCGCTCCCTGAACACCCGCGTGAAGTGCTCCTCCGCCGCCTGGGCCGCCTCGTCGCTGTGGAACTGCTCGACTATCTCCCGCGCCAGGCGCATCTTCAGCTCCATCGGGTTCAGCGAGCGCGTGCGCAGGTTCTCCCCTATCTCCGCCACCTCCTTGTCGGGCACGTCCGTCACCAGCTCGTAGTAGTCCATCATCACGTCATCGGGCAGCGACATCACCTTGCCGTACATCTCCTGGGGCGGGTCCTCCAGGGCGATGTAGTTGCCCAGGCTCTTGCTCATCTTCATCGTGCCGTCGGTGCCGACCAGCAGGGGCACCAGGAAGCACTGCTGCGGCCGCTGGCCCATCATCGCCTGGAGGTCGCGGGCCACCAGCAGGTTGAACTTCTGATCGGTGCCCCCGACCTCTACGTCGGCCTCGATGGCCACCGAGTCGTAAGCCTGGAGCAGGGGGTAGAGGAACTCGTGGAGGCCGATGGGCTTGTGAGCGGCGAACCGCTCAGAGTACTCCTGCCGCTGGAGCATCTGGGCCACGGTAAAGCGAGCGGCCAGGCGCACCACTGTCTCCAGGTCGAACTTGTCGAACCACTCGCTTTGCCAGCGGATCTCGGTGCGCTCCCTGTCCACCACCATGAAGAACTGGCGCAGGTAGGTCTCGGCGTTGGCTTTGACCTCCTCGGCGGTGAGCATGGGGCGCGTCTGCGACTGGCCGCTGGGGTCGCCGATGCGGGCCGTCCAGTCGCCGACGATGACCACCACCTGGTGGCCAAGCTCCTGGAGCTGGCGCAGCTTGCGCAGGCCCACGGCGTGGCCCAGAGTGAGGTCGGGGGCGCTGGGGTCGAAGCCCATCTTCAGGCGAAGGCAGCGGCCGGAGCGCAGGGCCTCCACGAACTCGTCCTCGGGGATAGCCTCCACCACAGCACGGCGGAGGATCCAGCGCAGCTCCTCGTCCTTGGGAACCCTGACAGTAGCCCTGCTCATGACAGGTAGGTCCTGGCGGCGGCGATGTCCTTTTCGATCTGCTCCTTGAGAGCGTCCGCGTTAGGAAAGCGCATCTCCCCCCGCAGGCGGTGCAAGAGCTCGATGCGCAGCTCCTGGCCATGCAGCTCGCCCTCGATGTTCAGAATGTATGTCTCGACGGTCGTCTTGTCCTCGCCAAAGGTGGGGCGCAGGCCGATGTTGGTCACAGCGGGGTAGGCGCCGCCGCCCACATAGGCGCGGGTGACGTAGACCCCGAAGGCGGGCAGGGCACGGTCGAGGCCGAGGGCGATGTTGGCGGTAGGGAAGCCCAGCGACTTGCCTCGCTCGGCACCCCGAACGATGGGCCCTCGCAGGGAGAAGGGACGGCCCAGCAGGCTGGCCACCGTCTCCATGTCGCCTCGGGCCAGGGCCAGGCGTGTGGCGGAGGAGCCTACCTTCTCCCCACCGGCCGCCAGGAGAGCTACCTCCTCCACGGCGAAGCCCATCTCCCGCCCTATGACCTCCAGGGCCCGGGCATCCGCCTCGCGGCCACGCCCGAGGGCGAAATCGCTGCCCACCACCAGCAGCTTCATCCGCAGCTCCTCCACCAGCAGCGACACGAACTCGCGGGCGGAGAGCTGGGCCAGCTCAGAGGTAAAGGAGAGGATGGCCACGCTATCCACTCCCAGCTCGCGCAGAAGCTCGATGCGCTCCTCCAGGCCGCAAAGGTAGGTGAGGGCAGTCTGAGGCTGAACCACCAGGCGAGGATGGGGATGAAAGGTGACCACCATGGTGCCCAGGCCCTCCTGACGCCCTCGCTCCACCATCCGGCCGATGAGATAGCGATGGCCTCGATGCACGCCATCGAACACGCCGATGGCCACAGCGGTGTCGCGCCCAAGGGCAGCCCGGCTGAGTTCCTCTCGCGCCAGGATCGGGCTCTCGCTCATGGAGAAAACGCGCCCCCTGCCGCTATCATCATTATGTCACGGAAACGGCCCCTCTGCCTGGCCACCAGTTGGCTGGCCTTGATCAACTCCAGAACGGCCAGAAAGACGACTATCACCTCCATGCGGGAGAAGCAGGCCTCGACCAGGGCGCGGAAGGAGACCCGCCCCGAGCCGCTGGCCACCGCCGCCATCACCACCGCCATCTTCTCCTCCACCGTCACCGTCTCCCGCTCGATAGCGCCCTCCTCGGGCTCGGCGGGCTGACGGCTGAGCGCCTCCTGAAAGATGTTCAGCAGACCCTCCAGAGTCACACCCTTCAGTCCCGGAGGCAGGACGAAATCTTTGGATGGCGGGGCCAGGCGAGGGTAGGCACGGCGCCCTTGTTCCTCCAGGTCGCGAAAGGCCCCCGCTGCTCCCCGGAATCGCTTGTACTCCACCAACATCTGGGCCAAGGCCTCGCCCATGTCCTTCTTTTCGTCCTCTATCTGACGAGGCCGCACTTCGGGCAGGAGCGCTCGAGACTTTATGTACAGGAGTCTAGCCCCCACAGCTATGAATTCAGCCAAGGCCTCGGCGTCCAGCCCTTCAGCGGAACGCAGGTGAGCCCAGTACTGGTCGGTGACCTGAGCCAACGATACGGCGGTGATGTCCAGCTCTTCCCTCTCAATGAGCTCAAGGAGAAGGTCGAGGGGGCCCTGGAAGACCGAAAGCTTCAGCTCGAACACCTCTGCCTGCCTCTTTCGTCCCTTGGGCCCCCCGGATTACCGTCTTCGCCTAGCTCGCCGCCAGCGGCCTCCCCACCGCCCCGGCCACATCCCGCACGCGCTCTATCAACTGCCGGAAGCCGCTAAACGTGAGGGATTGAGGGCCATCGGAGAGGGCGCGATCAGGGTTGGGATGCAGCTCCACGATCAGGCCGTCGGCGCCGGCAGCCACTGCCGCCATGGCCATGGGCTCCACCAGGTAGCGGTGTCCAGTGGCGTGACTGGGGTCGCCGATGATGGGCAGATGGCTGAGGCGCTTGACCGCCGGAATGATGCTCAGGTCCATGGTGAAGCGGGTGCTGGTCTCGAAGGTGCGAATGCCCCTCTCGCAGAGCATCACCTGATTGTTCCCCTCGGCCAAGACGTACTCAGCGGCCAGAAGCCACTCCTGCAAGGGAGCCCACATGCCCCGCTTGAGCATCACCGGCTTGTCCGAACGGCCCACTTCGTCCAGAAGAGGGAAGTTCTGCATACTGCGGCTGCCGACCTGAAGGATGTCAGCATAGCGAGCTACCAGCTCCACATCGCGCGGGTCCATCACCTCGCTGATGATCGGCAGGCCGGTTTCCGCCTTGGCCGTCGCCAGGATCTGGAGCCCCTTCTCCCCCAGGCCGCGGAAGGCGTAGGGGTTGGTGCGCGGCTTGAAGGCGCCACCGCGCAGGATGTGGCCACCAGCCTCCTTGACCAGCCGGGCAGTGGCCATCATTTGCTCCTCGGTGTCCACCGAGCACTGGCCGGCCATGACCACCGTGTTGCCGCCGCCGATGGACACGTTGCCAACCCTGATGACCGTGTCCTCCGGCTTGAACTCGCGGCTGGCCAGCTTGTAGGGCCGACTGACCGGCACTACGTCCGCCACGCCCTCCAGCACGGCCAGCTCGTCGGCTAGCTCGGGATAGGTTTGGCCCACCACCCCAACGACTGTTCTCTCCACGCCGCTGGAGAGGCTGCCCTTGAAACCCAGCTCTTTCAGACGTTCTAGAACCCCATTGATCTCCTTTTCTGTTGAGTTTACTCTCATCACCACTATCATAGGATTGCCTCCCTAGGGTTTGCCTTCAGGCTCGAACTGAAAGTCCGGCCTTAGAACCCTGGCCCCCCGCAGGTAGACGTGCACGATCTGGTCGGCCCTCTTGTCCGTGTTCACGTGCACCAGAATGCGCAGGCACATGGGCAGGCTCCCCGGCACGGCCATCTCGTGCCCGCACAGGAGGGGCACATCGTTCCACCCCAGTCCACGAGCGGCCAGGGCGGGGAATTCGGCATTCAGATCAGGGGTGGCGGTGAAGAAGGCGCTGGCCACATCGTCAGGCTTGATGCCGTTGGTCTTCACCATCGCCGCCAGCAGCTCGGCAGTGGCCTCCAAGATGGCTTCGCGGCTGTTGGCCTCCACCGTGGTAGCGCCGCGGATGCCTCGACACAGCATGCCGAAGGGTTTTTCCCCTCCCTCCTCACAAACGAGCCTGCCGGCCCGGCCCGCCTACCAGCAGGCGGGCTAGCGCGGAGCGAATACCCCGGCCTGGAGGCCGCCGGTCATCCTAGACCGTGGCCTCCCGCCGGCCAGTAACCACCTCCACATATTCCCTCACCCTTTCCTCCCGCTCTTCGGCGGGCGCGCGATCGATAACATTGATGATGGCACTACCAATGACAGCGGCCTCCGCCCCCAAGCCTGCTACCGCCTCCAAGTGCTCCCGCTTGGAGATGCCGAAGCCCACAGCCAACGGCAACGAGGTGCGGCGCCGCACCCGTGCCAGGAACTGCGGCAACCCCGAGGGTAGCTCCCCGCGAGCGCCGGTGACCCCTGTCAAGCTTACACAATATATAAAACCGCTCGCCTGGGCCGCCACCAGAGCGATGCGCTCGTCGCTGCTGGTGGGCGCCAGGAGATAAATTAAATCGAGCCCGCGGCCAGCACACGCAGTTCGTGGGCCGGCGGCCTCCTCGGGCGGCAGGTCCACCCCGATCAGGCCGTCAGCCCCAGCGCCAGCAGCATCGCGGGCGAACTCATCGATCCCGTACGCCAGTATGGAATTGTAGTATCCCATAAGCAAAAGCGGTATGGCAAGCCCCCGTGCCCTGAGCTGCTTCACCACGTCCAGACAGAGGGCCGGCGTTACCCCCTGCTCAAGAGCGCGATGGCTGGCCCGCTGAATAGTAGTGCCGTCGGCCAGGGGGTCGCTGAAGGGCACACCCAGCTCCACCATGTCGGCGCCGCCGCCTGCCAGGGCAGGCACCAGGCGCAGGGTGGCGTCGACATCGGGGTAGCCCACCGTCAGGTAGGCGATGAGGCCTAGCTGCCCCTGCTTCCGCAGACGAGCCATCGTCTGGCCGATGCGGCTCACGACCCCCCTCCCGAGACCACGCCCATCACAAAGCCAATGGCATTGAACGCGAAGTGCGCCCCGATGGCGGTCCAGAGGGAGCCAGAGAAGACGTAGGCGTAGGCCAGGAGCATGCCAATGACGGTGAAGGGGACCATGCTCCCCACGTTGAAGTGCAAAAGGGCGAACAGGAGTCCGCTGGCCAAGGCTGCCCAGAAGGTGCCCCAGCGCACTCGCAGGCCAGCGAAGAGGAAGCCGCGGAAGAAGGTCTCCTCCGCAATGGGTGCTGCCAGGATGGCCAGGACGCCCACCAGCGGAACTATTGCAGGGTTATCGAAGAAATCCTCCGGCAGGGTGCTCTCGGGCACCAGTTCTCCCAACCCGGCCAACTCCACGATCAGAAAATAGACGCCGAGCGTGAAGTAGGCCGCCAGCACCACCACCACCGGTACCCACCAGCCTCCTCGAACAGCAGGGCGAAAGCCCAGCGCTCGCCAGCCGCAGGAGTATCGCCGCACACTGAACCAGGCAGCCGCCCCCAGCAAGGCCACTTCCAGGGCCAGGGTAGCCCCCAGAGCAACCACTATCGCCGCGTCATCGCTGATATCTCCCGCGGCAGCGAAGACGATACCCAGTACGATGATCATGAGGATGCCCGCTGCCACTATCCAGGCCCCGGCCAGCCCCAGGTCACGTAGCTGCCACGGCACCTGCGGTCCCGCCTTCTCGATGCCTTGCTCCGGCTGAACCAGCATATCGTTCATTTCTCACCAAACCGATAGGTTGATTCTATTAATAGCATGAGCGCCCATTGCTGGCAAATTGGGGGATTGGACGCGAAACCCCTCCTGCCGTACACTGCTCTCGCCGGGGGCGGAGGCCATGCAAGACGCAGCCAAGGGGTGGGACGAGCGCTATCGCCAGGGGCGAGCCATGCCCGACGAGCCAGCCGCCCTTCTGGTGGAGAGCCTGTCCCTTCTGCCCCAGGGCGGCGAGGCTCTGGACATCGCCATGGGCACAGGCCGCAACGCTCTCTACCTGGCCTCCCTCGGCTTTCGGGTGACAGGCGTCGACCTATCGGCGGTGGCAGTGGAGAAGTGCCGCCAGAAGGCCGAGCGTCTGGGCCTATCCATTGAGGCCCTGGTGGCCGACCTCGAGCACCACCCCTTTCCCACCGGAGAGTACGACCTAATTGTCAACTTCTACTACCTCCAGCGCAGCCTGGCGCCCCAGATCATCGCCGCCCTCAAGCCGGGCGGGGTGCTGGTGTTCGAGAGCTTCACCATCGACCAGCTCCAGTTCGGCTGGGGCCCCAAGAGCCCCGACCACCTGCTGCACCCCGGCGAGCTGGGGCAGATGTTCACTGCCCTGAAGACGCTCCTCTACCACGAGGGCGTAATCGAGGGGGATCGCGGCCCCAAGGCGGTAGCCAGACTGATAGGACGGAAGGCTAGCGGCCAGGCCTAGCAACGACCTACAGCGACACCCCCAGCGCCTTCGCCACCACCTCCATGTCTTTGTCGCCGCGGCCGGACAGGCAGACCACGATGATGGCCTCGGGCGGCAGAGTGGGGGCGAGCTGGGCGACATAGGCGATGGCATGGGCCGGCTCCAGGGCGGGCGGGATGCCCTCCGTCTGGCACAGAAGGCCAAAGCCCTCCAGAGCCTCCTTATCGGTCACCGCCACGTAGGTGGCGCGGCCCGTCTCCTTGTAGTAGCTGTGCTCGGGCCCCACGCCAGGGTAGTCCAGCCCTGCCGAGATGCTGTGAGTTTCCAGCACCTGGCCCCACTTGTCCTGCAGGAGGTAGGAGAGGGAGCCGTGGAGAACGCCCGGCCGCCCTCGCAGCAGGCTGGCGGCGTGGCGACCGCTCTCCAGGCCGTGGCCGGCGGCCTCCACCCCGATGAAGCGCACGCCGGCATCGGCGTAGAAGGGATGGAACAACCCCATGGCATTGGAGCCGCCGCCCACGCAGGCCACGGCGTAGTCGGGCAGGCGGCCGGCCGCCTCCAGGATCTGCTCGCGGGTCTCCCGGCCGATGACCGACTGCCAGTCGCGCACCATCAGCGGGTAGGGGTGAGGGCCCACAGTGCTGCCCAGAAGGTAGTGGGTGTCGCGAACGTTGGTCACCCAATCGCGGATGGCCTCGTTGATGGCGTCCTTGAGGGTGCGGCTGCCGCTGGCCACCGGAATGACCTCGGCCCCCAGGAGCTTCATGCGGAAGACGTTGAGGGCCTGGCGGGCGATGTCCTCCTCGCCCATGTAGACCACGCACTCCAGGCCGAGCATGGCGCAGACGGTGGCAGCGGCCACGCCGTGCTGGCCAGCCCCCGTCTCAGCGACCACCCGCGGCTTGCCCATGCGCTTGGCCAGCAGCCCCTGGCCCAGGGCGTTGTTGATCTTGTGGGAGCCGGTGTGGGCCAGGTCCTCCCGCTTGAGGTAGATGCGGGCGCCGCCCACACGCTGGCTGAGGTTCTCGGCGAAGTAGAGGGGCGTGGGCCGACCGGCGTAGTCGCGCAAGAGGGACGCCAGCTCCCGCTGGAAGGGCTCGTCCTGCTGGGCCTGGCGGTAGGCCTCCGTCAGCTCGGCCAGGGCCGTCATCAGGGTCTCGGGCACGAACTGGCCGCCGAAGGGCCCGAAGTGGCCGCTGGCGCCAGGGAGGCTCTGCTCACCCTTCATCGCGAGCCGCCCTCCCTTGCCGCGGCAATAAACGCCCGAATCTTGGCCACGTCCTTCAGCCCCTCCGTCTCCACGCCGCTGGACACATCCACCGCCCAGGGCTTCACCACACGCACCGCCTCGCCCACGTTCTCCGGCGTCAGGCCACCGGCCAGGATGATCGGCCGCTTGGCCGCCACGCCTCGGGCCACCTGCCAGTCGAACGTTTGGCCGCTGCCACCCAGAATGCCCTTCACGTCGCTGTCCAGCAGGCAGAGCGAGGCCGTGCCCGGACGCATTGTCCCCAGGATGCTGCGAGCCGACGCGGAAGCGCTCACCCGTATGGCCTTGATCACCGGCCGACCTATCTCCAGGCACATCCCCCAGGCCTCGTGTCCACTGAGCTGCACCAGGTCGAGCCCGCAGCCCTCAGCGATCGAGTTTATCGTCTTGGGCTCGGCGTCAGCGAAGACACCCACCAGCAGCGGACGCTTGTGCCCCAGCAGGGCCTCGATGCCCCGCGCCCACTGGCGGAACCAGCGCGCATCGTCCGGGCCGCCGGCTGGCGGTGCCTCAGCAGTCGCTTGCACAGAGCCCAGGGCGCGAGCAATGGCCTGCGCCTGCTCGACGCTCACCCGCCGCCGACTGGGAGCAAAGACGACCCCGATGAAATCGGCGCCAGCGTCCGCCGCCGTGATGGCGTGGCGGGGCTCGCGCATGCCGCAGATCTTCACGAGAGTCATGTTCCCAACAGCTCCCTGATCCTGGCCGCCACATCCTCCGCCGTCACCAGCGCCTCGCCGATGAGCACGGCGTCCACCCCCAGCGCCCGCAGTCGCTCCGCATCCGCCCGGCTGTGGACGCCGCTCTCGGCCACCACCACCCTATCCGCGGGGATGAGCGGACGCAGGCGCTCGGTCAGCGCCAGGTCCACCTCAAACGTCCGCAGGTCGCGGTTGTTGATGCCGATGATCTGGGCCTCGGCGGCCAGGGCCCGCTCCAGCTCCCGCTCGTCGTGCACCTCCACCAGGCACTCCAGGCCCAGCGTGCGGGCCAGGGCCAGCAGCTCGGCCAGCAGCCCCGGGTTGAGGATGGCTACGATGAGAAGCGCAGCGTCGGCTCCGTAGACCCGCGCCTCGAACAGGTGGTAGGCATCGAATAGGAAGTCCTTACGCAGAAGGGGCGGGCGAGGATCACCACGGCCGTCGAGCGCCGCACGAACGGCCCTCAGGTCATCCAGGCTGCCCTGAAAGTGCTGCTCCTCCGTCAGCACCGATATAGCCGCCGCGCCGCTACCAGCGTAAGTGCGAGCCAGGGCCTGCGGGTCCAGGTCGGCGCGCAGGATGCCCCGCGAGGGCGAGGCCCGCTTGACCTCGGCGATGAGGCCCAGCGAAGGGCCCCGCAGAGCCTGAGCCAGCGACCTGGTCGGCGGCATGCCACCAGCCTTCTGCCGCAGGATACCCAACGGCTCCTCGTGACGGCGGCGCTCCAACTCCTGGCACTTGGCGGCCACGATGCGGTCGAGGATGGCGGGAAGCTCGCTAGCCAAAGCTGGTCGTCACCTCAATGAAACGGCCAAGCTTCTCCCTGGCGGCGCCGCTATCGATGGCCTGAGCGGCGAGGGGAACGCCCTCGGCCAGGGTCGCGGCCTTGTCGGCGGCTACCAGGGCGGCCGCCGAGTTCAGGAGGACGATGTCCCGCAGGGGCCCCTGCTCACCGCCGAAGACGGCTCGCATGGCGGCGGCGTTCTCCTCGGGCGAGCCGCCCTTCACCGCCTGGCCGCTGGCCTGCCGCAGGCCCACCTCCTCCGGCGTCACCCGGTAGGAGCGAATGTCGCCTTCCTCGAGCTCGTAGACCAGGGTAGGGCCGCTCAGGGACATCTCGTCCAGGCCGTCCTCGCCGTGCACCACCAGGGCGCGGCGACAGCCCAGGCGGCCCAGCACCTGGATTATCTTCTCGCCGATGATGGCGTCGGCCACCCCCAGCACCTGGGCGCTGGCCCCCGCCGGGTTGGTCAGCGGCCCCAGTATGTTGAACACGCTGCGCACGCCGATCTCCCGCCGCGGGCCAGCGGCGAAGCGCATCGCCGGATGGAAGACGGGGGCGAACATGAAGCCCATGCTCACCTCGCGCAGGCAGTGGGCCACCCCCTCCGGCGGCAGGTCGATCTTGGCCCCCAGGGCCTCCAGGACGTCGGCCGAGCCGCAGTGGCTGGTCATCGCCCGATTGCCGTGCTTGGCAACGACAGCGCCCGCCCCGGCGGCCACGAAAGCGGCGGCGGTCGATACGTTGAACGTGCCCATGCGGTCGCCGCCGGTGCCGCAGGTGTCGAGCAGAGGCGCGTCCTCGAAGGGCACCGGCAGGGCCTTGGCCCGCATCACCCGCGCCATGCCGGCGATCTCCTCCACCGTCTCGCCCTTGAGGCGCAGGGCCACCAGGAAGGCCGCCAGCTGGGCCGGAGTGGCCTCCCCCGACATGATCTCCTCCATGACGGCGGCCGCCTCCTCCTCGCTGAGGGAGCGCCCCTGATTGACGATTGCATCGATGGCTTCGCGGATCATCTCCTGACCGCCTCACATCTCCAGAAAGTTCCGCAGCACGTCCTTGCCCACGGCCGTCATGATCGACTCCGGGTGGAACTGCACCCCCACCACCGCGTGCTCCTTGTGGCGCAGGCCCATTATAACGCCCCGGTCGGTCCAGGCCGTGACCTCCAGGCAGTCGGGCAGGCCCTCCCGCTGGACGGCCAGCGAGTGGTAACGGATGCCCTCGAAGGGGTTGGACAGGCCCGAGAGCACGCCCCTGCCGTCGTGGTGGATGACGGACATCTTGCCGTGGACGATCTCGCCGGCAGCGGCCACCGTCCCCCCGAAGGCCTCGCCCACGCACTGGTGGCCCAGGCAGACCCCCAGGATGGGCAGCTTGCCGGCGAAGTGGCGAACCACATCGACGCTGATGCCCGCCTCCTTGGGCGTGCAGGGCCCCGGCGATATGACGATGCGCTCGGGACGCATGGCCTCGATGTCGGCAATGGTGGCCTTATCGTTGCGCACCACCTGCACCTCGGCCCCCAACTCACACAGGTACTGGTAGAGGTTGTAGGTAAAGCTATCGTAGTTATCGATGAGCAAGAGCATGGTTCAGTACCCCAGGCTCCAAGTACTTGGGAGACCCTTCGCTTCGCTCAGGGTGACAGCGTGGCGCCCCGTCATTCTGAGCAAAGCGAAGAATCCGACTTCGCACCAACATTTGCCACAGCATTAGTACCCCAGGCTGCCGCGGGGAACGCCCGCCTCCGCCGTCTCCGCCTGGCTGATGGCCGCCAGCACCGCCTTGGCCTTGTTCACACACTCCTGATGCTCCCGCTCGGGGACGCTATCGTAGACGATGCCGCCGCCGGCCTGAACGTGGGCCACCCCCTCCTTCACCACCAGCGTGCGGATAGTGATGGCGGTGTCCAGGTTGCCCGAGAAGCTGAAGTAGCCCACAGCCCCGGCGTAGGGCCCCCGCCGGTCGGCCTCCAGCTCGGCAATGATCTCCATAGCCCGGATCTTGGGCGCTCCCGAGACGGTGCCCGCAGGGAAGCAGGCCCGCAGGGCATCGTAGTGGGTCATCCCCTGGCGCAGACGGCCGCTCACGTGGGAGATCAAATGCATGACATGGGAGTAGCGCTCCACCTCCATGAGCTGGCTGGCCTGCACCGTCCCCGCCTGGCTCACGCGGCCGATGTCGTTGCGCCCCAGGTCGAGGAGCATGATGTGCTCTGCCCTCTCCTTCTCGTCGCTCCGCAGCTCCTCTTCCAGCGCCCTATCCTCCTCCGGATCGCGACCACGCGGCCGCGTGCCGGCGATGGGATGAGTGGAGACAACGCCGTCCTCCACCCGCACCAGCATCTCCGGCGAGGCGCCTACGACGTGGCAGTCGGCCGTCTGGAGGTAGTACATGTAGGGCGAAGGATTTATCGCCCGCAGAGCACGATAGATGCTGAGGGGATGGGCGCTGGTGGGGCGGGAGAAGCGCTGGGAGAGCACCACCTGGATGATGTCGCCGGCGATGATGTACTGACGGCAGCGCTCGACCTTGGCCAGGTACTCCTCGAGGTCCATGTTGGAGCGCACGGCCTGGTCCCCGGGGCCGGGTAAAGCCTCCACAGGGTAGGCCAGGCTGGGCAGGGGCTGAGCCAGTCGCTCCACCAGCTCGTCGATGCGCCACACCGCCTGGCGGTAGGCGGCGTCGATGTCGCCGTCCAGACGGGCGTGGCTGACCACCTTGATGGTGTGCTTCAGGTGGTCGAACACCAGCATGGTGTCGACGAACATGAAGATGGCCTCAGGCAGGTTCAGCACCTCGCTCTCCCTTGCGGGCACCCGTGGCTCGAAGTGGCGAATCGCCTCGTAGGACAGATAGCCGACGGCGCCGCCAGTGAAGCGGGGCAGGCCCTCCACCGGCGCCAGGCGGAAGCGACCCAGTTCCTCCTCGATGGCCCGCAGGGGGTCGGAGCCCTGGCGGAGGTCGGGATAGGGCCCCAGGCGAAGGACCCGATAGGGCTCGGTGCCCATGAAGCTGTAGCGGGCCAGGCGCTCGCCTCCCTCCACGCTCTCCAGAAGGAAGGAGTGATCGCCTCGAGCCACCTTGAGGTAGGCCGACACAGGCGTCTCCAGGTCGCCGGTCACCTCGCGATAAATGGGGGCAAGGTTTGCCTGGCCAGCCAGCTTCTTGACCTCGGCTAGGGTTGGGTAGTACATCCCTCTATGCGATTCTTTGGCCACCCCACCGCAGTGTCCCCCTTTCTTGTGATTGGTTCATCGCTGGTGGTGAGCTTTCCAACCCCGCGGGATGAATCCCGCGGCACCTCCCTTCGATCCTGGGAAGCCGCGGGTTTCTCCGCCAGAGGCGGAGTCCGCAAAGCGGACAACCCGCGGAATGGTCGGGAAAAACCTCCCCACCAACCTCGAACCACCTACCCTTTCTCTACAGCTTCGGCACGTGAGTCATGGCCTCTCGCACTTTGTCGGCTGGGTAGGCGTAGTCCTCCAGCTTGCCGACCAGAAAAGCCTCGTAGGCCGCCAGGTCCAGAAGGCCGTGCCCGCTGTGGTTGAACAGGATCACCCGCCGCTCGCCGGCCTCGCGGGCGGCCAGGGCCTCGTCGATGGCGCAGCGGATGGCGTGGGCGGTCTCCGGCGCCGAGACGATGCCCTCGGTCCGGGCGAACTGGACAGAGCCAACGAAAGCGTTGGTCTGGTGATAGGCCCTGGCTTCCATCACCCCCTCATGGCAGAGCTGGCTGATGACCGGCGCCATGCCGTGATAGCGCAGGCCGCCGGAGTGGATGCGGGGCGGGATGAAGGTGTGGCCCAGGGTGTGCATCTTCAGCAGGGGCGTGGTGGCCGCTACATCACCGAAGTCATACCTGTACTCGCCGCGGGTGATGCTGGGACAGGCCTCGGGCTCCACGGCGATGAACTGGGTCTTGGTGCGGCCAGCCAGCCTATCCTTCATGAAAGGCAGAGCCAGGCCGGCGTAGTTGGAGCCACCTCCCACGCAGCCAATGACCACGTCGGGGTACTCGCCGGCCATCTCCATCTGCTTCATCGCTTCCTGGCCCACCACCGTCTGGTGGAGGAGGACGTGGTTGAGAACGCTGCCCAGGGAGTACTTGCTGTCCTCGCGGCCGACGGCATCCTCCACCGCCTCGCTGATAGCGACGCCCAGGCTCCCCGGCGAATCCGGGTCCTGCGCCAGCACATCCCGACCGGCCTGGGTGTCGGGGCTAGGGCTAGGCACCGCCTTGGCACCCCAGGTCTCCATGAGAATGCGACGGTAGGGCTTCTGATAGAAGCTAACGCTCACCATGTACACCTTCAGCTCCAGGCCGAAGAAGGCACAGCCCATAGCCAGGGCGCTACCCCACTGGCCGGCTCCCGTCTCGGTGGTCAGGCAGCGCACCCCCTCCTGCTTGTTGAAGTAGGCCTGGGCCACCGCCGTGTTTGGCTTGTGGGAGCCGGCGGGGCTCACGCCCTCCCACTTGTAGTAGATGTGAGCGGGGGTATCGAGAGCCCGTTCCAGCCGATGCGCCCGGTGCAGGGGCGAGGGCCTCCACAGCCTGTAGACGTCCAGCACCTCCTCCGGGATGTCGATGTAGCCCTCCGTGCTCACCTCCTGCTGGATGAGGGCCATGGGGAAGATGGGAGCCAGCGCCTCCGGCCCGACGGGCTCGTGAGTAGCCGGGTGCATGGGCGGCGGCGGCGGCCAGGGCAGGTCGGGCAGGATGTTGTACCACTGGCTGGGGATATCCTTCTCGCTCAGGAGAAACTTGGTCTGCATCGCGCCTCCTTTGCCTCAGGTCTTGTCCAACAACAAACCCCTCGCCCAAAAGGGGCGAGGGGTCTTCATCTCGCGGTGCCACCCTTCTTTCCCCGACTGGTCGGGGAATCTCATCGCAGGTACGGCCCATCATCCACAATAACGGGCGATACCCTGGGCTCTGATAACGCTGCCCCTGCGGCCAAGCCTACTAACCCCGACCAGTCGGGGCGTTCAGTTGACGGCTCCCAGGCCCATTCAACCGCTGCGCTGACGCCAGGCTCCCACCTTGCCCCGGCTCTCTAAGCCCCGCTTTGCGGCCTACTAGCCCTGTTCGCAGCCGCTGCGATATGAACTTTGGCAGAACAATAGCACTTCGCTTGGGCTCTGTCAAGCGCTACTCGCGGCCGCCCCAACAGCAGGCGTCGGTGGCCCGTCAGGCTATGTGTACGGGCCCCCTCTCTGGCCGCTCCTTCTCGGCGGCGATGATGCGCTCCACCTGAGCCACCGCCCCCGCCAGCTTGCCCTCGGCGTTCACCACCACGTGGTCGAAGTGGCAGGCGGCGTCCAGCTCCCGGCGGGCCGTGGCCAGACGCAGGCGAAGCTGTTCCTCCGAATCGGCCCCCCGCCGCCGCAGTCGCTCCTCTAACTCGGCCACGGACGCAGGCGCCAGGAAGATGGTGACCGCCTGGGGCACGGCCCCCTTGATGGTCGCTACCCCCTGGATGTCCGTGCGCATGACGACGTCCTGGCCGCGGGCCAGAGCCTCCCGCACCCCCGCTTTGGGCACACCGTAGTGCTCATCGTAGACGATGGCATTCTCCAGCAACTCGCCCGCTGCCAGCATCTCTTCGAATCGCTGGCGCGTCAGGAAGTGATAGTCGCGGCCGTCCATCTCGCCGGGCCGCTGAGGGCGAGTAGTGGCGGTGACGGCGAAGTGATAGTCCCCTCCCCTGGCCCTCAGACCAGCCAGGACGGAATCCTTCCCCACTCCAGAGGGGCCCGAGAACACCAACAGCAGGGGATGGCGTGAGGGGGCTTCGGCACCAGCCCTGCCTCGCGGCAGGTGAGGTCTCCTAGCCCTCTTCTTCTCGACCGGCCCTGGCATAAACACCTTCCTGAGCGACGCCGGCCACCCGCCCGCTGATCGTCTCCGGGGTGATGGCGGCCAGAACGATCTGGCCGTTGTCCATGAAGATGGCCGCTTTGGTGCGGCGCCCGCTGGTTATGTCGACGACCGCCCCTCTCCTCTTGCCCTCACGGACCAGTCGCTGGATAGGTGCTGACCCCGCGGACACAATAGCGATCACCCGATTGAGGGCTATGAAGTTCTTGAAGCCAACGGCCACTAGCTCGGTCGCCATAGCTTCCTCCCTTCCCCCTTCCCCTGGTTTATCGCTCTCCATACTAGTATGACGCAAGTTGTTTCATATCGTTCCAGAAATCAGGATAGGAAACAGCCGCCACCTGAGCGCCCCGCACCACTGTCACTCCCTGGGCCAGGAGACCAGCTACGGCCAAGGTCATGGCCAGGCGATGGTCGCCGTGACTACCGCACACCCCACCCCTCAGGGAGCCCACGCCCTGGATAACCATGCCGTCCGGCAACTCTTGGATGCTTGCCCCCAGCCGCCTCAGCTCGAGAACGGTGATGCGAATGCGGTCCGATTCCTTCAGCCGCAGCTCGCCAGCCTGCCGGATCACCGTTTCGCCCTCGGCCAGGGAGGCGGCCACCGCCAGCACCGGGATCTCGTCGATCAGGCGGGGGATGAGACGACCCTCGATCACCGTTCCCCGCAACGACGAGGAGCGAACCACGATGTCGGCCACCGGCTCGCAACCCCACATGCGCTCCTCTTCCAGATCGACACTGGCCCCCATGCTGGCCAGAGCGTCGATGATGCCCCGACGGCTGGGGTTTACGCCCACGCCGGTGAGCCTGATCTCGGCATCGGGGTGGGCCGCAGCCGCCACCATCCAGAAGGCGGCAGCGCTGATGTCGCCCGGCACCCGCAGGCTGAGGGGCGTCAGCTCACGCTGCGGGGGCGATATCCGCAGGCCGCCACCCTCTTCGCCCAGGATTTCCACCCCCATGGCCCGCAGCATCCGCTCGGTGTGGTCGCGCGAGGGTGCCGGTTCCTCCAGGACCGTTTCGCCCTCCCCGTAGAGGGCGGCCAGGCTGAGGGCCGACTTCACCTGGGCGCTGGCCACCGGCAAGCGATAGCGGATGCCCCTGAGAGAACCGCCCTCGATGGCCAGGGGAGGGCGCGCACCTCCTGCTCGCCCCTGAATGCGCGCCCCCATGGCCCCCAGGGGCTCCACCACACGCTCCATCGGCCGCGAGCGCAGGGACGCATCGCCGGTTAGCACCGAGAAGAACGGTTGGCCGGCCAGAAGGCCGGCCAGCAGACGCATGGTGGTGGCCGAGTTGCCGGTGTTGAGGACATCGGCGCTCTCCCTCAGGCCGAACCGGCCGCCGCCCTGAATGCGCAGGGTTCCCTGGCTGTCCCAGTCCCACTTCACGCCCAGGGCCCTCAGGCAGCGCAGGGTGGCCAGGCAATCGGCGCCGCCCTGGAAGTTCTCCACCAGCGCCTCGCCCTGAGCGATAGCGTTGAGGATGGCCGACCGGTGAGAGATGGACTTGTCGCCTGGCGCCTCGACGCTTCCCCGAAGCCTGCGTGGTGAGCGGATCGTCTTCCTCATGGCTGGTCGCGATCCTCCACGCCTTGGCGGCGACCGCGTTCCTGCTTCTCCTCCAGCAGCTTGCCAATGTCCTTCACCCGCCGCACCAGGCGCTGGCCCACCAGCAGCGCGGCTAGCTGCTCGCCGCTGGTGGGCACTTCCTCCGCCGCCACCGGCTCGCGGACGGGCGGCCCAGCGGCGACGTAGGTATCGCGATCCAACTGGGCCCTGGCGAAGGTCTTGAACAGATCCTCCTCCTGCCCCTGCTGGAGCAACTCTCGATAGCGTCTCAGTTCCTCCACTGCGCGGTCCAGCCAGTGAAGGACGCCCTCCCGGTTCGTCAGGCAGATGTCGTGGCTGAGCTCGGCATCGGTGGACGCCAGGCGAGTGACATCGCGGAAGCCACTGCCGGCCAGGGACGATAGCTCCGGCCAGGCGGGGCTATCGCGCACCAGGGTGAACAAGGCGGTGGACAGGATCAGAGGGAGATGGCTCACCGCCGCGACGTAGCGGTCATGCTCCTCGGCACCGATGAACAAGGGGCGGGCGCCAATAAGCTGCACGATGCTAGTGACCACTCGCACCGCCCCCTCACTGGCGTCGGGGGCAGGGATGACGCAGTAGGCCTTGCCAGCGAAAAGCTTGGCCTCGGCATTGTGGACGCCGGATGTCTCCTTGCCAGCCATGGGGTGGCCGCCCACAAAGCTGACCGTGGCCGGCAGAAGCTGGCTAGCCCACTCCATGACGATGGCTTTGGTGCTGGCAGTGTCGGTGACGACGCAGCCCTCTCGCAGCTCGCTCGCGATCTCCTCCATCACCCCTCGCATAGCCATGATGGGCGTGGCGATAATCACCAGCCTGGCATCGCGCACCGCCCTTTGCAGGACGGGCTCTGACTTGTCGACGACCCACAGCCGCCGGGCCTCGGCAGCAGTCGGGGTGTCCTTGTCGTAGCCCACGATCTCGATGCCCGTGAGCTTGGCTGCCTTCAGCGCCAGGCCCAGGGAGCCACCGATGAGGCCCAAGCCGATGATGGTTATACGTTCCATAGGGATCTCCCCCAAGGCCGGCTAGCAGGAATTGTCGGCCTCCCTCAACAGAGCCAGGCGCCCGTCGCTGGCGTCGGCCCTCTGGTGGTGGCGAATAAGCTCCACCACCGCCGCCGGTGTACCGGCCGCCTCGGCCAGGGCGGCACCGCGGGCGGCATGATTCTCCAAGGAGGCCACGGCCCGCCACCAGCCCCGACCATCGGGCTGGGCCAGACGGGCCACCAGGCGCGGCCATATCGCCCTCAGAAGGACGTAGGCCACCCGATGCCACAAGCGGATGGGCCCCTTGCCTACGTCGTGCAGAAGGGCGGCCAGCAGCACCTCCTCGTCCTGGCAGCCTCTCCCTTCCAGGACATAGAAGACGTCCAGGCAGTGGCGCTGATCTCGAGCCGTCATGGCGTAGAACAGCCGCTGCTGCTCCTGGCTGAGACGAGCGGCGACAATCTGCCGCTCTTGCGGGCTCAGGCTAGCCCCCAGAGAGGCGAAGAACTGGCGTATCCGATAGGCTGCCCTAGTAGCCAAAGACATTGGGATCACCAACGCCCGTCAACAAGCTGGCCACCCCGTTCACCGCCGGCCGCAGCAGGTCGAAGAAAGGGTTCAGGTTGCCGGCTGTGAGGATGGGTATGCCGAAGAGGAACAGTAGAAGGAGACCAGGGCCCCAGACCCGCAGCCGCTCCAGCTCCTGCGACAGATCACGGGGCAGGATGCCAACGGCCACGGAGAAGCCGTCCAGGGGCCACAGAGGAATGAGGTTGAATAGCGCCAGGATAATGCCGAAGATGATAATCGAGCTCAGATAGAGCCCCAGGTAGTCCGATACACCCCAGGGCGCCACCACCCACTCGACGTACTCCGATGTCTTGCCCCAGGCAAAGAAGGGCGTGTGCCAGTCAACCAGGCCCAGCTTTATGGGCACGCCAGCGATGCCCGCAACGACCAGATTGGAAATCGGGCCCGCGGCCGCCACCATGGCCATGCCCGCCTTGGGGCTAGTGCTCCTCATGAGATTGGGATTCACCGGCACCGGCTTGCCCCAGCCGAATCCAGCCATGAACAGGAGGATAGTACCCAGGGGGTCCAGATGAGCCAAAGGATTGATGGTGAGGCGTCCCCGGTAGCGGGGCGTGGGGTCGCCCAGGCTGTCGGCAGCAAAGGCGTGGCTGAACTCGTGAAAGGAGATACCCACCAGCAGAGCAGTTACCACTGCCCCAAAGAAAACGAGAAAGGCCGTTTGGCTGCCCTGCAGAAGGTCTAGATAGGCAAAAATCAACGCCTAGCTCCCCCAACCACAAGATCATCATAGCATAGCGCTGATTGGCGGCGAAAGACGTCCCTTGGGCGCCCCTCATCGCCTGAAGCTGGCGAACCCGATAGCGCCATACGCCCGAGTTCGCTATACTGGGCCTATCAAAGGACTGCACACTCGTGATAATGCTCACGCAGTCGGGGGCACTACGATGGCGCTACTGCTGGAGGCACAGGAAGTAATCAAAAGCTTCGACGGGGTGAGAGCCCTCAACGGCTGCTCTCTTCAGGTATCCGAGGGCACGATCACCGGCCTTATCGGGCCCAATGGCGCCGGCAAGACCACTCTCTTCAACCTAGTCACCGGCTTCCTGAAGCCTACTGCTGGCAGGATCTTCTTCAAGGGAGAGCGGATTGATGGCCTCCCGCCCCACAAGGTGTTTAGGAGGGGAGTCGTCCGCACATTTCAGGTGCCGCGGGAACTCAAGTGGATGACCGCCCTGGAGAACCTGATGCTGGTGCCTGGGGATCAGCTGGGCGAGAAGCTCTGGGGCCCCTGGTTCTTGCCCTTCCTAGTGCGGAGGCAGGAGCGGACAATCCAGGAGAAGGCGCTGGAGGTGCTGGAGTTCGTCAACCTGTGGCACCTGCGCAACGAGTACGCCGGAAACCTCTCCTCGGGGCAAAAGAAGCTTCTGGAGCTAGCCCGCACCCTCATGTGTGACCCCCAGCTGGTCCTCCTAGACGAGCCAGGGGCAGGAGTCAACCCTACCCTCATGAAGCGCCTGGTGGCCTCCATCGAGGAGCTGTGCTACGAGAAGGGGATCACCTTCTTCATCATCGAGCACGACATGGACCTGGTGACCCGGCTGTGCAACCCGGTCATCGTCTTGGGTGAGGGTGAGAAGATCGCCGAAGGCATGCCTGAAGAGATCAAGGCCGACGAACGCGTCCTGGAGGCATATCTAGGAGGGCAATATCAGTGACCGTACTGGAAGCCCGCGAGGTGGTGTCAGGATACGGGGAAGTGGAGATCCTGCATTGTGTCTCCATCAAGGTGGACGAAGGAGAGATTGTCACCATCATTGGGCCCAATGGGGCAGGGAAGTCCACCCTTCTGAAGACCATCTTCGGCCTGCTTCCCTGCAAGCGCGGTGGGGTTTTCTTCGGCGGCGAGGACGTAACTGGCCAGTCTCCCCAGGTCATGGTGCACAAAGGGATGTGCTACGTGCCCCAGTCCGACAACATCTTCCCTACGCTCACCGTCCAGGAGAACCTGGAGATGGGGGCTTTCATTCGCCGCGACGACTACCGCCCAAAGATCGAAGAAGTCTTGGCTCTCTTCCCCGATGTGACGGAACGGCGCCACACCCGTGCAGGGAAGCTATCGGGAGGGCAGCGGCAAATGCTAGCCTTCGCCCGCGCCCTGATGCTCGAGCCTCGCATTCTCCTACTCGACGAGCCCTCAGCCAGCCTCGCTCCCAACATGGTGGAGTCGGTCTTCGCCAAGATCCTGGATATAAATCGCTCCGGAGTGGCAATCGTCATGGTTGAACAAAATGCTAGAGAGTCGCTGAAACTGTCCCACAGGGGATACGTTCTGGCCATGGGGCAGAACCGTCTGGAGGGTAGCGGCGAAAGCCTGCTGGAGAGTGAGGAGGTGGGCAGGACCTATCTCGGCGGCTAAGGAGCACTCTTGTGGTCCCAGCTAACGCAGGTTTTCCTGAACTGCTGAACAAAGCCCGCGAAAAATATCCTGGGGTATTCCAGAACCCGAGCGGAGCCGCCTTGTGGATTCTCTTTGTTGGGCTGTTCATAGCAAGCTTGATTCTTTACACTAATCTCTTCGTAGTTGGCGTAATCTTCGGCAGCATCATCGCCCTGGGCGCCATCGGCCTCACCCTCATCTACGGCATCATGAAATTCGCCCACTTCGCCCACGGCGACATGATGATGTTCGCTGCCTACCTGGCCTTCTTCGCCCTGACCGGTCGCATCGTCGGTGAAAGGACCGAGATTGAACTCGGCTGGAGCTTAGATCGCCTGCCCGGTGCCACTACCGAACTTGGTCCCTTATCCTTTGGCTACGGCCTCCTGCTGGCCATGTTGGTGGCGCTCATCGCCACAGTTGCCATTTTCATTGCCCTAGATCACCTCGTTTACCGCCGCCTGCGCCAGGCAGGTAGCGGCATAGTCATTTTCGCCATGGTTTCTCTAGGGATAGCCATCACCGCACGTAGCATCATTCTCATGTTGTGGGGAGCCGAGCCCAGGTTTTACGTATCGGGCATTCACCCTGCCCACCACCTCCCTTTTGGCATCTCCCTCAAAGCCGACCAGATATTCATTTTCGCCACCGTCGCCATTGTGGCCACCCTAGTATACATTCTGCTCTTCCGGACCAGGATAGGGAAAGCGATGCGTGCCACCTCCGACAATGCGGAGCTGGCACGCGTGTCAGGCATCGACACTGATCAAGTGATCAGGTGGACATGGGCTATTGGCGGTGCCCTGGTGGCCGTGGCCGGGGTGCTGCTAGCTATCCAGGCCCAGCTCAAGCCTGAACTGGGCTTTACCATCTTGCTGCCCTTGTTCGCCGCCGCCATCCTGGGCGGTATCGGCAGCCCCCAGGGGGCTCTGATAGGAGCGATGATTGTGGGGATCAGCCAGGAGGTGTCTCTCGGGGTAGAGCTTTCCATAGCCGGGAGAGATATCCTGCCACAGGTCCTGCCACTGGCCCCGGGCTATAAGTTCGCCGTTGCCTTTGTGATCCTTATCCTCATCCTTCTGGTGCGGCCACAGGGCTTGTTTGGAGCGAAAGCCTAATGAAGGCGGACAGGCTTATCACCCCGGCGGCCTGGGCCCTGATGACGGTGGCAATTGTCACCCTGCCCGCCGCTCGCTCGCACGAGCTGGGCGGCGTCATCAGCTTCCTGACCGGCTTTGCCACCCTGGTCGCTATCTTTGCCATACTGGGCCTAGGCCTGAACGTTCACTGGGGTTACACCGGCATTCTCAACTTCGGCGTCGTGGCCTTCTTCATGGTGGGCGCTTACACCGCTGCCATCATCACCAAGGGACCGGCCACCACCGAGTATGTCCGCTACGTGGGCGGCTTCGGCGACAATCTGGACTTCATCCCTTTCCTGGATAGCGAACAATGGTTGCCCTTCCTGTTCGGCACGGCTGGAGCGGCGATCGTGTCTGGCGCCCTGGCCTTCCTCCTTTCCATACCGACCCTGCGACTACGGGAGGACTACCTGGCCATCGCCATGATCGGCATCGCCGAACTCCTGCGCCGGGTCGTCATCGAGGAGAAGGGCCTGGTCAACAGCGACCGCGGGTTGATCGGCATCCCAGCCCCTCTGGAAGATCTGGTCAACCCTCCTGAGTACAAGTTCATCTTCTTCGGCGTAGCCGTCGCCCTTGTCATCTTCATCCTCATCGCCTTAGAGACGGCCAGCCGCTCTCCCTGGGGACGCGTTCTTAAGGCCATCAGGGAGGACGAAACGACAGCGGCTGCCGCTGGCAAGGACATCTTCGGCTTCAAGATGCAGAGCTTTGTGGTGGGGGCCATGATAATGGGCATCGGCGGTGCCGCTTACGCATACTATAGCCGTTCTGTCTCCCCCGACGCCTTCACCCACTTCTTCGGGACTTTCCTCATCTGGGCCATGCTCATCGTCGGCGGCAGCGGCAACAACAAGGGGGCCATCCTGGGCGCCTACATCGTCTGGGGCTTCTATTCGGTAACCGGCCTGATGAGGGCCTACTTTGCCGACTGGGGCCTGGAATTCCTGGAGCTCCGTATGAGCTTCATTCGGGACCTGGTAGTGGGCGCTCTGATCGTCATCGTCCTCCTGTTGCGGCCCGCTGGCCTCCTGCCTGAAGAACGGAGGGTATCGCTGTTCATGAAGCGCGAGGACAAACAGCCTGGCCCTCCAGGCGAGCCCGAGTCGGGCCAAACTCGCTCACCACCGGACTGACCGCACAAACAAAAGCGGGGCCTCAGAACGCAGTATCTCCTGAGGCCCCGGCTTCTGATTATCCGATTGCCCTACTCGGTTACCTCCGTGATGGTTGGGGGCGTAGTACTGAGGTCTACCGCGAAGGTGCGAACCGCCTCCACGATCTCGCCGCCGGTAATCTCCCAGATCTCGATGGCGCCCTGGAGCACATCCCCGTTGGGGTCGAAGTCAAGGGGGCCAGCCGCGCCCTGGTAGTTGATGGCCGTGCCAGCCTCGATTAGATCCAGCGCGCTCGCGAATCCGTCGACCCCGGGGTTGACCACCTCTCCCGGCGGATTGGCGATACCGGATATGGCATCGCGGATGGCCTTGGGATCCGTGGAGCCAGCCTGCTCCGCCGCTAGAGCGATAACGTACACCGCGTCGTAGGACTCCCGCATGAAGGGCAACGGCGGCTTCTCACCGTATTCCGCCTCGTAGGCCGCCGTAAAGGCCGTGCCCGCCGCCATCTCCAGCGCACCGGGCGCTGAGCCGTACATGCCCTCAAAGTACTCCCAGCCAAGCGCCTCGAATTGCTTGTCCGACTTGGTGCCGTCACAGAAGACGAACTGGTCGATCAGATCCCCTTCCAGGGCCTCCTTCAGGTAGACACCGCCGTGCTCCGGGTAGCTGATGGCCGCGAGCACTTCTGGGCCGCCCTCGACGCACTGGTTTAGCTCCGACAGGTAGGAGACCTGCTCCTCCGTGGCGTGGGACACCTGCGCCGTCACCGTGCCGCCCAACTCCTCGAAGGTCTTGGTAAACTGCTCAGAGAGCCCCTGACCGTAGGCATTGTTTACGTACATGGTGCAGGCGCTGGTGAAGCCCAGAATCTCGTACACCAGTTTGCCAAGAATGACTCCCTGAGCCGCGTCCGAGATAGTGGTCCGGTACAGGAAGCCGTCATCGTCGACAACGGTGAGGGCGGGCGAGGTGGACGCCGGCGAGACCATGACGATCTCGCTGGGCACTGCCACCGATTCCGCTACCGGCAGGGTCACCCCGCTGGCTGCCGCCCCGACTAGGGCCGACACGCCCTCAATGTCTATGAGTCGGCGCGCCTCCTCCTGCGCTTTCACGGGTTCGGTGGCGCTGTCCCCTGTGAGCAGCACCACATCCTCACCCAGCACGCCGCCAGCCTCGTTGATCTCCTTCACCGCCAGCTTGGCCGCGTTGCCGAATGGTTCCCCGAAGTCCGACAGAGGCCCCGTATAGGGCACCAGGATCCCTATCTTGAGAGGCCCTGTCACCACCGGAGTTCCCGTTGCGGCAGGAGTCCCCTCCTCTTCTTCCTCCCCGCAGGCGGGAAGAAGAGCCAGGGACATGGCCGCAAGAAGTATCACTAACCCGAGCAGCCAGTATCGCGCTACTCGAAACATACGCATGTATGCCTCCTTTGATCGCGGGCCCCCCGCTGACCCGCCACTAATCCCCTAGCCCATGCACAAGAGCACGGACAAAATGGTCACTTATCGCGCGGATTCTACCTCCTAATATGCTGGCCGTCAAGCGTTTTTTGCCCCACGTTGACGAACCTTTGAGAACAATGCAACACTAAAAAAGATGCCTGCAGCAGCCCTAGCAGCCATTTTCGTGACCTCCTTCGGCGTGGGTTTCACCGGCGCTTTGATACCCGGCCCCCTCACCACCGTGGCCGTCCGCGAGAGCATGCAGCGCGGCTTCTGGGCCGGGCCGCTACTGGCCGCCGGTCACAGCCTGATCGAGTTGGCCCTCGTCGTTGGCCTGGCCCTGGGCCTCAGTCGCTTCTTGGTCGAGGATCCGGTGAAGGCTGGCGTGGGCATTGCCGGAGGGCTCTTCCTGCTCTGGATGGGGGTACACATCCTGACCAGGCCGCCCGAACAGCCAGCCGCTGCCGTCCGTCCGCCGCTACCGAACAACCCCGGCGCCGCTGCCTACAACAACTCCTGGCGAAGGCGCTGGCTGCGCTCCCTAACCGGCGGAGAGACAGCCAGCGAATCTCCACCGAGAATGGCGGCGGCGCTGATGTCTGCCGCCATCCTGGTGAGCGTCTTCAACCCGGCCTGGGTGGCCTGGTGGGCTAGCGTAGGCTCTGCTTTCATCAGCCGATCCCTGGAGCAAGGTGCTGCCGGGGTGGCCTCCTTCTACGTCGGTCACATCCTATCGGACATACTCTGGCTCACTCTGCTGGCCTTCGTTCTGGCCAGCGGCAGACGGATGATGAGCGGGCTTGTCTATCGGGCCATCATTGTCTTCTGCGGTCTCTTTCTCCTGGGGCTGGGCGCCTACTTCTTGGCCTCGGGTCTGGTCATCGTTTCCTGACCATCGCATCGGCGAGATATAGCGTAATGATTGCCAACCTGCTAGAGTAGGCTGTTACTATGTCCGAGCTTGGCCTTGACATTTACCTCCTTGTCTTCGTGCTAGCCGCGGCAGGGGCCTGGGGCCTGACAGCCCTTCTTCCCCTCAACCGCCTGGCACGGCCGGCCGAGGCCCGCCTGGGCAGGCGGCGGGTCGGGGGCCTGGCCATCTTCACCGCCTTCGTCCTTGCCCTTCTTCTCGCCTCCCTGGTCTCGTCCGACCTCTCCGACCTACTGGCCGACCAGAAAGGGGAGACGGCCGGCCTGTTGGGCGCCGCCCTGATGATCCTCCTCCTGGGCCTCGTGGACGACTTGCTGGAGGTGAACTTCAAGATCAAGTTCCTGGTGCAGACGGCGGCGGCGGCGCTGGTGTTCGTGATCGGCTACCGCATCGAGGATGTGTCCCTGCCCTGGGGCGCCACCTTTTCCCTGGGATGGGCGGCCCCCGTGCTGACCATCCTCTGGCTGGTGTTCCTGACCAACGCCATGAACCTCATCGATGGCAAAGACGGGATAGCGGCGGGCGTAGCGATCATCGTGGCCGTTCCCTTGGCCTTCATCGCCGCCGATGTGGACAACCCCCTGGTGGCCGCTCAGCTGGTGGCCGTAGCGGGAGCCTGTGCCGGCTTCCTCCCCCTCAACCTGCCGGTGGCCTCGCGCCTGCTGGGAGATTCAGGGGCGTTGTTGCTGGGCTTCCTGCTGGCGGCCCTGGCCATCGAGGGCTCCATCGGTGTCACCGGCAGCATGTTCATCAGCGTGCCCATTGTCGCCCTGGGCTTCCCTATCCTGGACACACTGCTCGCTTTTGTGAGGCGAGCCGCGGACTTGAGACACCCCTTCGTTGCTGACCTCGATCACATCCAGCATCGGCTGGAGCAAAGGGGTCTGAGCGACAGGGCGGTCGTCCTCTCCCTTTACGCCCTCTGCATCCTTTTCTCGGGGGCAGCGCTCACCATCCACTACCTGGAAGCAACCGCAGCCGAGTTCCTGGCCTTCTTTGCCTTCGGCGCTGCTATCACTGCCGTCCTCTTTCGATTGGGCTACGCCCGCTCCTTGTGGAACAGCGCCTCGGTGGCATCCCTACGGAGTGCCCTCGCCTCCGCCGTTGGTCTCCAACGCCACCCTTCGCCGCCCGGGCCGGACGAGCCGGAGATGCCCTACGAGGATCGCCCCCTACCCGCCAGCAAGCGTCGCCCGTTCTGAAGCACCAGTTGATAGCCACAGCGGGCGCCAATGCCCGCCAAGGTCAGCCCGTCCACCAGAGGATTGCCGCCCATATGCTTGCGGTAGTAGCGCCACATGCTGCGGTGCCACTGGAGGATGCTCCTGTTAGGCAGGGTATCGCTGCTCCTGCCGATGTGGTGAGTCACCACCGCCTGGGGGAAATAGGCCACTCGATAGCCGCCCTGATGGGCCCGATAGCAGATGTCTACGTCCTCGATGTACATGAAGAATCCCTCGTCCAGAGCGCCGATGTCCGCCAGCATCTGGCGGCGGAGGAGCATGCAGGCCCCCGACAGCCAGTCTACCTCGGCGATGCTATTGTGGTTCCAGTCAGACATCAGGTAGCGACTGGAAAAGCGATTGCGGGGGAAGAGGCGGGTGAGGACGGACTGGCGATTGAACAGGCCGGCCAGATGGCTGGGGAAGCGACGGCAGGAGAGCTGCAACGAGCCGTCGCTGTTGAGGAGCTTGGGACCGAGGATACCCACCTGCGGCTGCTGGCGGCAGTAGGTGACCATAGAGGCGAAGGCGTTGTCGGCGATCTCCGTGTCGGGGTTCAGGAGCAGGATGAACTCGCCCTTGGCCTGGGCGATGCCTCGATTGCAGGCGACGGCGAAGCCCAGGTTGGCGGAGCAGCGGATAAGGCTGGCCTGAGGGAACTCGCTCTCCACCATCTGGGCGCTGCCGTCCCAGGAGGCGTTGTCCACCACGATCACCTCATAGCCACTGCCCTCCGTGTGTTCGAACAGCGAGCCCAGGCAGCGCCGCAGATAGTCCCTGGCGTTGAAGCTGACGACTACGACCGATAGGTCCACCCGCTAGTCCCTCGTTGAGCTCACGGCCGCCTCATAGGCGGCCACCGTCCCCCGCGCCGTCCGCTGCCAGGAGAACTGGCTGGCCCGCTCCAGACCCTGCCTCCGCAGACGGGAGCGCAGGTGCCTGTCCCGCAATGCCCTGGCCGTGGCCTCGGCCAGGGCATCCACGTCCGAAGGGTTCACCAGCAGAGCAGCGCCGTCCAACACCTCGGCCAGGGCCGGAGCGCTGGAGGCCACCACCGGCAGGCCGCAGGCCATTGCCTCCAGGGGCGGCAGACCGAAGCCCTCGTACAGCGATGGAAAGACGAACAGGTCGGCCATACTGTAGACCGCCGCCAGATCGTCGTCGGGCAGGTAGCCGACGAAGCGCACGTCCTCCCTCAGGCCGAGGTCATCCACCAGCCGAAACAGCTTCTCATACATCCAGCCCTTCTGCCCAGCGATGACCAGCCCCTGCTCCAGGCCCTGCCCCTTGAGCCTGTGGAAAGCGCGCACCAGCGTCGCCTGATTCTTGCCCGGCTCCAGAGTGCCCACGTTGAGGATGAACCTGGGCGGCAGCCCGTACCTGTCGCCAACCGCCTCCATCCTAGCCGAATCGTCCAGCGGGTGAAAGCCAGGCCCCGGCGCCAGAGGTACCACCCGTACCCTTTCCGCTGGCAGGCCCAGGTGGCGTATGACATCGCCCCTTACCGTCTCGGAGACAGCGATGGCGCAATCGGCCAGGCGGGCGCCAGCACGGCTCGCCCCCTGAAAGTAAAGCCGCCGCAGGACGGGATAGCGGCGGGGCAAAAGGAAAAAGGTAACATCGTGGAAGGTGACCACCCGCCGCCAGCCGCCAGGCGCCAGCGCCGTCGTGTAGTGAGGCGAATGGAGGACGTCCACGCCCAGGCGGCGAAGATGCAAGGGCAGCACCGCCTGCTCCCAGAACATTCGGGCCAGCCGCGAGGCGAGGCGCACGGACACCAATCGGAAGCCATCCCTTTGCAGGCTGCGGCGATCGAAGGTCTCGCGTTTGGTGAAGACAAAGTAGGTGTTATCTCTATCCACCTGGGCCAGGGCCTGCACCAGGTTGTAGATGTAGGTGCCGGCACCCGCTCTTTGGCGGGGAACCGAGGTGGCATCGATGGCGATACGCACGCTGGAATGCCCCCCTAACGAAAATCGGCCAACTCGCGCGTGCGCCCCAGGCGGCCGCGGAAGAAATCGGCGATGCCCATGAGCATGGCCCTCAGTTGCCGCCCCTGACCCCTGGCGAGATACGACACGAAGTAGCCAACACGAGTCGCCAGGAAGTAGGCCAGGAATAGCGCAAAGCGCGGACGGGACGAGTGCTTCCTCATGAGGTAGAGTCGATTGCGGCTGGCGTAGTAGACCTTGAACGGCGATTCCACACCGCCGCTCGAGGCTGCCTTACGGTGGTGGATGACCGCCGCCGGATTGAGGCGCAGGCGATAGCCTGCCGCCCTGGCCCGCGCAACGAAGTCGAAATCCTCGTAGTACATGAAGAAGCGCTCGTCCATGAGGCCGACGTCGCCGAAGACGGCGGCGGGCACCAGCAGGCAACACAGGCTGGCCATGCTCACCGCCCGCGGCCGCTCGAACCCGGCGGGCTCCGGCTTGCCGTAGAGCCAGCCCCGCCAGACACCGCGCCACCAGTCGAAGTCGCCTACCGTATCGTCGAGCAATCCTGGCTGGCCGTAGAGATAGGTCTTGGGGGCGACCATCGTCCGAGCGTCAGCACTCTCCAGCAGACAGTCCAGGAAGTCCTCGCTCACCACCGTATCATTGTTCAGGAAGAGGATGTAGTCGAAGCCCTCCTTCAGGCAGTAGCGGATGCCCACGTTGTGGCCGCCGCTGACCCCCAGGTTCTCCCCGTTGCGCATCCGCACCGCCTGGGGGAACAGCCGCGATATCTCCCCGAGCGAGCCGTCGTCAGAGGCGTTGTCCACCACCACCAGCCGGTAGTTGGGATAGGTGACTGCCTGCAACGAGGCCAGGAAATCGCGGATGTAGGGCCTGCTGTTGTAGTTGATGGTGAGGATGGCTACGGGGGGAAATCCCTTGTCTTGGACGGCCATGGGCGGCCCCCTAGCGACCGGCCCTGGCCGGGGCGGTGAGAAGGTATTCCTGGAGCGCCTCCTGCCAGGGCCGCAGGACAATGCCCAGGGCGGCCGCCGCCCGGTTGGCCAGCTCGGAATAGGGCGGCTTGCGGTAGGGCCCGCCGTAATCGGCCTGGATGACCGAACGCAGTGCGACATCGCCGCGACCGGCCAGCTCCAGGACCCGCTGGGCCCACTGGTAGCGGGAGCAGCAGCCGCTATTGGTCAGGTGATAGATGCCATACGCCGCCTGTCCGATGAGCCCGACAATGGCCTGAGCCAGATCGCGGGCCCAGGTGGGGGTGGCGACCTCGTCGGTCACGAAGCGCAGCTCGCCTTCGTTGGCGGCGACTCGCAGGACCTTGGTCGGAAAGTTGTTGCCTCCGGCGGCGTACAGCCAGGCGGTGCGCACAATGTAGAAGCGCTGGAGGATGGACTGGACGTATCGCTCACCCGCCAGCTTGGAGCGGCCGTAGGCGTTGATGGGCTTGGGCTCGTCCGATTCCAGGTAAGGCTCGCTCTTCTGGCCATCGAAGACCTCGTTGGTGCTCACGTACAGCATGGCGGCGTCGCTCTCGCGGCAGGCCAGGGCTACCTGACGGCTGCCCTCGCCGTTCACCCCCATGGCCAGATCGGGCTGCGCCTCGCAGCCTGCCGTATCGGTGTAGGCGGCGGCATGAATGACCACCTGCGGCCGAAACTGGCCGACGGCCCGGCCGACCGCCGCCACATCGGTGACGTCTAGCTCCTGGCGGCCGAGGGCCAGCACCGTCTCTGCAGATAGCGCCTGCTGAAGCTCGCGGCCTAGCTGGCCACGACCGCCGGTGATGAGGATGCGCACACCACCACCCCCTCAGCCCATCTTGATGTCCCAGTCGTAGGGGATCTGGTCGGTATCCCAGGGAAGACGATATTCGTCCGGCTGCTCTGGGTTGTAGGGCTCGCTGGGGAAGTTGATAAGGAGGGAGGGCTCAGTACCTACCGTCTTGTAGCCGTGCATGACGCCTACTGGAATCTTCAGCAGGATGTTGTTCTGCTCCCCTAGGAAGAATTCGTCCACCTGGCCCTGCGTGGGGGAGCCCTCGCGAGCGTCGTAGAGGACCGCCTTCCCCATGCCCTTCACCACCGCAAAGTGGTCGTCCTGCTTCTTGTGGTAGTGCCAGCCCCGCACCACGCCCGGATAGTTCAAGGCCACGTAGGCCTGACCGAACTTGCGGAAGATGGCATCATCGCAGCGCACAAGCTCCATCAGGTAGCCCCGCTCGTCCGCATGCTTGGTAAGCTGCTTGATCTCCACGCCCTCGATCATCCTTCTCCCTCCCGGCGAGCGGCCGCCTCCAGCCGCCACCCGTACTGGCGCTGGTAGTAGTTCCGATAGGCACCTGAACGCGCCTTCTGCCACCACGACTCGTTTTCGCCATACCAGGCGACCGTCTTGGCCAGGGCCTCCTCGAAGCCACGCCGTGGCGACCAGCCCAGGGCCCTTATCTTCGACCAGTCCAGACTGTAGCGCCTATCGTGCCCCGGGCGATCCTCCACCCGGCGAACCAGGCTGCGCGGCTTGCCCAGCAGCGCCAGGATGGCCTCGGCCACCTGGATGTTCTGGCGGTAGTTGTCGGCAGCGATGTTGTACACCTCCCCCGGCGTCCCTTCGTGCAGGAGCAGGTCGAGGGCCTCGCAGTGGTCGTCCACGAAAAGCCAATCGCGCACCTGGCGGCCGTCGCCATACAGAGGCAGAGGCTCATCGCGCAGGGCGTTAGTGATAAACAGAGGGATCATCTTCTCCGGGTACTGGCAGGGCCCCATGGTGTTGACGCCGCGGCTGACAATGACCGGCAGGCCGTAGGAGGCGAAGAAGGCCAGGCAGAGCATATCGGCGGCCGCCTTGCTGGCGGCGTAAGGGTTGCGGGGCCGAAGAGGGTCCGTTTCGCCAGACGAGTAGCCTTCGGGCACCTCCCCGTAGACCTCGTCGGTGGAGACGTAGACGAAGCGCTCGATGCCATGCTCGCGGGCAGCGCAGAGGAGCACGTAGGTGCCATGAACATCGGTCCTGATAAAAGCGTCCGCCGCCAGGAGCGAGCGGTCAACATGGGTCTCGGCAGCCAGGCTCACGATGGCATCGGCCTGGCCCACCAGCTCGTCCACAAGCCGGCGGTCGCAGATGTCGCCCTGGACGAAACGATAGCGGGGGTCGCCGTCTACGTCACGCAGGTTGTCGCGGTTGCCGGCGTAGGTCAGCTTGTCGACGTTGATGACCTCATATTCAGGGTGCTCTCGCAACAGGCGGCGCACGAAGTGACTGCCGATGAATCCTGCCCCACCCGTGACCAGAATCCTGCGCATACTCCGCCTCGCCAGGGATGAACGCGTCATGTGCCCACTCACAGGCTGGCTCTCATTTACCGACAGCCTTGATGTGCTCCTCGATGCCCTCCAGCGCTTTGGCAATGCGAGGTACGAGCCGTTCAGGGTGATCCTCAGTCGCCAACATGCGACTGCTTATCCAGTCAGCCGTGACTTCCGCAACCGAGATGGCATCGTCCAGGCTATATTCGCGACCGCGAACAGATTTGTAGCTGAACTGCGCTCTAACGGTATCGACCCGTCCTCTTATGGTATCGAGCCTGAACCGGTCGTCGCTGGTGGCACCTGGGGGCGCAGGGAAACCGAAGTCTTCGTATTTACCCGGAGCAAGCAGGGGGTAGCTCCAGGCAAAACTTTCGTTACCCGATCCAGAGACCGCCTCAATGTACCCCTTAACCTCTAAGGCAGGCCCCCAGCCGAGATTTTGGATCCTAAGCTTAAGCAAGATCGGCTCCCAGGGTATCAACTGAAATCCCAGGAAGGGCCGAATCCTATCCTCGCGCTCCAGATCCATTCTCTTCACTATCCTGCGGGTCTCCAGCGCATACCAGGCCGCGCCGACCGCGAGGAGAAAAGTAACGGCTACAAGTGCCCATGTGGCCGCGGTCATGGCCCGCGCTCCCTACGCAGATTCGAAATGCCCGAAAGCCCACCTTCATCGGCTTGAGCTCGGATCTGGCTGTGGTCGCCCAGGGTAAGCGCGCAACGGCGGTCGTCCACCCCACCGTCGCCTCTCAGCTCCACGTAGCGGCCGATGAGGCTGTCCTCGATGCGGTAGCCCACGCCCTCGATCAGCGTGTGCTCCATGACCACGCTGTTAGCGATACGGCTGTCTTTCACTTGACAGTGGTGATAAATGGAGGCGTGGGGCCCGATCTCCGAATCCACGATGCGGCTCTCCTCGCCAATGATCAGCGGGCCCTCCAGCACGCTGTTGGTCACCTGGGCGCCGCGCTCGACGATCACCTTGCCCCCCACCCGCGAGGCGCTGTCGATGCTGCCTTCCTTCCTGGCTGGCAAGGCATCGAGAACGACCGCATTGGCCTCCAGGATATCGCCCATCTTGCCGGTGTCCATCCAGTACCGGTCCAGCTCCTGGGCACGCACGGCCAGCCCCTTATCGATGAGGTACTGGATGGTGTCGGCGATCTCCAGCTCGCCGCGAGCCGAGGGCCGTAGCTGCTCCACCGCCTCGAACACATGCTGGTCGAACATGTATACGCCGATCACTGCCAGGTCGCTGGCCGGCTGGCGTGGCTTCTCCACCACCCGCGCCACCCGGCCGTCCACCAGCTCGGCCACGCCGAAGCTCTGGGGCGTGTCCACCCGCCTGAGAAGAAGCTGGCAGTTGCTGGAATCGCTGCGGAAGCGCTGCACAAAGGGGGCCACACCGCCCAGCACCAGGTTGTCCCCCAGGTAGAGGACGAAGGGATGGCCGGCCAGGAAATCAGCGGCGATCTTCACAGCGTGGGCGATGCCCAGGGGGGCCTCCTGCTGGATGTAGGTCACCCTGGCACCGAAGCGATTGCCATCGCCCACCGCTTTCTCCACCTGCGCCCGCGTGTCGCCCACCACAATGCCGATGTCGGTGATGCCACAGCCCACCAGGTCCTCGATGGCGTAGAAAAGGACGGGCTTGTTAGCGATGGGCACCAACTGCTTGGCACCCGTATAGGTGAAGGGGCGCAGGCGTTCGCCCTTGCCGCCGCTGAGGATCAGCCCTTTCGGATTCTCTTTCGCCATAGACCTTCGCCCGCGACCGGGCTAGGAGTATTTTAGTCCTCCCCCATTGTCAAGGCAAACGGCTGCAGCCGCCTGACGGCGAGGCATTCCTTGATTTATGATCCCCGTCCTGCTAGTCTACTGTCTGAGATTCTCGGCAGTTCTGGAGAAACTCTGTGCGCGTGCTGTCTATCCCTTTGCCGACTGGCATCAACCTGTCCCAGGTGACCCACACCTGGGAACTGCTGGTGCTTCTCACCGCTCGCGAGCTAAAGCTGCGCTATCAGGGCACCATCCTGGGCTTCCTCTGGACCATGGCCAAGCCCCTGCTCCTCGGTCTGGTTCTTTACTTCGCTCTCAATAGAGTGCTCGGCATAAAGGTGGGAGACGCTCCCTATCATCTGTTCCTATTGTCTGCTCTGTTCGCGTGGGGCTGGTTTCAGGCTTCGCTACAGTTCTCCACCTCGTCCTTCTCTAATAACGCCCCCTTGCTCAAGAAGGTCTACTTCCCCCGTTTCGTCCTGCCCCTATCGACAGTCACCAATCAGCTATTCCACTTCTGCCTATCGATACCCATACTCATGTTGCTCCTCATAGCTTCGGGCCGCTACCCTGGGCCCGAGTGGCTGCTAGGCATCCCCCTCCTCATCGCCATACAGCTTCTGCTGCTGGCGGGGGCTGTCCTCGTGGTCGCCTCGTTCAACGTGTTCCTGCGCGACCTGGAGCACCTGGTGGAGGTCTTCTTGAACCTCTGGTTCTATATGACGCCCATCCTCTATTCTCTGGATCGGGTCCCCGAAAAGGTGCAGCCGGTGATGCTCATCAACCCCATGACTTCTCTCATCGAGGCCTGGCGTGACCTGTTCCTGGACAACAAGCTCCCATCAGCCGGTATCTGGCCGGCCCTTGTCTTCACAGCCGTCGCCCTGGTGGCCGGCATCATCGTATTCAAGACTCTCGAGGAACGTTTTGAAGACGCCCTATAACGATCAAGAGGTCATAGCCCTGGATAACATCTCCAAGCGCTACTTCCTCCAGCACGAACGCGCGAGAGAGCTGAAGACGGCCCTTTTGCATCTTCCCACCTACCTCAAAGCCAGCCGCGCCAAGGAGCCGTTCTGGGCCCTGAGAGACATATCGCTCTCCGTCTGCCAGGGCGAGAGCGTGGGCATCATCGGCGCCAACGGCGCTGGCAAGAGCACACTGCTGCGCATCATGGCTCGCCTGGCCCCGCCCACGCAGGGCACGCTCATGGTGCGAGGGCGTGTGTCGCCCTTGCTGGAGCTGGGGGCGGGCTTCCACGCCCAGCTCAGCGGGCGGGAGAACGCCATCCTCAACGCCGTCCTCCTGGGCCTATCCCGCAAGGAGGCCCAGGAGAAGCTGCCAGAGATAACGGAGTTCTCCGAGCTGGGGGAATTCATCAACCAGCCCATGCGCACCTACTCTTCGGGCATGTATGTGCGCTTGGGCTTCGCCGTCGCCGTGCACGTCAAGCCCGAGATCCTCCTGGTGGACGAGGTGCTGGCGGTGGGCGACGCCGAGTTCCAGGACAAGTGCTTTGCCCACATCGATAGGCTGCGTCAGGAGCAGGTGACCATCGTCCTGGTCACCCACGACCTGGAGAGCGTGAAGCGCTTCTGCGACCGCGCGGTGCTCCTCAGCCACGGCGTCATCGCCGCCCAGGGCGACCCTCGGGATGTGGTAGACGAGTACCTGGCCCAGGTCTTCGGCCATGCCGGAGCGGCCCCGGCCGGCGATGGTTAGGGAACGATGATCAGACTGGACATCGGCTGCCGCACCCAGCGTCGGGATGTCATAGGCATCGACCCCTATCTCGTCCCCAGGACCGGCGTCAAGGCCGACCCGAACGTGGGTTTGCCCCTCAAAGACAACTGTGCCGACGAGATTTATGCCTACCACGTCCTAGAGCATGCCGAGGACCTGGTGGCGACGATGGAGGAAATCTGGCGGGTGTGCAAGGAGGGGAGCCTGGTCTACATCCGGGTGCCCCATGCCTCCTCCCCCTATGTGACCTGGGTCGACCCCGGCCACAGGCGCGGTCTGACCATCGAAACCTTCGCCTCCTTTGCCATCAACGAGCGGGCCCGCTTCGAGCTGGAGTATGCCCGCCTGCGCTTCATCACCGCTGCCGCCAAGGGCCGAGCCAGCCCCTTGCGCCGCCTTGTGAGCGACGCTCTAGAGGCTCTGGCCAATCGCAGCCGCACCGCCCAGTACCGCTGCGAGCGCTGGTGGGGCCCCTGGGTAGGCTTCGATGAGGCCTTCGTCATCCTGAGGGCAGTGAAGGAATGGCGACCGCCGCGCCGTCCTCGCCGGCCGGCAAAAAGCTCGAGATCAGGTTGAGGTGATGACAGCCTTGGACCAGCCGCAGCCTGACCTCGACTACCATCTGGAAGATGTCTTCCCCGGCCCCTACCACCCGGACACCGAGTTCTACATTGACCGGCTAAGCGAGGCTACTATCCAGGCGGCCCAACGTCTACGACGGGGACGGATCCTCGATGTGGGCTGCGGCTCCGCCAGGGAGATGATCCAGTTCTCCCAGAAGGGCTGGCAGGCCTGGGGCCTCGATTCCTCCGACAAGATGCTGACAATAGCCCGTCGCGATGCCCGGCAGCAGAGGGTCAGCCTACCCCTGGTAAGAGGGCTAGGCGAAAGGCTCCCCTTCCGCGATTCCTCCTTCGACCGCCTGATCTGCAAGGGCTCGCTGGACCATTTTGCCGACCCCCAGGCCTTCATAAGGGAGGCCGCCCGCGTGCTGAAGCCGCAGGGCCGAGCCATCATCGCCCTCACCAACTACGAGAGCCTCTCCTGCAAGCTCGGCCGCTGGCTCTATCCGCTGCTTGTCCGCTGCCGCTGGATGTCCAGAACCGAGCACCCCTACTGGGTAATACCCGACCATCACACCTTCAAGGGCCATTACCACCAGATAATCCGCCTCGGCGATGGATGGCTCAAGCTCAGGAAATGCTTCGGCGTTTCCCTGCTATGGCTCTTCCCCGGCTGGGGAAGCTTCCTCGATAACCTACCTCGGCCCCTGGCCTTCGCCATCCTCAGGACGGCCGACTCCATCGCCCGGCTCACGCCCAGCATGAGCGACGTCATTATATCCGTTTGGTCGCCCAGGCCCGAGGTCAAGAGGCGAAGGGCCCCTCGCCGAGCCAGGCGGCAACCCAGGAGAGCCCGATGAACATTTGCTTCCTCATGTATCACGGCAGCATGTACTCTGGCGGCCAGGGAATCTATCTCTACTACCTGACCCGCGAGCTCATGCGCCTCGGCCATGAGGTGCACGTCATCGCCGGCCCCCCCTACCCCACCATGGCCGAGGGCGTCCAAGTGCACCGCCTGGAGAGCTTCAGCTGGTTCCGCTTCGTCGAGGCGCGCCGAGAATTCCTTGACCGGCCCAACCCGCTGCAGTTCTTCTACCCTCTGAACCTGTTCGAGTTCGCCAGCACCCGCGCCGGCATCTTCTCCCTGATGTTCACCTTCAGCCTGCGGGCAGTGGCTAAGTTCCAGGAGCTGCACCGCCGTCACCCCTTCGATGTCGTTCACGACAACCAGGGGCTGGGCATCGGCCTGCTGCTAATAAAGAGCTGCGGTGTGCCTACGGTGGCTACCATCCACCACCCCTTGTCCATCGATGTGCGCAACGCTGTTGCCCAGGCCACAGGCCCCATCGAGAAGGCCCGTCGCCTCATCTACTACCCCATCTTCATGCAGGAGTTCGTTGCCCGCCATCTGGATAGGATCATCACCGTGTCGGAAGCCTCCGCCCGTATGGTAGAGCTAGCCTTCGCTGTGCCCAGGCAGCAGATGGACATCATCTACAACGGAATCGACACCGACATGTTCCGCCCTCTCAGGGTGGCCAAACAGCCCAACGACATCATCTACGTGAGCAACTCCGAGGATCGGAACAAGGGCGCCCTCTATCTCCTCCAGGCCCTGCGCTACCTACGCGACAGCACAGACTACCGCCTGACCTTTGTCGATCGGCCGCGGCAGCAACTGAGGCTAGCCCCGCGCCTATTGCGCCGCTACGGCCTGAGCACCCGCGTTCGCTTCACCGGGCGAGTTACCACGCCCCAACTGGTGCGCCACTACTGCCGCGCCCAGATGAGCGTCTGCCCTTCCCTGTACGAGGGGTTTGGCCTGCCCGCCGCCGAGGCCATGGCCTGCGGCCTGCCGGTGGTAGCCACCACCGGCGGCGCGCTACCCGAGGTGGTGGAGGACGGCGTCACCGGCATCCTGGTGCCGCCAGCCGATGCCCGTGCCCTGGCCGAGGCCATGGACACGCTGATGAGAGATGCCCACTTGCGGCGGCGAATGGGCCAGGCGGGCAGGCAGAGGATCCTAGACAAGTTCAATTGGCGGAAGGCTGCTTTGCAGACCGAGGCCGTCTACCAGCAGGCGTGCCAGCCGAGTCCGGCTGCGGCGTCAGAGCCTGTAGCCGCGTCATAGCAAGGGTCCAGCCGATCCAGAAGGCCACCGAAAGAACCCCCAGGCTGCCCACCACAAGAGGGGCAGCCAGCGCCCAGTAGCTACGCCTTCGCACTCCCTCCAGCAAGGCAGCAGCGATAGCCAGAGTAGTCCCGCAGATGATGACTCCATACAGGCGCGACCTGTCCGGTCTCGGCCTTCGCCCTATCCTCTCCGCCATACCACTCCCAAAGGGAAAAAGCTAGCGCCCCCGGCAGGACTCGAACCCACAACCGCCTGGTCCGAAGCCAGGCGCTCTATCCAATTGAGCTACGGGGGCACGTTCGAACCGTTGGCTGAGCCAAACCAAGCTACGGGGGCACGTTCGAACCGTTGGCTGAGCCAAACCAAGCTACGGAGTGTTCAACAAGCCCCAGAAAGTTTATCATAGGCCCCGTGCGGCCTCAACCGTGCTTGCCTGCTGGCAAGCACGCCAGTTGACAACTACTTGGGAGAGCCAACGTGGAGCAAGACGCCGAGGTCATGATCAAGACGGTGGAGGATCTCCTGCGGGGCAAGGCCCTGAAGGACGCTGTCGAGCTGGTTGGCTCTATCCACCCGGCCGACCAGGCCGAGCTCTTCTGGCACCTGGAGCCAGAGCTGCGGGAGGCCTTTCTGGCCCTTCTGTCGGCGGAAGGCCTCGCTCACCTGCTGGAGTACCTGGACCCCGAGGAGCGGGCCGTAGTGGTGGAGAAGATGCCACGAGCGTCTCTGGCCCGCGTCCTGGACAAGATAGATAACGACGTGGCCGCCGACATCCTCCGCACGTTGCCCCCGGCGGAGGGCGCGCGGGTGCTCTCCACCATGAGCACGGCCTCAGAAGTGGCTCCCCTCCTGGCACATGCCGACGAGAGCGCCGGCGGCATCATGACCCGCGGCTTCGTGTCCCTCCACACCGACATGACCACCCAGGACGCTATCAAGTACCTGCGGCTGCGCAAGCCCAACGTGGAGGAGGCCTACTACCTGTACGTCCTGGATGCCGCCAATCGCCTGGAGGGCGTGCTAAGCCTGCGCGAGCTGGTGGTAGCTCCTGCCGCAACCCCCATCCACCAAGTCATGAGCCGAGACGTGATTACGGTAGCGCCCCAAACCGACCAGGAGGAGTGCGCGCGCCTGATCCAGCACTACCGCCTGCGCGCCGTACCGGTGGTGGACGAAGAGCGCCATCTGCTAGGCATCACCACCATGGACGACGCCATGGCCGTCGCCTCCGAGGAGGCCACCGAGGACATGTATGGCATCGTCGGCCTGCCAGCCGAAGAGAGCGGTTATGACCCCGTCAACGTCTCGGCCCGCAGACGGTTGCCCTGGCTGGCAGTGAACCTTGCCCTGGTCTTCATAGCCGCTGGCGTCGTCAGTCGCTTTATAGACACTATCGAACAGATAGCGGCCCTGGCCGTGTTCATGCCCATCGTGGCCGCCCAGGGGGGCAATGCTGGCATTCAGACCATAACCCTGGTGGTACGCGAGATCGCCCTGGGAGAGGTAGAGCTCAAAGACGCCAGACGCGTCCTGATCAAAGAAGTGTCCGTGGGCCTGCTGGAGGGCATCGCCCTGGGGCTATTCGTCGGCCTGATAGCCTGGGTATGGTGGAATAACGCCTGGCTGGGTCTGGTCGTCGGTCTGGCTATACTGCTAAATCTGGTAGTGGCCGGCTTCTGGGGGGCGATAATACCGCTGGGCCTGCGCTGGCTGCGCCTCGATCCTGCTGTCGCCTCGGGAGTCTTCCTGACCGGCTTTACCGATGTCCTGGGCTTCTTCTTCCTGCTGGGCCTGGCGACCCTTCTGCTCTCCCAGTTGACCTAGCTATTGAGGAACGGTGAGTGAAAGGGCGATGGTCACGTATTGCCCGTTCTCCTGCACGGTGCGGATGGCTACCGTACCCCATTCTCCACCGCTATCCACCCTGGCGAACTCGATGACAACGACCTCCTCCTCGGCGATCTCCACCACGTTCTCCACCTGCCAGGGCTCCTTGTCCAGTTCCCTCTCATAGAAAGCCCGCACCTGGTCAGGGCTATCGCTGGATCGCCATTCCGCCAGGAACCCGCCCCCCTCCGGAGCAACGGTGGCCGCCTCGACGGTGGCCTTGGCGTAGACAGGGAAGTCCCCAGGAAAGCCCTCTGGCAGCTCGGTAGCGACCGTGCCTTCCGGGGTAAGCGTAGCCAAGGGTGTTGCGGTGGCAGTAGGTGTTGCCGTGGGCTCTTCCTCACCCCCACCACAGGCAGCGGCCAGCGCAAGACCCGCAAGAAGGCAAAGGACAATGAGCACACCCGCCCGAATCATTTCGTCACCACCGGACTTCTACAAAGAGCACAGCAGGCGACAGCACCTTCAGGTTAGCAGGTCGAGGGAGAGCGGGCAAGAAACTGGGGTGGACGGAGGGATTTGAACCCTCGATCTCCAGGGCCACAACCTGGCGCGTTAACCGCTACGCTACGCCCACCACAAGACGTGGAAATGCCGGCATCGTTGCAATGCCAGCGCCTGGAGTGTATCACGTTTGCCCAGATACGGTCAAGGAAAGCCAAGCTGCTACAGCGTATACTAGAGCGAGGAAACCGGGGAGAGATGACCCGAGATTTTTGGCGCAAACGTGGCATCGCCTCCAATTAGGAAAGGGGCCGACAATTGGGGCGTGACGGTGCACAATGAGCGCGAATTATAGGCCCTCGCTCCCATCACTCCTGCCTGACCACCTCGTAGGCCTTGCCGATGCTCACAAGGGTGCAGCCGTTCCGCTTGGCGCAACTGGCGCACATAGGAGGGGGCTCTCCCACTTCTACCTGTCGCAGGCGCCCCTTGCGCACCAGCGTCTCGATCATGCCCTCCAGGGCGCTGCGCTGCACGCCCAGGCGCCGGCTCAGCTCATTCAGATCAACGACCCCGTCGGCTCTCCCTAGCTCCTGGAGAATCTGCGAAAGCATCTCTCAGCCCGCTCCGATGCTAGCCAAGGCCCAACAGTCCGGCCCCCTGGTAGACAACAAAGGCGGCGACCCAGGCGACGGACGTATAGAAAACGGCAGCGAATCCCGCCCACCTCCAGCCAAACTCCTGACCAAATGCCGCCAGGGCTGCCACGCAGGGTACGTAGAGGAGAACGAAGATGAGGAAGGCAACGGCAGCTCGCTCGCTGAAGACGGGTTTCAGGGCACCCTGTAACTCGGTTTCCTCCTCTGGGGCCGTCTCGAAGGCACCGGGCATCAGGGCTGGCATATTCTTGACCGAATCACGCACCGCCCTGGCGCCCCCCTCGAAGATATCTCCCACCTCTTCTGGGGTGGAAGGGAATTCTTCCCCCTCCTCTTCCTCCGCCCCGCCGACATAGATCTCGCTCATGGTGCCCACCACCACCTCTTTGGCGATGAAGCCGGTGACCAGAGCTCCCGAGGCCTCCCAATCGCCGAAACCGGTCGGCTCGAATACATGGCCGATGGTAGAGCCGGTGTGGCCGAACCAGCTATCCCGCTGGTCATCCACACCCCAAGGCATGTTGAGCAGGAACCAGATGACAACAGCGGCGGCGAAGATATAGACGCCTGCCTTGCGGATGAAAGCGCTGCTTCGCTCCCACATGTGGGTGGCGAGCCCTCTGAGAGTGGGCAGCCGGTAGGGCGGCAGCTCCATGACAAAGGGCGCCGTGGGCTTGCCCCGGAAGAGTGTGTACCTGAACACAATGCCTGTCAGAATGGCCACAGCGATTCCGATGAGGTACATGGAGATGAGAACGATGTCCTGGTGGGTGGCAAACAGGGCAGCGGCGAACAGAACGTAGACCGGCAGGCGGGCAGCGCAGGACATGAAGGGGCACAGTAGCGCCGTCAGGAGGCGGTCTCTGCGGCTTTCCAGGGTGCGGGTGGCATAGATGGCGGGCACGGTGCAGCCGAAACCAATCAGCATGGGGATGAATGACTTGCCGTGCAAACCCAGGCGATGCATCACCCGGTCCATGACAAAGGCCGCCCGCGCCAGGTAGCCGCTGTCCTCCAGCAGTGCGATGAAGAAGTACAGGAACAATAGCAGGGGTATGAACACCATGACGCCACCCACGCCGGCGATTATCCCGTCGAGGGCCAAGGCCACCAGCCAGTCGGGTGAATTGACGAGGTTGAGAAAGCGCTCTGTCCAGTGGGAAAACGGTCCAGTGATGACGTCGTCGAACCAGTCCATGTAGGGTGCAGCAATGTCAGTGACCAGCTTGAACATTAGCCACATCATGGCCACAAAGATGGGGATGCCCAGGAGCCGGTGGGTAACGACGGCATCTATTCTGTCGGACAGGACGCGACGAGTTACCGCCGGCCGCTCCATCACCTCCTTGAGCAAGCCAGTGATGAAACCGTACCTGCGGTCGGCAATGACCGTATCGGCGTCCTCGCCGTAGATGGTGCGCAGGTGAGAGATGCTCTCGTCGGCCGCTTGCAGAAGCTTGGCACCGCCGCGGGCGGCGGCCACCCTCTCACCGATGTCTGCGTCCTCTTCCAGGAGCTTTATCGCCAGCCAGCGGGGTGGGTAGTGGTCGACACGGATAGTCTCCGCCTCGATGAGGTCGTAGAGCTTGGCGATCTCCGTCTCTACCTCGCGGCCGTAGTCCACTAGCGGCTGCCCCTTGCGGGGGTAGGTCATGTCGTGGGTTGTCACTGCAGCGATCTCTTTCTAGGAGGGCTGATCACCCTCTGTCTTTGGCTGCGGCTGCCTTTCTTCTTGGCTGAGAGCTCGCCGCTTGAATGATCTTCTCCTTCAGCTCCTCTATGCCCTGGCCTCGGTTGCCGACCGTAGGCACCACAGGGATCCCACCCAGACCTTCGGACAGCTTGGCGACGTCGATCTTGTAACCACGGGCGTCGGCCATGTCGCTCATGTTGAGGGCGATCAGCAGATGGGCGCCCAGCTCCAGGACCTGCACCGCCAGATAGAGGTTGCGCTCCAGGTTGGCGGCATCCACCACGGCCACCACCACCTCCGGCCGCTCGTCGACTATGTAGTCGCGGGCGATGACCTCCTCCAGGGAGTAGGCAGTGAGGCTATAGGTTCCAGGCAGGTCGACCACCTTGATGTCACGCCCATCATGGCGCCAGATGCCCTCCTTCTTCTCCACCGTCTTTCCCGGCCAGTTACCCACGTGCTGGCGGCCGCCTGTGAGGCTGTTGAAGATGGTGCTCTTGCCGGAGTTGGGATTGCCAGCCAGGGCGATGGTGAATTCTTCGGCCATGAGGTCTTTTGACTCCTTCCTGCAAAGGTTCCACCATGATCCTGTGAGCCATGCCCCGTCCCAGGGCCAGGCGAGAATCGCGCACGGCGATGACCAGCGGCCCCGACGGGCCCGACTGGACTACCCACAGCTTTTCGCCGGGGGTCAGTCCCATGTCGGCCAACCGGCGCCGTACGCCCCATCCTCCCTGAATCGCCACCAGGCGCACTTCCTCTCCGGGGCTCACCATCGAAAGAGGTATCAAGGCATTCACATCTTCTCTACTAGGATCTCCCTGGCCTCATCCTTGCGCAGGGAGAGATGGTAGCCCCTGATCAAGAGGTCCACCGGGTCACCTAGGGGGGCTACCTTCACTACCTCGACCTCGGTGCCGGGGACCACACCCATGTCCAGAATGCGGCGGTGAACAGGTCCGTCGCCGCCCACTTTGACGATGGTGCCCCTTTCCTTGGGCTTGAGTTCGCTCAGGGCGTACCGTGTCATTCCATCATCTCCGGGGCTGATCTTCTTCCGCCCCGTCCTTCTCCACCGGTTTCACCATCACATTCTTGGCCAGGTCCGCCGCCAACTCCACCGGCCGCCCGTCCACTCGCACCTGCGCCGAACCATCTCTGGCGCTTGTGCCCTCGGTGTCCAGTATGCACCCAGGGCTGATGTCCAAGCGAGCAAGACGCTGAAGGAATTCTGCCCTCTCATCTTGGATGCGCACTACGCGGGCACGCTCACGAGCGGGGAACTCGCTCAGAGGCGTCGCCCGCTCCTCTCTGGCTCGACCCTTCCTGCCAGGAATGGTGTGACCATGGGGACAGGCCTCCAGGTCGCTCATTAGCTCCGCCAGACGCTCCTCGAGGGCCGGGGAGGTACCGTGCTCCAGCTTGCACGCTTCGTCATGCACCTCCTCCCAGGAGAATCCCAGAAAGCGGACCAGGAAGTTCTCCCAAAGGCGGTGGCGTCGAATGAGGGAGGTGGCCAGACGCTCTCCCTGCTTGGTCAGTCGCACCGGCCCGCGCGGCTTGTGGGAGACGAGGCCCTTGGCCGACAGGCGCTGGAGCATCTCCGTCACGGAGGGTTGGGACACATCCAGACGGCGGGCAATAGAGGAGGTGGTAGCTTCCTCTCCCTCCTCACCCAACTCAGCCACGGCCTTCAAGTACATCTCGGCGCGTTCGTCGAGCATTAGGCATCCCTACCCAAAGAGCATAGGCTAACCTAAGTCATCCACCTCAATTATACCAATTGTGGATTTTGTGTCAAACGCTTTCGCTGCCGCTTGGGGAAAATTCTTCCCGAGAATCAGGGATGGCGGCAACCCGCTGTGGCTGTTGCAGGCAGCCTACAACCTGGTCTCCTTCAGCCTCTATTGCCGCTTAGGCTTCCACGCCAAGGAGGAAATAGCCGCTCTGAGGGGCAGAGCACCTGCCAACAAGTGTACCGCCAGCGCCACCAGAGAGTGCACGCCTCAAGCCCTTGATACGCTCGGTGGCCTCAGCCTGGAAGTGCTTGGCTTCCACTCGGCCGCGTCCGAGTCCGCGGATTCTAGTACTTTACCGCCTTGCCGTATCTCTCCCGCAGCACCGTCTTCAGAACTTTCATGGCCGGATTGCGGGGGAGGGCATCGATGAAATCGACCGACCTGGGCTTCTTGTAGCTGGCCAGGTGCCCCTTGCAGAACTCGATAACCTCCTCCTCGGTCAGCGTTTCCCCCGGCTTGGTAACCACGATGGCCTTGACGCTCTCGCCCCATTGCTCATCGTGGACGCCGATGACCGCCGCCTCCAGGATCTTGGGGTGCTTGTAGAGGACCTCCTCGATCTCCGCCGGATAGATATTCTCCCCGCCGCTGACGATCATGTCCGTCTTGCGATCCACAACGTAGAAGAAGCCTTCCTCATCCTGGCGGACGGCGTCACCTGAGTGGAACCAACCACCCCTGAAGGCCGCGGCCGTCGCCTCTGGGTCATTGTAGTATTCCTTCATGATGGCGGGGCTGCGATAGATGGCTTCGCCCACCTCGCCCACTGGCACATCCCTGTCCTCCTCGTCCACCACCCGGATCTCGATGAAGGGAAGGCCTCTGCCCACCGAGGCCACCTTTCGCTCCGCATCCGAATGCCTCAGGATAGAGACCAGCGCATTCGTTTCCGTCTGTCCAAAGCAGTCGAAGATCTTCACCTGGGGGAAGGCTTCCATGATCCGTTTTCGCAGCTCGGTGGGCAGGATAGCCGCTCCTGAGAACCAAGCCTTCAGAGAACTTGTGTCGTACTTGTCCAGGTTGGGCATCTGCAGCAGGAAGTTGCCCATGGCGGGAATCAGGAGAACCGAGTTGCACTTCTCCTGCTCCAGCAGTTGCATGACCTCCACCGGATTGAAGACCTGGGTGGGCAAGATGACCGTCGCCCCAAGAAGGAGATAGGCCAGGCAGATGCCAAAGGAGGCTATGTGAAAGATGGGAGGGACAGCGCAAGCTCGCCAGAGCGACATGTCACCGAGATCGGGTTCGCGGCTAACCTCAAGGGTGGCCAGAGTCCAGACCACAACCTGACCCTTATGGGTAAGGACGGCTCCCTTGGGCCTGCCGGTGGTTCCGGCGGTGTACATGATGAAAACGGGGTCGTCCTCCTCCAGCAGGACAAGCGGTTCATCGTCAGGGTACTCGTGGAGGAGGGTCTCAAAATGAAGCATCCCTTCCACCGGCTTCTCAGTCACCGAGATGTACTGTTTGACCTGGGGGAGGCCCTTCTGAATCCCCTTGATGGTGCCAACGAAGGTCTCCCCCAGGACGAAAGCCACGGCATCGGCATTGTTGACGATATACCTGAACTCCTCAGGGTGGAGGCGAAAGTTCACGGGAACGGCTATTGCGCCCATTTTGGCCAGGGCGAAGTAGGCCTCCAGGTACTGGTTGCAGTTGAAGAGAAGGATGGCCACCTTCTCCCCTTTCTTGATTCCCATATCCATGAGGGCGTGAGCCAGGCGATTGACGCGGGCGTTAAACTCACCATAGGTCAGGCGTGTATCCCCGTAGACAACGGCCTCCCTGTCGGGAAACTTGCGGGCGTTGCGAGCGACTAGCTCCCCCAGAAGCAGCCTTCTTCCCAATGCTTCTTCGATCGCTTGCTTCGATTGCATAAACCTACCTCTCCCGAGACCCCTAGCGAAAAGAAGCCCCGGCTGTTCAGCCTGCCAGTAGTTTCCCTCTTCGAGGAGAACGAAACGCTGGTGCCCCCGGCAGGACTCGAACCTGCAACCAACTGCTTAGAAGGCAGCCGCTCTGTCCGCTTGAGCTACGGGGGCACCGGCCTGCCGCTAGGCAAGCCCCCTTCAATGTAGCAACCGCCCTTTGTCATCGTCAACTTGGACGGCGCTGACCAGGCCTGCCGCCTACGCCCCCCGATAGACCGTCTTCACCTTGTGCAAAGGGATCAGGCCCCTTCCCACAGGGGTCACGCTCACGATCTCCAGCCCATCGAGGTCGGCAGAGGTAGTGACGTGCTTCTGGATCAGGCGGCCCAGGGGCTGAGCACTGACCACAGCCAGCACAGCCGCCGTGAGGACGTTGGGCAGACGCTCGAATCGCCGCCTATTGCCCATAGCCAGCAGAGAGGCCAGCCCGGCCAGGATGCCAGCCACCGCCAGATTGGTGCCGCAAAGAGGCGATACGGCCAGATACGATTCCCCTTGCTTGAGGCGAGCCAGCCCCTCGACGGCGCACTCGCCGATCTTCTCGGCCGGGACGTTGCCGTAGATGTAGAAGCCGTCGAGGGAAGCCCGCCCCACCAACCGCATGTGCTGTCCCTCCCTGCCCAGCAGAATCGATACGGTGGCATGCTCCAGGGCATGATTACGACGGACGGCAGCGATCATCCTGGCCAGCATCTGAACCCTCCGTGCCTCAGTATATCATGACGTCGCAGAGCATTCCCTAGCTCTTGGTGATGCCTGGCACGAAGGACTGGGCGCGAACATTGACAGTCACCGTGATGGTCTTGGGGTTGCCACCGGCGTAGGGCACCTCCAGGGTTATGGTGCCCACATATCTGCCCTTGGCCAGGCCTGCCAGGTTGGCCTGAATGGTCAGGGCAGATGTGTCGCCGCCCAGATCCTTGCCCAAGGCGAGCCCCTGTTTCGCCGATAGCTGAAGCCAGGAAGCCGAAGGGGTGGCCGTCCAGACGAGGACGCCGGTACCAGGGTTGGAGATCGTCACTTCGGCGGATTGGCTCAGGCCCTCGGGGCGGGCAGTCAGCTCGACGTTGAGGGTGCTCACCTCCAGTACCGGTGACCCCACTATCGCCGAGCGGTCACCGCCCACTTCCGTCGGGTCCACATGGGAGCCGGCGGGCCGCGGCATGTCCATGTCGTCGTAGCAGTAGTCGGGAGAGTCGCAGGCGAAGTTCTCCAGCTTCAAGGCTTCGGCGAAGTCCTTGTACGACAGGTCGGGCAGGATGACCTCCTGAGCCTGCCAGAGGGGGCTACCCTCTGGCTCAGGAGGATGAGCCATGCAGCCCAAGACAAGCTCCTGATAAGGGTACTGAGAGCGGTCGTGGCCGAAACCATCGTCGAAGGGGCCACAGCTATAAGGGGTGCGTGGCCAGGCGGGAAAGCGAGGGTTAAGAGGGTGGTTCACAAAGACGAAGCCGTTGTAACCCCAGATAGCGTAGTACCAGTCCTCGATGACCTGGGGGTTGCGGTCGGCCACAATGGGGCGCAGTTCGGTGGCCAGGTTCCATTTGTCGACCAGGATGCGTGTGCCGCGGGCGATGTTGTACGCAAAGTGAGCGGCCACCATGAGTTGCTCCTGCGTCGGCTCGCCCGTGGTGTTCTCCATGCCGGTGGTGACCTGCATGATGCCATAGCCGCAGTCACGGGAGACGAGGGCCGGGCCGATGCCCCCGTAGGGGACTGAGAAGGCCGCCTGGGACCACGAGCTCTCGACCCAGCCGATGGCCTTGAGGATAGTGGGGGGAATGTAGGGCTCGGTGAGGCCGGGTCCGACGCGCGGGAAGGGCGTCGGCGAAGAGGTAGCAGAGGGGGTGGGGGAAGGCGTGGAGGTGAGGGTAGGAGCGGAGGCGCCTGTAGTCGTCGGCGAGCCTGCGGGCGTAGCGGTCGCTGTCTCCGTCGGCGTCGGCGAGCCTGCGGGCGTACCGGTCGTTGTCTCCGTCGGCGTCGGCGAGCTTGTGGGCGTGGCGGTCGCTGTCTCCGTCGGCGTCGGCGAGCTTGTGGGCGTACCTGTCGCTGTCTCTGTCGGCGTCGGCGAGCCTGCAGGCGTACCTGTCGCTGTCCCCGTCGGCGTCGGTGGCACCGGAGTGCGGGGCAACCGAGGGCCTGTCTCCAAAGGAGGCAAGCCGAAATAGAGGTCGCCGGGGAAGAGGCCATCGACAGCCGCCAGCTCGAAGGTCTGGGTATAGACGGTGCGATAGTCCTCGGCATCGTAGGAGATGACGTCGAAAGGCCCCATGGGGCTGCCCGTCGCGGCGCACAGATCGAAGTCGCCCGCTCGCGCCGACGGCGGCAGCCCGTCGGCCTGCAGCAGAAGGGCCAGGCTCAACGATGAGAGAACAACTATGAGACGTAGCCTACTGCGAATCACTGGTCAGCCAACCGATGAATTCCAGGTTGCCTTTATCGGCCACTGTCTGCCGTCCCTTACCCAACTCGATGATCACCAGATGCTCCCGGCCGGGTTGAGCGGCCGAACTCCCCTCGAAGGAGCGCACAGCCAGATAGTCGCCCTCGGGCGACCAGCCTGCCGGCACGTCAAAGCCCTGATCGGGGCCAGGTGTGACCTCCTCCAGTTCCCCTCCCACCAGGGAGACCAGCGCCGCAGCACTGGCTCCATCGGCAGGCGGCCGCCCCACCGTGATGCGCTCCCCATCCGGATGCCACAGGGGATTGAAATGGTCGCCAGTATCCAGACCCTCCGACAGTTGGGACAGGGGTTGCGGCTCTCCACCCTCAACAAGCTCGACTACGAAGGCCCGGATAGCTATCCGATCGTCCGTGGGCTGGCCGGCCAGAAAGGTAACGCGGGAGCCATCGGGGGAGAGATGCCAGTCGCGGGCCGACTCGTCGCTGGCCTGAACCAGCAATCGGGGACTGCCCCCTGCTGTGGCCACAGCGCCGAAGTGAGTGCCGCTAAGGACGACCTGAGCGAAGTAGAGGGAGACGCCATCGGGCGAATGACCGATGGGGAAAAGCTCGAAGACCTCTTGCTCTTCCAGAATAACGGTCTCACTGCCGTCGCTGACATCCAGCCCCAGCAGCGAGGCAGTTCGGCCCATCTCCTCCCAGGGCCCGTTCCGACGCACGACGATGGAGCTTCCATCGGGCGACCAAACGGGCTTGCTGGCCCCGTCCAGATCGCTGGCCAGCAGGCGTATCTTACCGCTATCCACGTCCAGCAGCCAGGCCTGGGCATCCAGGGCCGGGTCTCCGCCAGCAGCGGGCAGCGCCAGATAGGCGATACGCTCGCCGTCGGGGGAAAGGCTGGCCGATATGCCAACGCCGGGGGCGTGCTCCACCTCAGCCACCTTCGCCCGCCTTTGGGGCTCGGCGGCCAACGCCAGCCAGATGACATCGGCCTCGCTGCCGAACTCCTTGTACAGCAGCCTTAGCCCTTCCTCGGGCACACCAGTGGGCAGCGGCGTGCCGGTGCCAGTGGGCGTGGGGCTGACCTCCCCTCCCCCATTGCAGCCGCCTACAGCAAGTGCCGCCAGGATAACCAACGCCAAGAAGACTAGCAGGGTTCGCATAGTCGACCGCTACTCCTTACTGCCCGACACCGAGGGCTCAGCCTCCCGCAGAACAGTGCGCACCCGTCGATATATGTACCAGGCCACCAGCGCTGCCAGGACTATCAGGATGGGTATGTCCGCCGGACGCATCCACTCCCTGATCCGCTCCCAGTTCTCGCCCAGAAGGAAGCCCGCCCAGGCCAGCCCCAGCGACCAGGGGAAGGACCCGACGAAGGTGAGGATGGTGAACCGCCAGATGTTCATGCGGGCGACCCCCGCCGGCAAGCTGATGAAGGTGCGTACTACTGGCAGCACCCGCGAGATGAAGACCGCCCGATCGCCGTAGCGGGCGAACCAGCGCTCGGCCTGCTCCACTTCGTGGCGGGAGATGAGCAGATAGCGCCCGTAGCGCAGAAGGAGCGGCCGACCGCCCCAGGCCCCCACGGCGTAGGCCATCAGAGAGCCAATCAGGTTGCCCAGGGCGCCGCAAAAGGCAGCCAGCAGCAGCCACTCCACCCCCAGCCCGCGGTCGTCCACCAGAAACCAGCCGGCCAGGGGCATGATGATCTCGCTGGGGAGGGGGATGCAGGCACTCTCGATGGCCATCAGGGCGATGACCCCTGGCCACTCGATGAGGTCGTAGACGTACTCGACGAAGTCTAGAAGTAGCTCTTCGATCTCCCTCCACCACCTTGCCGGGCTTCCACCACCAGCAAGAGCAGGCTACATTCAGACCGGGGCTCCGTCCATTCGCCTGAGTTTAGCAGCAGGTTCCGATAGGTGTCAACGTTTGGCCGGGGCGCTAGCCAGCGGCAGGACGGCCTACTCGTCCTTCTGCTCGGTTTCTCGCCTCAGCCCCTTTAGTAGACGCTCCAGCGCGTCCTCGTAGTCGAGGTTGGCGAAGTCCGCGTGGTTCCGCTCCAGCAAATAGGGCTTTAGGTCACGCTCTGCGCGCATGACCCTGAAGCCGGGTGCCTTCCAGAGGTCATCCAGGGAGATCGGGACGATCTTGTCAGGATCTTCATCTACTTGTTCCTCGATCTCCTTGAGCACCCCGTCGCGCACCAGCGCATCGGCGGAGCAGACCACCACGACCTTGTCGGCTTCCCGCCTCCTGCGGACGATCTCGGTCCACGTGCGCTGGCCCGGGGTCGCGTGCATTTCATACAGCCAGCAAGAGACACCCTTACCCGTTAGGTGCTCGCACAGCTCGCGAGCGAATGCCACGTCAGGCTCCCCATAGGCAACGAAGCAGCTGTAGTATTGCACCGCGGCTACGATCCGGGGTAGCGCCTCCAGCAGCTCCGCGGGCACGCCGGCGCTTCGGAAGAACGTCCGGAGGTCCGGCGTCAGCTGGTTTCCCGCTCCACGCACCGAGGCTAGGAGGCTTTCGACGCCGACGCTGCTAGGCGCCCTGTGGTCGGCCCTTCCCAACCCACGAGCCTGGCTCAGATCCACGCCAGCGAAAGACGCGTAGCTTAACTTGGCGTTCGAGAAATCAGCCTGGGACACCACGGACGCCTCGAACCTAGTACCGTGGAGAAAGGCCTCGCTGAGATTGGCCCCTTCTAGATCCGCAAATGCGAAGTTCACCTCCCCCAGCCACGCCCCTCTGAGGTCGGCCCCTGAGAGGTTGGCGCCCAAAAGGTAGGCCCGGTCGAGGTTAGCGAACGACAGAAGAGCCCCGGCCAGGTTAGCCTCATGGAGGTCCGCCCTGCTCAGGTCCCCCAAAACGAGGTCCGCTTGGGGTAGCATAGCCTCCGCGAGGCGAGCCCCGGACAGATCAAGCCCCCCCGTGGGGTTCCGCCACCGCCACTCGGCTATGGCCTCCGCGCCCTGCCGCACTACCCTGACGTGCTCGTCGTTTGCCATTTGCCTCGCCCTCCTGGAAGCTCGCTACGTAACGTCACGCCTCGACGGCGGCCCTATTCTACTCGCAGCCGCGAGGGCTGGCAAGGGAAGAGCCGCGATGGAAGACAGCCAGGCCCATCTGGCTTGACGCCACGTCGCCACATAGTATGATTCGAGCCAAGGCTTCGGGAAACGATGCAGCCTGTTGAAATACCCCGCATGTCCGTTCATGGTTCGACAGGCTCACCACGAGCGGCGATATGCATAGGACTCAAGACCGCTCACCCTGAGCCTGTCGAAGGGCCTGCCCTGAGCGCGGCCGAAGGGCCTGTCCTGAGCGCAGCCGAAGGGCCTGTCGAAGGGCGAACGGGGCATTTGCCAAGAGTCTCGATGGTGACCCAACCACGATGGATATCGGCAAGCTTCCCAATCAGCTCCTAGGCCAGCTGCTGGCCCGCATCGGCCCCGACGAGTCGGGGCGCGTGCTGGTGGGGCCGGGGGTGGGCCAGGACGCTGCCGTCATCGACATGGGCCCCCGGCTGCTGGTGGCCAAAAGCGACCCCATCACCTTCGCCACCGACCTCATCGGCTGGTACGCCGTCCACATCAACGCCAACGACGTGGCCTGCATGGGGGCCAGGCCGGCCTGGTTCCTGGCCACCGTCCTCCTGCCCGAGGGGGCCGGCCAGTCGCTGGCGGAGGGCATATTCGACCAGATCCTCGACGCCTGCCGCCAAATGAAGGTCGAGCTCGTCGGCGGCCACTTCGAGATCACCCATCGCCTCGACCGGCCGATCGTGGTGGGGGCAATGCTGGGGGAGGTGGAACGCGACAGGCTGGTGCGAGGGTCGGGAGCCCAGCCGGGCGACCACGTGATCCTGACCAAGGGCATCGCCATCGAGGGCACGGCGGTGCTCGCCCGCGAGGCAGCGGATGCCCTGCGCCGCAAGGGCGTGGCCGCCGACGTGCTGGAGACGGCCAGGGGCTACATCTTCCAGCCGGGCATCAGCGTGGTCAGGGAGGCCCTCCTGGCGGTGGACAAGACCTCCGTCCACGCCATGCACGACCCCACCGAAGGAGGTCTGGCCACCGCCCTCTATGAGATGGCCGAGGCCTCGGACGTGGGAATGCGGCTCGAAGAGGCGGCGGTGTCCGTGCTGCCAGCCACTCGGGCCGTGTGCCAGGCAGCGGGGCTGGACCCGCTGGGGCTGCTCGCTTCGGGTGCCCTGCTCATAGCCCTACCCCCGCAGGACAGCGACCGACTCCTGGCCGCTCTGGAGGAGGCAGGCATAGCTGCCGCGCGCATCGGCACGGTTACACCAAAGGATGCGGGCGTTATAATAGGAAAACGTGGCGGCGGCACGATGGCCCTGTCCACATTCGCCAGGGATGAGGTGGCTCGCTTCCTCGCCCAGGAGGGGCAAGGGGGTGGGGCACGAGGAGCCAGCAAGGAAGCGCCGTGACCAGCAAGAAACCGACAACCATTGGTGAGCTACGCAGCTCCGGCTACCAGGTATGCAGCGTCAAGGAGGAGATGCGCCGGAACCTCATCGCGAAGATCCGCTCCAACGAGCGGCTTTTCCCGGGCATTATTGGCTTTGACGATACCGTGATTCCCCACCTGGAGAACGCCATCCTCTCCGGCCAGGACATCATCTTCCTGGGCGAGAGGGGGCAGGCCAAGTCGCGCCTTATTCGCGCCCTTGTATCACTGCTCGACGACGAAGTGCCGGCCATCGCCGGCTGCGAGATCAACGACAACCCCTATCACCCCATCTGCAAGCGCTGCCGCGACTGGCTGGCCGAAGAGGGAGAGGACGTGGAGATCACCTGGCTCGGTCGCGACGAGCGCTACGGCGAGAAGCTGGCCACCCCCGACATCACCATCGCCGACCTCATCGGCGAGGTGGACCCCATAAGGGTGGCCGAGGGCCGCTACCTCTCCGATGAGCTGACCATTCACTACGGCCTCATCCCTCGCCACAACCGCAGCATCTTCTGCATCAACGAGCTCCCAGACCTGGTGGAGCGCATCCAGGTGGGCCTCTTCAACATCATGGAAGAGCGAGACGTCCAGATCCGCGGCTATCGCATCCGCCTGCCCCTGGACGTCTTCGTAGTGGCCAGCGCCAACCCCGAGGACTACACCAATCGCGGCCGCATCATCACCCCCCTCAAGGACCGCTACGGCGCTCAGATTCGCACCCATTATCCCCGCAACGCCGAATACGAGATCGCCATCATGGAGCAGGAGCGCACCCCCTTCGAAGGAGACGGCCGTCCGGTAACTGTGCCGCCCTACATGAAGGAAGTGGTGGCCGAGATCACCCGCCTGGCTCGCCGCAGCCCCGATATCAACCAGCGCTCCGGCGTCTCCGTGCGGGCCTCCATCACCGGCTACGAGAGCCTCCTGGCCAACGCCTTCCGCCGCGCCATTCGCCTGCAGGAAAGAGACATCGTGCCCCGCATCAGCGACCTGCCCTACATCATCCCCTCCCTTAGCGGCAAGCTGGAGTTCGAGACGGTGGAGGAAGAGCGAGAAGGGCAGATCATCGAGAAGTTCATCCAGGGGGCGGTGAGCACGGTGTTCAACCGCCATCTAAGCCTCAGCGAGCTGGAGCCGGTGGTGGCTCGCTTCAAGGAAGGGTTTACGCTGGAGGTGGCCGACACCATCCCTTCCGCCGAATACGTGCGCATGACTAAGAAGGTGGAGGGACTGGCACGGGCAGTGGAGAAGCTGGAGGGGCAAGGCCGACCCGGCCTCACGGCCGCGGCGGTGGAGTTCGTGCTGGAGGGCCTGCACCTCAACCGACGCCTCAACAAGGACAAGATCGCCGGCCGGGCCCAGTATAGGGGGTAGGATGTACGCCTACCGCTACTCGGAGTGGGACGGCAGCCAGGACATACCGCCCCTGGACGCCGACGACGTCCTGGCCAGCATCACCGACGACCTGATGAGCTTCGGTGACCTTCAGCACGCCCTGCGCAACCTGTTACAGCGAGGCATGCACAATCCCCTCGGCCAGCGCTTCCAGGGCCTGCGCCAGCTCCTGCAGCAGCTTCGCCAGCAACGCCGCCAGATGCTTGACCACTACAACCTGAGCTCAGCGCTCGACGACATCCAGAAGCGCCTGCAAGAGATCGTGCGGCTGGAGAATGAGACCGTCGAGCGACGGCTGGACGAGGCCGTCCGCCAGCTTGAGGGGCGGGAGAGCCCCCTCCACGCCTTCCAGGAGGCGATGAAGGAGGCCGGCGTCCAACAGGGTCAACCGGATCGCCAGTTCGCCCAGATGCTCAAGGACATCGCTGAGAAGAAGAAGGACTTCCTGGAGAGCCTGCCCGAGGACGTGGGCGGCCAGGTGAAGGAGCTGCAGAACTACGAGTTCATGGACCCCGAGGCTGGCCGCAAGTTCCAGGAGCTCATGGAGATGCTCAAGCAGGCGATGATGGACTCCTTCTTCAGGAACCTATCCAGCCAGATCGCCAGCCTGACGCCCGAGGAGATGCAGCGCCTCAAGGAGATGGTGCGCGAGCTGAACCATATGCTCTCCGAGAAGATGGCCGACGGCCAGCCGGACTTCCAGCAGTTCATGCAGAGCTACGGCGACATGTTCCCCGACGAGTCGGGGCCTCAGAGCCTGGAGGAACTGATCGCCCAAATGCAGCACCAGCTCTCCGTCATGCAGAGCCTTCTGGACAGCCTGCCCGACGACATGCGCCGCCAGCTTCAGGACCTGCTGATGGAGAAGACCAGCGACCCTGAGCTTCAGCACGACCTGTACGAGCTGGCCGTCAATCTGGACATCCTCCACCCCATGCGCGACCCGAGCAACCGCTATCCCTTCCACGGCGATGAGGAGCTGGACCTCCTTGAGGCCCTGCGCCTCATGGACCGCCTCCAGGGACTGGACGAGCTGGAGAGGCAGTTGGAGCGCATGCAGTATGGCGGCAACGTCGACGACATCGACGAGGATAAGTTACGGGAACTCCTGGGCGAGGAGGCCTACGAGACCTTCCGCCAGCTCAGGCAATTCCTGGAGGTGCTGGAGGAGGCGGGCTACATTCGCCGCAAGGGGGCAACCTGGGAGCTAACCCCTCGCGCCATCCGCAAGATCGGCCAGAAGGCCCTGGGCGAGATCTACGCCCAGCTCAAGAAAGGCGCCCAGGGCAAGCATCCCTTGCCTGAGCGCGGCTCGGGCGGCGAGCGCACCGACGAGATCAAGAGGTACGAGTTCGGTGACCGCTTCGACCTCCACCTCGGCCAAACCATCATGAACGCCGTCTTCCGCGAGGGGCCGGGCCTGCCTCTGCACTTGGACAAGGACGACTTCGAGGTCTACCGCTCGGAGCAGCTCACCCAGACGGCCACGGTGATGATGCTCGACCTCTCCTGGTCCATGGCCCTGCGGGGTAGCTTCCAGGCCGCCAAGAAGGTGGCTCTGGCCCTGAACAACCTCATTCGCAGCCAGTTCCCCCGCGACACCCTCTACATCCTGGGCTTCTCCGCTTACGCCCGCGAGTTAACCGCGGAGCAGCTTCCCTACCTTCGCTGGGACGAATCGGTGCTGGGCACCAACATGCACCACGCCTTCATGCTCGCCCAACGGCTCTTGGCCAGGCACAAGGCAGGCACCCGCCAGGTGATCATGATCTCCGACGGCGAGCCCACCGCTCACCTGGAGCACGGCCGCTCCTTCTTTGCCTACCCACCCAGCCCCATCACCATCCGCGAGACCCTCAGGGAGGTGCGCCGCGCCACCCGCAAGGGGATCATCATCAACACCTTCATGCTCGACCGTAACTATTACCTCAAGGAGTTCGTCAATCAGATCGCCAGTATGAACAAGGGGCGAGTGTTCTACACTACGCCCGATAGGCTGGGCCAGTACATCATGGTGGACTATGTGGCGCAGAAGCGCAGGCGGATCAGTGACGCCTGAGAGGCGGAAGCCAGCGGCGAAGGGTGAGCTGCAGGCGTGAGACCGCTCACCCCCTGGCAGAGGTTAGCCCTTGGCGGCACCGCCGCCCTCGTTCTGTGGGCGGTGGGCATTATCGGCTACATCACCATCGAGGGCTTCAGCTTCCTCGACGCCGCTTACCAGACCATCACGGCCATAACGACGGCGGGGTTCGGGGAGATCAACCCGCTAGGGGATGCGGGACGCGTTTTCACCATCGTTATTATCGTCGTGGGGATCGTGGTTATCTTGTACATCCTGACAGCGGTGATGCAGCTAGCCGTGGAAGGCGAGTTGGAGAGTCTACTGGGGGTGCGTAGAATGAGGGGAAAGATCGAGGCTTTACGTGACCATTACATCCTCTGCGGGTTCGGCCGGGTGGGCGAGGAGATCGCCCGCGACCTCACAGCTCGGGGCGTGCCCCTCGTCATCGTCGACTCCAACCCAGAGGCCATAGAGCGAGTCCGCAAGCAAAACTACCTGCTGGTCGAAGGCGATGCCACCTCCGACGCCACCCTCCTCAAGGCCGGCATCCAGCGTGCCCGCTGCCTGCTGGCCGCCTCCGACTCTGACTCCGGCAACACCTACATCGTCCTCACCGCCAAGGCCCTCAACCCCCGCCTGTTCGTGGTGGCCCGCGTGGGCCAGCCGGCCAGCACAACGCCAATGCTGCGGGCAGGCGCCGATCGGGTCATCTCCCCCTACAGCATCGGCGGGCGGCGTATGGCCCTCTCCGCTCTCCAGCCCCTGGTGGTGGACTTCATCGACACCCTAGTCAAAGGTCACCAAGGCGAGCAGATCCTGGCGGAACTGGAGGCAAGCGAAGAGTCGGGACTGGCCGGCATGACCATCGAGGGATGCTTCCAGGCCTGTCCTGACACCACCGTCCTCGCCCTTCAGAAGCCCAGCGGCGCCACTCAGGTGGGCCCGCGGGGAACCACTATCCTGGAGTTGGGCGACCGCCTGATGGTGCTAGGGAACGAAGCCGACCTGGAGCTCCTGCGCCCGACGCCCCCCGTCGAGCCGGCAGAGGAAACAGCTCCAGAGACAGCCTAGCCACTGCCACGACGCAATGCCCTTGCCCCCTCCCTGGCTGGACGCTAGCATGGCCCTGGAGCGAACCACTCATGCAGTCGGCCACCGTAATCGTTAACCCCGCCGCCCCCAATCTGCCCTCCCGTCGCCATCTGCGAGAGGCCGCCTCCTGGCTGCACAGCCAGGGCTGGCAGGCGGACTGGGCTTTCACCCACTCGCCGGGCGACGCTACAGCCATGGCCGCTCGCGCCGCCCAGGAGGAGCGCTCGCTGGTGATAGTCTGCGGCGGCGACGGTACCCTCAACGAGGCGGTGAACGGCCTGGCCGGCAGCCAAACGCCCCTGGCGGTCATTCCGGCGGGCACAGCCAACGTCTGGGCCAAGGAGGTGGGCATCCCTCGCCAGCCCATCGCTGCCCTCGAGGCGGCGGTAGGCGGTCAGGCGCGGCGCATGGATCTGGGTCGGGCCAGCGCGCAGTCAGGAGGGAAAGCGCGCTACTTCTTCTTGATGGCCGGCCTAGGCCTGGACGGGCAGATCGCCGCCTCCCTGCCCTTGAACATCAAGCGATATCTGGGCGCTACTACCTATGCCTTCATCGCCGTCGGCCAATCTCTGCGATACCGGGGCCAGCGGGTCAAGCTGATCGTCGACGATGAGCCACTGGAGACCAGTCTTCTGATGATGGTGGTGGGCAATACCCGCAACTACGCCGGCATTACCCAAGTGACGTCCCGCGCCTACGCCGACGACGGCCTTTTGGACACGTGCATCTTTCAGGGGCGCCACACCCTGGACATCATCTTCCACACCCTGCGGGTAGCAGCCCAGGCGCACCTGAGAGCAAGCCCCGTCCTCTACCGACGGGCGCGTCGGCTGGAGGTGCACAGCGAGAGGCCCCTGCCGGTGCAGCTCGACGGCGATTTCTACCCTGGCTATCCCACGGTCTTTGAGGTTGCGCCAGCGGCCCTCACGGTGATGGTGCCCCGGAAGAGGATTCCCCTGTTTCGGCGCCGGAAGCCCCAACCACAGCCTCCAGCGAGCCTCCAGCCACCTGGAATAGGTTCGCGCCCTTCAGGAAGTCTGCCAAGAAGCGATCCAGCTCCGTGGCCGTAACCAGCACCTGTTCGTAGTCGGCGATGGCAGCCAGCACCGCCGCCCGCCGCCCGCCGTCCAACTCCGAGAGGACGTCGTCCAAAAGGAGGACTGGCGACTCGCCTCGTCGTTCCAGGAGGTAGCGGGCCTCGGCCAGGCGCAGGGCCAAGGCGATGGTGCGCTGCTGGGCCCGCGAGGCAAAGGTAGCTGCCGAGATGCCGTTAAGGTGGAACAGCAGATCGTCGCGGTGAGGGCCCAGAAGGGAAGCGCCGGCTCCTATCTCCCGCTCACCCCAGCGACCCACGACCTGAGCGAAGGCTGCAGCAAGCTCGCTCTGGCTGAGGGAGGCGGCCTGGAGACCGTCGACCGCTCCCCCCAACTGGGGCTGGTAGACCAGCGTCAGCTCCTCCTGCCCCTCGGTTAGGGCGGCGTGGGCAGCCGCGGCCAGGGGCCCCAGGCTAGCCACCGTCTGGGCCCGCGCCCAGATGATGTAACTGCCCTCCCGCACTAGCTCCTGGCTCCAGAAGGCCAGTTCCTCTCGGCGGGCGCTGCCCTCTTGCACTCGCTTCAGGAGATGGTTGCGCTGGAGGAGCACCTTGGCGTAGCGCTGAAGGGCCCGCAGGTAGCCCCTGTCCACCTGAGAGATGGTGATATCCAGATAGCGCCGGCGCAGGGACGGTGGGCCGTCAATTACCTCCATGTCGTGGGCGGTGAACAGCACCGCGTTCAGCTGACCCACGGCGTCGGCCAGGCGCCTGGCGACGCCGTTCACCCGCACCACCTTGTTGGCACGGGGGACGCCAGCGGGTCGGGCAGCAAGGGAGCCCAGGCCTCCGCTGCGGGCAACGATGACCATCTCCAGCCGCAGAGGCCCACTATCCCTCTCCACCTCGGCCACCAGGCGGGCCAGGGGCGGCGTCCCCATCGCCTGGGCAGCCTGCCGGCGGATCAGCTCGCCATCGCTGTCGGCCCGGGGCGAGCGCATCGTCGAAAGGAGACAGACCGCCTCCAGAAGATTGCTCTTGCCCCGGGCGTTGCCCCCCACAATGACCACTGGCCCAGCGGGGAGAGCGAAGTCCAGCCGGGGGAAGTTGCGATAATCGGATAGCTGGAGGCGACGCACTCTCATGGCAAGCTCCCAGGCTGCTCAGGCCTGTCGGAATGGAAACCCCGCCTCCCGACAGGCAGGCGCCATCATTATAGCCTATGGGCTGGAGCAGGAACCCAGGGGGAATCGAAGCAAATGGCCTAGCAGTGGCGGGAAGCCTAGATGGCCTGCGCCTTCACAGGCTCGACGGCGGGCTCCAGGTAACGCTGAATGGCCAAGAAGAACGTGCTACCGCCCTCGCTGCTCTCCACCCAGATGCGCCCGCCGTGCAGCTCTGTTAGAGATTTGGCGATAGCCAGGCCCATGCCCATGCCTCCAGGCACACGCCTGCCGGAGCCTTCTCTACCCCGATAGAAGGGCTCGAAGATGGCCCGCCGTTCGCGCTCGGGGATGCCGGAACCGGTATCGGAGACGGCGATGATAACCTCGTCGCCTTCCTCGCGCACCTCGACGCTGATGCGCCCACCGGCAGGCGTGAAGCGATGGGCATTGGATAGCAGGTTCACCAATATCTGTTCGAAGCGCCGCTGGTCCGCCAGCACCTTGGGCCCGGGGACGTCGAAGTGAACATCGAGGGTCTGCCTTTTCGTTTGGATGAGGGGCCGGATAAGGTTACAGGCGGCGTTTGCCATCTCGCCCGTTCCCACCGGTTCCAGGTTCAATTGGAGCTGGTTATTGCTCAGGCGGGCCATGCTCACCAGATCACCAATGAGAGTGTTGAGTCGACTGACGCCTTGCACAATATTGCGGATGAGCTGGCCCTGTGGACTCTCCGCCGGCGAGTCATCCTCTTCCTGGAGCATCTCAGCAGATGTCTTGACCGAGGTGAGAGGCGTTCGTAGTTCATGGGAGACTGTAAGGAGAAAATCGCTCCTTATTTGGGCGAGCTCTTGCAGCCGCTCAGCCCGCTTCCTCTCCTGATCGTACAAGCGGGCGTTATCCAGGGCCAGGCCAATGACGACGCCGATAGCGCTCAACAGCCGACGGTCCGTGGGATTGAAGGTGGCGCTATCGCCTGCCAATCCAAGGACGCCGATCACCTTGTCCGAGGATAGGAGGGGCACATAGGTCACAGAATACGATTCGCCGAGGCCGGAAAACCAACGGTCTCCGGCTGCCGTTCGCTTGGTGACCACCTGACCTCGCTGTACCGCATCCTGAAGCTCGCTTTCGGCCAAGGAGAGGTGGGGAGCCACCTTGAGCCACTGCTTGGGAAGGCCTGCACTGGCCAGCGGCTCCAGCTCTTGCAGGTCGCTGTGTATCCAGGCCACCACCGCCGCTTCTGCCCCCAAAAGCTGGGCCACCATCTCGGCGCTGCGACGGCAGGCCTCTTTGAAGCCCTGCAAAGGGCTCAGCTCCACCGCCAGCTTCACCGGATAAATGCTTGCTCTGGCCAGGCGAAGAATATGACTGAAGGCCAGCTCGATGGCCAGGGCAGCAGTGACGCCCATCGTCAGGAAGATGATAACGCCCCTCTCCACAGACAGGTCGAAGGCGAAGAGGTAAAGCAACACAAGAGTGAGGGTCGCCAAGAAAGCGCCAACCCTCACCCATCGCTTGAGAAGGCTTACCTCTCGCAGAGGGTCCCTGGCAAAGGGATACTGCCTAATACGAAACATGAGCTGACCTCGGCAGGCTCTCTAAACATAAAGACACCGCAGCCACGCCCCTGTTACAGGTTCTCCCCGCTACGAATAAAATCCGTTATGCGAGGCTATTGCTGAGGAAAAGGGGAGGAAACCTCCAACAGCGAGGCCCCAGGCGGGTTCGCCTGGGGCCTCGACTATCCGGCCTCGAGAGCAAAGGAGTCGTTCGCTACTTATTCCGCCGCCTCAGCGACCACACCGCACTCCCCGTGCCCGCCAGCATCAAGGCCATAGCACCAGCCATGAGCGCCAGCGCGGGCCAAACCGTGGTCAACGGCGTTGCGCCGCTGCCCCCGGTTGCCGGCAGAGCCGCTGGCATGCCAGGCGGCACGGTCGGCGTGGGAGTCTCGGCCTCCGGCAGAGCAGATGGCGTGACCGTCGGAGCAGGTGTTGGCGAGGGCGTTGGGGTAGGTGTTGCCGTTGGTGTAGGCGTGGGCGTAGCGGTGGGCGTCGGTGTGGGCGTGGGTGTCGGTGTAGGCGTCGGTGTAGGCGTCGGGGTGGGTGTGGGCGTAGGCGTAGGCGTCGGGGTGGGTGTGGGCGTAGGCGTAGGCGTCGGGGTGGGTGTGGGCGTCGGTGTAGGCGTAGGCGTAGGTGTAGGCGTAGGTGTAGGTGTAGGCGTAGGTGTGGGGCAAGCCTCCACAGTTACCCATGCCTTTGGGAAGGGCACCGAGTGCGGGCTGTCCAGGTAGTCAAAATACTCGACTCGGGTGTCGGGCCATACGTCCGCCAGGACGGAAGAACCTGCCATCGCCACGTCCACTTCCGCGCTGAAGGTAATATGGTACTCTTCGTCGATGGCCACATTGCCCAAGTCCCACGTCACGGTCTCCGGCGGCCCCGCATCGTGTGTGGTATGCGCCGGGCTCCCTGAGCTAGCGATGTAGTGCATGTAGGACGGCAGGATCTCGATGACCGTTACGTCGTAACCAGCGATGTTGGTGATGATCTCGGCGATGTCTTCAAAGATGCCCTCAAGGTCGCTAGGCTTCGGCGCCTCGAAGTAATTCTCCGTACCGGAGGCCATGGTCTGCAGCGTTTCGCGGGCCAACGCTACCACAGCGCCGAGGTCGGTCCCTCTGGGGCACACAAAGTCAGGATCTTCGAAGCCCAGACCGATCGTGAACAGGATTGTGCCCTTGGTCTTGGCCGTCACTGCCTGGTTGATGGCGTCCCCCGTGCAGTCGTTGTGAGAAGCGGGACATACGCTTCTGCAACCGGCGGCTGCGTGCCTACGATTGGCGACACCGTCGCTCAGCACCACCATCACCGGCATGGCATCGGTACGGCCGTGGTCGTCCAGCTCCTTCTGAGCATCGTAGACGCCGTCACCGATGTTGGTGTAGCCATCGGCGCTCAAACCATTAATAGCGCTCTCCACCAGGCTGAAGTTGTGGGTCAGTTGCCGGCCGAGGTGGGCGTTGGTCGAATAGGACACCAGGCCGACTCGGTCCTGGCTCGAATCCAGCTCCTGCAGCAGTTTCTTGGCGGCGTCCTTGAGATACCCGATGGGTGGGTCGCCGGACGGCTTCCCCATGGACCCCGACTCGTCCAGGACTAGCATCACGTCCAGGGGCTTGTACACCGGATCGCCTTCACCTCGCACGATGAGCTCGATCTCCGCCTCTTCGCACTTCCCAGGATCAGCATTCTTGTCAGTCACGAGGTAGGGCGGAGCCGGAGGCGTTGGGGTCGGCGTGGGCGTCCAACACTGAGGCGCACTCTGAGAACCGCTGGCGAAACTAACCTGGCTGGCGACAAGAGCGGCCACCGCCAGCCCGCCAACCACAACGAGCGCCAAGGCCCACAAAAGCAGTCCTTTGCCGAAACGACCCTTTTGCCACATGTCCATCACCCACCTATCCCGCTAGAGAGGAACGCCACCCATTGCAGCGTTATCCTTATGTAAACGAATGAGGCGCGAACCATAACGGCTTTTCGCCACTCAAGCAAATCGGTTTCCCCAGGAAGCCACACAAACTTCCGTTTCCGCTACGGCTATTATCGCCGGAACGAACCTAGGGATCAGTGAAAAACAGGAACGGGAGCGTTAAAAGAGGGTGAAGGCTGGCTGTGGCCGCCTGACAATGTGCAACGGGCGCGCCCAGCGTGCGACCGCTCACTGCTCTAGGGAGGTGACGTTACGATTGGGAATCGGTGGGGACCAGCCGGTAGCCGACCCCTCTCTCGCTTTCGATGGAGATAGTGGCACTCATCTCGTCGCCCAGCTTGTGGCGAAGGCGGCGGATGTAAACCTTCAGGTAGTCCAATTCATCGGTGTACTCCCGGCCCCAGACCTTGGCCAGGAGAGTGCGATGGGGCAGCACCCGACCGGCGTTGCGGGTCAGGTGATAGAGGAGGCCGTACTCGATGGGGGTAAGCCTCACCTGCTTGTCCCCTACCGTCACCCTGCGAGTGCTGTAGTCCATCTGGAAGTTGCCTGCCTCGAACGCCTCGCCCACGGCGGGCGGCTGGTTCTGATAGCGACGCAGAACTGCCCGCGATCGCGCCAGCAGTTCCAGGTGGCTGAAGGGCTTAGTAATGTAATCGTCGGCTCCCATCTCCAGCCCACGCACCCGCTCCACCTCCGCATCGCGGGCGGTGAGCATGATAATGGGAACATCAGAGAAGCGCCGCACCTCTTCACACACCTGGAAACCGTCGATATCGGGGAGCATGATGTCCAGGAGCACCAGGTCAGGCGCTTGCCCTTCGATAGCGGCCAGCGCCTCCTGGCCGGTAGTGGCGGCGATCACTTCTGCCTCCGGCCAGCGGAGATTGAAGCAAAGCCGTACTACGTCGATAACCTCGGGTTCGTCATCTACCGCTAGTATTCTCATAGCCCCCCTGCCTATGCTGAGAAGGAGACAAGACAAGCTAACACATGGGCAAACTAAGCCTGCCCACCTATGAAGAGACTCACCGCCGCCCGCTATTGTTACATCTCCGCCGAACGAGCATGGGCACGCACGGCAAACCAAGGCGTAGAAGGTCTCCCATTTCCGCGCCCAGCGGTGTATATTCGATACTGAGCATGGACTTGGCGAAGGCATAGTGCACATGCACTGCGACAAGCTAGATGTTAGGATGAGGCCGCAGCACATCTAGCTCTAGGATGTTGAAATGGCACAGCGCTCCTCTATCGAGTGGACCGAGGCAACGTGGAATCCCGTCACCGGATGCTCAAAGGTGAGCCCAGGCTGCGCTCACTGCTACGCTGAAACCTTTGCGGAGCGCTTTCGAGGCGTACCCGGCCATCCGTACGAACGCGGCTTTGACCTCCAGCTCCGACCGGAGCGACTTGAGCAGCCCCTGAAGTGGACTCAGCCCCACATGATCTTCGTCAACTCCATGAGCGATCTGTTCCATGAGGATGTCCCGGACGAGTTCATCGAGTCGGTGCTCAGCGTCATGGCAGAGGCCGATTGGCACACCTTCCAGATACTCACGAAGCGATCAGAGCGACTGGTGCAGCTGGCGCCACGCTTGTCTTGGCCCGACAACGTCTGGATGGGCGTATCAGTAGAGAATCAGCGGTGGACGTGTCGAATCGATGACCTGCGGAAGGTGCCCGCCAAGGTGCACTTTCTATCGTGCGAGCCGCTGTTGGGCCCTCTTCGCCTGGATCTGCAGGGCATCGACTGGGTGATTGTCGGCGGGGAAAGCGGGCCGCACGCCCGCCCCATGAAGGCAGACTGGGTGCGGGAGATACGACAACAGTGTCAGCAAACACGCGTGCCATTCTTCTTCAAACAGTGGGGAGCCCACAACGAAGCAGGCGAGCGACTTGGCAAGAAGGTCGCCGGACGAATATTGGATGGCAAGACTTGGAACGAGTTCCCGGCTCCGAGTCTCCCAGCCGCAGAAGTCTCAGCGATGGTTTATGGGTAGTCCCCAACTCAGATGTTCATGCGAGTCTGACCAACCGAATCCGGTTGCCCGAACACCCAAGTCATGATTTTCTTGGCTGGAAGCACCTTACTGACGAAGACGAGGTAGTAAAGGCGTCGGCGTCCACTTGTTTTGATGAGGCGATCGTCTTCGGTGGTATATTGGTACCCAAGCTTGCGCAGCCGCTCCTTGTACAGTTGCAACACCGCGCGACTCTTACCCGGACGTGTTGAGTTCCATACCTGCCGCCACTGGTCTGTCCCAAAATACGCAGTCACCTTAGCACTATCTGGGTTTCGATTGATGCTCATCCCGAGTGGGAAATTGATCAGCAGCTCAGTTCGCCATGGAGCGATGGCCTCTATGGTGGTCCATTGAGGTTCGATTCCCTCTGGATCAACAAAAACGAATGTGGGAGATCGTCGATGAAGCTTGGTGATCAGTCTGGGCAGTTCCTTGTTGACGTCCCCGTCAATTACGCTGGCCCGTTGAGTCTTGTCGCGAGTTTTCAGAACGCCGCGAAGTTCTGCCGCGACTGCTCGGTCACGCTCGATGAAAAAGAGGCGATCGAACTTCGTCCCGTTCCGGGCACGGGCATCGAGGGCTATGAGCGGTGACCCGTCAATGGTGAGGTTTCTTCCTCTAAGGCGGTTCAAGCCCGGCCCGGCGAAGGCGTCGATGTAGATCCGTTCACGTGCTTTGGTGGTGGCAGCAAGGTAAGCCGGCAAATACTGTCGTAGTATCTTGAGTTTGTCCTGGGTCCAGGAGCCAACCTCTCGCGGCATTCAATGCCCCACGTGGAGTACGTAACTGTGTGGCCGGGAATCTGAAATTCCCAACGGAACGGAATCCCTCGGCTCTACGTCACCATTGAACGAACATGGGCATGACCACGTGGACGTAGTTGTCCTGGCCCACCGGTCGCAGGACGCCGGGGCTGGAGGGGCCGGAGGTCTCCAGAGCCACCTGGCTGCAATCCAGCACCTGGAGCACATCCTGGAGATACCTGCTGTTGAAGGCAACCTTGGACGCCTCGCCCTCCACGGAGGCATCGATCTCGCCGCGGTTATCACCGAGCTCCTCGGCCCGGGCGGAGATGACCAGCTTGCCTGGCGATAGCTCCTCCCCCGGCGTGACCTGGATGCGGATGATGCCGCTACCGTCGCGGGCGAAGATCGCAGCGATGCGCGTCTCCCGCAGGAACTCGGCCACATCGACAACAGCGCGGCAGGTGTGGGCCTGAGGGATTAGCTGGCTGTAGTTGGGGAAGGTGCCCTGGATAAGCTGGGCCACCAGCTCCACGTTCTTGAGGCGAAACAGAACCTGACTGCGGCTGCTGTTGATGGTCATCTCGATGGGCTCTTCCTCATCGGCCAGCAGGCGGTTGACCTCTCGCATCGCCCGAGCAGGAATGATGACCTCAGTACGCTCGGACGCCTCCTGCTCCAGAGAGAGGGTGTGCACGGCCAGGCGGAAACCGTCGGCAGCGGCCAGGGTGAGGTTACGCTCCTCCCTGAGGAGATGAATACCCGTAAGCACCGGCCGGGTGTCGTCGCTGGCAGCGGCGAACTCCACCTGATTGATACCGGTGCGCAGGCTCAGGGGATCGAGAGTGAGGGAGACCCCTTCGCGGATGGCAGGGATGGGGGGAAAGTCGCTGGCGTCCATGCCAGCCACGGCAGCCTCGTTGCGGGCGCAGACAATGCGCAACTGCCTGGCCCTGGGCGCCAGGCTCATTTCGATGCGCTCGTTGGGCAGGGAGTTGACAAAATCGCCCAGGAGGCGGGCAGGCACGGTAATCGCCCCCTCCTCCTCTACCTTGGCGCCAATCCAGGAGGTGATAGCAATCTCCAGATTGGTGGCCGCTAACTTGAGGCGGCCATTGTCGGTGGCGATGAAGACATGGGAGGTCTGAGGCAGTGTGCTGCGAACGGCCACCGCTCGACCAACAATGGACAGGCCCTTGGAGAGATTCTCTTGCAGACAAGAAATATTCATGACAACCACCTATCGTCGTGTAGTCAGGTGAATATACGGTTAGACAGAAGTATACACCGGCGGCGCCAGGGCCACAAGAGGAGTTTGGCCCAAGACAGCGTTTTCGCCGCTCACGCTCTTGTGGGCTCAGCACCACACCCTGAAGGGTATGGCATCAATCCATACCGATGCCGCAGCCTTCAGGCTGCGGTCGCATGTCTTCTAAGCTCGACTCGCCCTTAGCCGCCGTTCCCTCTACTCGAGAGACATGACTTCGACGGTATAAGTTGTCTGGCAAGCTTGTACGAATCTGGACTCGGCGTCGCAAACTTGACAGTCATCCTGGAAAACTATCGGCAGATAGGTGAAGGTGAGTCCGTGACTCCCATCGAGCGTGTCCATAATACCGCCAACATAGTCAATCAGGCTTCTCTCAAGCCTCTCCGAATAGTAGGTGAAGACCAACCTGACCGGGCCGTCATACCACTTCCTGCAATTCATGACCCTTGTGGCTTCCTGCCGCAATCTCAGGAAGGTCTCGTATCTGGGATGTTTCGGATTGCGTATCGAAAAGGACACATCTTTACGGGGGGGCTCACCCTCGACGCTGATTAGTATCCTTTCCCCAGGGTTTGGCGGAGGAAGGGTAGGCAGCACCCCAGGGTCAGGAAACAACGTCACCATAGACATTCCCCTCCACAGGGATCACGAACACCGCCACCGCAGCGACCAGCGGTCCGCCAGCAGGGCGAGCCCCGAACGAATCACGAGGCTGGCAACGATCACCTTCACTCGCCCCCACCGGCTACGAGGATGGTCAGCAGCTCCGTCAGGCTAGCCACCTCCACGTCAGGCTCGGCCATGTCCTCAGGCAGGGGACGGCCAGAGCGATTCAGCCAGGCCACTGGAACCTGCGCCTGTCGGGCACCCACGATGTCGGGCATGGGATTGTCGCCAACGTAGAGGATCTGGTGGCGCTCCAGGTCCAATACCTCAGCCAGATAAGCGAAGATGGCCGGGTCCGGCTTAAGGGCCTCAGCCACCTCCGAAGAGACCACGACATCGAACTCCAGGCCGTTCCTGGCCAGGCAGGCGCGGAGGAAATCGTCGTCGGCGTTGGAGAGGATGGCCAGCCGATAGCGGGCCCGCAGCGCTTCCAGCACCTCGGCCACCTCCGCATAGGCCTCGGCCTGGGAGAGCTTTTCTTTGAGGCGAAGGGCGGCCAGAGCGCCATCGCCCTCGAAGCCCAAGTCCCGTGTTGCTCGCTCGAACTGGAAAGCCCAGGCCTCATCGTAGCGGCGATAGGTAGGCCTGGCCACGTTCTCGCCCCGAAAGACGAAGGCCGCCTCCACGAACTTGTCCCAGAGAACCTCAGGGTCAGCCTCTAGGCCCTGGGCACGGGCGATCTCAGCCATGGTGCGGATGAGATCGGCAGTGGTGAACCGGACGAGGGTGCCGTAGCAGTCGAAGGCAACAGCGCGAATCGAATCGAGCATCTTGCGACCTAGCCGCTAGGGAGAGGCTTCCCCAGCCTGGCGCCCCCCGGCAACTACTGCCGATAGTATATAGGCAGAAGCGGCAAAAGGTGAAGCCAGAGAGCGCGACCACCTCTAGGAAGCGAAAGGCTGCTAGCCCGCCGGAGCAGCCTGCGGGGGTCGCACTTCTTCGTAGGCATCGGCCATCGCCAGGAGGATTTGGTCGGCCAGGCCAGCCATGAGCTCCCACACCTCCACCGCCTCCTCCGCCGATAGATTGCCCCGATGAGCTAGCTCTATGGCCGCGTCATCCAGCCCCTTGCGGAAGAAGATGAAGGCCTCCACGGCATCACGTACGGGAAGCCTCTTATCGGCGAACTCCCTTCCGTATTGGTGGCCGATCTGGCGGGCCTCCTCCACGAGACGAGACCGGCGGCTTCCCCGGCTCAGGTACTCGGAGGCTAGATTCACCAGGCGCTGGCCGAGAGAACGTAGCCGCTCCCGATCGTCGTCAGGCACGCCCGCGTACCAGTGGGCCTGGTGCTTCTTGCCCCGCTGAAGGCGGCGGCGAATGCGCATCAGCGCCAGGTGGCCCAGAGAGCCGTAGCTAGCAGGGCCCGGCCGCTCTTGGCCAGCCATGAGCGCTCGTAGGTCATCCTCGGCAAAACGGCGATGACCACCAGGGGTGCGGAAGGAGCGAACATAGCCGGCATCAGCCCAGCGCCGCAAGGTCGATTCGTTCACCCCCAAGAGATTGCAGGCCCGGCTCAGACTGATCCAGCGGCTAGGGCGACTCTGACCTTCCGTAACCTCAAGAGGAGGCCGAGCTCGCATTCAAACCTCCCTAAAGCTTCTCAAATCTTCAAAGACTTTTGAGGCGCATAGCAAATCGTATAATGGGCAAGCCTCAGTGTCAACCAGCGTAAGCAATGTTTTGCAGTATTTTCCCCACTTAAAGGCATATCTGACAGTCCCAATGAACTATGCCATACTTTGCCCCATAGGCTATTGAAAACCTTGCCCACCAGTGGTAAATTCCCTCTCAAAGAGGCGCGTTTGGCCAGGGGAATGGAGGCTGCCATGGCTGAAGAAGAAGAGATCGGCCGCGTAAGAGACTACTTCGCCCACATAGGGGTAGCGGGTATTGACCTCAGCGGCCGCCTCAAGGTGGGCGATACCATCCACATCCAGGGTCACACCACCGACCTCCAGCAGGTGGTGGATTCGATGCAGATCGAGCACCAGGACGTACAGGAGGCCGGTCCAGGGGACTCGGTGGGGATCAAGGTGCAGGAGCGCTGTCGCAGCGGTGACGCCGTCTACCGGGTGACCGAATAGACGCTAAGAGACCCAGCGCAGAACCCTTTCCGAGACAAAGGCAACAATACCAGGGAGGGCAACGCCCAGGCCAAGCATCAAGGCGATTGCCGATCCTCATCTGACGTCACGGCTGGCAAAGGAGCCGCCGGCGGCGGCTGCGGTCGAAGCCCAGAGGCAGCGCCTAGTCGCCAGCCATCCCTCGCATCAGGTTGGCCATCTCGATGGCTGACACCGCGGCGTCGTAGCCTTTGTTGCCCATCTTCCCGCCCGCTCGCTCCAGGGCTTCCTCCAGGCTGTCGGCGGTGATGATGCCGAAGATAAGGGGCACACCCGTCTCCAGGCCGGCCCGGGCGATGCCGCTGCTGACCTGGCTTGCTACATACTCGAAGTGAGGGGTCTCGCCGCGGATGACCGCCCCCAGGCAGACCACCGCCTGATAACGCCCACTCTCGGCTAGCTTGCGAGCGGCCAAGGGGATCTCGAACGAACCGGGCACCCAGGCCACATCCACCCCCTCCGCCTCCACGCCATGACGCCTCAGGCCATCCTGCGCGCCCGCCAGCAACTGGCGGGTTATCAGATCGTTGAACCGCGAGACGACGATAGCTATGCTCAAGCCTTTGCCTCCGAGACGTCCTTCGAAGGTCGTGCCAGCCAACAAATACCTCCTGTCAGGACATGATGTCCAGCAAGTGGCCCAACTTATCGCGCTTGGTCTCCAGGTAGCGCATATTGTGAGGGTTCGGCCGGATAATAATGGGAATTCGCTCTACCACCTCCAGGCCGTAGCCCTCCAGGCCCACCCGCTTCGAGGGGTTATTGGTGAGCAGCCGGATCTGCTTCAGCCCCAGGTCCACCAGGATCTGCATGCCGATGCCGTAGTCGCGACGGTCGGCGGGAAAGCCCAGGGCCTCGTTGGCCTCCACCGTGTCCAGACCCTCGCTGTCTTGGAGAGCGTAAGCACGGATCTTGTTGCAGAAGCCGATGCCCCGCCCTTCCTGGCGCATGTAGACGAAGACCCCTCTTCCCTCCTCGGCGATGCGTTCCATGGCTAGCTCCACCTGCTCGCCGCAGTCGCAGCGCAGGCTGTGGAAAACGTCGCCGGTGACACATTGGCTGTGCACGCGCACCAGCACCGGCTCCGGCGTGGAAACATCGCCCATCACCAGGGCGGCGTGCTCGTCGGGGTCTATGATGCTGCGGTAGGCGATGAGGTGAACCACACCCCAGCGGGTAGGTATCGTAGTCTCGGCCACTCGGCGCACCAGCCTCTCCCGTTGGATGCGGTAGGCGATAAGCTGGTTGACGCTGATAATTTTTAGACGGTGGCGGGCAGCGAACCGCTTGAGGTCGGGCAGACGAGCCATAGTGCCGTCGGACTTCATGATCTCGCACAGAACCGCCGCCGAATAAAGGCCAGCCAGGCGGGCCAGGTCGACGGCGGCCTCCGTCTGGCCTGCTCGCACCAGCACGCCCCCTTCACGGGCCCGCAGAGGGAACATATGGCCCGGCATCACCAGGTCTTCCGGTCTGGTGGCCGGGTCGATGAGAACGTGCACCGTCTGGGCCCGATCGTGGGCTGAGATGCCCGTGCTGACGCCGTCACGCGCCTCCACAGAAACGGTGAAGCCGGTGCCAAAGCGCGACTTGTTGTCCCCCACCATCATCGGGACACGCAACTCATCCAGTCGCTCGCCCGTCATGGGGACGCACACGAGGCCACGGCCGTATCTGGTCATGAAGTTGATGGCCTCGGGCGTTACAAACTGGGCGGGAATGGTAAGATCCCCTTCGTTCTCCCTGTCCTCATCATCGACAATGATGACGAAGCGCCCCTGACGATACTCCTGGATTGCCTCTTCAACGGTTGCCATTACCATGGCTCTATCCCTCGCTCCCCCGGTCGGGTCCCTGCTCACTACGTATTCGCTAGTCAGGGCCCGCCTCCTTGAGCAGTTGATCCACGTAGCGAGCTATTATATCCGATTCTAAGTTTACCGTATCTCCTGGCTTCTTGCGAGTGAGGTTGGTGACATCCTGGGTGTAGAGCACCAGGGACACAGCGAACGAACTTTCATCGCGGTCTACCACCGTAAGGCTGACGCCGTCCACAGCGATGGGCCCCTTGACAATGACGTAGCGCATGATCTCGGGCGATGCGGCGTAGCGGGCTATGACCGCGTCCTCCTCGGGCGTGAAGGAGAGGAGAGTGCCGGTGGCCTCCACTACCCCCCGCACCACATGGCCGCCCAGCCGGTCGCTGAGGGTAAGGGCCCGCTCCAGGTTCACCAGGTCGCCCGGCTTCAACTGGCCCAGGTTGCTGCGGCGATAGGTCTCCGGCATGACGTTGGAGGTGAAGCAGTCCTCTTCCAGGTGAGCCACCGTCAGGTCCACCCCGTTGATGGCAATGCTGTCGCCCAGGTGCGTCCCACGCAGAACCTTCTTGCAGGCGATGACCAATCGTCCCCGCTCCGCCTCCCTTACGACGCCTGCCTCCTCAACGATTCCCGTGAACATCTACTCACCCCTCTTCGTCGGATACCCTGCGATAAGAATATCGTCCCCCAGTCGTTCTACTGCCACCTCTCGCAGGCGCCAGGCCTGGGCCAGCCGATGGGCTCCCTGGCCAGCCACCGCCGCCGGTGCCTCGACAGCACCGATGATCAGGGGGGCCATGATCACCTGCACCTTGTCCACCAGCCCCTGGTCGAAGAGGGAGCCCAGGAGGATGCCCCCTCCCTCCACCAGCAGGGAGAGAACTCCCCGTTCGGCCAGCGCCTTCAGCAGCGGCCTCAGGTCAAGAGAATCGCCATCCCCGGGGAGCACCAGCACCTCCGCCCCGGCCCCCTCCAGGGCCTGTCGCCAAGAAGGGTTGGAGCGGTCGCTGGTGGCGATGAGCGCCCGCCCTGGCCCCTGGAGCACATTGGCGCTCGCTGGCGTGCGGCCACCGCTGTCGATCACCACCCGTAGGGGCTGACGTTCGCTCTCCTGACCGCCGGGGCGAGCAGTGAGCCGAGGGTCGTCCACCAGGATGGTGTTCACCCCCACCATAATAGCATCCACCGTCGCTCGCTGCTCATGAGCCCACTGGAGGCTCTGGGGCCCGCTGATCCAGCGGGAATCGCCGCTGGCGGCAGCGATACGGCCGTCCAGGCTGGCGGCGAACTTGGCGATCACGAAAGGGAGGCCAGTGGTCCGATGCTTGATGTAGGCCTCGTTGAGGCGCCGCGCCTCCTCCTCGCATTCGCCCAACTGCACGGCGATGCCCGCCGCCGCCAGCTCATTGCGGCCGCGACCGCTCACGTTGGGGTCAGGGTCAAGGATCGCCATATGCACCTCGGCCACGCCGGCAGCGATGATGGCCTCGGTGCAGGGCGGCGTCCGCCCCTGATGGCGGCAGGGCTCCAGGCTGACGTAGAGGGTGGAGCCGCGAGCGGCCTCGCCCGCCCGCTCCAGGGCCACGACCTCGGCATGAGGCCCTCCCGGCGGCCGAGTGAAGCCCTCGCCAACCACCCGCCCATCGCGCACCAGGACGGCGCCCACCGCCGGATTGGGGCTGACTCGTCCAAGAGCCTGGCCAGCCAGGGCCAGGGCCCGCCGCATGTAGTCCATGGGGATGCCTCAATCAACGCTTACGTTGCGGGAAGTTCTCATAGTATCGGCTAGGCATTGGCTCGTCCTGGCCTTGATACTTGCTGCCAATGCCTTTCGAGCCATACGGATGCTCAGCCGGCTCGGTGAGGCGCACAAAGGATATCTGCGACACGGGCATACCGTAATACAGCATTATCGGCAGGTTTGAGACATTGCTTAGCTCAAGAGTCAGATGCCCTTGCCACCCCGGATCCACGTAGCCCGCAGTAGAGTGTATTAGCAGGCCCAGGCGCCCCAGCGAGCTCTTGCCGTCGAGTCTTCCCACCAAGTCCGCAGGGACACACACCCTCTCCAGCGTTGTCGCCAACAAGAATTCGCCAGGATGGATAACGAGAGGCTGGAGTTCATCGATCTCGACGAGCTCTGTCAGGTCATCCGCCTTGAGCCGCGGGTCTATGAACGCGATTCTGGTCCTGGCCTTGAAGATCCTGCACTTCTTGCCAAGCCGAAGATCCACGCTAGAGGGTTGGATCGCATTGGGGCCGAGGGGATCGACCACCAGACGCCCCTGCCTTATCTCCTCACGGATGGAGCGATCGCTAAGAATCACCGCTAGCTCGCCACCTTTGCCCTCGGTGGCGTCATTCTAGCATTCGCTAAGCCTCAGCGGCAACCGATGTGGTGTTTCAGGACACGTGATGAATCACGGGTCGCAACTTTCCAGATGTCAGTCCTAATGGCTGCGCTCGATTCCTTGCAGCCTCCCTTTTTGGGCCGCTCATGGTGAGCTTGTCGAACCATGAGCCCCCGCTCACCCTTCGACAGGCTCAGGATGAGCGGCCAGAGGCCGTCTGGCCCTTCGTCTCTCACTTAACGTGAAACACTACACTGAGCGGCAAACGAGGGCTCAAGGGATGATCCCCCTCGAGCCCTCCAATGCCAGGTCTTATCGAGAGATTAGGTGCCTACTCGATAGCGTAGGTGATGTACACGTTGACCACCACCTCCAGCTCGCCGGCGCTGATCTCGGTAGCTGGCGCTGCCTCCTCCATGGTGATGCCGGCAACGCGGCCGTAGTAAGGCTGAGGGTAGGGCATGGAGATGGATTCGGTGATGTAGGTGGGCTTGCCCAGGGTCACCCCGGCCAGGGTGGCCAACTCATCGGCCTTGGCCTGGGCGTCGGCCACCGCCTCCTCGCGCGCCTCACTGCGCAGGGCTGTGGTGTCGTCGATGGTGAAGGAGATGCTTTGCACCTGGAGCAGGTCGCCGCCCGCCTCCACGGCGTCGTCGATGACTTCGCCCGCCTTGTCGATGTCCCGCACCTTCACCTGGAGCATGTGGGTAACCCGATAGCCGGTCAGGATCTGCTCGTTGTTGCGGTAGTCGTACTCCGGGTAGATGCTGAAGCTGCGCGTCTGGATGTCCTTCTCCTGGATGCCGTTGTCCTCCAGGGAGTCCAGCAGGTCGCTCATGGCTTCCTGAACCTGGCTGCTGGCCGCCTTGACCGTAGACGCCTTGGCCGAGACGCCCAAGCCCAGCACGGCCATGTCGGGGGCGGCCGAAACCCGCCCCTCGCCGCTGACGCTCAGACCCTGCGGCTCCGAGTTGCTGGCCAAGCTAACGGCCGCCGGCGCATGCGTCCCCGACGACGGCTCGGCTGCCGACGGTCCCGACTGCTCCGGCGAGGCCGATGAGTCGGAATCGCAGGCAGCGAGCAGAATGAGAGCCAACAGCGCGCCCGCTATCAGCAGAACCCCTATCCCTTTCTTCATGAAGATCGCCTCCTTTGTGCTACGCTCGATTTCCGATGCTTCTCCGAAGGCGGGCAAAAGCCCAAAGAACCACAAGAATGCCTACGCCAGCGCCCAGGCCGATCTCCAGCCAGCGCACGGCCTCCTCCCGCGAGAGGCCGCCGCCCTCCTCCACAGCCACCGCTTGGGCCTCCGCCGCGCCAGCCTCAGCTTCCTCTTCGACCGCTGCCCTCTCCACCGCCTCCTTCTCCACACCCTCGGCCTCTGAGACGTCCGCGCCGACCGCCGGTGCCGGTCGTCCCACGTCTGTGATACCGGGAACCAAAGGCTCTGGTGTCTCGACAGGCACCGCTTCCATCGCCGCCGGCGTCTCTTCTGGAGGAGGGCCAGCCTCTGTGATACCAGGAACCGAGGGCTCTGGCGTCTCCGCAGGCGCTGCTTCCATCGCTCCTTGCGTCTCGGCGGCCGCCGGGGCAAGCATCGCCGGCATTTCCTCCTCCTCTTCCTCCCCATCCCCAGGCAGGCCAGCGAAGTCGCCGATCACCACCAGGGCCAGGGCGAAAGCGGCGGTTGCCGTGGCCAGACGCAGGCCGAACTCCAGCCGCCTGGCCGTTGGCCGCGGCCGCACCTCCGCCGCGGGAGCGGCCGCCAGAGCGAACGAGCGGGGCGCCTCGGCCATGGGCAGGCTACCCAGGACCTCGATGGTGGCCCGAAGCTCTGCCAGCTCCTGACGACAAGCTTGGCAAGAATCGAGATGGACCTCCAGGCGACGGCGCGCCCGCTCGGAAAGCATGTTGTCCAGATAGGCAGAGAGATCGCGGCGAAAACGGCGATGGCGAAATTGTTGCAAGGCTTCCAGCATGACTAGTCCTCACTTCTTAAGACGGAACTGACGAGGCAGAAGTTCCCGTCGCGCCATCAAGTATTCGCGCATCTTGGCCCGGCCACGGGCAATTCGCGACTTCACTGTCCCCAGGGAGCAGCCCAAGGCCTCCGTCAGTTCCTCGTAGCTCAGGCCGTGGATATCGCGGAGAATAATCGCTAGCCGCTGCTCCGCTGGCAGAGCGCCCAGTCCTTGTTGCAGGTGCCGGCCCAGCTCACGCCGCTGGGCCTCTTCCTCCGGCCCGGCCAGGCGGGAGGGGACGTCCGCCGGCGAGCCCGCTTCCAGCGTCGCCTCCAGTGAGGCTGCCGGCCGGCTGCGGCGGCGGCGCAGCTCATCGCAACAGATATTGGCAGCGATGCGCAGGAGCCAGGCCCGAAAGCTGCCGCCCCGAAAGCTGCTAAGGCGACGGTAGGCAGCGATAAACGCTTCCTGAGCCGCATCTTCGGCCGCCGCCGAGCCCAACATCCGCAGACAGAGGTTATAGACCTGGCGCTGGTAGATCTGCACCAGGGTGTTGAAGGCGTCCAGATTCCCCTCCCGGCTGCTGCGGACGAGCTGTGCTTCGTCGGCGATAACCATCGACTTCCCCCGTCAGGGCCTCGCTCCCCTGGGCAGGCCCAGGGCTATTCTAGCAGAGAGACGAAAGGGTGCGGCGACACTCTTGAGGGTGTGCCAGCGTTATCTGTATTTGGTATACTAGGATTCTGAGGAGAGTGATTGTCCCAGCCCTCCTCGGTGTTGTTATGCAGTGGCCACGTCCACCGGTAGACCCCGAATTCGAGCCCTGGCTCGAGCCCTGGATCGAGCCAGGGCCGCCCTACGAGCCCGCGGGCAAGCCCGAAGAGGAGGTTGCCGCCAGGGGAATCCGCTGGGCAGCCGCCCTTCCTTCCTTCATTGTCGGTTTCGCAGCGTTCGCGGTCGGTGCGCTTGCCAGGATCGCCACTCACGGTACCGGATGGAACCGCGTGATCTTTGCCGGGCCGATAGCCCTTGCTGCCATCTCCATATTGGCTGGCGTCATTCAACTCGGGATCTTCCCCCGCCGCATCGAGCGCCGCTACCTTACCATCTATCGGGAGGTCGTCGAGACGCTCCTTCTAGCCGTGCTCGTCTTCCTGGCCGTCCAATCGACTGCCCAGAACTTCAAGGTGGAAGGGAGCAGCATGCTCCCCAGCCTGGAGAATGACCAGTACATCATTGTCAACAAGCTGGCCTACGCCCAGTTCGACCTGGGACTCTTCGACTTTGTCCCCTTCTTCGATGCCGGCGACGACTCCACTCACCATCTGTTCGGCGGCCCCGAGCGAGGTGATGTGGTGGTCTTCGAGTCGCCCAAAGGCCGAGACCGCGACTTCATCAAACGGATCATCGGCGTGCCCGGAGACAAGGTGGAGATTCGCGATGGAGTAGTTTACATCAATGGTGAGCCCTTGGACGAGCCGTATATAGACAGCCAAACCAGATGCAGCGGCAAGTGTTCCTGGGTTATCCCCGACGACCAGTACTTCGTCCTGGGCGACAACCGCAACAACAGCAGCGATTCGCGGGTGAGTACAATGGGAATGATCCCCGAAGGGAAAATTATCGGTAAGACCTGGTTCTCCTATTGGCCCCTCTCGGACGTAGGCCCCGCCCCGAACCACTCCGTTTCCTTCGCCAGCGAGGACTCGGAAAACTAGCATGTCGGAAGAGATCGAGAATCTCCTACGGGAGGTGGGCGCCATCCTCGACGGCCACTTCCTCCTGGCCTCCGGCCGCCATTCGCCCCTCTACGTAGAGAAGTTTCGCCTTCTAGAGCAGCCGCCCTACACCGAAAGGCTCTGCCGCCTGATAGCCGATCACTTTCGCCCCCAAGGGGTGCAACTGGTGGCGGCACCCACCACCGGGGGGATCATCCTCAGCTACGAGGTAGCTCGCCAGTTGGGAGTCAGGGGCATCTTCGCCGAGAAGGTGAAGGAGGGACGGCGCTTCGGCCGCGGCTTTCAGGTGGCTCCAGGCGATCGCACTCTGGTGGTGGACGATGTTCTTACCACCGGCAGCAGCATCCGCGATGTCTTGGAGGCAGTGCAGGCCGCAGGGGGTGAGCCCATCGGGGTGGCTGTCCTGGTAGATCGCACTGCCGGCCGCGTAGACTTCGGCCTGCCCTTTTTTGCCTGCCTAGCCCTCGAACTGCCCAGCTACGACCCGACCGAATGCCCTCTCTGCGCTCAGCAGGTCGCCCTCACGGTGACCTGAGGGGCGCTTCCTACACCCCGGGGCTGCCAGCCACCCTCGCCCGCTCCGTTTGCGGCTTTCCCGCTGCCAGCACAGCAGGGACAGCCGCCAGAACGGCCAGTCCCACTATCAGGAAGGCGGGCCGATAACTATCCACCGCGTCGTAGATCACCCCAGCGAAGATAGGACCAGTGAAGCTTCCCACACTGGCTACGAAGAACATTAGACCCTGAATGCTGCCAAAGGCTCTCAGGCCAAAATATTCCGCCTGAAAAGCGGGCCGCACGGAGATAGAGCCGCCCCAGCCCGGCGCGAAGATGATGAGGTACAGAGGAACCTGCCAGGCACTTTGAACCGTGGCCAGGAGAACGATGCCCACGGCAATGAAGAGGTAGGCTGCGGCCATCACCTTTCGCTTGTCTACATAGTCCGCCAGCCAGCCGAAGCCCAGTCGGCCAGCCAGGCTCACTATCGGCACGCCCATCTGCACCGCCGAGGCTATCAGCGAGGAAAAACCTAGCGACTCTTCCAGGAAAGCTACCTGATGGGCAATGACGGCCACGCTACCGAAGCCGACCAAGCTCATAGCAAAGGCCAGCAACCAGAAGGAGCGAGTGCGTAGCGCCTGGCCTATGGTGAGACCGTCATCCTCTCCGGCGGTCACCCCCTCGCCAGGGCTATCTGGGTCCACCGTAGGGGTCTGGCGTTCGTCGGCGGCTACCTGCCGCTCGGCCGAGAGGTCAGGCTCGCCATCGGGCAGAAGGCCCAGGTCCTGAGGCCGGTTGCGCACGACCAGGGCCAGAGGGATGCAGATGGCCCATTGGGTAAAACCCGTGATGAGCAGGGCCGTGCGCCAGTCGAAGGCAGCTATCAGCGAGGCCAGCACCACCACCATCACGCCGCTGCTGCCACCGCCCACTGTCATCAAGGCCAAAGCCCGGCCCCGTTTCTTCTGGAACCAGTGAGCGACCGCTGTCATCGCTACAGGGCCGGCGGTGGCACCCATGCCTATGGCGATGAGCATTGCAACGGCGTACAACTGCCACACCGCCTGGATGCGGCTCAGGAGAATGAAACCCGTTCCGACTAAGAACACCCCCGCCAGTACGAGGCGGCGAGGGCCCACCCGATCGACCAGATAGCCGACGACAGGGGCCCCCACTCCTCCAAGCTCTGTCCTGAGAGAGAAAGCGCCGGCTATGGCCGCCCGCGACCAGCCGAACTCCTTGGTCATGGGGATGATCAGGGTGCCGAAGCCGTAGAAGAAAGTGCCCGTGGTCAGAAAGATGATGCCGCCGGAGGCAAAGACCACCCACCACCCGTAAAACAAGGCTACTCCTTAACTTGTCCAAGAAGCCGGCGTCCGCCAGCTCCCAATATAGATTAAATGATAGCCGCCCCACCCCCCTCAGCCAACCCTCGCCTTGTCCAGCGGCACCGCCACTCTGCACCTTTTCCCGCCCCGGTCGTAACAAGCGAGGCCAACCTATCGTCATTCTTACTAGCCAGACTTTCGGCCAATCATGACCTCAGCCTCTACCTGGACAGGGGTCTGCTACAAGGAGGGCTGCAATTCTCTTGGCTGTCCATATAGGAAGGAAAGAAATCACCTACCTACAGAGGGTCCACAGGCAGAGCGAGCGGGCCAACAAGGGAGCGATCCTGGATGTCATCGAACCCCGCGCCCGCGGTCGCCTTCTGGACTGTGGCTGCGGCGATGGCGAGTTCACCGTCCAGGTTGCCTACCGCGCCCGCGTGTCGGAGGCATACGGTATCGAGTGCATCGACAACCGCATCAGAGAAGCCACTGATCGGGGGGTCATCGTCACTAAAGGCGACCTCAACGATCCGCTGCCCTACAAGAGCCGTTTCTTCAATATCATTCACGCCGACCAGATCATCGAGCACTTGCACAACATCGATCTCTTCCTCAAGGAAATCAAACGAGTGCTGCGGCCCGACGGCTACGCCATCCTCTCCATCAACAACCTGGCTAGCTGGCACAACCGCTTCTCCCTGGCGCTGGGCAAACAGGCGGCGCACTTGCACGTACCCAACGACGCCACGGTGGGCAACGCCTTCGACCCTTCGCAGGCAATCTGCCATCCCTCTCAGAGTGATAGTCGTCTGCTCGTCTTTAGCTTTCAGGGCTTGACAGAACTATGCCACTATCACGGTTTTTGGGTAGAACGCCTGACATTCGCCGGCTACTATCCCCTTCTGCCCCACCTACCCCGCCTCATGGGCAAGCTGGACAGCGTCCATGCTGCCTTCCTGATCGCCAAACTTCGCCCCAGCTCGTGAGAAAACCAGAGCCCAGAGCCTAGGCCATCACCAGGCAAAAAAATGTGTCTGCCGGCGGGGTATCCCACCGGCAGACACTTTCCCCGGCCAAGGGAAGGGGACCCGACGTTATGGCTGAAAAGCCTTTCGTCTGAAATGAAAGACGGGCGATGCCCGAGAATGTTACAGAGTTTTTAGAGGATTGTTCGACTAATATAGCCCTATGCCTGAGCTACACAGAGAAGAGGAAGCATCCGGCCATTTGTCACAGACGGCAGGCAGCCGGCGTCTCGCCGAAGGCAAAGGGCGAACGCGGTCTTGCCCTTAGCACTGGCCCGAAGGACGGGCCAGGTCGGCGGCGATCCTGCGGACGATGGCGGGTAGGGCTTTCCCGAGCTTAGGCGTCAAGCTCTCGCCAAAGGTGGAAGTATCAGCGGCAGCGATAGCGTAGATCAGTATTTGCTCTGGTACGGGCAAGCCCATCAGCCGGGCCAGACGCAGAGCTTCGCCCAGGCCGATGCCATGACTGGACGTTGAGGAGCCGCTTTCCAGGTCGCCGGTATCCAGGCGCCAGACCTCTCCCACGCTCGCCTCGTCCTGCACCACATCGATGATGACCGCCCGGTCGTAGCCGGACAGAAGCTGGACAGTCTGCATTCCCGCTACCGCCGCCTCCACCAGATCGATGTCCCCGCTCCCCATCAGCTCATATAGCCGACGGGCAGCCTGAAGACCAGCGGCGTCATCGGAGAGGATAGGATTGCCCAGACCCAGGATGAGGGTCCGCAACCGCTAGTCCCTTCTGAGGCTCTGGATAAGGTTCCTCTGGCTGTCGTAGATGCTGACGATCAGGGGCATTTGCCCCGGCAAGGAGTGGGTGGCACAGGCCAAGCACGGGTCGTAGGCCCGAAAAGCCATCTCGATGGTGTTGAGAAGGCCCTCGGTGACCACCGTGCCCTTCTTGATCAGGCCTTTGGCCGCCTTGTTGATGGACATGGCGATAGCCCCATTGTTGTGGCCCGTCCCCACGATGAGGTTGACCTTCTTCACCACCGCGTTTTCGTCTGCCCAATAGTGGTGAATCAGCACCCCCCGCGGCGCCTCCACCACCCCCACGCCCTCGCCGGGCGTCTCGGTGGGAATGGTGCGGATGTTCGTGCTGGTTATCTCCGGGTCTTGGCTCAGCTCCAGCAGGCGCTCGGCGGCGTACACCAACTCAACAACGCGTGCCCAGTGGGTGGCCAGCGTAGCGTGCACCGGCTTGCCCCCCAGGGTGGAGTAGAACCGCTCGTACTCCGCCTGGGCCAGGGGAGTAGCCATGCCGTCGGCGGCGTTGAGGCGAGCCAGGGGAGCTACCCGGTAGATGCCGCTGCTTGGCCCATCTGTCAGGCCGTGCCAGCCGACGCTCTTGAGGAAGGGGAACTTGAGATACGACCAAGGCTCCACGTGCTCGCCAATGTAGTCCAGGTACTGAGACGGGGGGAACTTGGCCACTTCCTTGGCCTGCTGGTCGACGACTCGCAGCTGGCCTTCATAGAAGTTCACGTGGTTATTCTCGTCCACCAGGCCCATGTAGTAGGTCTCGTGGGCGAAGGTGTCGCTGAGGATCATGTCCACGTAGGCCTTGTTGGCCAGCACTACGTCGTCCACGATCTTGATCGTCAGCTTGCCGAACTCGATCGCCGCCTTGGCGATCTCCTCGACCTTGGCCCGCTCCTCCTCGTTGAGGCCCTTGCTTATGCCGCCGGGCAGGCCGCAGGTGGGGTGGATGTACTTGCCGCCGAGCATGGCCACCACCTCGTGGGTAGCGGCCAAAGCCTTCAGCACCTGTCCCCCAATCTCCATCCCTACCTTGCCGATGACCCCGACGATGTTGCGCTCGGCGGCAGGGGCGTCCGGCCCTACCACAAAGTCGGGGCCGCCCAGGGCGTAGAAGTGAGTGGCGTGGTCGGCCACCATGAAGGCACTGTACAGCAGCTCCCGCAGCTTCTTGGCAGGGGAGGGCGGATCCACCTTGAAGACTGCATCGAGAGTCTTGGTGGAGGCCATGTGGTGCGCCTCGGGGCAAACCCCACAAATGCGGGCAGTAATGACGGGGAGGGTCTCTACCGGCCGCCCCTCGCAGAACTTCTCGAACCCCCGCAACTCCGGCACCTGGAAGTAGGCGTTTTGCACGTCCCCCTCATCGTTGAGGAAGATCTCGATGCGGCCGTGTCCTTCCAGCCGCGTAATAGGGTCAATGGTTATTCGCCGCGTCTCCACCTTGGCCTCTGTCATCTCTTTTCCGCTCCTCGCTCCCTGCCACTCCACTCTTGGGCCTCAGAAGGCCGCGAGCCGCTACTGCCCCGCCTCGGCCGACACTGCCTCGCGCTGCCGCTCCAGCCTCAGGCGGTGCAGAAGCGATGCGGGCAGGCCAAACATGTAGAAGGCGGCGATAGAGTCGGGAATGGCGCTCAGTATCCGTTCGATCTCCTCTGGATCGCGGGAATCGATATTGGATGTCACTGCACTCAGAAGCTTGGCTCCCTGGTCCACCGCCCCTGGCGCCGGCCCGTAGCAGCCGATGCAGGGCATGTTCACCTGGGGACAGGGCGCGCCGCAGCCGCCACGGGTGGCGGGCCCGGCACAGAGAATACCCTGCTCCAGAAGGCACTTCTCGGGGTCGGGGATGATCTGATAGGGGCGATATATGGCCTTGATCGACTTGTCCCCCTTGGTGCGAGGGCAGTCATCGCACACCGTCTTCTCCGATGCCCCGATCACCGAACCGGCTGGAGGCAGCTCCGCCCCCTCTATGAGCGCCTGGATCACCTTCTCTATCTGCTCCTTCGTTGGCGGGCAGCCGGGGATGTAGTAATCGACCGGCACTACCTGATCAAGAGCGCAGACCGTGTCGTAGAACTCCGGCAGGGTAAGCTCCCCCTCGGGCACCTGGAAGCTTAGCTGCGGGTAGGTGCCCTCCTCGTTGACCGTAGAGGGCGTCTCGCAGTAGGAACTCTCGAAAATCCCCTGGCGGTTGCTCACGTTGCCCAGACCGGGGATGCCGCCCAGGTGAGCGCAGGACCCGAAGGCCACCAACACCTGCGACTTCTCCCGCAGCATGTGGGCCATGTGCTCCTGCTCGGAGTTCCTGATGGCACCATTGAAGAGAGTTATCAGAATGCTCTTGTCCGGCAGGGCCTCTACGTCCTTGTACTTGAAGTCCATAATGCACGGCCAGAGAACGATCTCGAAGGCGTTGGCCACATCTAGAATCTTCTCGTACAGCCGCACCACAGCTATCTCGCAGCCACCACAACTGGCTGCCCAGTATAGGGCCATCTTCGGCTTTGCCATCCTAGGCCTCCCTAACGTCTTCTCGCTCTCGGCCTTCGTCTCGACCTTCGTCTCGACCTTCGTCTCGACCTTCGTCTCCGGCCTTCCGCCGAGCCCAAGGCCACAGACTCGGCATCCTAGGCCGTCCTAACCTTCTCCTGCCACTGAAGTGGACCCAAGGCTTTCACCTGCTCGGTCATCTCCTTGCATATCTTGGCCCACTTCGGGGCCTCACTGGCGGAAACCCACTCCACACGGAAACGCTCCGGCTCGATCCCGAACTGTTCCAGCACCCTGTGGACCATAGCCATGCGGCGAATACACTTGTAGTTGCCCTCCAGATAGTGACAGTCGCCCGGATGGCAGCCACCAATCAGCACACCGTCAGCTCCTTCGGCGAAGGCCTTCAGGATAAAGGTGGGGTCGATACGGCCGCTGCACATCACCCGCACCGGACGCACGCTGGGCGGATACTCCATGCGGGAGGTGCCCGCTAGGTCCGCTCCCTGATAGGCACACCAGTTGCACAGGAACCCCACAATCGTCGGCTCGTAGTTGCCCGATACCATGGTTAACTGCGCCTCCTTAAACTGCCACCAAGGGCAGCTTGACGTCCGCCAGCAGACCCTCGATCTCGGCAAAGATCTGCTTGTCGGTGAAGTGGCGGCCTTTAATGGCCCCCGAAGGACAGGCGGCAACGCAAACGCCGCACCCCTTGCAGAGCACCTCGTTGATCCTGGCCACATCCTTCTCCTCATCGAAGGTGATGGCACCGTAGGGACACAAGTTCAGGCAGATCTTGCAACCGGAGCACATTTCCTCATCCACTACGGCAGTGGCGGCCTCGATCTCCACCGTCCCCCTGTCGATTAGCGCCAGGGCCTCTGCCGCCCCCGCCGAGGCCTGAGCCACGGTGTCCGGGATGTCCTTGGGCCCCTGGGCACAGCCAACCACGAACACGCCCGCACTGGCGGTGGCCACCGGCTCCAGCTTGGGGTGCTTCTCCAAGAAGAACCCATCGGCACCCCGACTGATGAGGAAACGCCTGGCCACTTCCTCGGCATCGGCCCGTGCTATCATGGCCGGACAGAGAATAACCATGTCCACCGGGATGCGCACCATCCTGCCCAGCAGGGTGTCCTCGCCGACGACCACCAGCTTACCCTGCTCCTCATCGGTTGCCGCCTGGTCGGTGACCTGGGCAACCTTGCCCCGCACGAAGTTGACGCCCTCGTCGGACACACGCTGGTAGAACTCCTCGAAGCCCTTTCCGTAGCAGCGCATGTCGATGTACATCTGGTACACGTCTGCCTCGGTCTTTTCCTTTATCAGGTGGGAATACTTGAGGGCATACATGCAACAGACGCGTGAGCAATACTCATAGTAGTTCTTGTCGCGGCTGCCCACGCAGTGGATGATGGCCACGCTCTGGGGAGTGCTGCCATCCTTCAACACCAGCTCACCGCCGGTAGGGCCGGTGGCGCTGCACATCCTCTCGAACTCCAGGCTAGTGAAAACGTTGTCCAGGCGCTTGTAGCCGTATTGAGTGATAGGAGAGGGGTCGAAAAGGTCGTAGCCGGTGGCCACGATTATCGCCCCCACCTCTAGCTCGACGGTCTCCTCCTTCTGATCGAAGGCGATGGCTTTCGTGGGACAGAGCTTCTCGCAGGCCCTGCAGGTCCCCTTCTTGAAGTAGACGCAGGTCTCCGTGTCGATGACCGGCACGTTGGGCACCGCCTGGGGGAAGGGCGTGTAGATCGCCTTGCGCTTGCCTAGCCCCATATCGAACTCGCTGTCCGCCTTCCAGGGGCACTTCTCGATGCAAAGGCCGCAGCCGTTGCAGAGCTCTGAGTCCACGTAGCGAGGCTTCTTCCTAACCTTGACCTTGAAGTTGCCGATGTAGCCGGAGACCTCCTCCACCTCGCTGTAGGTCATAAGCTCGATGTTCGGATGGGAGCCAACGGAGGCCATCTTGGGCGTGAGAATGCAGGATGAGCAGTCTAGAGTGGGGAAGGTCTTGTCTAGCTGGATCATGCGGCCGCCGACGGAGGGCTCTCGCTCCACCAAGTACACCTTGTGATCAGAGTCAGCGATGTTTAGGGCCGCCTGGATGCCGGCAATGCCGGCACCCACTATCAACACAGTGGGAGTTACCGGCACTTCCCTTCTCTCCAGAGGCTCCAGCAGGCTAGCCCTCTGGACGGCGGCGTGGACCAGGGCTTTGGCCTTCTCAGTGGCGCCGTCCTTGTGGACCCAGGAATCATGCTCGCGGATGTTGGCCATCTGAAAGAGGTAGGGGTTCAGCCCCGCCTCAGCCACGGCCTTGCGAAAGGTAGGCTCGTGCATGCGGGGGGAACAGGAAGCCACCACCACCCGATTGAGGTGCAGCTTCTCTATATTCTCCTTGATTAGGAGCTGTCCAGGCTCGGAGCACATGAACTTATAGTCCACAGATAACACAACCCCGGGCAACCCGCTGGCAAACTCCCTCACCTCGTCAACATCTACGGTGTCCGCAATGTTGCTCCCGCAGTGGCAGACAAATACGCCGATTCTTGGCTCTTCCATGGCTACATGGCCTCCGCAACCAACTCGGTGATATCCCTTAACTCCAGCCGCTCCAGCACGTCCGGCATCAGGCAACCTTCGAACATAAGCATGCAGTAGGGGCAGGCCAGAGCCATCACCTCAGCGCCTACATCCAGCGCCTGCTGCGCGCGCACCTCGGCCAGCCTCTCGCCAGGCTTAGTCTCCATCCATACCTGGCCGCCGCCCCCGCCGCAGCACAGGCTGTTCTCGTGATGATTGGCCATCTCCACCAGCTCCACGCCGGGGATGCTGTTCAGGATCTCTCGTGGCTCGTCAAAGACGCCGCTGTGGCGCCCCAGGTAGCAGGGGTCGTGATAGGTGACCCTCTTCTTTACCTCTTTACTGAATTTCAGCTTACCCTCCCGAATGAGTCCGGCCAGGAACTGGGTGAAATGCATGACCTGCAAGCCATTTTGTGCTAAGGGGTATTCGTTCCTGAAGGTGTAGTAGCAGTGGGGCGAGGAGACGACGATGTTCTTGACGCCGTTTTCGGCGAAGGCGGTCATGTTCTCCTGGACCAGACGTTGGAACAGCTCCTCATCGCCCGCCTTGCGCGCGCTCTCGCCGCAGCAGGCCTCCTTCGAGCCCAGGATGCCGAAATCTACCCCCGCCTTCTGAAGAATGGTCGCCGTGGCCTTGGCTATGCGACTGACACTCGCGTCGTAGGCGGGTGTACAGCAGGGGAAGTAAAGTAGCTGAGTGCCGTTGCTGAACGGCTTGACATTCAGGCCCTGAGCCCAGTCAGCCCGCTTCTCCGGCGGCTCACCCCAGGGATTGCCTGTGCCAGCGAGGTTCTTCATGGTGACGCGCAGGGAGTCGGGAACCGGTCCGACTCCCAGGGCAACAATGGTGCGGCGCATGGCCCTCATCACGTCGATGATCTCGACGCCGCGGGGACATTGCTGGACACAGTTGCCACAGGTGACGCACGTCCACATGGCCTCGCTCTCAAAGTCGACAAGCCCTAGCTGCGCCTCGTGGATTAGCTTGCGGACTGGAAAGCTCTTTAGGACATTCCAGGGGCAGACGCCAGTACACAGGCCGCACTGGTAGCACAGCTTCAGTGCCTCACCCCCCATCTCCTTGACAATGTCTACCGCCTCTTTATAGGGGTTAGCAACTTGTCTTACCATTTATCGCCGTCCGTTTCCGCTCCAGCCAGCCAGAAGCCGCCCGAGCCTTCATCTAGGTTCCCTTGTGAAATCCTACACCAAGTAGGTAACAGCACCAGTTACGCAAGGTAACAGAACGGTTACACTTCTGTCAACCAAATGTACTAGTGCCTATGCGGAGGAATAGAGAGAAGGGGGAACCGTAGCTGGTCTGACGAAACGGTAGCCTAGCCCGCGTTCGGTGAAAATGTAGCGGGGGTTGTGAGCGTCGTCGCCCAACTTTTGCCGCAAACGAGCGATGTGCACCTTCAGCATAAGCATGCCATCGTCGCTTTCCCATCCCCACACCTTAGCCAGCAGCGTCTTCTGAGTGACGACGCGCCCCGCGTTGGCTACAAGCTGAGAAAGAATGCGGCCCTCGGTGGGCGTCAGCTTCGCCGGCTGGCCACGGAGGATAACCTCACGGTTATCCAAATCCAGGGTAAGTTCCCCATCGACGATGATACGGGAGGAGGTGGCTAGGGGCGCTGCCTGCGACCGGCGCAGCACCGCTCGGGTGCGGGCCACCAGTTCCAGAGGGCTGAAGGGCTTGACGATGTAGTCGTCGGCCCCCAGCTCCAGGCCCTTGAGGCGCTCCATCTCCTCACCCCTCACGGTGAGCATGAGGATAGGCACGTCGGAGATCGCCCGCAGGCGGCGGCAGACCTCGAAGCCACTCATCCCTGGCAGACCCACGTCCAAGACGACCACATCCGGCTGCCCTGCCTGGAAGAGCTTCAGGGCCGACTCGCCATCGGCGGCCGCTATCACCTCGCTCCCCGACCACTGAAGGCTGAAGGTTAACTCGATGACCTCCACCACATCGGGCTCGTCATCGACGACCAGAATCCTCACAACCGTCCCTCCTAGGAAGGGTGAAAAAGAAGGTGCTGCCGCGACCGCCCTGGCTCCTCACCCAGATCCGCCCCCCGTGTAACTCCACCACCGTCTTGGCGATGGCTAAGCCCAAGCCAGCACCCGCCTTCTCCCCTAGCCCGCGGGAGTTGGAGTAGAAGCGCTCGAAGACCTGGCTCTGCTCCGCCAGGGGGATGCCGGGACCATCGTCGGCGACGCTCACCAAGTACTCTCGACCCTTGTCCTGAAGGGCCACCTTGATGTGACCGTGGCGAGGAGTGAACTTGCAGGAGTTAGAGAGCAGGTTCATCAGCACTTGCTCCAGACGCCCCCGATCGGCCAGCACCGGGCAGGAAGAAGATGGGGTTTCCACTTCCAGCGCCTGTTCCTTCCCCCCAGCCAATGGCTCAATGGCTGCCGCGCTCTCCCTTACGATCGTCTTCAGGTCCCAGGGCTCGTGCGAGAGACTGACCTCCCCCCTATGTAGGCGGGCCAGATCCAGCAGTTCCTCCACCAGGCCCTGAAGGCGCTGGGTATTGCGGGCAATGCTCCTTGTCAGGCTGTCCGCTGCCTTGCCCCCTTTAGCCGCCGAAGCCGTAAGAAGGTCGGCAGCGGCCCTGATGGAGGTGATGGGGGTGAGAAGCTGATGAGAGATGCTGGCCAGAAAATCGTCCTTCAAGCGGTTGACGTCGGCCAAGGCCTGAGCGCGGCAGGCCTCCGTCCACAAGCGGGCGTTCTCCAGAACGATGGCGATCTGGTTGGCAACCGCCTCGAGAAAGCGGAGGTCGCCAGCAGAAAACGCTCCCTGACGGCGAAGATTCACCAGAATGAGGGCTCCCAGGGTGGAGTCCTTGGCGATCAAGGGAGCGCACATGGCGCTTCGGGGCTGGCGCACACCGGGTCGGGCCCCGTCGAAGTGGGCTCGATTCTCCTTCCGCAGGTTGGCGATGTTCGAGGATATTTCTTCGGGGTTGACGCAAAGGAGGGCCTGCCCTCGCTGAAAGACCTTGCCCACGATGGCCTCCCCCGGCTTCAGCCGCACACGAGAGAGGGGCTCTGTCTCGTAGCCAATGGAGGCCCTGGCCGTCAGGCACTCCTCGTCGGGGTTGTAGAGGAAGAGAGCGCCGGCATCAGCCGCCTCGTAGAGAGTGATGCTGCGGGCAAGAACGGTCTCGAGCAGGCTATCCAGATCGGTGGCCTGGGCAGAGGCCTTGGATAGCTCCAGCAGGGTGGCCACTTCCTCCGCGCTCTGCCTCGCCGTATCGTCCCGCCCCGTCGTCTCGTCCGTGGTCATCACCGCTCCTCAACAGATACGCGGCAGCATCTCCCCCACCAGCATGTGGACGATGCGCGTGCCGCCGATAGCGGTCTTCATCAGAACCTTTCCCTCAGGCTCGGCGACTACCTCCCCGATGATCGCTGCCTCTTCACCATACCTTGTCTCTCGCATGACGGTCAGGATCTTTTCGGCATCTTCAGCCCCGACGATAGCCACCAGCTTGCCCTCGTTGGCGACGTACAGAGGGTCGAAGCCTAGCATCTCGCAGGCACCCCATACGCCATCCTTGACGGCTATCTTTGGCTCATCGATCTGGATGCCAACCCCCGACTGCTGGGCTATCTCGTTGAGAGAGGTCGCCAGCCCACCCCGAGTGGGGTCGCGCAGGACGTGGACGTTGGTGCTGGCCGCCAGCATGGCCGCCACCAGGCCGCTCAGGGGAGCGACGTCGCTGGCCACCGGCGCCTCGAACTCCAGCCCCTCTCGCTGGGAGAGGACAGCGATGCCGTGGTCGCCGATACTGCCCGAGAGAATGATCACGTCGCCCAGGCGGGCCCTGCCGCCGCCGATCTCCACCCCCTGCGGCACCAGGCCCAGGCCGGCCGTGTTGACGAAGAGCCCGTCGGCGGCACCCCCCTCCACCACCTTCGTATCGCCGGTCACGATCTGCACGCCCGCCTCAGCCGCCGCCTGGCGCATCGACTTCACCACCGCCCTCATGTTAGCCAGGGACAGCCCCTCCTCGATGACGAAGCTGGCCGAAAGGTACAGGGGCTTCGCCCCCACCATGGCCAGGTCGTTGACCGTGCCGCAGACCGCCAGGCGGCCGATGTCACCCCCCTTGAAGAAGAGGGGCTTCACCACGTAGGAGTCGGTGGTGAAGGCCAGGCGAGGACCGCTGCCGTCCCTGCTCAGGGCGAACACGGCCGAGTCGTTGAGCTGGTCGAGGATGGGATTGGCCCAGGGCGGAACGAACTCCTTGGCCACCAGTTCGTGGCTGAGGCGGCCGCCGCTGCCATGAGCCAGAAGGATCTTGCTGGTTCCCGCCACGTTTCTCTTTGCCATAGTCTCCCTTAGTGTGACCCGTATTGATACCAGCCGGCGCAGGTGCCCTCGCTGGAGACCATGCAAGGGCCTACCGGAGTCTCGGGGGTGCAAGCCGCGCCGAATAGAGAACACTCCGGTGGCGTCTTGACCCCCCGCAGGATATCGCCGCACAGGCAGCCCTTGTGCTCCTTGGTTGGCGGAGGGTTGATGGCAAAGGTCTCCTCGGCATCGAAACGCTTGTACTCTGGTCGCAGCTTCAGCCCGCTGCCAGGGATGCGTCCCAGCCCCCGCCATTCGGCGTCGCTTGTCTCGAACACTCGCGATACTAGCTCCCGCGCCAGGGGGTTACCCTCCGGCCGCACCCCCCGCCGATACTGGATCTCCACCTCTGCCCGGCCCTCGGCGATCTGGCGCAGCAGCATGTCGATGCCCTGGAGGACGTCCAACGGCTCGAAGCCGGTGATCACGCAGGAAACGCCGTATTGTTGGGGGATGAACTGATAGGGCTGCGCGCCGATGACCACACTCACATGGCCGGGACAGATGAAGCCGTCGATGCGCACCTCCCCTGCCTCCAGCAGAGCGCGCATGGCGGGCGGGATCAGCTTGTGCACCGAGATCAGGTAGAAGTTCTTGAGCCCCAGCGCCTCGGCCTCCAGCAATGCGGCGGCGATGGTGGGAGCGGTGGTCTCGAACCCCACGGCGAAGAATACAACGGGCCGCTGGGGATTGTCGCGGGCCATGCATACGGCATCGCGAGGAGAATAGACCACCCGCACGTCGCTGCCATCGGCCTTGACCTGCTGGAGGCTCTGGTAGCTCCCTGGCACCTTCATCATGTCGCCAAAGGTGGCCAGGGTTACCCTCGGCTGCTCGGCCAGAGCGATGGCCTTGTCGATATCGGCGTTGGTGGTAACACAGACGGGGCAGCCCGGCCCCGAAAGCATGCTCAGCGGCGGCGGCAGGAGCTGGCGGATGCCATGGCGGAAGATGGCCACCGTGTGGGTGCCGCACACCTCCATCAGATTCACCGACCGGCTGGTGATGCGCTCGATCGCCACCGCCAGGCCGCGGGCGGCAGCAGCGTCGTGGAACTCGCGCACGTAGCGCACCATTATGCTTCCGCCCTCCCGGCCTCGGCCATCTCAGCCAGAAGGCGCAAGGTCTCCTCGGCCTCCGCCTCGTCCACCTTCTGGAGGGCGTAGCCGGCGTGCAGAAGAACGTAGTCGCCCAACTGGGCATCGGGCAGGAGCATGAAGCTCGCTTCCCGCACCACTCCCCCCAGCTCCACCAGGCCCAGGCTCTGCTCGCTGATCTGGATGACCCGCGCCGGTATGGCCAGGCACATGGCTAGCGCTCCTTCCTCCTCGACAGGCGGGCGTTGGCGATAACCGCCTGGCCCAGGGCGATGCCGCCATCATTGGTGGGCACCCGGTGGTGGACCAGCGCTTCGAAGCCCTCTCTCTCCAGTCCGTCCAGGGTGCGACCAAGAAGATACATGTTCTGGAATACGCCGCCGCTAAGAGCCACTCGGTTGATGCCCGTTCTTTCCCTGGCGGCCCGGCTCACGCCGACGATGATGTCGGCGATGGTGTTGTGGAACTTGGCCGAGATCACAGCCCGGTCCATGCCTCGTCTCAGGTCCGATACCACTCCCCGCAGCACAGGCGCCGGATCAATAATTATAGGATAGCTTGAAGGTCGGCTCCAGTCGTAGACCTCATCCACCCTCTCGGCGGCCAGCATCTCCAGCTCGATGGCCGCCTGCCCCTCATAGTTGACCACGCCGCGCACGCCCAACAGGGCCGATACGGCGTCGAACAGCCGGCCACAGCTCGAGGTGAGGGGGCAGTTCACCTTCGCTGCCATCATGCGGCGCACCAGGGCCAGCTCCGCCGCTTCAATCTCCGCCCACAGCCCCAGGGGCATGTCCAGGGCCTCCTCACCGAAGGCGCTCAGAAGATGGCTTACCGCCATGCGATAGGGCCGCTTGATGGCCGCCTCGCCGCCGGGCAGGGGCACGTACTTGAGGTGACCCAGGCGGCGAAAGCGGCGGTAGTCGGCCAGGAGGAACTCGCCGCCCCAGATGCGGCCGTCGGTGCCGTAGCCGGTGCCGTCGAGGGCCACCCCGATGACCTCCCCATCCACGCCATTCTCGGCCATGCAGCTCACCACGTGGGCATGGTGGTGCTGCACAGGCACCCGCCGCAAGCCCTGGCCCTCCGCCAGCTCCAGGGCGTAGCGGGTGGCCAGGTAATTGGGATGAAGGTCATAGGCCACCGCCCGCGGATTCACCCGAAAGAGATTCTGGAAGTGCTCAATGGACGCTTGATAGCTGGCGAAGGTCTCGTAATTCTCCATGTCGCCGATGTGCTGGCTGAGGAAGGCGTAGGTGCCCTTAGTGAGGCAGAAGGTGTTCTTGAGCTCGGCCCCGCAGGCCAGGATCTCCTTCAACTCCAGGTCCAGGCGCACAGGGAAGGGCGCATAGCCGCGAGAGCGGCGGATCATGGCCTCCCTGCCCCGGAAGAGGCGAGTGACTGAGTCGTCGCAGCGAACGTAGATATCGCGGTTGTGCATCAGGAAGTAGTCGGCCAGGGGGTTCAGGCGCTCCAGGGCCTCCTGGTTGCCGATGGCGATAGGCTCCTCAGCCATGTTGCCACTGGTCATCACCAGGGCCAGAGGCATGGGTGTTCCCCCATCGCCCAGCAGGAGGTAGTGCAGGGGCGTGTAGGGCAGCATGACCCCCAGGTAGTTGTTGGCAGGAGCTACTTCAGCGGCAATGGGCGACCCCGGCTTCCGCCGCAGGAGCACAATGGGCCGCGCCGGCGACTCCAGGAGCTGGGCCTCGCCTTCGCTCACCTGACAGTGGCGGCGGACGGTGTCCACGTCCAGGGACATGACAGCGAAGGGCTTATCCACCCGCTGCTTACGCTCGCGCAGAGTCGCCACCGCCCCCGCATTGGTGGCATCGCAGGCCAGATGGAAGCCCCCCAACCCCTTCACCGCCGCGGTCGCCCCCTCGGCCAGCAGGCGGCGAGCGACCTCGATGGGCTCTCCTTCGAGCGGGGCCTCAGCGGGGCGAGCGCCGTTCCTGGCGAGCTCCAGGTGGGGGCCGCACCGGGGGCAGGCGTTGGGCTGAGCGTGGAAACGCCTGTCAGCGGGGTTGTGGTACTCCTCGTTGCACTGGGGACACATGGTGAAGACGCTCATCGTCGTCTTGGGTCGGTCGTAGGGGATGTCGCTGATGATGGTGAAACGAGGGCCGCAGTTGGTGCAGTTTATGAAGGGATAAGCCCACCGGCGGTCCCGGGGGTTCCGGAGTTCATCGAGGCAGTCAGCACAGATGCAAATGTCGGGGGAGATTAGGACGAACTCATCGCCCTCACGGCTAGCCTCGATAATGAAGGACGAGTAGCCGACAGGCGGAAGGAGGTTGGTCTCCACCCTTTCGATGACTGCCTGCGGAGGGGGACTGGCCTTGAGCCCGGCGATGAACCCGTCTATCCTTTGCCTTGGCCCCTCCACCTCGATAACCACGCCCTGGGTGGAGTTGAGGACCCAGCCGCTAAGCTGATGTTCCTGAGCGAGGCGATAGACAAAGGGACGGAAGCCAACCCCCTGAACGATCCCTCGCACCACCACCTGCGCCCTGATAGCCACGGCAACCTGCTACTCCACCTCTATGCTCTCAACCCGAATGTTAGGACCGTCCACGGGCTCAATATCCAGGCGGGCCCCTTCGGCTATGGTCCCCTTAGCCTCCATGGCGATCAGTTCTCGCATCTGGTCAACCCCGTAGAGGTCGCCGATCTCGAGGACAATGGCCACTATTCTCTTAGCGCCCTCCACCTCGGCCGTCGCCAGGACAGTCTTGACAACATCCTGGGCTGCCGCTAGCTCGTGCATGAAGGCCTCCTTGCTAGTTAATTTTACTATAGCGTAATCTTTTACCGCAAACCTCGGCCCCCCGATTCTACAAGCTGCCCCCCAGCCTGTCGATACGAGAAGAGAGCCTACCCCACACCACCCCTTGAAGGCGAAGCGAATTTGGACGTACAATCTCAGCGAGGGCCAATGAGGGCCGGTAGCTCAGCGGAAGAGCTCCGGACTTTTAATCCGGGAGTCGTGGGTTCGAATCCCACCCGGCCCTCCAGGTCCCGAACCCGGCCGCCCCAGGATCGCCAGCGGATAGAGCTCCTGCCCCCTAGGCAGATTAGCTCTCCGCGTGCAGGTTCCTCAGCGAGGCTGTACTGATCTGCTGCAACGCCGCTACCACGAAAGCCTGGACAACGTCACGCCGCCGGACATCTACTACGGGCGACGAGTGCAGATCCTCAAGCGTAGGAAGGAGGTCAACCAGCGAACCCTAGCACTCGGGAAGGAATTCCATCGGTCCGCCAGGAAGCGAGAAGCGGGCCAAAGTGTTCATTAGAAAATGGGTCAAAAAGTCCGAAAAATACTGCCAGCATGCAGGTCCCCCAGCGCACGTCCCACAACTTCCTGCACCGCCCTCTCAACCTCCGGAGAGAGTCCTAGGCCTGCCTCAAAGGTTTTCCCTTCAATACCGTAGACGATCACACATGGTGGAAGTTGGCCAAGCGCCCGCGCCAGCTCGATGGCCTCAGCAACGCCGAACGCGTGGGTGGAGTAATGGAAAAACCTTGCCGGAATGGGCTGCCTGTGGGCATCGAGCCGGTGAAGGGTCCCCGGTTTTGTCCCGGAACGGACCGCATCGATCAGGATGACCGTGTCAGCATCCTTCCACGACTCCATCAATGCCGCGCCATCGCCGCCTTCTTCCAGAACCCTAACATGCTCGGGTGCTGCTTCCTTCAGGCGTCGAGCAACGACGAGCCCCGCTGCATCATCGCGCCGGTACTGATTGCCCAAGCCGATGATAAGCGGGGCCGATTTGCTGGGCGGCATCGCGATTCTCTCACTCCCGTTCAATATGGAGTTTCAGGAAGTGCGCGGAGCAAGAGATGCACGGGTCGTAGTTGCGTATCACCTGCTCGCACTGCCAGGTGAGCTTCTCGCGCGGCAGATCGATATACTTTGGAACGAACTGCCAGAGGTCGCTTTCGACGCTCTTCTGATTCTGGGAGGTCGGGGCAACGATCTTCGCGTCGAGAATCACTCCCTGATCATCAACACGGTAGCGATGGTACAAAATGCCACGCGGCGCTTCGGTGCAGCCGTAGGCCGTGGCAGCGCGCGGCTGGACTTCCACAGCCGGTTTCTCCGGCATCTCGTATTCATCAATGATGCGTAGTGCCTCGTCATAGGCGTAAAGAATCTCCACGTTGCGCACAATGATGCTCTTGAACGGATTGCGACAGACGGGCCCGAGCCCAGCATCGCGTGCGGCCTGTTGCGCCAGCGGAGAAAGCTTGTCGAAGTTCAGGTTGTAGCGGGCCAGGGGGCCGACAAAATAGGCCCCGCGCTCCTTCAGCGTAGAGTGCAACGCATTAGTGTAGGGCACCTGCTCTTCGACGAAGTGGTCATCATATTCGCTAAGGGCAATGTCCAGCCCCTTGTTGGAAACGAGGCGGCCTTCGGTGATGGCGTATTCGTCAGGGTGGCGCAGGGCGACGAACTCGTAGTCCTGCTCGAAGTCCGGAAAGGGCAACGTCGCCGTCCAGCGCACAGCTTCAAGAGCGGCGTCCCGCGCCCATTTAAGTTTCTCTATCAAGGGGGCAAGCTCCCGCTTGGTCGGCACCTTATAGAAGCCCCCCACGCGCACGTTGATGGGATGGACCTCCCTACCGCCAAGGAATGCCATCAGTTCATTGCCCACCTTCTTCAACTGCAGCCCCTTCTGGACGACCTCGGGATGGTCTTTCGCCATCTGGATGGCATCCTCGTAGCCGAGAAAGTCGGGGGCATGAAGCAAATACACATGCAGGGCATGGCTCTCGATCCATTGACCGCAATACATCAGCCGGCGGAGGGCACGGACCTGCCTATCCACACTGACTCCAAAGGCGCTCTCCATCGCCTGTGCCGCGCTCATCAGGTAGGCGGTATGGCATATACCGCAGATGCGAGATGTGATGTCGGGGGCTTCGCTGTAGTTGCGGCCACGCAAGAAGGCCTCAAAGAAACGCGGCGGCTCCCAGATCTTGAACTTGACGTCCGTCACCGTGTTGTTCCTGATCTTCACATACAGGGCGCCCTCGCCTTCGACGCGGGCGAGGTAGTCCACCTTAATTGTCCTACTTTTCATGAGCTACGCTCTCCTCACGAAACGCTTCAGCCCAGGCATTGAATGTACGAAACGCTCGCACCAAGTCTTGTTCCCCCACCCCGAGGTGGCTCCACTGCCTGCTCAACGAATCCGTATTCGGCGTCTCCATCGGCCCGAAGCACCCGTAGCAGCCGCGATGATACGCGGGACAGATGGCGCCACAGCCGGCTTGGGTTACGGGTCCAAGGCAAGGCGTGCCGTGCGCAACCATAACGCAGACGTTCCCGCGTCTTTTGCATTCGATGCAGACGCTATACGGTGGCACATTCGGCTTGCGTCCATGCAGAAAAGCGCTGATCACCTCAAGGAGCTGCTCTTTGTTGATGGGGCAGCCGCGTAGCTCGAAATCGACGTGGACATGGTCGGCAATGGGCGTCGATGTGGCCAGCGTCTCGATGTATTGCGGCGTGGCGTACACGACGGATACGAACTCCTGCACATCCTTGAAGTTGCGCAGCGCTTGGATGCCTCCAGCGGTGGCACAGGCGCCGATGGTGACTAGATACTTCGAGCGCTGGCGTACCCGCTGAATCAATTCAACATCGTGGGGCGTCGTAATGGAACCTTCAACCAGCGAAAGGTCGTACGGGCCCTTTACCACGGCCCTCGACGCCTCGGGAAAATATGCGATCTCGACCTGACCAGCCACGGCGAGCAGTTCGTCTTCGCAGTTAAGGAGGCCCAACTGACAGCCGTCGCAGGAGGCGAATTTCCAGACAGCAAGTTTCGGTTTGCGTGCTCGGGGCAACATCAGACCTCCCGCTTTGCGAAAAATGCCTGAATCTGGTCGTAGCGAAACACAGGACCGTCTTTACAGACAAAGGTGGGGCCAAACTGACAGTGCCCACAAAGACCGGCGCCGCATTTCATGTTGCGCTCCATGGAGATGAAGATGCTTTCCGGTCCTACGTCCCGCGCCTCCAGTTCGCGCAATGTGAAGCGCATCATCACCTCGGGACCACAGACCATGGCCACTGTGTGCAAAGGGTCGAACTGGACTCTGGGTATGAGCGTTGTCACAACCCCCACATTGCCGCGCCAAGTGGCTGTCGCAGTATCCACAGTGACTTCCACTTCGAGGTCGAAATGCCCGCGCCATTTCTCAAGCTCAAGTCTGTAGAGCATGTCTTGGGGCGTCCGGGCACCATAGACAAGGACGACCCTGCCGTACTTGTCCCGGTTTGACAGGAGATGGTAGAGCACAGGGCGCAGCGGTGCCAGCCCGATTCCGCCGGCCACGATCACTACGTCGCTTCCGGCCGCCTCCTCCACAGGCCAGTGACTTCCGAAAGGACCGCGCACTCCCAGCACATCCCCACGCTTCAACCTATGTAGTGCCTGCGTCACTGCCCCCACCGAGCGCACCGTGTGCACGAGCGTCTGAGGTTTGGTGGGGTCGCCACTGATGGAAACGGGAACCTCGCCTACTCCAAACACATAGAGCATATTGAACTGACCGCCGACAAATGAGAATCCGTTAGCACCGTTTGCCGGTTCAAGTTCAAGAGTGAATGTATCGTGTGTTTCCCGCCCTACCCGCTGAACGCGAAAGGGGCTTGGCACCATCGGATCGGAAGGTCTTGCCATCATCTGCCTTTCAACAGCCAACGCGGTCATAGACATCCAGAAGTTGCAACCGCGTTGCCTGAAGCCGCTGGTCCATGATGTGGGACACGCGCTTCATGAGTTCGTAGCCGAAATCGTGATCTTCTTCGCACCTGTCACGAATGCATTCCCCATTGACGGCGATGGCCCGTGTCAATTCGATCGCCCGAGCCTCGAAACGCCGTCGGTACGGCGGAATGAGCCACGACCACCCGAGAACTTCAGCCTCTCCAAGGGTCTGAATGATGACAGGGCCGCGGTTGGGGACGAACGTCTCCACTGCCACCTTGCCGTGGCGAATAAGATAGAACAGGTTGGACTCTTCACCCTCTCGGAAGATGACCTCTCCGACATCGAAACGCACCCTGGATGCACATTCGGCGAGCAGTTGAAGGTAAGGCCTTTCCAGTCCCTTAAAGAAGGAGTGCTCTGCCAGGACACGTTCAAGGATCTCCATGGCCATCGGTCCTTCTCCTTTCTGTTAGCTTCTACGTTCACTCCGCCGGATTGCGTTCACTTCCTCCGTGATGTCGATCCCAACCGGGCACCAGGTGATGCAGCGCCCGCAACCCACACAGCCCGATGTGCCAAACTGGTCAATCCAAGTTGCCAGTTTGTGCGTCATCCACTGACGATAGCGGGCCATCGCTGAGGCTCGGACGCTGCCGCCGTGGATGTACGAGAAGTCCATGGTGAAGCAAGAGTCCCACTTGCGCCAGCGTTCGGCGTGCTCGCCCGCCAAGTCAGTGACATCTTCCACGGTGGTGCAGAAGCAGGTCGGGCAGACCATCGTGCAGTTGCCGCATGTCAGGCAGCGCTTAGCGACATCGTCCCAGCGCGGGCTTTCATAGTTGCGGTAGAGCAAGTCTTTAATGCCCGTCGTGTGCATGGTCCGCCCCATTTGGCCGGCAGTTCTCGCCACAATACGTTCAGCCGCCGCCTTTTCCTCTTCACTTGCCGCCTTATGGGGAACCTCACGGAGGATCTCTGCGCCCAGTTCCGTGCCGACCTCCACCACGAAGTAATGACGGTCAGCCTCCAGCACTTCCGTCAGTGCAAGGTCAAACCCGAACGTGGCTTTCGGCCCGGTGTTCATGGAGACGCAAAAACAGGTGCCGCCAGCCTGCCCGCAATTGACTGCAACTATAAAGAGATCTCGGCGCCGTGCTTCATAGAAAGGGTCCTTGTATTCTCCCTTCAAGAAGACCTTGTCCTGAATGGCGATGGCGTGGATCTCACACGGCCGGACGCCAACAAACGCAAACTTGGGTACCTCGTCGTCCTCTTCCATGATCTGGAAGCCGTTACCGCCGGTCTTGGCTTGCCATAAGCGCACAACCGGCGGGTGGAGGAACTTCTTCCAGGAGTCGGGGCCGAGGGCGTAACCAAAGAGTGCCCCGTCGTTGCGTCTCTTGAGACGATAGGTGCCGCCATCCTGCTCGTCCGTCCATCCGACGGGCAGATCTGCAAGAGAGGTTAGATCGTCATACACAATGGCACGGTCACGAACCGTTGGCCCCACAACCCGATAGCCCCTCTTGCCGAGGATATCAAGCAGCAACTGGAGATGGTCGCGCTCCAGGACGGCCGGCTCCGCGCCCTGTAGGGAGAGACCCTTCATATTACCTCTCCTGCTTCACTGTATCATACCGTGGGTCGTCAGCATCTTTCGGAATCTGCACAAGCAGTTCTTAGTGGACATTCTAAGCCTTGACCAAGCCCAGGGGCGCCACATAACGGCCCCAGCTCTCGTTGATTATCTGCGCCGCCGAGGCGTAGAGCGCTGAGGCGGCACAGAGGATGCCTTCCCAACCGGCGACCTTCATCACCGTCTCGTTGTGCTCGCCCCAGGCCAGCAGGAAGAAAAGGATGGTCAGGGTCCCGAACACCATCTGGAGGGCGCGCGATATCTTCAGCGTGCCGATGGTCATGTAGCCGGTGAACAGGCCCCAGGCGCCGAGGAAGACGCTCAGGCCGTTCTTGGGCACCGGCTCTACCACCTCCGTGTCCTCCAGGATCACCATGACGGCCAGCGCCATCCAGAAGGCGCCGAAGGAGGAGAAGGCCGTGAAGCCGAAGGTGTTATTCTTCTTCATCTCCCACATGCCGGCCAGGAACTGGGCCAGCCCTCCGTAGAAGAGGCCCACCGGCAGGACCATGCCGATGCTCTCCTTGGCGATGAGGTCAGCGTTGACGATGTTGAGGATGAGGGTGGTTAGGCCGAAGCCAGCCAGGCCGAGGGGAGCAGGGTTAGCCAGTCTCTCCCTGACCTCGATGCTGGCGCTGCTCTTGAGCTGGTCTAGTTCCCGCTGCACCTCCTCCAGTCGTTGGCGGAGGTCTTCCGCGGATAGACTCATCGTGGATTCCTCCTGTCTAATAGGGGGCACCCTATCCACATCATAGCCGCGATCCGCCCCTCGTGGAAGCCAACTTCGGTACTAGAACCTATCCCCTTCTTTTCAGCCAAAGGACTAGGCGAGTTAGACCCTCGGCCGAGCCGGCCTCCTCGCGGCAAAGCGAAACTATAGCTGAAGCAGGGGCTCCGACCATCCGGGCAACTGAGGCAGGAGTTGCTGCAGACTGTGCGGCAGAAGCTTGGCCCCTGGCCGTTGTCGGGGACTTGAATTTCGTCACCGTGTCAGCCGCCATATACTGCGCCATTCGCACCCACCCGGGTCGCTCCCAGTTCAGCGTGGCCGAGCGTGGCCCCCACGGGCGGGTACCCCCCAGGGACGAGGGGGTGCCTCCTCTCCGGGCGACGGAGGGCTATCACGTGGCCGCGGTCATCGTCGTGTTGCCGTCGCAAGCTGCTTGACGGCGCTCGCGGATGCGGCTAGTCTGACTCTCGCCAGGGCTGGTGTCTTCCTTATGGCGTGGGCAGCTTGGCATGAGGAATTGTAGCTAGTCTGCTGTCAAATACGCTATGGAGGGTGTGAGAATGTACAAGAGGGTGCTCCTGCCGTTGGACGGCTCCGAGCTAGCCGAAGTGGTTTTCTCTTATGCAACAGAACTTGCTGCAAAACTAGGCTTCGATTTGGTCTTGCTGCACGTTACTAGCCCACACGAACGCGACTTGGTCCCTTTGCATCGAGCCTATGTCGAGCGGGCAGCTGAAGTCTTGAGGCGTCAATCAGAAGAGCTTCAGAAGAAAGCAGGCACTGAACCAAAAGGTGAAGGAGTGACAGCGCGAGGTGAACTCGCGGTGGGCCACCCTGGTGAGGAAATCCTCAATTGCGCTCTGACACACGATATCGATCTGATCATTATGGCAACCCACGGGCGCTCTGGTATCAAGCACTGGGCCCTCGGGAGCATTGCTGACAAGGTTCTCCGTGTGTCGAAGATCCCTGTCTGCCTTGTTCGAGCGGGGGTTCGCGAAGAGATTATTCATGACGAATGGCCACGCACAACAATGCTAGTCCCCCTAGATGGTTCAGAATTAGCCGAATCGGTGATTCCCCATCTTGAAGCGCTGGCGAAGCAATGGGGTCCCGAACACGTCGATGTGGTTCTGCTCCGGGTTTGCGAACGTATAGTCGTCCCGTCAGACTACCCTCCTACGGCGGGGCTGACGTGGGAGGAACATGAGGAGCGCGAAATGGCGAGGCCCAAGACCGAATGTGAGGAATACCTGGCTGGAGTACAGAAGCGGCTTGAAGGTGCAGGGCTTAGAGCTCGGTCAGTGGTGCTGCAGGGCAAGCCCGCTGATGAGATTACAGAATATTGTAGGAGCAATCCCGTTAACCTGGTTGTGATGTCAACCCACGGCCGCTCTGGGATTAGCCGCTGGGCCTACGGCAGTGTTGCCGACAGGGTTCTGGCGGGAATCTGTAGCCCGATCTTTCTAATAAGACCTCAATAGTCTCATTCAGGCGAAGCCCAACATGGCGTCGCGCTCAAGTTGAAGCCAGCCAACACCTGCTGCGGCAGTGGCGAGTGCAGCGAACTTGAGTCGGCGGAGCAAGATGCGGCGCAGCCAACGCACAGCGTCACGACTAAGGGTGGTGTGTAACTTCCGAGAAGTCGAGACGGTCAGAGGGCTAGCGAAGGGATCAGTCGGCTGCCTTCAGGACATTGGTCACCGGTACCTTGACCACCAAGGTCGTGCCCTGGCTCGGCTCGGAGCGAATATCGAAGCTACCGTACAGGAGCCGGGCCCGCTCATATATTCCCAGCAGCCCCAGCTTGCCCATCATGGCCAAGTCGCTGATATCCTTGGGCAGTTCGAATCCCTTCCCGTTGTCCGTCACCGTGATCTCCACCCGATCCCCGCAGCGCCTCAGCGAGATCCCAGCCCGCGTGGCACCCGAGTGCCTGCCCACATTGCGCAGTGCCTCCTGGCCGATGCGGAATAGAAGCAACTGCGCCTCCTGAGAAAGCTCGGGCAGGGCGTCGTCTACCTCCACGCTCGTCTCTACCCCCCGTTGTTCGAGCAGCTCATCGGCCAGCCACTCCAAAGCGGGCACGAGCCCTAGGTCGTCCAGGATGCGCGGTCGTAGGTACTGGGTCAGGCGCCGCAGGTTCACTAAGGCCTGAAGCACCTCCCCACGCAGCTTCGCTTCCTCTGCCCTGCGCACCTCCATCTCCAGGCGCGGATTCGACCCGAGACGGTCCAGACGCTGCCCGATGAGGAGCAAAGACTGGACGGTGTCGTCATGCAGTTCCCTGGCGATACGCTCACGCTCGTGCTCCTGTGCCCTTGTGATCTGCTGTAGATAGAACTGCAGGTTCTCCCGCAGGCGGGCCTGTTCGGTGATGTCGCGGGCGATGAGCTGAAGGGCTTTGTTCCCACTGTCGATGGTAATGAGGCTGGCCGTCAGCCACAGCCGTGCCCGCTCCCCGTTCTTCCTGATAATCTCCCGCTCGAAAGGCCTATCGACAGTTTCGCCGGCGATCAGCCTTCGTCGAATCTCCATCGCCTCTTCAAGGCCTTCCTCTGACAGGAAATCCTGAGTCGTCATGCCAATCAGTTCCTCCAGGGCGTAGCCGGTGACCTCGCTACAGGCTCTGTTGGCCATGAGTATCTTCCCTGTCAGGTCATGTACCCAGATGGCGTCATGGGCGTTGTCAAAGATCTGTCGGTAGCGCTCCTCCGATAGCCGCAATTGCCCCGCTAGGAGTCGGCGCCGCTCTTGCTCCCTCCGGATCCGCTCAAACCCCACGTTGATCACAGCGCCCGCGATGATGACGCCGGCAACCTCCACTAGGGCATCCGAGCGATGTGCTGATATGACGAGAGCCCTTGGCAGCATGATGGCGAGAGCGAAGCCCGAGGCAGCCAGCCCCGCCCTTATCCCGAACAGGAAGCCGATGTAGGTGATGGGTAGAAGGATGAAGACGCGCTCGATAGCGTGTCGCTCCAGACCTAGTATGGAGCCCGGGTCCTCTATGTCCAGGAAGGGCAGCAGCTCCTCCGGATAATGCATGGGGATAGCCACCATGAACATGGCTACCGCAACCCAGAGTTCGAGGCTGCGGATAGGTTCTGGCACCAGACGTGTGGTCTGCCGCTTCATCTGTGCCTCTTCTGCGGGTGGGGCCTAGGCGGAAGGTTCTTCAAACTCGGCCTGTAGGTCGAGCCACCCCGCCCTCAGCCCATAGAGCACAGCCTCCGTGCGCGAGGCGACTCCCAGCTTATTGAAGATGTTTACCAGGTGAGACTTCACGGTGGGGACGCTGAGGCCAAGCTCGTTGGCGATCTGCTTGTTGCCAAGGCCTTTGGCTGCCAGTCCCAACACCTCGAGTTCCCGTTGGGTGAGGGGCTCACTGTCCTCAGTCGGAGCGACATGGCCCGTGGAGCGGGAGGCACGAGCCAGCAGGCGGCGGGTCACAGAAGGGTGCATGACGGATTCCCCGCTGTACACTGTCCGAATGGCATTGACCACCTCGTCTCCGCTGGCGCTCTTGAGCAGATACCCGGCGGCACCAGCCTCGAGGAGCCCCAGTATGTAGCGGTCATCGTCATAGCCGCTGAGGATAAGCACGGCAGTCCCGGGGTTGAGCTTCTTGATCTGCTTGGTCGCTTCGATCCCCGTAACACGAGGCATCACTACGTCCATGAGGACGACGTCCGGCTCGGTGGCCCTGACCACCGCCACGGCCTCCAGGCCATTCGCCGCCTCTCCGACCAGCTCGATGTCTGGCTGCTCCTCCAGGAGATTGCGAATGCCCTCCCGCAGGACCAAATGGTCATCTGCTACCACGACCCTTATACGTTCCACAGCACCACCATCCGCGCTTCGTTCCTGCCTCCATAGCGATTATACACCCATGCCGCAGCCGGCCGGATTGAACTTTGGTACTAGAACCTTCGGTTGTCTCTCAGCCAAAGGATTGCAGAAATCAGACCCTTGGCCGAGGCAGCCTCCTCGTAGCAAAGCGAAACTATAGATGAATGCTGATTCTCAGGAGGTGCCCCAATGAAAGACAAGTGTTTCATCTACTACGGCAACCCCTGCACCGCTTGCCTGGCGGACCCAGAGATCCGGGACTTCCAAGACGCCCAGAAGTGTGGGCCAAGGTCGTGCCCCTTCCTCAACGAGCGGGAGAAGTGCTCCCCGCCTCGCTTCGGCTGCGTGGCCGTCGCCGGGGCCAGGATGGCCCGCTGCGTCCTCCAGTTCTACACCCAGGCTAGCGAGGAGACTCTCGCCCTGGACAGGGAGTTCTTCCGGCGACGGGGCCCCCTTCCGCCCAAGGATGTCGAGGCGTACATCGACACGGCGGAGTACGGGTACCGCCGCATCTACGACCCTAACCTCGTCGTAGAGCGCGTCTGGGACTACGCACGCGCCGCCCTCGACCTCAAAGAGGGAGAGCGGGTCCCGCGTGTCCCAGGGCGCTTCGTGCCCCCGAGCGAGGAGGTACTCGCCGTCCTTCAGCGCGACAGGGAACGACCAAAGGCCAGGAAGAAGGCTCGGGAGCGCGCGAAGCCGCTCGTTCACCGTGGAGCCCAAAGACAACTAACGGGGCATCGCCTGGCATAGACATCAGAGCTTGTAGAGAGCTGAGCTAGTCGTGCCTGACCAAAGGCCATCCGCTGACAGGCATAGTGAAGGCCCCAGGCTGGACTGTAGGCTGCAGAGGAGAAGCTAATGGCCTCCAGGGAGACTTTCTGGAACATCCAGCTCGGCGAGATTGTCTATCTGCTCGGATTCGTAGTAATAGCTATCGTTGCGTATGCACTGTGCCGACGTCTTCGGCTCTGGCGGCTCGGCAGCAAGGACGACAGGCTGAACAACCTACCGAACAGGGCATGGACCGTCGTCGTCAAGACAATGGCCGACGGCCTATGGCATAGACGCATCATACGTAACCACTATGCAGGCATAATGCACCTGCTCATCTTCGGCGGGTTTGCCCTCCTTCTGATGGGACCGCTCCTGGACACCGTTAGCGAGCACTTCTTCCGCTTCATGGAAGGGAATGTCTATCTAGGGGTCTCTCTGATGCTAGACGTGGGCGGGCTACTCGTCCTGGCCGGGCTCGGGATGGCCGCCTACCGCAGGTATGTCATCAGGCCGGCGAAACTGGATAACCTGCTGGACGATGCCCTCGCCCTGACGCTACTTTCCCTGATCATCATCACTGGTTTCCTCGTGGAGGGCCTACGAATCGCCACAACCGAACTGGATACCAACCCCGACTGGTCACCGTGGTCGCCTATCGGATTCGTGTTCGCCAAAGCGTTCAGCGGCCTTGGGGACGATGTGAACTTGGCCTTGCACAGGAGTATGTGGTGGGGTCACATGCTGATATCCCTTGGGACCATCGGCTACGTGTTCCTCAGCTTTTCTAGACTGGCCCACATCGTTGCCGCCCCATTGAACATGTTCCTAAGGTCTATGGACGGCAAGGGCGTCCTTAAACCTATCGAGATTAGCGAGGAGACCGTTGAAACCCTTGGGGCAGCAAAGATCCAAGACCTGACCTGGAAGGACCTGCTTGACCTCGACGCTTGCACCCGCTGTGGGAGATGCCAGGAGGTTTGTCCCGCTTATCTCAGCGGGAAGCCGCTTTCGCCTAAGAAACTGATGCAGGAGCTAAAGGCCCACATGGTCGAGCAGGGGCCTGCCCTACTCCGAGGCAAGGGCCACGGGCAGCCCAATCCAGACGATGCTTGTCCGGCCCTAATTGGCGACGTGGTAACCGAAGATGAGTTATGGGCATGCACTACATGTGGTGCCTGCGCGGAGGCGTGCCCCGTCTTCATAGATCCCATCGGCAAGATCATTGCCATGCGTCGCAACCTGGTGCTGGAACAAGGCAAGATCTCTGGTACTGTCATGGCCAGTCTGAGATCAACCCAAGACAGGGGCTGCCCCTGGAAGGGGGCTTCAGCTGGGAGAACGGATTGGGCTTCCGGCATGCCTGTGAAGGCTCTTTCCGAGAATGGTCATGCCAAGCTCCTATTCTGGGTAGGATGCACCGAAGCCGTCGTGGAGCAGAGTATGAACATACCCATCGCCATGGCAAAGATCCTGGATGCGGCAGGCGTGGACATCGGCTTCCTGGGCTACGAAGAATCGTGCTGCGGCCACTTTGCACGCCGTCTCGGTGACGAGTACCTGTTCCAATGCCAAGCGAAGCAGAACATCGAGACTCTAAAGCGCTACAATGTGCAGAAGATTGTTACCGGCTGTCCCCACTGCTACCACACCCTTAAGTACGAATACCCCCAGTTCGGGGGAGAGTTTAAGGTCGTTCACCACACGGAGCTACTCCTCGAGCTGATCAATGAAGGTAGGTTGAAATTCAACAGGGAACTCAACAAGACGGTGGCCTATCAGGACCCCTGCTACCTTGGCCGATACCATAACATCTACGAGGCCCCCAGGAAGATCCTTGCGGCCATCCCAGGCATCAAAGTAGTGGAAATGTCCCACTGCCGCTCTGAAAGCCTGTGCTGCGGTGCCGGAGGGGGCCGCATGTGGATGGAGGAAGAACCCGACCAGAGGGTGAACCAGTTGCGCAGCCAGGAGGCGATCGCAACAGGGGCTGATATAATTGTTACAGCTTGCCCCTACTGCCTCCAGATGCTCCAGGACGGCATAGGTGGATTGGAATTGGAGAAGCCCGTGGAGGTGCTTGATCTGGTGGAGCTGCTAGAGGGCTTAGTGACACCTCCGGCGGTTCCGGTCGAGCCTGCTCCTGTCTCGGAAGTTGGCACCGTTATTAGTGGCCGCCATCCGAGTGCCGTTGGCAGCGGCCAGAGCAGCCAAAAGGATGTAGGAGGCGAAACCCCGGAGAGCTAACCATGACGAAGGAAGACGGCTGGGTCTCAAGCAGATGCTCGCCCAACGACGCTCAGGATTGCCTAGGGCTTCTACGCGGGATCTGGGGCGATAGCGAACTCGCGGCCCCAGCCTACCAAGACTGGCAGTGCCAGCGAAGCCCCGCGGGCCCGGCTATCACCACCCTAGCGCGGGAAGTGGAAACGGGCCGGCTTATCGGCCAGGTGGTGACGATCCCTATCAAAGTAAGGCTTTCGGGCAAGGTGCGCACCGCCGGCCTTTTCCTGAACCCGGTGGCGGATCCTGGTTACCAAGATGGTGACGTCTCTGTCGGCCTATTGAGGGATGCCTGTGCTCTCTCAGCAGAGGAGGGCATAGCCTTTACCTATGGCTTCCCCGACCGCCTTTCCTACTCCAAGTTCGTGAACAAAGCTGCCTTCAGGGATATCGGCTCGGTTCCCCTCCTCATCAGACCGCTGAATCCAGAGCGCCTCGCTTTGAAGACAACACACAGCCGCGTTCTAGGGAAGACGGCCTCTATTGCCGGGAAGATCTGGCGTACCCCCGCACCGGTGCCACGACAAGACGGCCCGCCCGGCCTGGAGATAGCGGACGTCCCCTCCTTCGATGACTCCTTTGCCGTCTTCTGGGACAGAGTCCAGCACCGATTCCCCATCATGGTGATCAGAGACCCTCCCTACCTCAACTGGCGCTTCGTGGACGTGCCCACAAGGGACTACACGACCTTCGTCGCCAGGTCGAGGGAGCAGATACGGGGCTTTGCCGTCCTTCGCGTTGCCCCGCTGGGGCAGTTCTCCGCCGGCCTGATCGTCGACTTGGTAGTGGAGGCCAGCGCGGAGGGCCGCGCGGCCGGCCGCCTCCTGATCGACCAGGCGTACTCCTACTCAAAGGACCACGATTTGGACCTCGTCGCCAGCCTTGCCCTGCGCCACACCGATGAATTCCGACTCCTCCGCTCCAGGGGCTTCCGGGTATGTCCAAAATTCCTCCAGCCTCAGCCCTACCGTCTCGTTGTTCGCTGCCACGACGGCGAGGCGAGCCCCAGCCGCCTGGCCTATGACCTCCGGAACTGGTTCGTAACGATGGGAGACTACCACGCGCTGTAGACAGGGACCCTCAGACTCCAATGACGGGAGGTGTCCCAAGGAAGTGTCGGAGCTATGGATTGGAGGTGCGGACGTGAATCGCGTATTCTTTCGGGGCGAGATCGCGGCGGCAGTTCTAGGGAATGTTCGAAGCTTTCCATCACAATACAGGTCCCAAATCGAGCGTGCTGGGCCGGGGACGGCGATACGAATTCGACCGGTCGGCTCGATTAGGGAGCATGGCAAGGAAGTATGGGGCGTGAGAATCGAGTTGGGCTGGCCAATGACAATGGCTCACAGCGGATGGATATACTACCAAGCCAGGCGGGCTGTTGAGGGCGATGACACCACAAGGGTAGGCTTACTCCTTGAGGACGAGTTTGCCGAGCTTACACAGTTCGCGCTGCTTAGAACACGGGGAGAGGCATATCTCTTAGCAGCGGGCCCAAGAGCACGGGAGGCGCTCCGCGCCGTGGCGGAGGCAGAGACTAGCTACAACCCGGCCAACTTCGATTCAGACGGCTACCGAATTGCTTAACTGGACGAGCGGACCCATCCTGTCACCAACTGAAGGGCTACCAAGGCTGGCGTTCGCTATGCAGCAGCAGTTAGCATCGGCTCCTGAGAGCCTAGGGCCGCATCACCGCTATTGCGCGATGTCAAGGGCCGGTTTGCACGCCGACCAGGGGCACGCACAGAACAGGACAGGCCCTCGAACCGATCACCTCGCTGCACACGCTGCCCTGGATCGATTGACCGAGCCAGCTCCGACAATGGCTGGATATGACTATGAGGTCGATGCCGTTATTCTGGGCGATGGTGATGATCTCCTTGGCTGCACTGTCGCTCTGGCCGACAAGGCACCGCGTCCGATGCGCTGGCAGCTCATACCGGGACACCAATTGGTCTAAGTAGATCCGTGCTTTCTTCATGGCCAGGACTTGGGCCTCGACACCTTCTGCGCACTGGGACTCGTGATTCACACACGCCCTTGTGCTCGCCAAGCCATCGATGACCTGCAGCAGATAGACGTGCGCATTCAGGACACCAACCCATCTCGCTCCGATGCGTAGCGACGCCTCGCATTCAGCCGAACCGTCAACGGCGATTAGGATTCGCACCGGTAGCTCCTTTCATCGCCATAGGTCACGGCTATCCATTCCGCGCGCCTGAACTCGAAGCCTAGGGCTGCATCGCCGCCATTGTGGGATGCCGTGCGCCATCTCGAGGGCTGGCCTGCGCCACGGGGGCAGGAGGCACGCACAGCACCGGGCAAATGTGAGAACGGACCACGTCACAGTACACGCAGCCTCGCGCCAGGTACCGAAGCCAGCTTTTGCGGCGGCAGGACATGATCATAAGGTCGATGCCTTCCTTCTCGGCGATGCTGATGATCTCCTTAGCGGCGTTGGCACTCCAGCTGACAAGGCATCGCGTACGGTCCGCCGGCAACTCGAAGCGGGACACCAGCTCGCCCAGGTATCTCGCCGCATCGTTCATCATCTGCAAGATGTCGGGGTCGAATCTGAGTCCGCTAAACGCATCGATCCACACGGCCACCCGCACCAAGTAGATCTCAGCCTCTCCCGCACTAGCCAACTGCTGCGCGCGGCGTATCGGCGCCTCGCATTCGGGTGTGCCCTTGACAGGGACAAGGATGCGCATGGCTGACTTCTTCCGCACCTCAGGCGTGCTCTCGACGTCCTTGAGGCAGTCGGTGTGGCCGTTTCGCTTCAACTCCTCCCCGACTCTGACGGAGAAATATGCTTTCGTCGTCATCTTGATCACATCACTTTCTTTGAACATCTCTAGCTTGAGGATAGCGTCCTGTCCCTCACGGGTCATCTGCGATAGCACCGATCTTGGTCATCCTAAAGAACCTAGCCGGATGCCCTAACTCTAGGTGATTTCTAGTAGGCGCGGAGGGATGGGGAGTAAGCAAATCTGCCTAGGCGACCCCACTGTTATACCGTCAGATGACGTAGTAGACTAATAGTTCGAGATAAGAGAGGAATCCGATGGAGAAGATTCGCGTTCTGCTGGCCGAGGATCATGTGCTGGTGCGCGAGGGCACCCGCGAACTCTTACGGCGAGAGCGCGACATGGAAGTGGTGGGTGAGGCCGGGGATGGGGAAGAGGCCATAGATCTGGCCACCAAGCTCCGCCCGGACGTGGTGCTAATGGATATCGCCATGCCCAAGGTCAACGGCATCGAGGCCACCAGGCGCATCAAGCAACTTTATCCGGCCACCGCCGTACTGATACTGACCGCCTACGATAATGAGCAGTATATCTTTGCCCTTCTGGAAGCGGGAGCGGCAGGGTACTTGCTGAAGAATGTGCGCCGCGCCGAGCTCATCGATGCCGTGCGGGCGGTGCACGCGGGGGAGTCGGTCCTTCATCCCGTGATTACCCGCAAGGTCCTGGAGCGCTTCAAGGGCGGCAAAGGCATCCTCGGTGAGGAGGGTGGCAGAGACATCCTCAGCGAGCGGGAGATGGAGGTCCTCCGCCTGGCGAGCAAGGGCATCAGCAACAAGGCCATCGCTAGGGAACTTGGCGTTAGCGTGCGCACGGTTCAGGCCCACCTGGGGAATATCTTCAACAAGCTGGGGGTCGGTTCGCGGACGGAGGCTGTGCTGTACGGGCTGAGAAAAGGCTGGTTCAGCCTGGAGGAGGAAGGCTAGGGGGATCCCTTTCCTCTAACTCCCCCCCCCCCCCAGAAGCCGCGGGATCGGTGCGGCGGGTCTCGAGCCTTACCCTAGCCGACGCCGCCTCCCTCGTGCGCTACGCTCTGCCTCAGACCGGGGCGTCCCCTCAAACCGCCACCAGGGGCGGCTTGGCCTCGGCTGCCCGGGTCGGCTCAGCGTCCCCCGCTAGCGGCGATTTGACGTCGGCCAGCAGGCCCTCGAGCTCGGCGAAGATCTGCTTGTCAGTGAAGTGGCGGCTGGTGATAGCTCCCGCCGGGCAGGCAGCAGCGCAGACGCCGCAGCCCTTGCACAAGACATCGTTGATCTCCGCCACTTTCTTGTCCTCCAAGAAGGAGATGGCGTTGTAGGGGCAGAGGGAGACGCAGGTCTTACAGCCGGAGCAAAGCTCCTCGTTCACAACAGAAGTTGCCGCTTCAGCCTCGATTTTGCCCCTGGCGATCATGGACAGAACCGCTGCGGCCGCTGCCGAGGCCTGAGCCACCGTCTCGGGGATGTCCTTGGGGCCCTGAGCGCAGCCAGCGATGAAGATGCCGTCGGTCATGGTGGCTACCGGGGCCAGCTTGGGGTGCTTCTCCAGGAAGAAACCATCGGCGCTTCGGCTAATGGAGAATAGCCTGGCAACCTCCTCCGCATCTGCCCGCGGCTGTAGAGCTGTGCTCAGGATAACCATGTCGACAGGGATGCGGCGCTGGCAGTCGGCCAAGGTGTCTTCGCACTGGACGATCAGCTTTCCATTCTCGGAGAACACCTCGGGGGGGCGACTGCGAACAAGGATGACCCCTTCTTCCAGGACCCGGTTGTAGAACTCTTCGTAGCCCTTACCAGCGATCCTGAGGTCGGTGTAGAACTCGTAGACCTTCGCTCCCGTCTTGTCTCTTACCAAGTGAGCGAACTTCATAGAGTACATGCAACAGACCTTGGAGCAGTACTCGTGATAGTTCTTGTCGCGGCTGCCAACACAGTGTATGATGGCGACACTTCCCGGCTCCGAGCCGCCGTTCAATGCGATGCGGCCGCCCGTGGGCCCGGTGGCATTGCACAGGCGCTCGAACTCAAGGCCGGTAATGACATTGTCCAGGCGCTTGTAGCCATACTGATAGATGGGCGAAGGGTCAAAGGCATCGTAGCCTGTGGCTACGATTATGGCCCCGACCTCTACCTCGACAAGCTCCTCGGTCTGTTCAAAATCGATGGCCTTGGCTTCACAGAACTTCTCGCAGGCCCGGCAGGTGCCCTTCTGGAAGTAGGCGCAGTGCTCCGTGTCGATCACGGGGACGTTTGGCACCGCCTGGGGGAAGGGAGTATAGATGGCCTTGCGCTTCCCCAAGCCCACATCGAACTCGCTGTCGGCCGTCCAGGGGCACTTCTCGCTGCAAACGCCGCAGCCAGTGCACTTGCTCTCGTCCACGTAGCGGGGCTTCTTTCTGATCTTCACCTTGAAGTTCCCCACGTAACCCGAGACCTCCGCCACCTCGCTGTAGGTCATGAGCTCGATGTGGGGATGGGAACCAGCCTGCGCCATTTTGGGGGTGAGAATGCAGGCCGAGCAGTCCAGGGTGGGGAACGTCTTGTCCAGTTGGATCATGTGCCCCCCGATCGACGGCTCTCGCTCCACCAGGTAGACCTTGTAGCCAGCGTCGGCGATGTCCAGAGCGGCTTGAATGCCGGCGATGCCCCCTCCTACTATTAGGGCAGCGGGGGTAACGCCCACCTCCCTGACCTCCAGCGGTTCTTGGAGGGCAACGCGCCTGACGGCGGAACTTACCAAGGCCTTAGCCTTCTTGGTAGCCTGCTCCTTGTCAGGGATTACCCACGAGCAATGCTCGCGAATGTTGGCCTGCTGGAAGAGATAACGGTTGAGCCCTGCCTCCTCACAGACTCGACGGAAGGTGGGCTCGTGCATCTGGGGCGAGCAGGCAGCCACCACAACGCGATCGAGCTGGAGGTTCTTTATATCCTCCTTGATCATGTTCTGCCCCGGGTCGGAGCACATGAACTTATAATTTCGGGCCACAACCACCGAGTCGAGCCCTTCGGCAAACTCGCTCACCGCTTCGACATCCACAGTGGCAGCGATGTTTGCCCCGCAATGGCAGATGTAGACGCCGATCCTTGGTTTCATCACACGGTCTCCTGCAAATGACCCGCCAACACCTTCTCCGAGGACACTATGCCCCTGTCGAAACCCAGCTCCTTGGGCTTGATTCCAAGCGCTGTACCCAACAACTGGCTAAGGAACATAATGGGAAGCCTATAGCTGGTTCCGAACTTGCTGTTGACCATCCCCTGATAAGCATCCAGGTTTAGCTGGCACAAGGGACAAGCAGTGACGATGCACTCCGCGCCGTTACTGTGAGCGCTCTCCAGTATCCGCTGAATCAAGCCCAGAGCCAGGTCGACGTTGGATATGACCAGAGAGCCCCCACAACAGCGACTCTTAGCCGGAAAGGGTACGACCTCCGCCCCCAGGCTTTTTAGCAGTCCGTCCAGGGAGTGGGGATTCTCCGGGTCGTCAAAAGCCACTCTAGGGCGAACCAGCAGACACCCGTAATAGGCAGCCACCCTCAGCCCATGAAGGGGATTCACTACCTTGGATGCGATGGCCTCAACGCCCACATCGTTGATCAGGACGTCCACCAGATGCCGCACCCTCACCTGTCCGTGATACTCCAGGCCGGCTGCTGCCAGGATCTTGTCCACCTTCGGCTTCAAGAAGGGGTAGAGCTTAAGGTGAGAATTCACCCTTTCGAAGGTGCGGAAGCAGGCGGTGCAGGGCGTCACCAGATCGAGCCCCTTCTTCTCGGCCAGAGCCAGATCTCGGCAGGGGATCGCGATGGACTCGAGCCTGTCGATGGAGCTATAGGCTGTGGTGCCACAGCAGTTCCAGTCCTCGAGCTCGATCAGCTCTATGCCCAAAGAAGCGCTGATCGCCCTCACTGACTCGTCGTAGGCAACCGCGGTAGATTTCAAGGAGCAGCCTGGAAAGTAAGAGTACTGCTTCATTTCGCACCCTCCATCTTCTGGGCTTCCTTCACGATGGCCCTGAGTTGATCGGTTCCTTCTATCTTTTCGGCCCTCAAAGGCAAGCGCCTGTGCAGGAGCAGCTTCAGCCCTACTGGGGCCATCTTGAGGGCGGCCAAAGGGTTGGTTCTCAAGAAGAACCTGCCCATCAACCCCAGCTCGTGCACACGGCCCTGCCCCTTTGCAGCACTGACCAATATCCTCTGCATGGTGGGGGCAGATACTCTGCCGTTGGCTAGCCCCTCACGGATGGCTATGTTTTCCAAGACATGCATCAGCTCAGGCATCTCGATGCCCCTGGGGCAGCGTACGGTGCAGAGATGACAGGTAGCGCAACACCACATAGAGTTGCTGCTGAGGACCTCCTGTCGCTTGCCGGCCCGCGCCAGGGCGATGATCTTGCGGGGCGAATAGTCCATCCACAACACGTTGGGACACGAGCCCGAACATACACCACACTGGTGGCACGAACGGATGAGTTCCCCACCGGGCTCGGAAGCGATCTCCTCCACAAAGTCATAGCCGTCGCCGCCATAGTCCTCGACCGCTATCTGTTGGCCGTTCTTTCTCATCGGCATCCCCCTCGTCGAACATGTTCTCGGTTTTCGCGGTGGCTATTTGCGTCGTCGGCCTTCCCGTATGGGCAAAACAGTTGTCGAAGGGCGCAGCTTCGGCGCTCATCTTTGAGCCGACTCGCTAAGCCCTACCTCACCCCTAACGAACGGGGGCCGGTTTGGCAAGCGTGCGGCGCTTCCCGTAGTGAGCCTTGATGATTTCCCGCTGGCGCATCAGCCTGGCTGTCTGAGCCTCCTCCGCGCCAATAGGGGCGGCATGGAGCTTTGGCGCCGGTCCCGGCGGACGCGGAAGGCCAGCCCGGTAAGCCTTGATGATTTCCCGCTGGCGCATCAGCCTGGCTGTCCGAGCCTCCTCCGACTCCAAGGCTTCTTGAACCGGCTGGTCAACCCTGAGAACGTGCACACGCTCGACCCAGCTCTTCGCCATGATCTTATGGACCAGGAAAATGAGCCTTACCGGGGCCTCCACCCTGGCCACACAGTCATACAGGCCCGAGACTGGTTCGACGTACTCGACCTCAGGCAGCGTCCACAGGTCCTCGAGCGCCTTGAGGTAGCCGTTGTGCCGAACAGCCTCCGACGCTCTAATCAGCAGGTAAGCGTTCGTTGCCATCTCCCTAACCTCCTATCTGCTCAACCTTCTTCGGGCCGATCTCCTCGACTCAACCTCAGGCTACACCGCTGCCTACCACCTGCCATCTGTGAGAAGGCCTAATTTCGCCCTGGAGAAAGCACCTAGGTCTGTTCCGAGGAAACGCCGGTGGAAAGCTGGACTGCCTACGCCCTTTTGGCAGGGCATAGGCCATGTTGCCTACGCCGTTCTGCTGATTGAAGCGATCATCAGAGAGGGTTATGATAGTCAATGGTCGAGGGGCTGGAGGAGTGGGCCATGGACAAGATCAGGGTTCTGCTTGCTGAGGACCACGTGGTAGTGCGGGAAGGCACCCGCGAGCTCTTGCGGCGCGAACGGGACATGGAGGTAGTTGGCGAGGCTGGCGACGGCGAGGAGGCCATCAGGCTGACCTTGGACCTGCAACCGGATGTAGTACTGATGGACATCGCCATGCCCAAGCTCAACGGGATCGAGGCTACCAAACAGATCAAGGCCCGCTGTCCAGCTACCGCTGTCCTCATACTCACCGCCTATGACAGCGACCAGTACATCTTCGCCCTCCTAGAGGCGGGAGCGGCGGGCTACTTGCTGAAGAACGTGCGTGGCCGTGAACTGGTCGAGGCCATTCGGGCTGTGTACGCCGGCGAGTCTGTGCTTCATCCAGCGGTCACCCGCAGGGTCATAGATCGCTTCAAAGCGTCCCAGGGCGAGTTCGGCGAGCATCGGGCAGCCGAGCCTCTCACCGAACGTGAGCTGGAAGTGCTGCGGATGGCCTGCAGGGGGATGACCAACAAGGAGATCGCCGAAGGGCTTTGCCTCAGCGTGCGCACGGTTCAGTCCCACCTGGGAAACATCTTCAATAAATTGGCTGTTGGTTCGCGCACCGAGGCTGTACTCTACGGGCTAAAAAGAGGCTGGTTCAGTCTGGAAGACACGCCCTAAGAAATCCCCCCCTTTTGCCCTCTGAGTGCGCGAGGGTGACAGATGGCTATGGAGATGTCAGGTCGAACGCTAAGGATTGCCCGGAGTCCCCACCTTTGGCTCTTGTTGGCCATGTTCTTGGTCGGCATATTTCTTCACTACCCGGAACAGTTAACCGGCGGGGAAGGCCCCAGCTCACTTCTCGGCCTGGAGCGGCACACAATGGAGCGAGTCTTTTTCCTCCTCCCTGCCATATATGCGGGCGTCATCTTCGGGATAGGAGGAGGATTGGCTGCCTTGGCGGTGGCTTTGGCGATTATGTTGCCGCGGGCCATTTTTCTTTCCTGCTGTCACTCTGATGCCCTGCTCGAGGCGGGCGGTGTCATCCTCGTTGGCGGTCTGGTCAACCTGTGGTTTGAGAGCCACCAAAGGGAGAGGCAGCGCCGCGAGAAGGTGCTTTCAAGCCTGCAAGCAGCCCAACAGCAGCTTCAGTCGCAGTTCCGAGTCCTCCAGATGAATGAGAGGCAGCTCGCCGCCGTCCATGCCATCTGCAGCATCGTCAGCCAGTCTCTGGAGCTGCGAGACATCCTGAACCAGGCCGCTGACAAGGTAATGGAGTTGGCGAACACAGAAACCATCTTGATATTCTTGGTCGATGAAGCGGCCGATGAGCTTGTCCTCGAAACCTATCGAGGGATAACCGAAGAATCCGCTGCCAGCGTGAAGAGGATGAAGGTGGGCGAGGGCTTCAATGGGCGAGTGGCTCAGACTGGAGAGCCACTGGTGGTAGAAGATGCCTCCCACGACCCCAGACTGACAAGGGCAGCAGTGCGTCAGGAGAAAATCCAATGCCAGCTTGTCGTCCCCCTGAAGTCCAAGGGTAAGGTGGTGGGCACCCTTTGCGCGGCCACACGTCACCCCAGACGCTTTACTCCTGAGGAAGTAGATCTCCTTTGTGCCGGCGGCAACGTCATCGGCATCGCCGTCGAGAATGCGCGCCTCTACCAAGAAGAGCGGCTGATGGCCGAACAACTGCGAATATCGGAGAAGAGCTATCGCGACCTATTTGAGAGCGCCGAGGATGCCATCTGGGTTCAGAATATGGATGGCGAGATCATCATGGCCAACGAGGCCTGTGTCAAACTTACCGGCTATTCCCGACAAGAACTGACCGGCATGAATGTCAAGGAGTTTCTCTCCGGAGAGGCCCTTCAACGGGCCAGGGAGGTTGGACGCAGGTTGCTCCGAGGCGAGGCTTTGGACGCGCCTTATGAACAGCGAATGACAAGAAAGGACGGAGCGGAGGCCCATCTCAGGCTGAGCGCAAGCCTGATTACTCGCGACGGGCAGCCCAAGGCCTATCAGCTTATCGCCCATGATATAACCGAAGAAAAGCGCATGGAGAATAACCTGCGCTTCTACGTCCGCCAGGTCACCGAAGCCCAGGAAGAAGAGCGCAAGCGCATCGCCCGTGAGCTTCATGACGAGACGGCTCAGGAATTAGTGGCGGCGTCCCGTCAGCTGGACAGCTTGATTTCCGTGCCGGGGGAAGTACCAGAGCGAGACATCAAGCTTCTGGAGGGGATACGGGCACAGGTCGATAAGACACTGGAAGGTGTGCGTCGCTTCAGCCAGGACCTGCGGCCGTCCGTAATAGATGATCTGGGCCTGTTGCCTGCCCTGGATTGGCTCGTCTCCGACCTGGAAAAGCAGTTCGCCATAGGTATCGGCATGGCAGTACTCGGGCCGGAGCGTCGCTTCTCTCCCGAGGTGGAGCTAGTCCTGTTCCGCATCGCTCAGGAAGCACTAAGGAACGTCTGGAAACATTCCGGGGCTTCGCGGGCTTGGCTTACGGTGGAATTTGGAAACAACAAGACCACCCTCGCCGTGACAGACAACGGCAAGGGCTTTGAGGTGCCTCGAAGCGTGGCAGACCTGGCCAACGTCGGCAAGCTTGGCCTGGCCGGGATGGAAGAGCGGGCTCGTCTTGTCGGCGGCAAGCTGACACTAGAGTCAGAGCCGGGCAAGGGTACAACGGTAACCGTCGAGGTGCCGGCCTAGGGCGAGGGGATAGGCCACTCGGCCGAAGCTGAAGATCCCTCGGATGACACTATCCTGGTCAGCAGGACCTCACCGTCGTCTGATGCCTGAAGCTTCCTAGTTCATCCCTCCTGCGCTGCCTGCCGGATGCCAAAACCCCATCCGCCTCTCCCCAGACTAAACAGCCACTGACCCGCACTCGTGCTGCAGTCTCCGCCTTGTTGGGCTCCAGATACTCCCATAGGGTAGGTCTCTACCGCAAGTAGCGAGGCTCGGGCCGTACTCATATTCACAGGCTGGCACATGTGGCTGTAGTAGGGCCGAGCCAGAGGATAGATTAAGGAAATATTAAAGACATTCCGGCCCAGTATTGAGAAACTCTAATGCGTTTCCAATGTGGCCTTAAGGTCGGTGGGCTAACCTCTGTAGTAGTGATTATCTGTGGGGATGGAGGAGTCACAGGGTCTCCTCCAGATTGGAAAAGGAGGACAGCATGAGAAGGATCGTGATAGCGGCGCTGGCCATCGTGCTTGTAAGCGCGGCGCTCATCGGCGGCGGCATCGGCCTGGCGGTGGCCCAAGGCGAGGACACCCCGGTCCAGACCTTCTTGGGCCGGGTTGCCGAGAAGCTAGGCATCGGGGAGGACGAGCTGCGCTCAGCTATGACCGAGGCCCAGCAGGATATCATCGATGAGCGGGTGGCCGAGGGCAGGCTCACCGCCGAGCAGGGCGAGCGTCTGAGGGAGCGCATCGAGGAGAAGGGCCTGCTCAGCCCGCGCGACCGCTTTGGCATCCGCGACCGCTTCTGTGATCGCGTCTTGGACTGCATCCGCGACCGCGTAGGCGACCGGCATGGACGGCTCACAGTGGAGGCGGCAGCGACGGTGCTGGGCATGGAACCAGAGGATCTCCTGAGCGAGCTGAAGGAAGGGAGCACACTAGCCCAGGTCGCTGAGGAGCAGGGCATGCCGCTGGACGAGTTTACGGCCGCCATGCTGGCTCAGGTGCAGCAACAACTGGATGCACTGGTGGTTGAGGGCAAGCTCACCCAGGAACAGGCCGACGCTATCTACGAGCGCATCGAGAACAACATCGACCGCGTCGTGAATGCCCAGCCGGGCGCTCCCGCCCGCCGCGCCGAGGCAAAGGCCACCATGAAGCCGTCGCCCAGCGACTTCACCTCGTGGCCGCTGTATCGCTCGACCTGCTGACGCACAAGCTCCCGCTGGGCGCGCAAGATCTCCTGCGCAGCTCCATCGCCCCGACGGGTCGTCAGGTCGGTGGAGCCTTCGACGTCTGTGAACAGGACGGTGACGGTGCCTTCGGGAAGCCCCTGAGCCACGATAGCTAACCCCTGTGCGCTTTGAACAGCCCGATTATGACCCATACGCGGACGATAGTCAAAGAGACACACCGCCACAGATCGCGGTCGCATCGACCCTGCCCACGTTGACAACGCCGCCGCTCTTGCCCACTATTGTCTTATTCTCATGCGCGCAGACTGGGGGAGCGGCGACATGGACATTGAATCCTTCCGGCATGATGGGCACCGATTGATCGATTGGATTGCGGAATACCTGGCGCATCCGGAGCGCTATCCGGTGCTGGCTCAAGTCGAGCCTGGCCAGGTCAAGCGGTCTTTATCCAAAGAGCCGCCGGAGAAACCTGAGCCCTTAGAGGCCATTCTCCAAGATGTGGACGAGACCATCGTGCCCGGGCTGACGCACTGGAACCATCCGGGCTTCTTTGCCTACTTCGCGATCACCGGCAGCGGCCCGGGCATCTTAGGGGAACTGCTGAGCGCAGCCTTCAACGTCAACGCCATGCTCTGGCGGACGGCACCCGCGGCCACCGAGCTGGAAGAGCTCGTGCTGGACTGGCTGCGCCAGCTGCTGGGGCTGCCGCCGGAGTTCATGGGCCTCATCAACGACACGGCCTCCGTCTCCAGCCTGTGCGCGATCGCCGCCGCACGCGAGGCCTTGGGCCTTCGTATTCGGGAGGACGGCCTGGCCGGACGGACGGACCTGCCCCGCCTCCGCCTCTACACCTCCGAGCAGGCGCACTCTTCCATTGAGAAGGCGGCTATTGTATTGGGCCTCGGCCAGGCCGGCGTCAAGAAAATTCCAGTCGATGAGGAATTCCGCCTGCGCTCGGACGCCCTTGACGCTGCCATCAAGGAAGACCTGAAAGCGAGTTGGAAGCCCTTCTGCGTGGTGGCCACTGTGGGCACCACCTCCACAACCAGCGTCGACCCCGTGCCGGAGATCGCTGACATCTGCGAGCGGCATAAGCTCTGGCTCCACGTGGACGCAGCCTACGCTGGCGCGGCCGCCATCCTGCCGGAGAAGCGCTGGGCGCTGGCCGGCTGCGAGCGCGCCGACTCGATCGTCGTCAACCCGCACAAGTGGCTCTTTGTACCCATCGATTGCAGCGCCTTCTACTGCCGCCACCCCCGCGTCCTGAGGCAGGCTTTCAGCCTCGTGCCTGAGTACCTACGCACTCCTGAAGAAGACCGCGTCCGCAACTTCATGGACTACGGCATCCAGCTCGGGCGACGCTTCCGAGCGCTAAAGCTCTGGATGGTGCTGCGGGCCTTCGGGGTCGAGGGCCTGCGCCAGCGCCTGCGGGCCCACATTGCCCTCGCCCAGCGCTTCCAGGCCTGGGTCGAAGCGAGTCCGAACTTCGAGCTCCTGGCGCCCGTGCCGTTCAGCGTCGTCTGCTTCCGCTACCGCCCCCACGGCCTTCCGGCGGGTCCTGAAGCGGAAGCTTACTTGAACCTGCTCAACGAGAGGATACTTGAGGCCGTCAACAGGACGGGCGAGGTCTTCCTGTCGCACACCAAGCTCAACGGCAAGTTCACCCTCAGGCTGGCCATTGGGAACCTAGGCACGACCGAAGCCCATGTCCATCGCGCCTGGGAGCTCTTGCAGGAGCACGCGACGCGGCTGGACGCGGAACTGCGTCCGGCTGCCCTCAAAGCTTAACGAGATGCTGTGGGATGTCAACACTTTGTCCCTATGTGTAGCGTTCACACCCTGAGCCGTCTTGGCCAGCCTTGAGGCACCATGCCCTCACGGAGGTCCAGCCCCACAAGTACGAGCGGGTGGCTGCTTGACTTGCCAAGAGACGGAGGGAATATTGGCACCCCACAGCCGAAAAAGCCCGAAAAATGCTGACGCCATACGCCGCAGGCCTCTTCCAGCGGTATCATAGACATACAATAGTCAAGGAGGGTGGAGATGCCGGAGGTACACTTCCCCAAGGCGTTCGTCTGGGGCTGCGCCACTGCTTCGTACCAGATCGAGGGCGCCTGGAACGAGGACGGTAAGGGCGAATCGATCTGGGACCGCTTCTGTCACACGCCTGGCTCTATCAAGAACGGCGACAGCGGCGATGTGGCCTGCGACCACTACCACCGCTACCGGCAGGACGTCGCCCTGATGAAGGAGCTGGGCCTGAAGGGCTATCGCTTTAGCATCGCCTGGCCCCGCATCTTCCCTGAGGGCCAAGGTCAGGTCAACCGGAAAGGTCTCGATTTCTACAGCCGGCTGGTCGACGAGCTGCTCGCGGCCGGGATCACGCCCTTCCCGACCCTTTACCACTGGGACCTGCCCCAGGCGTTGCAGGATCAAGGAGGGTGGGCCAACCGCGACACCGCCCAGCACTTCGCCGACTATTGCGCCGCCGTCGTCAACCATTTGGGCGACCGTGTTAAGAGTTGGATCATCTTCAACGAGCCTTGGGTCTTCACCGTCTTGGGGTACATGGCTGGGATCCACGCTCCTGGCCTGCGTGACCCCTCAATGGCACTCCAGACGACCCACATCGTGAACCTGGCCCAAGGCCTGGCAGTACGCGCCGTCCGTGCCACGGGCAAGGCGGAGGCGGTGGGCACCGCCTTCAGCATGAGCGGTGTCTACCCCGCCAGCGACAGCGACGAGGATCGCGCCGCCGCCGAGCGCCTGCATGGCTTTTACAACGTCTGGTTTCTGGAAACCGTCCAGAACGGGCGCTACCCCGAAGCGTACGTGGGCGGCGCTCCGCTCGAGCGCATGGGCGTACAGCCTGGCGACATGGAAATCGTCAAGGCGCCCCTGGATTTTGTGGGCATCAACCTCTACAGCCGCATCGTGGCTGCCCACAACCCACACGACCAAAACCTGGGGCTCCGCATCGTGTCCGTGCCGAACGCCGAGCGCACGGACTTTGGCTGGGAGGTGTACCCGGACGCGATCCACCAGGCGATCATGCGCATTTGGAACGACTACCGCCGGCCCATCTACATTACCGAGAACGGCTGCTCCTACGGTGACGGACCCGATGAGAACGGCGTCATCAACGACGACCGCCGGGTAAGCTTCTACCAGCGCTACATCGCCCAGGTGGCGCGGGCCATCGAGGACGGGGCCGACGTGAGAGGCTACTACGCCTGGAGCCTCCTAGACAACTTCGAATGGGCCGAGGGCTACAGCCAGCGCTTCGGCCTGACGTATGTGGACTACCCGACGCAGCGTCGTATCATCAAGAAAAGCGGCTATTGGTACAGAGACCTAATCGCCGCAAACCGCCTTCAATAGGGCCATGGAGTGGCCGTAGGGCGGGTGCTGCCTTCTTCCTTGCTAACCCCCGCGCCTGCGAGTAGGATCGGGTTGCCCTGATTGTCCTGCATGCCGACAACAAAGGAGGCTGATGTGGCTATGTGGAAGCTAGGCAAATTCTGGCCGATCTTCCTCGCCCTAGCAGCGCTGCTGGTACTGGCAGTGGCCTGCGAAGAGGAAGAAGGAGAGGCAAGTCCCACCCCTGGCGGTACGCCCACGGCCACGGCGGCCGCTACTCCTACCGCCGCGGCAGAGGTGCCAGGCATCACGGACACAGAGATAATCCTGGGAGCCGATGTGCCCCTCAGTGGCGCCTTTGGGGCGGTGTACGCCACGATCTCCCAGACCACAGAAGCCTACTTCAAGTACATCAACGATACCCAGGGGGGTGTCTGCGGTCGCAAGATCGTCTACAAGGTGGAGGACAACGGCGACGACCCGGCTAAGGGCATGGAGGCGGTGCGCAAGCTGGTGGAACAAGACAAGGTGTTCGCCATGGTCGGCTCCTTGGGCGATGGTGCTCATCCCGGCACATGGGACTACCTGAACGAGAACGGTGTGCCCGACATCCTGACCTCCATCGGGTCTCACATGTTCGGCGCCGACCCCGAGGGGCACCCCTGGACGGTCCAGATGATCCCCAGCTACCGCATCGAGGCGACGTTCTTCGGGCAGTATATCTCCGAGAATCTGCCCGGCAAGAAGGTGGCCGTCCTCTATCCGAATATCGCCATGGGCACCGACCATCTGCAAGGGGTGAAGGACGGCCTGGACCCCGATAAGAACGAGGTCGTCTCCGAGCAGAGCTTCGAGATGACGGCAGTGTCCATCAGCTCCCAGGTGACCAACATGAAGAACTCCGGCGCCAAGGTGGTCACCACCAATGCCCCTCCCGGCTTCACCTCTCAGGCCATCAAGCAGGCCGACCGCATGGGCTGGCATCCCCAGTGGATGATAAGCTACAACAATTCCGACGAAATGATGTTTCTGTTCGCCTCGCCCCAGCTCCTAGAGGGTGCCATTAGCTTCCAGGCCCTCAAGCTGGCGGCCTGGACCGACGAGCCGGCCGTAGCCGAACACTACCGGATCATGCGCGAGTACGACGGGCCCAGCCCCACCAACTTCACCATCTATGCCCAGACGCTGACAGAAGTGGCCGTGGAGGCCCTTAGCAGGTCCTGCGATAACCTGACGCGAGAGGGGCTCATGGATGCGCTGGAGTCCATCAAGGACTTTCACAGCGACTTGTTCCTGGACGAAGTGAATGTCTCCTTCTCCGACACCGACCACACCGGTCTGCAAACCGGCAGGATGCTGAGGGCTGTCGTCGAGGACGGCAAGGGCAGGTTCGAGTACTTCGGCCCGCTATATGTGTTCGAAGGGGAGTAAGAGCCGGAATAGGGCGCGCGCGGCGGCCAAGGCCGTCGCGTGGTTCGTGGTGACGATGGGCTGGGTCGCCCTCACCTTTAGGCCGTGCGCGCGCCGACCGGCTCCTCCGCCCAGGCGCGCGGTCTGCCCATCATCTGGACCAGTACGACAGCAGTCAAGGCAGCCAGCGCCATTACGAGAAAGGCAGGCCGATAGCTATCCACCATGTCGTAGACCGCTCCAGCCAAGATCGGCCCAAGAAAGCCGCCAAGCGTACCCGAGCCCCAAAGCAGCCCCTGGATGCTGCCAAGGGCCCGCAGCCCGAAATACTCTGCCAGGAGAGCGGGCAACATAGTAATGGCACCACCATAGCCAGGGGTGAACACGACCAGGAATATGACGGCCTGCCAGGGGCTGTGGACAGCAGCGAAGATAAAGATACCCAGGCCTTGCAGGATCCAAGCGGCCGTCAGCAGCCAACGCTTGTTCAGGTAGTCGGCCAGCCAGCCAAAGCCCAGCCTCCCCACCAGGCTGCCGAAGGGGATGCCCATCGCGATCAGAGCAGCCCCTTCCTCTGTGAAGCCCCCCGATTCATCGAGATAAGGTATCAGGTGGACGATGACCGCCAAGCTGCCCACCCAGGTCAGGACCAGGGCCGGCACCAGCAGCCAGAAAGAGCGGGTGCGCAGCGCCTGACCTAAGGCAACCCCCTCCGACTGACCCATCTCGCTGCCGCCACGTCGCTTCTCCGCGGCCTCCGGCGGCGGATCGGCGGAGGCCTCGGCCAGGGCCAGAGGCTCGCCGTCGGGCAGAAGGCCGATCTCCTCCGGCCGGTGGCGCACCGTCAAGGCCAGAGGAATACAGATGGCCAACTGGACGATGCCCAGGACCATTACGCCAGTACGGCCGTCGAAGAGAGCTATCAGCAAGGGGGTCAGCACCACCATGATGCCCGTTGCCCCGGCACCGGCGCTCACGATGCCCAGAGCGCGTCCCCGCCTCTTCGCAAACCAGTGAGCGACGGCTACTGCACACACCGGCAGGCCAGCCGAGCCCATGCCGACGCCAATAAGGGACACAGCGATGTAGAAGTGCCAGAGGGCCTGAATTTGGCTGATGAACACATTGCCACCACCCACCAGCAGCACGCCCACCAGCAGCAGGCGGCGCACACCGACACGGTCCACTAGGTAGCCGGCTATGGGGGTAGTCAACCCAAACATGACCGCGCCGATGGAGGGGCCGGCCCCGATAGCCGCTCGCGACCAGCCAAACTCGTCTTCCAGGGGCTCGATCAGGGCGCTGAAAATGTATAGCGGCGAGGCGCTGGCGACCAGTATGATGATGGCCGCGGCGATGGCCACCCACCAGCCGTAGAAGAAGGGTACCGCCCGAACCAGCGCAGAAGTTGGCCGCTGCATGCTCCCAATCCCGATAGATGATACCTGTCGCGCACCTCTAGACCAACCCCACCCCAAGTGCTGTTGCTGACCTCCCCCAAGGGAAGCGTCCAAAGCGGGTGGTGGTCGCTTCTGCCGTGCGAAGCCACGGCCCTCTCAGCGTCATAAGGCCAATAACGCCCTGCACGGAGACCCTGCCCATCCTGACCAGCGCCATCGTGAGACTCCTATGTGCAAGGGTTAGGCCGCATTTTCGGCGAAAGTAGTATTGCTGATCGGCCGACACTCTTGCCACAGTCGCCAGATTGCGCGAATGATGAAACGCTTGAGAGCGCGGATAGCCTCACGGCG